>Ga0073934_10004448_pt1 | contig 23317 bp, 19 predicted proteins | sample LarsenN4metaG_FD_76834 | JGI IMG/M metagenome (GOLD analysis project Ga0073934, IMG submission 76834) | Hot spring sediment bacterial and archeal communities from British Columbia, Canada, to study Microbial Dark Matter (Phase II) - Larsen... ... | reverse complement strand
TTGCATCCGCTGGTGAAAGATAAATATGATGTTGGAATTTCTCCAGTGATCGTCGCTGAGTTTGATTTGGATGCCTTGCGCGACGCAACCCCGACCTATGGCATCATTCCCGTCTCTGAGTTCCCTCCGGTGTTCGAGGATATCGCGGTTATTGTGGATGAGTCAGTGGCGGCATCACGCGTCGAGGAGTTGATCAGGCAGACTGGCGGAAAGACCGTCACGAATGTCCGCTTGTTCGATGTCTATCGCGGGGAACAGGTCGGCGCCGGGAAAAAGTCGCTGGCGTACAGCCTCACATATCAATCGGAAAAGACGATGACCGACGCCGAAGCCGCGGCGATCCGTACGAAGATCGTGAAGCGGCTGGAGAGTGAAGTACGGGCGAAGTTGAGGAGTTAAAAAAACAACGGCGACCAAAAATGGTCGCCGTTGTTTTTATTTTACTACGATGGTCAAGGTCATTGGGCAGAAGTAAACGTTGTCAACATTCAACGCCCATTGGGTTGTGTAAGTGCCTCGGTCTTTGAACGCTTCCATATCCACAGTTAGAAAAACGTTCTTTCCGGTTTCAGCGCCCTTCGGGATACTATAGGATGCCACCTTGTGCAGTTTGGCGCCGCTGTAGAATACGTAATCCATGGTGGCGCGGTACCAGGTCTCTTTGCCGATGTTCTTGACACCCCATTTGGCTTCGAAATCGGTCCGCGGGGCGATCACGGTGTTGTTCGCTGGCTCCGTGCTGAACACATTGCATCCATATTTGGAACTGCTTGTGCCGCTGGCAAGCCCAGAAAGCGTGGCTGTACCCGGAACGCCCAAGCCCGGCAGGATAAAAACGAAAGTGATGGTGGGGGATGGAGACGTTGTTTCTGTAAAAGTGGGCTTGGGCGTCGCCGATGGTGTTTCAGTTGCCGGTGCTGCCACTGCGGTTTGTGTGGATGCGGCGTCCGCCGTCTGAACGATATAGGTGTTGATCGCGCCGGGAGCAAGTGTGGGAAATGGAGTACCAGCCGTTGGAAGGCAAGCCATCACCAACGCCAATGCTCCCAGCCAGATCAACAGTTTATTTCGATGCATACTGCCTTTGCTCAACAACTCCCGGCTTGTTTCATTCGACGACGATCGCGATGTAGGGATAGCACATTTCGCCTTCCACGATCCAGGTCATTACATGCTTTCCCTTTGCCACGGGGGCAACGGCATCGATGATGATCGTTACGGAGTCGCCTGGTTTGAGATCTTTTCCAAATTCGCGGAAGGTATCGGTCGGGTCTTTCATGAGCACCGTGCCGCTGAAGTATTTGATATCGTGTTTTGCGGGGATGGTCTTTTTGCCAGTGTTGACGATTGTCCATTTGATATCGAACTCGTCGCCTTTTTTGAACACGGTCAGGTCGCGCGGTCGATTGTTGACGGGTGTGCAATCATAATCAGGTTGGATCACAACACCGCCTCCGCCACCTCCGCCTCCACCACCACTCACTACGAGCGTCGCTGTCGGCGGGACGATCACGAACGGCGTCGCGGATGGGATGAGAGGGGTCGGGGAGGGAGGTGCAACCTCGGTCTGCGTTGGAAGCGTGGTGTTTGTTGCTATGGGCTGCGCGGCTTCCGTCTGCGCCTGCGCCGCGGAGATGGTCAATGCGACCGAAGTCGCAACTTGATTGGCGACCTCCTGTGGATCTACAGTAGCGGGCGGTTGCGGGAGGCACGCGCTGATCAAGAAGAGGATGCTGAACGCGGTGAATAGGATTCGTTTCGTGTGGTTTAACATGCTTTTACTCCTTCGTTTGCTTATTTCTCATTGGGGGTCGACGTGCCGTCGCCGATGCCGAGAGGCTGCCATTTCTTTTCATCTTTGAGGCGGTGCTGGATTCCGTGACGATCATGTGTTTCGTCAAAGCCCTCGGGCTTGATGAACATTTCACTGCCGTCAAGCAGGCCATGAACACCGGCTTGACCCGGCTCCATGCGTTTGTCACCTTTGAACTTTGCCGCGTCGCTGGGCATGTAATCTGTGGGCTCCTCGTAGGTGGTGATGTAGCCCTCGTAGTTGCGCAGGATGATCTTGTGATCGGACATGCTGATCAGGTAATTCGGCATAACGGGGATCTTTCCACCGCCGCCTGGCGCGTCGACGATGTATTGCGGGACGGCATAACCGGAAGTGTGACCGCGCAAGCCTTCCATGATCTCGATTCCTTTCGCGACGGGGGTGCGGAAGTGCCCGGCTCCTTCGACCAAGTCGCATTGATAGAGGTAGTACGGACGCACGCGGATGCGGACGAGGTCCTGCACGAGTTTGCGCTGGATGTGCACGTTGTCGTTGACACCAGCGAGAAGGACAGCCTGGTTGCCCAACGGGATGCCAGCCCTCGTTAAACGGTCACAGGCTTCAGCGAGTTCCTTCGTAATTTCATTTGAGTGATTGACGTGGATGTTGAGCCACAACGGGTGATATTTTGCCAGCATGTCACACAACTCCTGTGTGACGCGCATGGGCATGAAGACCGGCACGCGCGAACCAATGCGGACGATCTCGATGTGCGGGATCTCGCGCAGGCGGCTGAGGATCTCTTCGAGGATTTTCGGTGCGAGCACAAGCGGGTCGCCACCGGAGAGCAACACGTCGCGCACTTGCGGTGTGCGCTTGAGGTATTCGATTTGCATTTCGAATTCCTGCCGTGAGAAGGTCTGCCCCGGGTCGCCGACGATGCGCGAGCGCGTGCAATACCGGCAATACGACGCGCACTGCGTGGTCACCAGCATGAGGACCCGGTCCGGGTAGCGGTGAACCAGCCCAGGTACCGGAGAGTGGCGGTCTTCCGCTAGCGAATCTTCCATCATCGCAGTGAAGGATTGCATTTCCTCCGAAAGTGGAATGACCTGCTTGCGAGTGGGGTCGTCGGGGTCGTTCGGGTCGATCAATGATATGAAGTATGGCGTGATGTCAACGCGGAACAAGCCTTGTGTTTGCAAGGCTTTGCGTTCCGAGTCGGTGAGAGGCAGTACTTTTTCAAACTCCTCCACCGTGTTCATGCGATGGCTGAGCTGCCAACGCCAATCGTTCCACTTTTCATCGGGAACGTCGGCATAGATGGGTGCTCGTTTTGAAACAAATGGTTCGGGCATGGAATTTTCCTCCGAGGTAAAGGTTGGATTCGAATCAAGCAGACGCGTCATTCGAACGCGACGGAGGATCGTGGTCGGGTCTGAAAAACCCGGCGTTATGCACACATGTGACCATAGTGAATTGATTGTACGGGCAAACAAAAATAGGGTCAATGTCCCTTTGGGTGGTTTTGGGTGGAACCGTTCATCAACAAACGGTGTATAAAGGATGAAATCGAACCTCTGCAGAGGCATGATTGGATGAACCTACATTAATTCGACGCGCCGCAAGCGGCGACGCGGCGGCTTGGGAACCGCTAGTGCTGGCGCACCAGCAGGCGGTGTTCCGGCTTGCCTACCTGTTCCTCGGTGATGCCGACGATGCGGAAGACATCGCGCAGGAAACCTTTTTACGCGCCTGGAATCATCTCAAGCGCTTCGATGAAACGCGCTCGTTTCGACCGTGGTTGTTGAGCATCGCCGCGAATTTATCACGTAATCGCCGGCGTTCTGCCGGGCGATATGTGTCTGCGTTGATGCGCGCATTCCGCGAACAACCCAAAGAGACACCGCTCGACGAAAAAAGCGCCCAGAACACCGAAGCGAACGAACTATGGCGCGCCGTTCAACAATTGGACCTGCCCGACCAGCAAATCGTTTACCTGCGATATTTCCTCGACCTGCCTGTCTCGGAAACCGCCGAAGCCTTGCAGATCGCGGAAGGCACGGTCAAATCGCGGTTGAGCCGCGCGCTCGAAAAATTGCGAAGGATCATCCATCAGGATTTTGCGGTTCTCGCCGACATGCATGAAGGACGTGACGTATGAGCGAAATGGATTTTGGGAATCAGATACATTCCCTCGCAAAGCAGATGAATTACCCGCGCACGCCGGATGTCGCCGGGCGCGTGATGTCGCGCATAGTCTCTGAGCGAGGACCCCGCTTCCTTTCTAAACGGTGGGCTTGGTCGCTAACCATCATCATTGTTCTGTTCTTCAGCCTCATGCTCATCCCACCGGCGCGCGCCGCGATCCTCGAATTCATCCAGATTGGCATCGTGCGGATATTCCCGCGCTCAACCGAGACGCCCATCGATATCCCTAAAACTGCCACACCTCAATCCCTTGTGCCGGTGACCGCAACTCCATATTTGGAATCATCCACTTTGCTTGTTGATTTGACCCGTCTCGCCGGTGAAACGACTCTTGACGATGCACAAGGAAGGGTTACATATTCGATATTGTCGCCAACTTATCCGCCTGGTCTAGGTGAACCGGACCACGTTTTTGTGCAAGATGCGGACGGTGCGATGACTATCCTTGTCTGGTTGGATCCAAACGACTCTCAAAAAGTATTGATGAGTCTGCACATCGTCCCGGAAGGTAGTTGGGCGATTCATAAAGCAGAGCCGGTTTCCATTCAAGAGACTCAGGTCAACGGTTGGCGGGCAGTATGGGCGGAGGGACCGTATCCGCTCCGGTATTCCAACGGCGATCTTGATTTCACGCGGCTGGTTGACGGCTATGTGCTAATCTGGACGGAGGGCGATATCACCTATCGGCTTGAGACCGATTCGCCAATGGAAGAAGCGATAAAAATCGCTGAGTCGTTGCAACCTATTCCGTAAATTATCGACTGGATATTGTGCAAGTCTCTAGTTACTAGTCTCCAATTTGGGAACCAACCCTCCACAGGCGGTGTATTTCAGTAAACATGGAGAGGTAGACATGATTTCCAAATTCAGAATTTCGCTCGTTGTTGCTTTAGCGCTTGCGCTGGCTCTTGCCATTCCCGTCTTCGCCGGGGGATGGGCGGTCATCACACTCGATGAACTGCCGACTGGCGTCGTTGCCGGTGAGTCTTTCACAGTTGGCTTTACGGTTCTGCAACACGGCCAAACACCCATGGTGGACCTTGATCCTGTCATCTTTGCTCGTTCCGGCAATGAGAAGGTCACGCTCTTTCCCAAAGCAGAAGGTAAACCCGGGCATTATGCAGTGACGATGACTCTTCCCAGCGCCGGGGAGTGGGAATGGACGATTCAGGCGTTCACCATGGAACAAAAAATGCCTGTGTTGAGCGTCGCCGCGCCGGTAGCTGTATCTGCGAGCGCGCCAGAGGCAACGCCCCAACCGGTTGAATCCACATCCGTTTCGCCGGTGATGGTGATCCGTATAGCCGCGTTTGGGATTGGTCTGGTCGGGCTGGCGTTCGCATTGCGGAGAAAGAGTCGAATTGCCATCGCATTGACCGCGCTCTGCCTGCTGGTGGGAGTCGGCTCGTTCATGGTGGGGACAGCTGTCCCAGCGGTGGAAGCGGAGAGTGAATCCCTGGCAAAGGTCGCGAGCAACGAGTCCCTTTCGCAGGTCGAGTTAGGCCAACAGCTGTTTGTCGCCAAGGGTTGCATCACATGTCATACGAATACGAATGTGCCAAACAGTTATGATTATTGGACGATCAACCCCGAAGGTGCAACCAACCTGTCGAATTTTTCCGCGAGCCCAGAGATCTTGCGGATTCGATTAAAGGATCCATCGGCGGCAAAATCTGACACGCAAATGCCGAATTTAGGTTTATCGGAGATAGAGATCGAAGCGTTAATTGCGTTCATCAATTCAAGATAGGTGGTTCATCTTCACGAACGGACAGTAAGAATCCCTTGCTGTCCGTTTTCATTTAAATGGGCTACAATGACCGAAAAGAGATGATGATGCAGATTAACACTGGCAACCTCGAAATTACCCACAACCTAGCCGAGCATCGATTCGAGACTTGGATTGACGGAAAGCTCTCGAAACTCGATTATTTGCAGGATGGAAACACGATTGTGATGACTCATGTCGGTGTACACCCTGACCTGCGCGGGCAGGGTGTGGCTGGCAGGTTGACCGAGGTCGCTTTGGAGTATGCAAGGGGAAAATCCCTGCGGGTGATACCGATGTGTTCGTATGTGGCTGCGTTCATCCGCCGAAACCCCGAGTTTGCCGAGTTGACGAAGCAACGAGGGTAATCGATTTCCTGCCGAAAAATCAAACACGCCCGCGAGGGCGTGTTCTTTGTGGCGGGGAGGACAGGATTCGAACCTGCGTCCGAGGATTTCGCCCCGGAAACCGCTTAGCAGGCGGCCCCATTCGACCACTCTGGCACCTCCCCAGTTCGATTTACGATTGTAATCGTAAATCTGCAATCGTAATTCGTCAATCGTATGGCGGAGGGAGTGGGATTCGAACCCACGTTGGTGTGACCCAAACATGTTTTCAAGACATGCGCCTTCAGCCGCTCGGCCATCCCTCCATAGATTCCCGAAATTTTCGGGAGGCGGACGAGATTTTACCATAAGAGGCGTCTACCACTCTCGTCATCGTGAAAGAGTGGGTCGCGAAGCCGCTGCTTATCAAAATTGATTATCCAAAAAACAGCCTTTAAGGTTACAGTCCCGTATTCGTGGATTATAATAATTCAAAGGAGTCTTACCATGAATTTATTCTTTTCTCCTTCGAATAAATCGAAAGGACAGGGGTTGGTGGAGTACGCGATCGTCCTTGCGCTTGTGGCCATTGTAGTGATTGCGGTCGTTCAAGTGATGGGTCCAGGCGTTGGGAACACATTCAGTACGGTCAATAACTCACTTCCCGGCGAAAGCGCTGTGATTGAAGATGGTAACGACGATGATCCAGATGGATGGACATTCGCGGCCAATGAGAATGGGGTGGTGAATGTGCCGAGCGGAAATTACCAGATCCAATATGGCGCAAATGGTCAATATTTCTACCAGTACTTCACGGGTCCAACCACGGTGAATTGCAACAATGCGACATTCGGGGATCCAATCGTGGGTACGGTTAAGCAGTGTTCAATAAGGCAACAATAGTGGTCTACGGGATTAATAACAAGTAAGAGAGCGTAATACTGGGACTGCGGTGCTGTGCCTAAAAGCACAACTCCTCTTGGTATAATCCTACTCTATGAAATACCACATCTGGACCGAAGGATGCCAGATGAACGTCGCTGACTCACAACGCGTCGGTTCATCGTTGGAGCATCTTGGGTACACATTTACCGATATCATCGAAGAAGCGGATGTAATCGTCCTAAACACTTGTGTTGTGCGCCAGTCGGCAGAGGATAAGGCGATGGGGCGGTTAACTTCGCTCTTCCCACTCAAGAAGAAAAACCCGAATCTCGTCATCAATCTGATGGGGTGCCTAGTCGGAGTTCGCGGCGCGGATAAACTGCGTGAACAGCTTCCATACGTGGATGTCTTCTCGCCACCCTCTGATCCGGGACCTCTCGTTTCATATTTGAGTCAAGGTGAGATTCGTTCACTCGAAGACTCCGAAACCACGCGCCGCTTTCTGATGATGGATGAAGAACTCATACTCCCGCAACACGAACGCGGACAACTCGTCAGCGCACATGTGCCGATCGTGTATGGCTGTTCACATGCCTGCACGTTCTGCATCATCCCCTTCCGGCGCGGCGTCGAGCGCAGCCGCCCGGTTGGCGATATCGTTTCTGAGATTCGTTCCCTCGCTTCGCAAGGCGTGAAAGAGATCACCCTCCTTGGTCAGATCGTGGATCGTTATGGTAAGGATATTCCCGATGGACCCAACCTTGCCGCGTTGCTTCGAATCGTTCACGAGGTTGAGGGCATCGAGCGACTTCGTTTCCTCACCTCACACCCCAATTATTTCACCGAAGAACTTATGGACACCATCGCGGAGCTTCCCAAAGTGATGCCGCATATCGAAGTCCCCATTCAAGCGGGCGATGACGAAGTTTTGCTCAACATGAAGCGTGGATATACTCAACAAGACTATCGCAATCTTGTCGCAAAGATCCGCAATAAGATTCCGGATTGTTCCATTGCCACGGACATTATCGTGGGATTCCCCGGTGAGACCGAGGAACAGTTCATGGAAACGTATCGCGTCCTTTCGGATCTTCGGCTTGATGTGGCCCATCTTGCGCGCTACTCTCCCCGCGAAGGGACCGTCGCCACCCGCCGCATGAATGACAATGTGGCAGAGGAAGAAAAGATGCGCCGCTTCCGCATGTTGGAGGAATTGCAGGAAGAGATCGTCGCAGAGATCAACAAAAAATACCTCGGCAAAACGGTGGAAGTTTTATTCGAGGAAAAAGTAAAGAATCGTTGGAGGGGACGGACGCCGACGAACAAGCTCGTCTTTGTCGAATCAGGGGAGGACTTGAAAGGCAGCATCCTGCAGGTCACCGTCACGTGGACGGGACCGTGGTCCATGCAGGCGAATCTGCAGAGACAGCCTGAGTTGATTGCTTTGTAGAGCGGGATCTTACCCCGCTTTACTTTTTGAGGGATAATGAATCGCATCCGCCCAATCTCAATTTGTGTGTTTAAGAATAACAACCACATTCTTGTATTTGAGGGGCACGATACAGTCAGGAACGAAACTTATTATCGTCCGCTTGGTGGAGGGATCGAGTTCGGGGAAAGCGGGGAGGTGGCAATCCGCCGTGAGATCATGGAGGAATTGCACACCGAGATCGAGGAGTTGAAATATCTCGGGTTTCTTGAAAATATCTTTGTCCATAATGGAAAAGCGGGTCACGAGATCGTGATGGTCTACGACGGGGTGTTGACGGAGTCGACGTTGTATGAGCAGGCTGAAATGGAAGTCGAGGAGGCGAATGGGGAGCGAATCCGCGTTGTATGGAGGAAGTTGGATGATTTTGAAGAGGGGAAATCCATTTTGTATCCCAAAGGTCTGATTGAATTGTTAGTATGATTCGTATCGCACCCGGCGTACCCAAACGGAGTAGGGCGGGTTTTCGCTTTTAGAATATCCGTGATATTCCTGCTAGGTTTAAGCGTGAAGTGGATTGGAGGATGACCATGTCTGTCAATGCAATCAAAACGCCCATTGGGTTATTGCCAAGATTCAAAACCATACTCCTATGGCTGGGATGGCTCGCCGTTGTCATCCCATCCATATTGATGAGTGTGGATGCCTCCTATTCCAACTTAACCATCTATCAATCGGAGCTCGAGAGGTGGATTTACATTTACCTGAACTTTGGTTCCTTTGTGGTGGGAGTCATTGCGGCATTCATTATTTTCTGGCGCAAACGAACGGAATGGCTCGCCATCATCGTATCACTCATGCTGGTGACATGGACTAGCACGAGCAACGGGTTTGACTTTTGGTATTCGATGGGTATCAGCGGAAGCGACGAGATCAATTGGTGGATCGCATATTTCCTTTCCACTTCCTATACCTTGTTGCTCTCCGTCCTTCTCTTGTGTGTTCTGCTGACGTTTCCGAACGGTAAATGGGTGCCGGGGTGGACGCGCTGGCTTTTCGTGTTAAGCCTTATCGGAATGTTGATTTTGCCTGTCTACCTGTGCATCATGATCTTCATCGCTTCCGGATTATCCGATTCATTTCAATCATTCTTCCTCGATACCCTCCCCGAACTTTTCCGGCTGGGCGTGCTGGGATTGGGCGTCCTTGCGCAGACCTACCGCTTATTCGTGACCAAAGATCCGCTTCAACGCCAGCAATTGAAGTGGATCGCCCTCTCGCTTGTCGGCATGACCTTGTTCTACATCCTGTATTGGTTGAATTTCCTGGTCTTTGGATACAGCGCCGGTTCCATTGTGGACCTAACTCTGTTCTTCCTGACCCTCTTTTTCACCTACGGTTTCATCGTTACGTTCGCGATCGCCGCGCTTCGCTATCACATCTGGGATATCGATATTGTCATCAATCAAACGCTGGTGTATAGCGCGCTGACTGCCATCCTGGGGTCATTGGGTATCACAAGCGCAGTCTTGTTCGAATTGTATGCGGATCGATACCTGAGTACCAGCTCGCCTTTTATCGGGTTGCTGGCGATTCTGCCCCTTGCGATCCTGTTCATTCCCTTGCGCGACGGCTTGCAAAATTTTGTGGACAGCCGCTTCAAGCCCGAAGAGATCGATTTTAGCGGAACCATTGTTGAATTCGCACCTGAGGCGCAACTAATGTTGACCTCGAAAGATATCTTGAAGATCCTCGCCATGCAGGTGAAGGAGCAGTTGAGCGTGGCTGACGTGGAAATCTATCTCAAACACGACAACGGAGATCTGGTATTGGCTGAACCGGTCAAGCCCGACTCCGAGTCGGGGTTGTTATCGATGTCGCAGAAAGAACGGGCGATTCTGGATAAGGGGGAGGTGCTCGTCCCTGCAGATACGTCGCATTACTCCCTATTTTTACCATTGACGTTGAAGCGCGCGTCAAAGCCGGAATTCCTTGGCGTACTGACGTTGGGATTGAGGGAGAACGGCGTAGGTTACTCCTCCTCCGTGTTGAAGAGTTTGAAGAAATTTGGCGTGGAAGCCGGTAAGGTATTTTATATTGCCAAACTGCGCGAAAGCACCGGGCGGAACATCATGGAACGGCTGGCTTCCATCGAGAAAGGGCTGGCAAATTTGAAAACAGACCCGGTGTAACACCAGAGCGGCGATTGGTAGTAAAACCTCGAGAGACTGGCGGCAAGCCAGTCTCTTATTTTCCCATGGACATCGTGTCTCACCGCATATTCCACACTATGACTTTCGGCATAGGCGGTTTCCTGCCTTGGGGACTGTGATTTGGCGGTGTTTTTCCGTAAGATAGCGACATCAAAAGGAGTAAAAACCATGTTAAAACCTATTATTGATACGACAAACCTGACCGCCGCTTATGGACCCGTCACCGCGCTCACGGGTGTGAACCTGACAGTGAACAAAGGTGAGATCTTCGGCTTGCTCGGACCCAACGGAGCGGGCAAGACCACGCTTCTTGCTTGTGTGGAAGGCTTGCACAAACCCAAACAAGGACAGGTCCGCGTTGGAGGAATCGAGGTGCAGGCTGACCCGTCGGCAACGAAGCGTCAGCTGGGAATCCAATTACAAAAGACGGCTCTGCTCGATGATTTGACCGTAGTCGAACTGGTGGAGGTCTATGCCGCGCTGTATGAGGTGTACCTGAATTCGGAACAGATCCACTCGCTACTCTCGCGATTCGATCTGCTCGAAAAACGCAACACATTGGCGCGCCGACTCTCCGGCGGGCAGCAGCAACGCCTCGCGCTCGCTGTTGCGATTGCCAACGATCCTCAAATCGTTTTGCTCGATGAGCCGACCTCCGCGCTCGACCCGCATGCGCGCCGTGCAGTGTGGGATGTGATCCGCCAACTGCACGATGAAGGACGCACGATTGTGTTGACCACCCACGCCATGGAAGAAGCAGAAGCGTTATGCGGACGCGTCGCCATCATTGACCGCGGGCGAATTATCGCGTGTGATACACCCAGTTCGTTGATCGCCAACCTAAAGCTGAATTCGATGTTGAAGGCTACTGTGGAGTTGCCGCTTGAGCAGGTGCGCACCTTGCCTGAAGTCAGCCATGCGCGTTACACGGGTCAACATCTGGAGGTGGAGACTGCACGGCCCGAAGTGACCTTGACCGCCCTCCACGACCTTGCCTCTCGCTCCGGTCGCTCGATCCGTGATGTGATGCTGCGCCAGCCCAATTTAGAGGATGTCTTCCTGAAATTGACCGGGCACGCGCTGGCTGAGTCGAATTAACTTTGATCTACCGAAAGGAAACCATCCATGAAACGTTTTTTCATCCTTACCAAAGCCATGACGCTGATGCACCTGCGTAACGGCTACGTCCTGTTCTGGAATTTTGCCTTCCCCGTCCTGCTCATGGTCATCTATGGAGCGATCATGGGCCAATATATGGATTACATGACCCCCGGCGTTATCGTGCTCAATGCTCTGAGTTTCGGGCTGGTCAGTAGCTCTACCATGATGCTTGAAATGCGCGAGAAAGGCGTTTTGAGAAGGCTGCAGGCAACGCCATTGCCTGCCGGGCAGTTGACCGGTTCATACCTGCTTGTCAACATCATTATTGGTGTTCTGCAAAGCATGCTTATCATTCTTGCCGGCGTTTTGCTCTATGACGTGCCAGTGACCGGAACAAGCCTGCTCCTTGCCTATCCCATGATCCTCGTTGGACTGCTGGCGTTCATGGCGCTGGGAGGAATCATCAGCGGGTTTGCGGCGAAATCTGGCACCGCGACAGCCATCGGCATGACAGTCTATTTTTTGTTGATGTTCATCAGCGATATGATCTTCCCGCTGGATATGCTTCCGGAATGGCTAAGGAATGTGGTGCCGTACCTGCCCGCCTATCCGGTAACCCAACTTGTCCGCTCTGCTATGTTGGAAGCCGCGCTCGATCCCAAATGGCTGACACACCTGCTTCTGCTTGCTGTCTACGGCATCGGTGCGACCTTCATTGCCGCAAAGTTGTTTCGCTGGGAACCGAAGACATAATAATAAAAACACAAATCGCCACAGAGTTCACCGAGTCTGTATCTCAAAGTTCTCCGTGATCTCTGTGGCTGATCATGCTTTTCACTTTCTACTTTAAAGAGTACACTTTCCACATGACGGAAATTCGTTCCTCTCACCTGGCTGACAGCGAACTCCCAATGCCTGCCCAACACTTTGAACTGTATGGCAGATTTTGGGATGTATTGTCTATGCTAATCTTCAGTTTCGCCGCAGCCACTGTGCTTATTGCACATGCAAATGAACTGACCTGGCGGGAGTGGGCGGTTGCCGGATTGTCCATTGTGCAGGGATTGCTATATTTTTTCTGCGTCACTCGCGCCGGCTGGCCCGTTTCAAACCGAAGCCTCGCTCTCTATTTTGTTGCTGGAGTCTCCATGTGGGCTCTAGCATGCTGGTTGAATCCGTTTACCTGGTGGCTGGGCTTTACCTACTTTGGGCAGATGTTTGGCTTGCTGCCGTTTCGAGCTGTTATTCCTGGAACAGCCATCGTCACGTTTCTCATTGCTTTGATTCTTGCTGACTGGAACATTACACAGATTCCGCTTGCCGCCGTGGTCGGATTTACATTCCAATGGCTCGGAGGCATGGCGGTCTTTCTTTTTATTTATGGCATCATCCGTACCAGCCGCGAACGTGCCAAACTCATCAACAAACTGGAATCCGCCCAAAAGGAATTGGAACTTTCCCGTCAACGCGATGCCGAATTCGCCGCTTTGCGAGAACGCGAACGTCTAGCCCGCGACTTGCACGACAGCCTCGGTCACTCCCTTGTTGCGTTGTCAGTTCAACTCGAAGCCATCCAACGTCTCTACAAAGTGGACCCTGAAAAAGCATCGGCGCAAGTGGATGAACTCAAGAATCTTACGCGTGCCAGCATGGATGACCTTCGCCGTTCTCTCGCGGGCTTACGCGCACCGGGTTTGGGTGAACGACGGTTGAGCGAAGCCTTGCAAACGCTCAGTGTGGATACCGGTGAAAGAGCACATTTCGAAATTAAATGCCACATTGCTGATGGCGCTGATGGACTATCTCCGGCATACGCGGAAACCATCTGGCGCGTTGCACAAGAGGCGCTGGCGAACATCGAGCGACACGCCTCAGCCCGCAACGTGGAATTGCAACTGAACGTGGATTCCCACGCCGCCTTTCTCTCGATTCAAGACGACGGACGCGGCTTGCCACCCGATGCAGAAAAACAGCCTGGACATTACGGTCTGCGTGGAATGCGCGAACGTGTAGAAGGACTCGGTGGCTCGTTGACATTATCCAATGGCGGCGTCGGTTCCCGCATCGACGTGAAACTGCCCATCCTCTAGGATTCATTGGTTCCCAGCCCATGACTGATCCCATCAAAATTCTGCTTGTCGAAGACCAAACCCTGATGCGTCAGGGGTTGAAAACGATCCTCGATCTGGAACCAGGTCTGCACGTTGTCGGTGAAGCGGGAGACGGCGAAAGCGGAGTCCGATTGGCATTGCAACTGCGCCCCGATGTTGTCCTTATGGATGTGCAAATGCCCGTCCTCAACGGCGTCGAAGCGACAGCGAAGTTGTGCCGTGAATGGCAGTCGGCGAAGGTTATCATCCTCACCACCTTTGACCGGGATGATTATGTGTATCAGGGCGTCCGCGCAGGCGCGATGGGGTACCTGCTCAAAGACACCCCCGCTGATAAATTGATTCACACGATTCGGCGGGTGCATGAAGGTGAGGTGTTCATTCAGCCTGAGATCGCCTCTCGTGCGTTGCGCGAGATGATGCGCCCCAGCGCTTCTGCCATAGGATCACTCTCCGAGCGCGAGCGTGAAGTTCTCGTTCTGCTCGCGCAAGGCGCTTCCAACAAGGATATGGCGGAGAAACTCTTCATCACCGAGGGGACCGTGAAAAATCACGTTTCGAATATCCTTGCCAAACTTCAAGCCGACAACCGAACGCAAGCCGCTGATATTGCCAGAAAACAAGGATTGGTATGATTCAAAAGGAGTTCTGAACATGAAAACTGAACACGCGAACTCAAGGGCAGAAGTCGTCACTGCCTGGGTCTTCCTGTTGCTGGCGTCGGGTTTGCCTAGGATCATTTTACAGGAAGTCTTTAACTATCAAGTATCAAGTGACCTCGGGTCTATTCTGGCAGGATCCGTTGTGCTGATCGGCCTGTTGTTAACTTATGTATGGGATGCGGTTCGCGGACTGCGATTGTTCTTTGGGTTATTCCTTGTGTTGGTCTGTGTGGAGTGGATCGTTTTCACGAAAATCGATCAACTGCCAGTGTATCAGGCATGGTTAAATCACCCCTCATTCAATGTGTTCATGCTTGCAGAGCAATCCCTGCGGTTGATGGTGACACTCACCATTATTGCCGCATTGTTCCTCATTCGAAAACGCGCCAGCGCATTTTTCATGGTCAAAGGAGATACGAGTGCTCTGGTCGAACCTGTTGGTTGGATGGGGATCAAACCGGGTGAGCGGTGGAATACAGTCGGGCGTAACTTTGCATTTATCCTGAGCCTGGGCACCCTCACGTTTTTGATTCTTGCGGGTCGCCCGCCCCTGGATCTTGCCCTCCGTGCTGTCCCATATCTCCCAGCAATACTGATCGCCGCGATGTTGAATGCCTTCAATGAAGAGATAACGTACAAAGCCTCGTTCCTATCTGTGCTTGAGGATGTTGTTGGCAGGAGGCAGGCACTGTGGCTGATGGCTGCATATTTTGGCATCGGTCATTATTACGGTGTCCCCTATGGTGTGGTCGGCGTGCTCATGGCGGGGTTCCTTGGATGGTTCCTCGGCAAGTCCATGCTGGAAACGCGCGGATTGTGGTGGGCGTGGTTCATCCATTTTATACAGGATGTGCTCATCTTTTGTTTCCTGGCCATCGGTTCGATCACGCCGGGCGGTTGATGATCAATGTGAATTTGTGTGATCAATAAAACCTGATTACCCTACTCAGGTATCGTTTCATCGCCACAGAAAGAGTTTACAATTAATAACATCAGGTTATTCATATGACAAACAAAAATAAGCAGGCTGTGTTTTTTCCACGACTTTCCTACTTTGCAGGGTTGATCGCGGGGGTCTTTCTTGTGTTCATCGCGACATGGGCAGACATGGAAGCCACCTTCTATGGATTCCCGCGTCAAGCGGACCCCGGGTTGACTGGATTCGCCTGTCCTGTGCTAATGACGAGGGGAGATTCGAACACTCTCTCGTTTTCGATCAACAATCAGACAGATTCCAAGATCACCCCGTCTGTGAAGTTGTGGGTCAGCACTCCCATCCTGCCGGAGGAATACAATGAAATGGCGGAATTAGCCCCCGGCGAATCGAAGCGATTCACGTGGCAGGTCGATGCGCGCAATATCGACCTTGAACGGTTCATTTTTGCTAAAGCGATGATGTACTCCTCGTACCCGCTTCCCAGCCAGGAGGCAACGTGCGGTATCTTCATCCTTGACCTGCCTCTCAGCGGAAGAGTGATTTTCCCGGCGTTGATCGCCATCGGTCTTTTGGGAATGGGTTGGGGATTGTTCAGGATGTACAAGACCAGAGGTGCAAATGAATGGGTCGATAAAAATGTACCCGCACTGACCTTTATCGCCGTCGTACTCGCAATTGGGTTTGTCTCCAGTCTCATGGGAGCATGGATTCAATCCATCCTTGTGCTGGCGGTGATCGCTCTTATGCTCTTTATCCTTCTGAGTTCTTTCATGTTGAGCGAACGCCGAAAACAGTAGAATATTCAATGAATAAAAAAGAGACCGCCCCAATCTGAGGCGGTCTCTTTTCATTTACTTCACCAGATTTCTCAACACCGTGTGCAGAATGCCCCCGTTGCGGTAGTAGTTCACCTCCACATCGGTGTTCAACAATGCGGTGGCTTGGAATTCGACGATCGAACCGTCACCTCGCCTCGCTTTCACAGCGAGGACCGATTTCGGCTTCAAATCCTTCAGCCCTTCGATGTCGAATACCTCATCGCCTTTCAAGCCCAGCGATTCAGCATTTTGACCCTCCATGAACTTCAACGGCAGGATGCCCATGCCCACGAGGTTCGAGCGATGGATGCGCTCGAACGATTCGGCGATCACGGCTTTCACACCTTGCAGGAGCGGTCCCTTCGCTGCCCAGTCGCGGCTGGAACCCGTTCCATATTCCTTGCCCGCGATGATCACTACAGGTACGGCTTCACCCTGATATTTCATCGCCGCGTCGAAGATCGGCATGATCTCTCCGGAGGTGTGATGTTTTGTCCAGTTGCCCTCTTTCGGCGCGACGAGCAGGTTCTTGAGGCGGATATTTGCGAATGTACCGCGCGCCATCACGAGGTCATTACCACGGCGGGCACCATATGAGTTGAAATATTGCGGAGCCACATCGCGTTCCTGCAAATATTTTCCAGCAGGGCTATCGGCGGCGATGTTGCCGGCGGGGGAGATGTGGTCGGTGGTGATCGAATCGCCGAACAAGCCGAGCACGCGCGCGCCTTTGATATCTTGCACTGAGCCGACGTCCAGGGTCAGTTCCTGAAAATACGGCGGATGGTGTATATACGTGGAGTTTTCGTCCCATTCATACAGATCGCCCCCAGAGACCTTGATCTCTTTCCACATGTCCGAGCCGCTGAACACATCTGCATACTTTTCTTTGAACATCTCAGCGCGCACACTGGATGTCGCGACTTCGTTGATCTCCTGTTGCGAGGGCCACAGGTCCTTGAGATAAACAAGCGAGCCATCTGAACCTATACCGAGAGGTTCTTTATCAAGGTCGATATCCACTGTCCCTGCCAGCGCGTAGGCGACGACAAGCGGCGGACTGGCGAGGAAGTTCGCCTTCACCAGCGGATGGACTCTGCCCTCAAAATTGCGATTCCCTGAAAGTACCGCCGCCGCTACTAAATCGGACCCTGTGACCGCTTTTGCCACTTCCGCCGGCAACGGACCTGAATTACCGATGCAGGTGGTGCATCCATAAGCGATCACATTGAACCCGAGTTGTGAAAGTGGTTCCAGTAGATTCGCCTGCTTCAAATATTCTGTCACGACGCGCGAGCCGGGCGCAAGCGATGTTTTGACATAAGGCTTGACGCTGAGTCCCTTTTCGAGAGCCTTCTTCGCGACAAGCCCTGCAGCGACCATCACCGACGGGTTGCTGGTGTTCGTGCAGGATGTGATCGCCGCGATGACCACTGCTCCGTGTTTCATTTTCATTGAGCCGCCGTTCGTGCCGTACGTGGCTTCTGCGACAATCGCTTCGGGTTTAAGTTCGAAGCCGCGTTCCTTCACAGGCGCGCTCAATGCCTTGTTGAATGTTTCTTTGAGTTCAGACATCGCCACGCGATCCTGCGGACGCTTGGGTCCAGCCAACGAGGGCACAACAGACGCTAGGTCCAATTCGAGCGTATCGGTATATTCAGGCTCATGCATACCCGCTTCATGAAAGAGTCCCTGGGCGCGCATGTATGCTTCGGTCAACGCGATGGTTTCCTCGGAGCGACCGGTCAACCGCATGTAGCGAAGCGTCTCTTCATCCACAGGGAAGTAGCCGATGGTCGCGCCGTATTCGGGAGCCATGTTGCCGATCGTGGCGCGGTCGGGCAGTGACATCGTCTCAAGTCCCGGACCGAAGAACTCGACGAATTTATCCACTACTCCTTTTTTACGGAGCATCTGCGTAACAGTAAGCACGAGGTCGGTGGCAGTGACGCCTTCTTGAAGTTTGCCGTACAGTTTGAAACCGATCACATCGGGCAACAACATATCCATCGGTTGACCAAGCATCACAGCTTCAGCTTCGATACCACCCACGCCCCAGCCGACCACGCCGAGACCGTTGATCATGGTGGTGTGCGAGTCGGTGCCAACGAGCGTATCTGGAAATGCCAGCATTTCCTTGCCGTCCTTTTTCGTCATTACCACATCGGCAAGATATTCCAAATTGACTTGATGCACGATGCCGGTCATCGGCGGGACGACGCGGAAGTTTTGGAACGCCTGTTGACCCCATTTGAGGAACTCATATCGTTCCTTGTTGCGCAGGAACTCCATCTCTGTGTTGCGTTGCAACGCATCTTGCGTGGCGAAGAAATCCACTTGAATGGAATGGTCGATCACCAGATCCACCGGCACGAGCGGATTGATCCTCTTCGGGTCGCCGCCGAGACGTGCAACTGCCGCGCGCATGGCGGCGAGATCGACCACGGCAGGCACGCCGGTGAAATCCTGCATAACGACGCGGGCGGGGAGAAAGGGAATTCCGGGGCGCGTTGCTTGCGGTTTCCAGGCGGCGATGTTCTTAACATCGCTTTGAGTGATCTCTTTATCGTTGCATTGACGCAGAGCCGCCTCCAGTACGATTCGAATCGAAAAGGGGAGCCGCTTGAGTTGGGCGAGACCTGCTTTTTCCAATACATCGAGGCGATGGAAGGTGTATTCCTTTTTCCCCACTTTCAACGTGTCGCGTGAGTTAAACAAATCGTTCATCAGGTTCTCCTTTGAGGGTATGTGCCCTCACCCCGCCTTCGGCACGCCTTTCCCAATGGGAGAGGGATGTGGGATGAGGGGCGAAGAACACAAAGGAGCGCCTTTGTCATCCTTGCGATGGTGGCGATTATAACTTCAAATCCTTTTCCAGTTGATCGACGAGTTGTCCCTTTTCGGTTTCGCCGATAAAAGCCGCTTGTGCCGCCCCGACGATGCACTGCTTTAGCGTGCTTTGAGGCATTTGCAGGTCTTCACAGGCGATGTAATACTCGTTGCTCAAGGTGATGCGCGAAATACTGGGATCGTCGGTGTTGATCGTGACGTTCAGTCCTGCTTCGTGCATTTTCATCAGAGGGTGAGTTTCCAGCGATTCAAATACTCCCGATTGGTAGTTGCTCGTGATGCATACTTCAAAAACGGTGCCTCGTTCGCGCGCCAAGGCGACGATGGATTCCTCCTCTAGCACGCGCACACCGTGACCGATGCGCTCAGCGCCGATCTCCAGTATGGCTTCGCGCACGTTGTACGCGGGTCCCCATTCACCCGCGTGGATGGTCACATGCAATCCCGCCTGCTTCGCTTCCTTGAAGATTCCGTAAAACGGTTGGGACGGGAAATCCGCTTCATTGCCTGCCAGATCCATTGCGACAATCCCGTCTTTGATGTGTTCCGCCGCGAGCCATGCCACCTGTTCGGCGAGGTCTGTCCCTTCATGACGATTGACGGAAACGATCAAATTTACGATCATGCCATGCTCTTTTGCCGCCTCCTTCGCGCTGGACATGACCCAATCGATGACATCGTGGAGCGGGAAACGTTCCGCGCGACTCAACGCGGCGGGTGTAAAGCGCAATTCCATGTACTTCACGTTATCTCTGGCGGCATCCTCAATGGCTTCACGGGTGATGCGGTGAATCACCTCAGGGGAACGATAGAACAACCGTAGCGTATTGAATTTGCCGAGAAAGTTCTGAAACGTGAATTTATCTTCTTCCTGAATTTGCACGAGCGTGCTCAAGCGCAGTACGTCTGCCGGGATGGTGATGCCGTGTTGCCCCGCAATATCGAGCATGGTGTCGAGTCGCAGTGAACCTTCGAGGTGACGGTGCAACTCGACCTTGGGGAGGGCGCGATACGTGTTGAGCGAAGCTGTGACTCGTTCGTTCATGTTGTGAAATTAATGTCGCCGACGTTTCTTCTTCCTGTTTGCATCCACATTCGCTGACTGTAAAGCAACGGGCGCATCCGAAGATTCCACCGGTGTGATTTCAACAGGTCTGGGCTGGTAGGCGAACACGCGGCTGATCACCAGACCACGGATATCTTCCACCAGTTGTGCGAACATCTCGGACGCGCGCGATTTATATTGTACCAGCGGGTCTCGTTGGGCGAAAGCCTCCAAGCCGATCGAAACGCGGAGTGCTTCGATGCGCGTGAGGTAATCCACCCATAACTCGGTCGTCGCGCCAAGCAGCAATTGCCGATGGACTTCGTTCAGCACATACCGCCCAATGGATTCGATCAACGCTTCCCGGTCCGACTCGGGGAGGGTTGATACAGCTTCGTTAAGCCTTTCCTCGCCGAAAGCGTTTTTCGCGGCGACACCGAAATCTGCCAACTTCTGCGCGTTCGCGGACAACCGATTGAACTCGCGCTGACCCCAAGCCGCGCGCAAGGCTTCCTCCGCTTCTTCGAGGTGATTGAGAACATCGTCGGTGATCTGGTCCGCTTCCTGCCCCTCGAGCAATTGAGCGATGAGGAACACATAATTGAACCGCGAGAAGACCTGCTTCACCTGTCGGTGAGTTTTTTGGTCGAAGCCAGTGCGCGCGCCTTGCGAGAGGGAAAGAAGGAGTTGAAGTTTTGTCGTTTCATTGATCTCACGCGGCATCAAGGATTCGATGTCACGGGCGATCTGTCCGTTTTCGCCAGCCAGTCGTTCGCGTTTGTTTGCCAGCGCGGACTCCGCGGCTTCGAGTATCTGGTCTGCCGCATCGTCCCAATTCGAGATCTGGAATTTTTCGCCCAGAGGTTCGCCGATACGATTGCTCGCGGCGGCAATGATGCGCGAGGCATAGTTGCCGGTCAATTGCGCGCGGATCATCTCTTTGACATCGTCCTTCACGCTTTCGGGATCTTCACCGAGCGTGCGGAGTTGCTCGTTGTTGAGCCGTAGTTGTACTCCAACCAGGCTGTTAAGTTCTTCGACGATCTTTTGCGGGCGAGGCGAATCTTCCCGGTCGCGCAAGCCTTCGAAGAAGGCGTCCACCGAATCTTCCCGGCTGGAAATTTGTGATTGGAGATTTTCCTCGGTGCGGTCGATCAGCGCTTCGATGGCGCGCAGGTGATGCGCGTTCTCCGCTTCGATGGCGCGGGAGATGAGGTTCAAGATTGCAGGTTGAATGTTCTCAGTTTCGGGTACTTCTCGCAGAAGCAGAGACAAGCCGAAACTGGGGAAGAGACGTTCCCCGTTCATGAATGCAGGTTGTACCTGTTCGAGCCAGGCGATCAATTTCCACGGTCCCTCTTCATCTTCCAATCCTGCTTCGATGCGTTGTTTGATCTCTGTATCGAGCAGGGCGGCGATATCGTCGCTCAGATCTTCTTTCACGAAGATGCGGTCGCGTTGGCTGTAGATCTGCGCGCGTTGGTTGTTGAGTACATCATCGTATTCGAGCAGGTGTTTGCGCACATCGAAGTTGGCGCCCTCGATGCGGTGTTGTGCCTGCTCGATTACGCGGCTGACGACACCCGCCTCGAGCGGCAGGGATTCATCCACACGCATACGATCCATGAGTCCGCTTACCTGCGAGCCGCCTTGAATCCTCATGAGGTCGTCTTCGAGCGACAGATAAAAGCGCGAGGAGCCGGGGTCGCCCTGGCGTGCGGCACGACCGCGCAACTGGTTGTCGATGCGGCGCGCGTCGTGGCGTTCCGAGCCGATGACGTGCAAGCCGCCGAGTTCTTTCACGCGTTCCATGTCTTCGAAATATTGCAGGAAGAGTTTGATCTCGGCTTCGTAGATTCCGAAGTTGGAGGGATCAACATTTTGCAACGCCACGCGGCGTTCTTCGAGCGACATATCGAACGGATGCTCGTGCCCGGCTTTGCGCAGCACGCGGTTGACCGCGCTGATCACTTCCTCGGCGATCTCGCCGCCGAGTTTGATATCCACGCCGCGGCCCGCCATGTTGGTGGCAATGGTCACCGCGCCGAACGCGCCTGCCCCGGCGATGATCTGTGATTCTTCGGTATGTTTGCGCGCGTTGAGAACCTGATGCGGAACGCCGCCCTGGAGCACAGACTTTAGTCTGTTTGCGCTTGAAGAATCCAATCGAAGAATCTCAAGCACGAGGCTGATGTTGTTCGGGTCTTCTGGGTTGATATTCGTCACACCAAACGGCTGGACGAATTTTCGCAACACATCCGGTGAAATCTTTTCAAGCGGTTCATTGAATTGCTGGAGTTCCGGTATAAGACGCCCATCCTCTTCGCGGTTGTTTGCCTCCATCCATGCGCGCCGGACTAAGGCGACCTGCATCAACCGCCGAACGGATTCCGCCTTTAGGCGCCCTGACAGCCTCTCCGATGCCTCAACCGAGGTTGTGCCGGCAAGGATGGGGCGTCCGCGCACGTGCTCACGGACAATTTCCATCACGATGGCGCGCAGTTTCGCTTCGATGGTTTTGTAGATAACATCCGGGTAGTCCTTGCGCCGGTAAAAGAGGGGTACATCTTCATTGGATCCGCGTTTTGCAAAATACGAAAACGAATATCCGTCTTCATCTTTTGTTTTGATCTCGATCAGCGGCGAGTCGTTGCCGAAGGCTTGATATTCGAGGTTCGGTGGTATCGGGCTGACCTCGAGGTTGTAAATCTTACTGAACTCTTCGGCTTCAGTGAGCGCGGTGCCGGTCATACCCGCGAGTTTTTTATACATGCGGAAGTAATTTTGTAACGTGACGGTGGCATAGGTCACGTTTTCAGGTTCGACTTTCACTCCCTCCTTTGCCTCGACCGCCTGATGCAAACCATCGCTCCATCGTCGCCCCGGCATGAGACGCCCGGTGTACTCATCCACAATGACGACCTTGCCCGCCTGTACGAGATAATCCTTGTTACGGTGGAATAGGAATTGCGCCCGCAAAGCCTGTTCAAGATAACCGCGAATGCGCGCCTGTTCAGGGGTGATATCTTCCGGGCGGTCCGGGTCGAGTAATGGCTGACCCAGAATCTGTTCCACGTGAGCCAGACCGGTTTCCGTCAACGAAGCGTTGCGATCTTTTTCATTGATCTCGTAATCTTCGGGTTTGAGTTGTTTCACCACCTGAGACATTTTGCCGTACCATTCCAGG
>Ga0073934_10004446_pt1 | contig 23324 bp, 21 predicted proteins | sample LarsenN4metaG_FD_76834 | JGI IMG/M metagenome (GOLD analysis project Ga0073934, IMG submission 76834) | Hot spring sediment bacterial and archeal communities from British Columbia, Canada, to study Microbial Dark Matter (Phase II) - Larsen... ... | reverse complement strand
TGTCATGGAGCTCATGGGGAGACTCGGCAAAATAGGCACAATCCAGGAGCTTCCCCATATCCCGGAGGGGGCTTCCGGGACCATCGACCTGGTCATCAGGTGGTAGCCGGGGGAAGCCCTTGGACATCATTGCATTCAGTCACCCAATGGAGGGTCGTAAGGCATGAAAAACCACGTATGGCGTCCTCTCTACATTGCCCTGCTCCTGGTGGCGGTCGGGGTCGTCGCCGGATACATTCTGGTGCCGGCCGATTTCGGCGTGCATGAACGGGGCTACATGTACGGCTGGTATCGCAAGTCGAACGAGCAGGAGTGGCAGGCGGTCTCCGTCAAGTACCGGACCGGCGCTTCCTGTATCCCCTGCCACCGGGACAAGTATGATGACATCAAAAATTCGCCCCATGGCACCATCAGTTGCGAAAACTGCCACGGCCCTCTGCTTGATCATCCGAAGAACCCGGTCTCCCTGGAGATAAACCGTTCCCGGAGCCTGTGCCTGCGCTGCCATGCCCGGCTCCCCTACAACGGCAGCCTCCGCGCCGCCATCAGGGGGATCAATCCCGAGACGCATCACCCCCAGGCAGAGTGCATGATGTGCCACTACCCCCACAATCCCAAACGGCCGGGTCAGAAGCGGGAGGTGCGGTCATGATGAACAGGCGGGAATTCTGCAAGCGAACGATACTCATTGCCGGCGGCGTGGCCCTGCCGCTGGCCGCCCTGGAACTGTTCGATCCCCGCCGCCTGATGGCGGAGAAGGAGCGTGGCGAGAAAGTCCGCTGGGTCTTTCTGGTGGATACCTACAAATGCGTCGGCTGCGGTTTCTGCGTCAAGGCATGCAAGATCGAAAACGAGACCACCTATGATGCCAACGTCTCCCGAACCTGGGTCGAGCGGTATGTTGTGACGAAGGACGGCAGGACCCTGATCGATTCTCCCAAAGCCGCCCGTGACGGTTTTACCACGGCGCGGATCGACCAGAATGCCCACGGCATGGCGGAGGTTAAGGAGGATGAGATTGCCAAGGGGTTCTTCGTCCCCAAGCTCTGCAACCAGTGCGACAATCCCCCCTGCGTCCAGGTCTGCCCCGTGGGGGCGACCTATTCGACCGCCGACGGCGTCGTGCTGGTGGACCGGAAGTGGTGCATCGGCTGCGGTTACTGCGTCATGGGGTGTCCCTACGGTGTCCGCTTCTTTCATCCCGTTTATCATGTGGCGGAGAAGTGCAACTTCTGCTACCACCGCCTGAAGCAGGGGATGAAGACCGCCTGCGTGGATGCCTGTCCCTTCGGGGCCAGGCTTGTGGGGAACCTGCTCGATCCTGACGATCCGGTGGCGAAGATTATCGCCACCGAGCGGGTCAGCGTCCTGAAAGAGGAGTACGGCACCAAGCCGCAGGTGTTCTACCGCGGCCTGACGATGGAAGTGAAATAGGAGCAGAAGTCTCGAGCAGAGAAAATAGCAGAAACGAGGAATTTTTCGTCCTGGGTCCGGTTGCCAAGAAATGGCGCGGAGGCGTAGCAGCGCTACGCCGCACAAGGCATTTCGCCGGTAACCGGGGTCAGGGCGGAAAAGGACCGTTTCCGGAGGATTAGATGGTACACGGTGAAGCCTGGACCCTGAAGGAGTTCTTCGTCTATCCCAACGAGTACATCTACTGGACGATACAGATCGTCATGTACCCGTTCATGACCGGCCTTGTGGCCGGGGCGTTCGTCCTCTCCTCCCTCTACCATGTCTTCGGCGTGAAACAGCTGAAAGAGATCGCCCGCTTCTCCCTGGTATTCTCCTTTGCGCTGCTCCCCTGCGCACCCCTGCCGCTCCTGCTCCATCTGCAGCAGCCGCTGCGCAACCACCATGTGCTGATGACACCTCATTTCTCCTCCGCCATCGCCGCCTTCGGCATCGTCTTCCTGACTTACGGCATGATCGTGGCGTCGGAGCTCTGGTTCGTCTACCGGGGGCATTTCGTCGCGCGGGCCCTGGAGTTGCGGAAAGAGGGGCGGGGGGTGGCGGACGGGCTGCTCGCCCGGCTCTTCTCACTGCTTACCCTCGGGGCGTGGGATGTGAGCGAAGAGGCGCTCCACAAGGACGAAAAAGCGGTCAAGCTGCTGGCCGGGGCCGGCATACCGGTGGCCTGCTTCCTCCACGGCTATGCCGGTTTCATCTTCGGCTCCGTCAAGGCCAATGCCCTCTGGATGACGCCGCTCATGCCGGTGATCTTCATCTGTTCGGCAGTGGTCTCGGGGATTGCCCTCTGCATCCTCTCCTACGTGGCCGTCTGCAAGCTGCGGGTGCTGCTGCACGGCCGGCGGACGCCGGACTACGGATCGCATCCAGGCGAAGCGCCCATTGGCGCCGATCTGTCGATCGTTGCCATGACGTCGCGCTACCTGCTGATCTTCCTCGTCCTCGCCATCAGCCTGGAGCTGCTCGACCTGATCTTCCGCGGCTATACCGCGGTCAAGTCGTGGGACATCCTGCGCAGCGTCATCTACGAGAAGGATTTCTTCAAGATTTTCATCCTCCAGTACGGCCTGGGGAACCTGGCGCCGTTCATCCTCCTCACCCTGCCGCGTCTCACGGTCCGCCGCGCCGTGGCCGGTACCCTGCTGGTTCTCCTCGGGGTTTTCATGATGCGCTGGAACGTCGTCATCGGCGGGCAGGCGTTTTCCGCCTCCTTTGCCGGCTTCATGGAGTACCGGTTGCCGATCATCCCGGACAGCATGGAGACCTTTCGCGAGGGACTTTTCGGTGCACTGTTCGTTGTCGGCATGCCCTATTTTTTCTTCTACCTGATCAGCCGGGTGATGCCGGTATTCAATCCGCGCGAACATGGTTAATTAAAAAAATGAAAAATGCGCAATATTCGCTACTTTCATTAAATTAATGGTCGACGTTATCCCTGTAAAACGATATCATTCAGTCGTTTCAGAACTGAATTCACCACCTGCCGGAAATGTGCAACCATGCGAACGGGAAAGAAAATCCTGCTGCTCTCCGGGGCAGCACTGCTTACGGCTGTTTTCATCTATCTTTTCATCAATGTCCGCTTCAATATCACTGGGCACTTCGAGGGGCTGTACCTCCTCCGCGACCGGGAGGCCGGCAAGTACGAGGTGAGCGATCATCTCTTTGTCGGTGAAGGGACGGCCCTGATCCGGGGCAGGGATCTTACCCCGCTGCAGCAAAGCTTTTTCGGCATCTTCACCCCCCACAGCAGCGACCGGCCACATCTGCACTGCGAATGGAATCCGCGAGACGGCAGCGGACTGATAAGCCAGCACTTTGCCAACGACACCTCCCTGGTCACCTATTTCGGCCGTTACCTGGACGGCGACGAAGAGGTCCACGGACTGTTCGTCGGCGGCGGGATGCCGGATACCGTTGCCACCAACGTCAACTACAACATGAACAATTCGGGCATGACCTTCGGGGACGGCAAGCGGTGGTATCACATCTGGTGCAGTGTCAACGAGGGGATAGCTGCCCTGAACAGCAAACAGGCGGTTACCCCTTCCCGCTGGAAATTCCTCGGCAGCCGCGTTGTCAGCAGAAGCGACAGCGCCGTAGTCATTACCAGCAGTCACAGCGTGTCCATCAATGACCAGCCGGTGAGGATCGACCGGCGGGCCAGCTTTGCCGCCGGCGAGACCTATTTCAACCTGGAGATAAGGCTCATCAACCAGGGGACTGCTCCGGTTGAATTCGCCTACTATTACGGCGACGAACCGTGGGTCGGCTATTACGGAACGGCACTGGGTGATGTGGGGTGGGTCAGGGACCGGTTGGTCACTCACGAAGAGGTGGTGGACAGCAGCAGGTACAGCTATGCCGGCATGGTGGACAGCGGCAACCGGGTTATCGGCGAACAGCCGGTCTACAGCAACCTGGCCAATTTCATCGAGTGGTTCGGCGAGGAACGCCCGCTCGTCTATTTTGCCAACAGCGGGAATCCGCCGCTGCCCGGGACCAAAAAGCCCCTTGAGAGCAACGAACGCTACATCGGCCTGAAGTGGGAACGCTCACTTGCACCGGGAGAGACGGCAACAATCCGGCTGGCAATCGGCATGGCCGGATATGACCAGAGAACCGGGCTCCCCGTCAAGCCTGCCACGACCTGGAGATGACCGGCACTCCTTTCATTTTTGCCGCGGACATGATATGTATCGAAGCATTCGGTTTGAGAGGTGAATCATGACACAGATCTACGACGTACTCATTGTCGGTGGGGGGCCGGCCGGACTCTCCACCGCCTACATATGCCACAAGCAGGGGGTGTCCTACCTGGTCCTTGAGTCGGGCAAGAACGTTTTCCAGGGGATTGCCAATACCTACCCCCAGGGGAAACTGGTCTATCCGTCCAAACCCAAGGATGCACCCGAACCGTTTCTGGTGGAGGAACTCCGACCGCCCGACAAACCGGTGACCGTGGAGAGCTACCTGCAGTATGTGCAGCACTTCGTCCAGCACGAGAATCTCAACGTGCAGACCGAGGTGGATTTCGAGGATATCCGCGACGAGCGCGACGGCCTGACGGTGGTCACCTCGAAGGGGAACTTCAAGGGGAGGAAGGTGGTGCTTGCCTTCGGCAGCAACATCCCCCGCGAGCTCTCCGTCTACGGCGATGCCAAGATGGTGGCGAAAAACGTCGACGACCCCTCCAAGTACATCGGCGAGAAGACCCTGGTGATCGGCGGCGGCAACACCGCGGCGGACGTGGTCATCGCCATCCTCAGGGCCAAGCGGGAGGAGAACGACAGCCAGCCGGTCTACTGGGCGCACATCTCGGAGAAGTTCGATGTCAACAAGGAAACGGCCCAGCGTCTCGGCGAGGAGATCCTCCTCGGTGGCAACATCCGCCTCCTCCCCGGGGCAACTCCGCGCATCGGCGAGGTGGACGACGAGGGGGTCGACCGGCTGGTCATCCGCATCAACGAGTTCAGGCAGCCCGACGGCATCGACCTGTACCATGCCCTCAGCTTCCCGATGAAGAACGTGGTCGCCTGTATCGGTTCACAGGGGCCGGTGCCGATCTTCGACAAGCTGGGGGTGCAGACCATCGCCTGTACCTCGGGTGTCTGCAAGATCGCCAAGGAGGGTGACCGCCTGGTGCTGCTGACTTCCGAGTTCGAGTCGACCCGCAAGGGGGTCTACGTCATCGGCGGCGCCATCTCGCCATCGTTCATGAAGATCGCCGAGGGGAGCATTCAGGAGGAGCGGCACCCCAATCTGATCTATACCGCCATCAACGATGCCAGCCACGTGGTGGAGGCGGTGAAGAAGAGCCTGGGCAAATAGGATCCTCCATGAAATACGCCGTTTCCCCCCTGATTGCAGCGGTCCATTACCCTCCGATTTCCGAGGTCCGCCGCTGGGCGGCGGAGCGGGAAGGGCGGCACGACCAGCCGCTGGTCGATCTCTGCCAGGCGGTGCCGGATTATCCGCCGGCCGCTGAACTGACTTCCTATCTCGCCTCCGTCGTGACGGATCCACAGACGGCTCGCTACTCGCCGGACGAGGGGCTGCCGGAGGTGCGCGAGGCTCTGGCCGCCCGTTACCGGCGGATCTACGGCGCCGATATTGCCGCTGGCAACCTCTGTCTCACCATCGGGGCGAGCCAGGCCTTCTGGCTGGCCATGACGGCCCTCTGCTGCGCCGGCGACGAAGTGATCGTCCAGACCCCCTACTATTTCGACCACGACATGGGGCTGGCCATGCTGGGGATCAAGAGGGTCTATGCCCCCTTCGATCCGGCGGGGGGCGGCCTTCCCTCCCCGGATGCCATCCGTGCCCTGATCACGCCCCGCACCCGGGCCATACTCCTGGTTACCCCGAGCAACCCAACGGGCGTCGTCACACCCCCCCAGCTGCTGGAAGAGCTGTACCGTCTGGCCGCCGAACGGGGAATTGCCCTGGTGCTGGACGAAACTTACGCCGACTTCATCCCCGGAGGAGTCCCTCCCCATGACCTCTTCACCGACCCCCGCTGGGGTGACCATCTGATTCATATCATGTCATTCGGCAAGACCTTTTCCCTCACCGGTTTCCGGGCCGGCCTGCTGGCCGCCGGGGAGGGCTTGATCCACCATGCCCTCAAGGCCCAGGATACCATGGTCGTCTGCCAGCCCCGCATCACCCAGCTTGCCCTGAAATATGCCGCCGAGCGCCTTGACGGGTGGGTCGCTGCCAACTGTGCTGCCATGGACCGCCGCCACCGCTGCTTCCTGCGTGAGTTCTCCCTTCCCGGCAACCCCTTTGACCTTGTTGCCAGCGGTTCGTTCTTCGCCTGGGTGAAACACCCGTTCCCCGGCCTGACCGGCAGGGGGGCTGCCCGCAGGCTGGTTGATGAGGCCGGGCTGCTGACCCTCCCCGGCGAGGTGTTCGGCCCGGGCATGGAGGGGTACCTGCGACTTGCACTCGGAAATATCGGCGAGGATGACATCCCCGCTGCCGTGGCGCGGCTTCGTGCCGTTGCCCCATGACGTCCTCCGTCCGGAAGAATAATTTCTGGCACCGGCCGCCGACAGGGGGGTATAATAAAGTCAGGTCAGGATTTGATTCGTTTCATGTCTGTGCAGATGTCTATTCCGGTGAAAGGGGGTGGCACGCATGAAAACCATGACAACGAGGACCATGATGCCCCGGCGGCGAATGGCAATGGCAGCTGCCATGAAGGCCAGAACGGGGACTACGATGCGCCGGACGCCGAACCACAACGTCCACGTGATAACCCATCACGGCAAGCTCATGTGCGGACGCAAGGGGCGCACATGAGGTCAAGAGGGACAAAAAAGCCACCCATGAACGGGTGGCTTTTTCTGTCTCTGTCTATATCTGCGGGGTTCAGGGTTTCTTCCCCTCCTCCGTCTTCACGCCGGTGATCTTCTCGGCAAAGACCTCCACGCCGCTCTCTCTGGCGGTCTTGTCGATGAAGTCCTGAGCCTTTTTCTGCTCGTACTCCCTGAGAAGGCGAGCGGCGATATACTCCTTCGTTTCCGCAAAGGTCGCGGTGCGCTGCTCGGTCCGTTCGTCGACCCGGATGATGTGCAGGCCGTAGGGGCTGACGACGACGGGGCTGAGTTCCCCGGCTTTCAGGGAGAGGGCGGCCTCCTCGAATTCCTTGGAATTTGTCTTGCCGGCTGATATGGTCCCCAGCTCGCCACCTTTTTTTGCCGTATCCGCGTCCTCCGAAGCTTCGGCGGCCAGCTTGACGAAATCCTCCCCCTTCTGCAGTCGCTGCAGGAGGCTCTCGGCCTTGGCGGTTGCCTTTGCCCGCTCATCCGCGGTCGCTTTCCCGTCGATAGTGATGAAAATGTGGCGTGCCTTTACCGATGCGGGAACAATGAACTCCTTGCCGTGTTCCTTGTAGTATTTTTCCAGCTCTTCATCCGGCACCTTGGTTCCGGCGATAACCTCCCTGCTCAGGTACTCCCGGGAGAGGAACTCGTTCACCGCATAGGCCAGCATCTCCTTGATCTCCGGCTTCCTGTCGAACCCCTCCTTCCGCGCCTTCTGGGCGATGGCCATCTTCAGCAAAAGTTCCTGTACTATGCCGACCTTGAGCTCGGGTTTCTCCTCCAGCTGCTTGCGGGCCTCGGGTGGCAGGCTGGCGATCAGCCGGTCCAGGTCGGTTTCACGCAGGGTGAAATCGCCGCTTTTGCCGATGACCGGATTGAACTCCTCGGCAAATGCCGGGGGGGTGGCAAGGCCGGCCAGAAGTGCCGCCATGGCGATGATTCTTGCAGACATATCGTTCCTCCGGGAAAATTTGATTTCGCCCTATTGTAGTCAAGCCCCGCCGGAAGGCAAGAGGCAATCTGCGAGATTTCTCTTTCACCCTCGGGCCTGCTGTATTAGGATTGGAAAAAAATATGCCGTTCAGGACACTCCATGAACTACATCGCCGACCTCCATATCCATTCACCCTATTCCCGGGCGACCAGCCGGGAGAGCACTCTTGCCGGGCTCCTCGGCTGGGCGAGGCTCAAGGGGATCAACCTTGTGGGGAGCGGCGACTTCACCCACCCTGCCTGGTTTGCCCTCCTGAAGGAGGAGCTTGAACCGGCCGAGCCGGGGTTCTTTCGCCTGAAGCGAGAGGGGGAGGTAGCGTCGCCGCTTCCCGGCGCTTCTCCGGGGGACGCGCCCGTGCGCTTCCTCCTCTCCGCCGAGGTGAGCTGCATCTACAAGCGCCACGGCCGGGTCAGGAAGGTGCACAATCTCCTCTATGTCCCCGACGTCGCATCGGCGCAACGGATCAACAAGCGGCTCGGGGCCATCGGCAACATCGTCTCCGACGGACGGCCGATCCTCGGGCTGGACAGCCGCGACCTGCTGGAGATAGTGCTGGAGGAGGCGCCCGAAGGGTTCCTCGTGCCGGCCCACATCTGGACCCCCTGGTTCTCCCTGTTCGGCTCCCGTTCCGGCTTCGACAGCGTGGAGGAGTGCTACGGCGACCTCTCCGGCCATATCTTCGCCATGGAGACCGGCCTCTCCTCCGACCCGGCAATGAACCGCCTGGTCTCGGGGCTCGACAACTACGCCATGATCTCCAACTCCGACTGTCACTCCCCCTCCAGGCTCGGGCGCGAGGCAAACCTCCTTGCGACGGGGTTCGACTTTTATTCCCTGCGGGATGCCTTCCGGGAGAACCGGGCCGATACGTTCCAGGGAACGGTGGAGTTCTTCCCCGAGGAGGGGAAGTACCACTTCGACGGTCACCTCGACTGCGGTGTCTGTCTCGACCCGGCCGAGACCCTGCGCCTGGGGGAGGCGTGTCCGGTCTGCGGCCGGCCGGTGACCGTGGGGGTACACCACCGGGTGCTGGCGCTGGCCGACCGGACCGAGCCGGTCTATCCGGATGGCGCCCCGAAATTTTTCAGTCTCATCCCCCTGACGGAGTTGCTGGGCGAGCTGCTCGGCGCCGGGCCGGCAACCGCCGGGGTGATGGCCTGTTATGCCGAGTCGTTGCGAATCTTCGGCTCAGAGCTGGAGCTGTTGCTGACAACGCCGCTTGCGGAGATTCACCGCCACGCACCGCTCCTGGCCGAGGCGATCGGCCGGGTGCGGGAGGGAAGGGTACACCGCCAGCCGGGGTATGACGGCCGGTACGGCGTGATCAGGGCGTTTGCCCCAGGCGAACTGCCGGGGGGGAAGAGGAAGAAGGGGGATATCTTTCCGGACTGAAATCACCGAGTGATGGAGGTTTGTCATGATCCTGTTTTCCAGGAATAGGGAGAAGCGGCGCGGACTGCTGCTGGACGAAGGGGTGGACGGCGGAGAGCGCTGCGTGTCGTGCGACGCCTCCTGCTGTCGCGGTTTCCCCAGCGTCGAGCTGACCCCTGACGAGTATGCGGTCCTGGAGCGTCTCGGGGCGGCCAGGCTGGAGTTCCTCCTCAGCGGCCGTTACTACCTGATGATCGAGAATGGCTGCGAATTCCTCGTCGGCAACCGCTGCGGCATATATGCCCACCGTCCGGCGATCTGTCGCCGGTTCACCTGCCGGGAGACATGACCCACATGAAGGTTACACCATGCAGCAGATGACACCGGCAATAGAAACGCGGGCGATCGGCAAGCGCTACGGCAGCCTGGTTGCCCTGGACTCCTTCGACCTGACCGTGGAGCGGGGGGTGATCTTCGGCCTCCTTGGCCCCAACGGTGCCGGCAAGACCACCCTTATCCGCATCCTCACCACGCTGCTGCGCCCGGATGGGGGAGAAGCGCGCATCGAGGGGCTTGATACCGCCCGGGATGGCCGCGAGATCCGCCGTCTCATCGGCGTGGTCCCCCAGGAGAACAGCCTGGACCGCTACCTGACCGCCCGGGAGAACCTGGAGCTCCATGCCCGCCTGCACGGCATGGCCAAGGGTGTGTACCGGGAACGGATCGACCGGCTGCTGGAGCTGTTCGGCCTGGCGGGGCGGCAGCACGACTTTCCCGACACCTTCTCCGGCGGCATGCAGCGGCGTCTGGTGGTGGCCCGGGCGCTGGTACACGAGCCCCGGGTCCTCTTCCTCGACGAGCCGACCACCGGCCTCGACCCCCAGTCCCGCCGGGCCGTCTGGGACTACATCCGCTCCATTGCCGGCACCATGACCATCTTTCTCACCACCCATTACCTGGATGAGGCCGAGCAGCTCTGCGACCGGCTTGCCATCATGGACCACGGCAAGCTGATCGCCCTCGGGAGTACCGCCGAACTGAAGGCCCGGCTCAGCGGCGGGGTGATCTACCGGATCGAGCTGGCCCCGGGCGGGGAGCGATACATGGAACGCCTCCGCTCCCTTGCCTGTGTGCGGGAACTCACCGTTGCCGGCTGCCGGGTGGAGGTCTCCCTGGAGCGGTGGGAGTGCCTCTCCGAGGTTCTGGCGGCCCTGAACGGCGCCGACGTCCGGAGTATCTCCCTGCGGGAGAAGTCCCTGGAGGAGGTCTTCATCTCCCTCACCGGCACGGGGGTGCGGGAATGAAGCTGGCCGGCTCCCTGGCAATCTGGCGGCGGGACATGCTGGTCCTGCGCCGCAGCATCCTCTCCGAGCTGGTTGCGGTGGTCGCCTACCCGCTGACCATCTACCTGGCCTTCGGCATCGGCATGAAGGGGTATATCGGCCTGGTGGAGGGGGTACCCTACAGCATCTTCATCGCTCCTGGTCTGATCACCATGACCGCGGTCAACGCCGCCTACAGCGAGAGCGTCTGGAGCCTCTGGTTCCACCGCCGGGTGCAGTTTACCATCGAGTCCTACCGGGTGACGCCGATATCGGTGACCGAGATCGTGATCGGCAAGATCCTCTCCGGCTTCACCCACGGTCTGGTGAAGGGGGCGGCCGTGGCACTGGTAATCTTCGCCATCACGCCGTTCCGCTTCGATCCGGCCCATTTCGCCGCCTACCTGGCATTCCTGGTCCCAGGCTCGGCCTTCTTCTCCTGCGCCGGGGTCATCAGCGGCACCCTCATGGACAAGCCGGAGACCATCGGCCGGGTGGAGGCGGTGCTGATCATGCCGCTCATCTTCATGTCCGGCCTCTTCTTCCCCATCTCATCCTACCCTGAAGCCGTTGCCGCCGCCGTGCGTCTGTTCCCCACCACCGCCCTGTTCGAGGGTGCGCGTCAGACCATCGTTGCGGGGACCTTTTCCCCTGCCTTTGCGGCCAACGTCTGGATTACCGCCGGCGCCACGTTCGTGGCGGCGGTGCTGATCTTCCGGCGCAGGCTCTCGGAATGAACCGTTTTGCATGCACCATGGTCAGGAGCGGGCTCCTGGCGCTGCTTCTCCTTTTCCCGACAACAGGCGGGGCGGTTCATGACACCCTGGAGGTCGGCAGGTTCAGCGTCGGCTCGCTGGAGGGGTGGGAAGCCAGGAGCTTCAAGGGTGAGACCGATTACCGCATCGTGACCAATGACGGCCGCCGTGTGCTGCAGGCCGAGAGCCGGGGGAGCGCCTCGGGCCGCTACCGCCGGCTCAAGGTGGACCCACGCGAATACCCGCTGCTCCGCTGGTCGTGGAAGGTAGCAGGGACCGTCAGCGGCGAGAACGCCCGCAGCAAGGGGGGGGACGACTTTGCCGCCCGGGTCTACGTGATCTTCCCCGGTTTCTTCTTCTGGCAGTCCCGGTCGATCGCCTATGTCTGGTCGGGGAGCCTGAAAAAGGGGGAGGCGATTCCCAACGCCTACACCGGCCGGGTGATGGTCGTTGCCGTCGAGTCGGGGGATCTCCTTGCCGGCAAGTGGGTTTCCGAGGAGCGCAACTATCTGGCTGACTACCGCCGGCTCTTCGGCGAGGAGCCGGGCAGCCTCGGGGCGGTGGCGGTCATGACCGACAGCGACAACACCGGCGGCCAGGCCCTTGCCTGGTACGGGGATATCGGGCTTGTTGCCGGAAAGGAGGTGGGACAGTGAAAAGAGGGCCGATTTTCCGTTTCACTCTCTGGCTGCTGCCGTCGCTGCTCCTGCTCAATATCCTCTTCTATGGCTGGTTTTCCGCCAGGACGCGGGATACCGCCGAGGATGAGGTGGTACGCAAGGCCTACATCGTCTCCCGCCTGCTCAGCGGGCTCTCGTCCCGTGCCCTCGACCGGGGGGATCTCGCCGGTCTGAAGGGATCAATCGAGGAGGCATTCAAGGATCCCCATATCGTTGCCGTGGTCGTGCGCGGAGCAAACGGCAAGAACATTGTGGAGACATCGGTACCCCGTACGTTCGACCGGGTGAGCACCTTCGAAACGCCGGTTCAGCTGGGGGGGAAGACGATTGCCACCCTGGTGACCAGTTTTGCCCTTGACGAGGCGAAGGATAAGATTGCCGGCCGGCTCCGCCTTACCGCCGTCCTCCAGGCCGGGCTGTTTGCCGTTCTTGCGGGGGGGATGGTCTGGCTCTGCCGGCGGGAGAAGCAGGTCGAGGAAAAGCGGGCAGCCGACGGCGGCGCGGTCGTTGTCCCGGAGGAGACCCTTGCGGAGTGGATGGCGGATGCCGACATGCCCGCCTGGTTTACCGATGGGGGGGAACAGTCCGATCCGCTCGGCATTGCCGGCACCTCCCTGGAAAAGGCCGTGCAGCTGCTGGCAAAAGAAGCGGAGCAGCAGCTCCAGGCCGTGAACCGGGCCAGGGAGGCCCTTGACCGCATCGAAGTCTGGCGGCAGGAGGCAGGGCAGAAGGGAGAAAACGCGGCTTCTCTCATCGCATCGGGGAGTGAGATCCTCTCCATGGTCGGGGCAGGCAATGACCAGGCCAGCGGCGAACCGAGCGCCGCGCTCCGTGCGGTCGAGGAGGCCAGGGGGGCCGTCGAACGGCTTGCGGCCGGACTGGCGGGCGAGGGGGATGAAACCCCGCTGCTGGCGCCCGACGAAAGGCTCCGTGCCGCGGCAAAGCTGGCAGGGGAAGGGGTCGAAACGATCCGCGTGCGGGTCTTTCCCGCCCTGGCGGCGGCAGTGGGGGCGGGTGAAACCGTCGCTGCCCGGGTTTCCCCCCTGGTGCAGATGGTGGAAGGGTGTGGTGACCTCTCCTCGGGCCTGAACCGCTACAGCGGCGAGCTCTTCGACCTGGCCGACGCGATCCGGCTGCTGCGCCGTGACCTGCGGCCCGATGACGCCGCCAGCGGCGAAGGGGCGGAGGGGCGGCTGAATCAACTGGCTCAGCGGGTGGAATCCCTTGCAGCCGGCTTCAAAAGGGAGACCCTCGATCTCCTCGGCATGGCCAACGACGCATCCGCTGGTGCCCGGACAATCCTCTCCGTGATGGATGATTCGCGGGAGAAGCTGCTTGCCGCCGGCTCTGCCGTGGAGGATTCCGCCGCAGCCGCGGTCATGGGGACCGACCACCTGAACGGTTTCCTGCGTCGTGCGGGGGTGGAAGTGGGTGACGATCCGCAGCCTGGTCCGGCTGATACCGGAGAGATGCTGGAGGACCTTCGCCTCAGGTTGGCGACGCTGGGGGAATCTCTGGCAGAAAAGGCCGGACAGCCCCATGGCGGTCCGGCGGAGCAGGCCCAGTCACTCTCCCTTGCCGCTGAAAACCTCCTCCTGGGGGGACGCTTCCTGGCGGAGATCGTCGACGGCGCCGCCCGGCTGGTACAGACCGCTGACGGAGCCGAGGAGCTGCAGCAGCAGGGTCGTTCAGATTCCAATGTGGCGATCAGGCAGTTGATCGTCGCGGCACGGGCGAGCCTGGGGCAGGCCCGTGCCGGCGTTGACCCCCCTGGGGAGGGGTCGGCCGAATCCGTTGACGGTCAGTGAACGGTACTCCCGCGGCGCAGTCTGCCGCGGTCCTCATGCACCAGCCTCCACAAACGGGTCTCACCCCACGGGCATCACTCCCCGATCTTCTTCATCAGCCAGGCCATGTTCTTCCCCAGATCGGCCATGGTTGCCACCCCTTCCTGATCCCCCTCGACCTCGCCGATGTTCCGCCCCATCCCCACATTCCAGTAACTGGATCCGGGGATGATCATTTCGGCGATGAGGAAGAAGTGATTGATGGTGTCGAAGACATGGATAGCTCCGGCGCGGCGCACGGCCACCACGGCCGCACCCACCTTGCGGCGGTAGAGCCCCGGGTTGGCGCGGCCGACCATGCCGACCCGGTCGATGATCGCCTTGGTTTCGGCGGAGACGTCGGCGAAATAGGTGGGGGAGGCGATGATGACCCCGTCGGCCTCGACGACCCTGGCGATGCACTCGTTGACGATGTCGCCGCTCTCCGTGCTGACGGCGCACTTCCGGTCTTTGGTGGCGAAGCACCGGTAGCAGGCGGTGCAGCCGCGGATGACCTCGCCGGCCAGCTGAATCATGCCGGTCTCGATCCCCTCCTCTCCAGTTCGGCGAACACATGGCTGATCAGCAGGGCGGTATTGCCGTCCCTGCGGGCGCTGCCGTTGATGGCGACGACTTTCATGGGCAAGCTCCTTTCGGATGATAAATGTCGATGACTGCTTATGGCAGCGAACGGGTAATTATAGTTATACAACATTGAAAACGCGACATCGTGTCGCGCTCAACGTTTGTGAGGCGCAGGGGGTACCGCTGTCGCCGATGGTTGGGCATTCTTATTTTGCTGTAAGTACCTTGACATGTAGAAATTATTTCTATATTTTTAGCACATGACAACAAAATATCGCTTTTCAAATTTCAGGATTACTTTGAGGGAGAAAGATCATAATCCTCCTCATGTTCATCTCATGGGTCCTGATTTTGAGGCGGTAATAAATCTTGTAACGCTAGACATAATGGATGGCTCTGCACCTGCAAAGGTTCTGCGTCACGGCCCTGAAATTGATAGCTGACAACAGAGAGGAGTTGATAAAGCTATGGCACACGCTACACGGATAACCCGCCCAAAATTAACGGCTGTAACTCATGCCCCTGATTATTGCCTCGAAGTTCACTTTGCCGACGGTTCCGGCGGCATGGTAAGCCTTAAGGAGTCTATCTTTTCTTTACCAGGGCTTGCTCCCCTTCGTGATCTTGCTGCATTCTCCGGTGCTGTTTTGGGAGAATACGGCTGGGAAGCTGAGTGGCCTCAGTTTGACATTCAGATTGGCGCTGACACGCTCTTTGCCGATATGCTCGATCAAAACTCGGAAACTCCTGCCGATCGCTTCACTGTTTGGCGAATCCGAAACGGTCTCTCTCTTGCTGCTGCAAGTCGTGAACTTGGTGTCACAGTCCGTACAGTAAGCGCCTACGGGACTGGTGCCAGACCCATACCGCGCACCGTTCAGCTTGCCTGTATCGGATGGGAAGAAGAACAGCGGAGAAAATCCGCTTGATTATGTGTTTCCTTTAAGCCGCGCCTGCTCTCTACTCTACCTGTATTTCCCAGGGGCTGACCCCTTTGTCAATTCGGACGAATGGTCTGAGTCGTCGCATGTCAGATCAAACGGGTCGAGGGACACGATCAGCTCCTACGCTTTGTCACGGACGCATAGTATCGTACGATTTGCGGATAGTTCGTCGCAAACACCTCCTCCGTCCATTCCTTTCCTTTCGGCTTGTCGAGATCGATTGACGGCAGATCGAGCGACGAGCCCGTCCGCTGCAGGTAGGCCTCTTCGACCATCAGCAGGCAGTGTGCTTCCGGAATATCGGGGTCTGGAGGAACACGTTCAGCGGCTTGGGCGGGTTTCGTGACGGCCAGCTCGATGAGAGCGGGATCGCCCTGCAGGATCACCCACGTGCGGAACCCCTCGAACGACGCGTCCGAGCAGCCGCCGCGGGCGGCGTAGGCGAGCGCCCAGACGTCCCAGTGGTAGAGCTTCTTCATGAGCTTGGCGTAGAACGAGGCGAACCGTTTGATGTCAGCGGCCTTGAAGGCGCGCAATAACCCGCCGAGGATGGCGAGCTGTTCGAGAGTGGTCTGCGCTTGCGACCGCGCCTTCGAGATCAGCTCCCAGAAGACCGGCTCGTCGATCCGGCGAAGGTCCGTCGGCGCCGGCAGAGAGGGGAAGCGCTCCTCGCGCAGCGCACGCCGCTCCTGGGTCAGCCGCGCGGCCGCGTCGAGGCGACCGAGCCGCGTCATCCAATCGATGCCCTGCGCGTAGGCTTCCAGCGCGTAATTCTTGGCTTCGTCGACCCGGGCGTGGGCGCCGTAGTCGCGGCCGGGACGCTGATAGAAAAACTCCGCGCGAGTCCGCCGAGCGACCGAGGTCCACAAGCGCTCGATCAGATCGAAGCGCTGCGCCTCCATCAACTGTTCGAGCAGGCGATCGAACACCGACGCAAGCTGGTACTTCTGGCCGCTGTAACTTTTGACGAGCGGCTCCAGTGCGCCTCTTTCGAAGTAGCAGTCCTCCACGAACTGTTCGGCCACGGAATACAAGCCGTAACCGGCGCGATTGGCCTCGGCGAACATGGCTCGCTCCGTATCGTCGAGCAGCCACCACACATCACGGCTGAAATCGATGTAGGTGAGGGCGTTCCTGAGCGCCTGCTTCTCCCTCTCGACGGCCGCCGGGTCGACGTCGATTGCTGCGTCTCGTTCGTCATGGCTCATAGGATTCTAACTCGTCGCTGGATTTTCTTTGGTTTTATTATCTGCCAACGGGGTGGGCCTTGACCCGTTCATCTGCTTCTAACTTACTGAAGACCACCATGATCTATACTCACTGTGTCCCGGTCAGGACTATCAAGAGGCGCGGAGCCCGCTGGGTATCTGATCCTTTCAGACGTCATGGTAGCCGTCCTGATTCTTCTTGGTTGAGCCATTCACCGTCATCCTCAGAACGGATATCCCAGCCCGACGAACACCGCCACCCCCTCATCCCCCCAGCCGATATCCATCCGACCGACGATGTTGGGGCGAACCACGGCGCGCAGGCCGACGCCGGTGCTGAAGTGGAAGTCTTCCCCCCTGACCCGGTCCAGGGCCTTCATCACCGCGCCGGTGTCCAGGAACGGCGCCAGCTCCCAGTCGGCGGTGACGTCGAATACCTCCCAGCGGAAGAGACGGACCCGCTCCTCCAGGTTGAACAGCAGGCAGCTGGAGTCGATGAAGCGGTTGCGGCCGTAGGCGCGCAGCGAGTTCTCCCCGCCGAGGATGCTCCGCTCCAGGAAGGGGACACTGCCCCCCAGGGTCTGGTTGTAGAGGAGCCGGAAGGCGGTGATGTAGCGCTTTTCACTGTCCGTGGGAACGAATCCCTTGGCCTCCACCTCGTAGTGGCGGTAGTCCTCGTCGCTGCCGAGAAGCCGGGTGCTCGCCTCCAGCGAGAGTTTGGCGAAGCCGCCGTAGGTCGGCATGGTGGGGGAGTCCATGGTGCTGTAGACCAGGGCGATCTTCTGGGCATGGGCGGTGAAGCCGCTGAGCCCGGGTATCTCTTCCGGGGTGAAGCGATCCTTGATGTAGGCGACCTCTTCGATGGCTCCGCGCCTTATCTCCACCGTGCGCAGCCGCTCGCCGAACTGCAGTGAGATGTGCCGGTAAATGGGCCAGGTGGCGGTGACGGTGAAGCCGTCCTCACGGTTGGCGTAGTTCGTCTCCCCGTCCTGCGTGGAGCCGGATTCGAAGCCGTAGAAACGGGAGGAACCGTCGGTGAAGTGGTAGAGGAAGGCGCCGAGCTCCAGCTGGCCATTCATGAGGGTGACGTCCCGCAGCTTCATCTCGTAGTCGTCGTTGACCCTGGTGGAGTGGGAGAGGTTGATCTCCGCGCTGCGACTGGCAGTCGGATAAAAGGCGCCATAGAGGGTGACGGTGGTGCCGAAATTGGGGTTGAAGTTGATCTGCGGCGCGATCAGCGAGGTGACCTCGTCCCGCCGGTTGTGGACGAGGAAGGCGGCCAGCGCGCCGAGGGTGACATCTTCGTTCGGGCTGGCGGCGATCACCGGCAGGGGGAGGGAGACGATCTTTACCTCTTCGGCGCTCTCCTCCGTTGCCAGGGGGTAGGGGAGGTTCTCCCGCGGCACCAGGGAGGTACAGGCGCAGAGGAGCAGCGCCGTGAGAATCGGGAGATAGCGGAAAACGGCCATGTCAGGGGTGCGGCTTGACGATGCCGAATTTTTCCAGGCGGTACTGCAGGGTCTTGTAGCTCATCTTCAGCAGCGGGGCCGCCTTGCTGATGGTCCAGTCGGCACGCTCCATCGCCTTGATGATCAACTCCTTCTCCAGATCCTCGAAGGAGATCCCGTCCGCCGGGAACTCGAAGGGGAGGCTGCCGCTCCCCGAGGGGAGCTCATGCACCTCGGCCGGCAGGTCCTCGGGCATGATGCTGCTCCCTTCGGCCATGAGCACCCCCCGCTCGATTACCGACTCCAGCTGGCGCACGTTTCCGGGCCAGGAGTAGTTGATCAGCATTTTCAACGCCGGCTTGGAGATGGAGTGCACCGCCATGCCGGTGGCCACGGCGTATTTCCTGATAAAGAAGTCAGCCAGGGCGACGATGTCGCTTCCCCGCTCCCTTAAGGGGGGGAGGGTGATGCGGATGACGTTCAGCCGGTAGAAGAGGTCCTCGCGGAACTGCCCCTTCCTGATCTCCTGCTCAAGATCCTTGTTGGTGGCGGCGATGATCCGCACGTCCACCGGGATGTTCACCTTTCCCCCCACCCGGCGGATCTCCTTCTCCTGGATGGCTCGCAGGAGCTTTGCCTGGAGGGAGACGTTCATCTCGCCGATCTCGTCGAGGAAGACCGTGCCGCCGGTGGCTGCCTCGAACAGGCCGATCTCCCGGCTGCTTGCGCCGGTGAAGGAGCCTTTTTCATGGCCGAACAGCTCGCTTTCGATGAGGGCGTCGGGGATGGCGGCGCAGTTGATGGCAAAAAACGGCTTGTCGCACCTGGGGCTCCGGTCGTGGATGGCCCTGGCCACCAGCTCCTTGCCGGTGCCGGATTCGCCGTAAACCAGGACGGTTGAGCTGGTGGGGGCGATCTTGTTCACCACCCGGAAGACCTCGCGAATCTTAGGGTGCTCGCCGATGATCCCCTGGATGGAGGCCTTCTCCTCCAGCTTCTTGTGCAGGACCGTGTTCTCCCGCAAAAGGGCCACGTGCTCGCACGCCCGCTGGAGGGTGAAGAGGAGGTGCTCCCGGTCGAGGGGCTTTTCCAGGTAGTTGAAAGCCCCCTTGCGGGTCGCCTCCACCGCCGAGTCGATGGTGCCGTGGGCGGTCATGATGATGACGCACTGTTGCGGGTTGTCCTCCACGATCTTTTCGAGCAGCTCCATTCCCGACATCCCCTGCATCTTCAGGTCGGTGAGGATCAGGTCGAACTCCTCCTCCTTCAGTCGCTCCAGGGCATCGAAGCCGCTGGCCACGGAAACGGTGCGGTAACCCTCCCGGGACAGGATGGTCTGGAGGATGTCGCGCTGTGCCTTTTCGTCGTCAACTACCAGGATGCTGCATGCCATACGTCTCTCCCGTGAATATTCTGGATGTCGCACGCTTACTCGATGCCGCTTTTGGCGCCGTCCGGCAGCAGCACGGTAATGAGCGTCCCCTTGCCGGGGGTGCTCTCGATGTCGATTCTGCCGCCATGCTCCCGGATGATCCGGTCGGTGATCGCCAAGCCGAGGCCGATGCCGGCTTCCTTGGTTGTAAAGTAAGGCTGGAGGATTTTTTCAAGGTCTTCCGGACTGATCCCGACCCCCTGGTCGGCAAAGGTCAGGCGGAAAATGCCGTCGCTGAAGCGCGCTCCGAGGGTCATCGTCCCCCCCTGGGGCATGGCCTGGGCGCCGTTGGTGATGAAGTTGAACAGGCAGTTCCTGATCAGCTCCTGGTCACAGTAGAGGGGGGGGAGATCCGGGGCCAGCTCGACCCGGACCGTCACCTTCTGTTCGTCCAGTTTTTCCTGCAGCACGGTCAGGGCCCGCTCGATGATGTCGCCGTAGGCGACGTGAGTGCGGCGCAGTTTCAGCGGCCGGCCGTAGTTCATGAAGTTGAGCACCATGTAGTTGGCCTTGCGTACCTCCTCCTTGATCGTTTCGGCGATCTTGTCCACGTCGGCCTGCTTGTCCGGGCAGGCGCTCCGCACCTCGTCCTTCAGGTGGTCGATGGCAAGGCTGATGTAGTTCAGGGGGTTCCTGATTTCGTGGGCAATCCCGGAGGCGAGCTGGCCGACCCGGGAGAGGTGCTCGGCCTCGCGCAGGCGCTCTTCCAGGTTCTGCCGCTCCCGCAGCTGCGCCACCATCTCGTTGAAGCTTGCCGCAAGTTCGCCGATCTCGTCGGAGCTCTCCACCGGCACGGTGACGGAGAGGTCGCCGTCGGCAACCTTGCGCACTTTCAGCACCAGTCGCTGGATCGGGTGGGTGTAGCGCCGGGCAAGGAAGATAATCAGCACGGTGCCGAGGCCGAAGATGAAGCAGGTCGCCATGAGACGGCGGGCGAAGTTGTCGTGCTGGATCTCGCGGATGTTGTCCAGCAAGAGGTCAATCTCCACGTAGCCGAGTTGCTCGTCGCCGACGATGACCGGAACCACCAGGTTGTACGGCTTGAGTGACGTGCCGACGACCCCCTTCTTGCCCGGCGGAGCGGCCTTGAGCCCCTTTTCCAGCTTCTTGATATCCCGCTTCTTGCCGATCTTGTCCGGGTCGGAGGAGTCGATGATCTCCCCCTCCGTGTTGATGATGTTGATCTCGTTGATCCCCTTGCGGCGGGCATCCTTGAGGTAGTCGGCAAGATACGAGTATTCAACCTCGGTCTCGGAGGTCAGGTCCTCGACGCTCTTCTGCAGGATTTCGGAGATGGCCGTTGAGCTCTCCTGTATTTCGCTGACCAGCTTGTTCTGGCTCACCTGGTTCAGGGTGAAAAGGGTCAGCATTGCCAGCACCAGGAGGGTGAGCATGATGATGACAAGCTTGGCATTAAGATTCATCCGGATCTCCCGGCAGGGGATGAAAAAGCGTTGCAGTGGAGCTTTTCCCCGCCTTCTCCGGCTGTTATACATCAGCTGCCGGAGCGAAACAAGACGAATGTCCGCACGAGCTGACCGAAATCCGGTATAGATAGCGTGTATACGGCAGGGGTGCGGGATAACGCTTCTATTCCGCGGGTTTTTCTGTTAAATTCAATCAGTTCGCCGACTTGGCGACGGGAGGGGATCTCGTGCACGAACTTTCCATTGCCCAGGGTGTGGTCGATATCTGCCAGATGCATGCCGAAGGGAGGCGTGTCCTCGCCGTCACCCTGGAGATCGGTACCCTGTCCGGCGTTGTGCCGGAAGCGCTGGAGTTCTGTTTCGAAGCCAGCACGAATGGTACCCTGCTGGAGGGGGCGCGGCTGGATATCGAGCGGATTGCCGCCACCGGCTACTGCCGCCAGTGCGAGCGGGCGTTCCCCATTGACGCATATTTCGACCCCTGCCCCGTCTGCGGTGCCTCCCCCCTGGAGATATGCAGCGGCGAGGAGCTGCGGGTAAAGGATCTGGAGGTAGAATAGAGATGTGTACCACCTGCGGCTGTCCGACCGATACCCATGACCACCATCATCACCATCACCACGAAGGCCACCATCACCACGAGCGTCCTGCTGCCGGTGAAAAACTGTCGGTGGAGATCGACATCCTGGCCAAGAACAACCGGCTGGCTGCCGGCAATCGCCGTTTCCTCCGGGAAAAGGGGGTCTTTGCCCTCAACCTGGTCAGCTCCCCCGGCTCCGGCAAGACCACCATCCTGGAGCGGACCCTGAGGGACCTCTCCGGCAGCTTGCGCTGCGCGGTGATCGAGGGAGACCAGCAGACCGACAACGATGCCCGGCGGATAGCGGCCACCGGCGTGCCTGCCAGGCAGATCAACACCGGCGCCGGCTGCCACCTGGATGCCCACATGGTGGGTCATGCCATGGAGGAGCTCCCCATGGACGGGCTTGACATCCTCTTCATCGAGAATGTGGGCAACCTGGTCTGCCCTGCCTCCTTCGACCTGGGGGAGGCCCACAAGGTGGTGGTCCTCTCCGTCACCGAAGGGGAGGACAAGCCCCTCAAGTACCCGCAGATGTTCCATGCCGCCGATGTCATGCTCCTCAACAAGGTCGATCTTCTCCCCTACCTGGATTTCGACGTGGACAAATGCCTGGAAATGGCACGCCGGGTGAGCCCGGGCATCAGGATCTTCCAGCTCTCCGCCAGGAGCGGCGAAGGGATGGCCGCGTGGTACGAGTGGCTGGGGCAAAAAGAGTAGTAGTCTGTTTATGTAACGTGCACCGCTGCGACGGGCGGAAGTCGCCTCCAGCGAGCTGACGTGCTCATTCTGTAGTTCTAGGCTCATTCCGCTGCAGCCGCCAAAGGTTCTGTGCCCCGATCTCGCCCTGCGGGCTCAGACAGTATCGGCTGCTGTCGCTTCATTTCGCCAAGAACTACGACGAAAGAGCCCTGAGGCTCACTTCCGGCAACTCCCGCCCGTCGTTCCTGCTTATCCCGCAGATCTCCCGAGGTTACATCATCAAACGTCTCCGCATCGACATAGGCGGCATCGTCCAGGGGGTCGGTTTCAGACCCTTCATCTACCGCCTCGCCCTCCGTCACGGCCTTTCCGGCCGGGTCTGGAACGGCCCCGGCGGGGTGACAATCGAGGTGCAGGGAGAGGGAGCATCCCTCAATGCGTTCGTCGCTGCCATCAGGACCGAGGCGCCCCCGCTGGCGCTGATCGCCTCCCTGGAGAGCCGCGAGATTCCGCCCCTGGCCGGGGATGACGCCTTCGCCATCGTGGAGAGCATCGGGGGCAGCGGCAGGACCATGGTCCCGCCCGACTGCGACGTCTGCCCCGACTGTCTGGCAGAGCTGTTCGACCCGGCTGACCGGCGCTACCGCTACCCTTTCATCAACTGTACCAACTGCGGCCCCCGCTACTCCATCATCACCGCAACCCCCTACGACCGACCCAATACCACCATGGCCGGTTTCCCCCTCTGCCCCGAGTGCCTGCGTGAGTACGAAGACCCGCGTGACCGTCGCTTCCACGCCCAGCCGGTTGCCTGTCCGGTCTGCGGCCCGCGGCTGCGCCTTCTGGATCCGTCCGGCGCCGGGCTCCCAGACGATCCCCTGGAAGGGGCAGTCGTCGCCCTGAAAGAGGGGAAGATCGTGGCTGTGAAGGGAATAGGCGGCTATCACCTTGCGGTTGATCCGTGCAACCCCGCGGCGGTCGAAGAGCTCCGCCGGCGCAAGAATCGGGACGAGAAGCCGTTCGCCATCATGGTGGCGGACCTGGAGAAGGCGGCGACTTTCGTGCAGCTGGGAGAGATGGAGGCGCGGTTCCTCTCCGGGCCCGAGCGCCCCATTGTCCTTGCGCGAAAAGTCCCGGGGAACCCGGCAGCAAGCGGGGTGGCGCCGGCCAACGACTGGTTCGGCATCATGCTCCCCTCCTCGCCGCTCCATTACCTTCTGCTGGAAGGGTTTGCGGCCCTGGTCATGACC
>Ga0073934_10004444_pt1 | contig 23327 bp, 23 predicted proteins | sample LarsenN4metaG_FD_76834 | JGI IMG/M metagenome (GOLD analysis project Ga0073934, IMG submission 76834) | Hot spring sediment bacterial and archeal communities from British Columbia, Canada, to study Microbial Dark Matter (Phase II) - Larsen... ... | reverse complement strand
CCCCCTCCGAACGCGCGTCCGGATGCGACGGCGCGGTTATCGGTGCGCCTACTATATGTCAGGGCTCGGTCGTCGTGGGAGGAACTTGCTGTAACAGCAGAGAGGCGAAGACGGCAACGCGGCGCGCCGTGGCGAAGGCGCTGATGCGCTCGCTGGCACCGGATCGAGGGGTGGCGGTGTTGTCGTCGAGCGAGGTGAGAGGCCGGCGGCCAGTATGGCGAACCTGCCGAGACGTTACTGCTTCGGGTCGAACTCGATGAAGGCGCGGCTGGGGGTGGGGCCCATCTGGCCCTGGTACTTGCTCTTGAGGGCGGCGGAGCCGTAGGGGCGGTCGACGGGGGTGGACATGCGCATGAAGCTGAGCTGGCCGATCTTCATGCGGTAGTGGAGGGCGATGGGCATCTTGGCGACGTTCGAGAGTTCGAGGGTGAGCTTGCCGTGCCAGCCGGGGTCGACGAAGCCGGCGGTGGCGTGGATGAGGAGGCCGATACGGCCGAGGGAGCTCTTGCCTTCGACCTGGGCGACGATGTCGTCGGGGAGGGTGAGGACTTCGAGGGTGCTGCCGAGGACGAATTCGCCGGGATGGATGAAGAAGGGGCGGCCATCGTCGATGACGACCTCGTCGGTGAGGTCGTCCATGGGCTCGCGGACGTCGATGTAGGGCCGGCTGCTGACCTTGAAGACGCGGAAGGCGCGGTCGAGGTGGACGTCGATGCTCGCCGGCTGGATGTCCGCCGGGTCGAGCGGGTCGATGCGGATGCGGCCGCGGGCGATCTCGTCCTTGAGGGTGCGGTCGCTGAGCATGGGGGAAGGGTAGCTGTGGGAGGGGTTAGTCGTTAGGCGTTGGTCGTTCGGGGCGGGCGTCCGTCGGTGGCGGTGTCCGAATGCGGCCGGCGATTCGGGTCATCCGGCCGTGGTGGTGGCGGCGGGTGGCGGTACGCTGCGGGCATTGGACGAACGCGGGCGGGTCTGACGACCTGTGTCTACGGGTGCGGCGCGCGTCGCCCGCGGGAGCGGACAGGTCTGACGACCTGCTACGGGTGCGTGCAGGAGGTGTGCGATGGCGGGGGCGTTTTCGGGGCAGGTGGTGGTGATCACGGGCGGGGGGCGCGGGATCGGCCGGGCGACGGCGATCGAGTTCGGCGCGGAGGGTGCGACGACGGTGCTGGCGGGGCGGCGGATGGACGCGCTGGAGACGGCGGCGGCGGAGGTGCGGGCAGCGGGCGGGCAGGCATCGACGGCGCGCTGCGATGTGGCGCGGGACGAGGACCTGGTGGCGCTTGTCGACGGTGTGATGGCGGCGCACGGGCGGATCGACGTGCTGGTAAACAATGCGGGCGTGGTGTCGGGCGGGCGGCTGGACGAGATCCCGGCGGAGGACATCGGGCGGATGGTGGGGGTGAACATCTGGGCGCCGATCCGGCTGACGCAGCTCGTGCTGCCGCACATGCGGGCGGCGAAGCGCGGCGCGATCGTGAACATCTCGTCGGTGGCGGGGCGGATGGGGCTGCCGTTCTACGCGACGTACTGCGCGAGCAAGTACGCGATGCGCGGGTTTTCGGAGGCGCTGCGGCGGGAGGTGGGGCACGACGGCATCCAGGTGATGGCGGTGTATCCCGGGGTGACGGCGACGGACCTGATCGAGAACGTGGAGCTGGAGAATATCCCGGGGATGACGATCGCGACGGCGCAGCAGGTGGGGCAGGCGGTGGTGCGGGGGCTGCGCTGGCGGCAGGCGGAGGTGTTCATCGGGATCACGGAGTCGCTGCTGTCGCGCTGGAACGACCTGGCGCCGTGGGCCGTGGACATCGGGGTCGGCGCGATGCGAGAGCGGATGGCGCAGGCGGTGCGGCACCAGCGCACGGTGTGACCGGGCCGGTGGCGGCTGGTGGTTGGCGCGACGGGCGCCACATCCGAAGAGGGGGGCTGGGGTTGTGCCGGTGCGGGCGGTTGACACATGTCAAGCGCTTCGGCGATCTGATACTGGCTGGTGTGCTAGCGTAGAGGCCCGGGTCCGCACCGGGGACGTTGGACCGAGCGCCCGCCTCTCCGGCGGGCGCGCGTTCGTTGCGGCGCGGAGGATGCGTGCCGTACCCGCCTGACGAGTACTGGGAAGACGACCGTCCGCACTGGACGGCGCGTCTGGTCCCCGTGGTCCCGCTCGTGTCGACGGCGGCCCTGGCGCTGGCGCTTGTGCTCATGCACGGTGACGGCGGCAGCGCGCGGGCGGGGGCTTCGGGCGTCCGGGCACCGGCAGCAACGGTCGAGGGGGAGGCGTTGGCGCCGCGTACGACGCCGACACGCACGGCGACGGCGACGGCGACCGCGACCGCGACGGCAGCGCCGACGCTGACGCTGGTGGACCCGACCGGGGCTGCGCCTCCTGAACCGCCGAATGCCGTCGCATTCGAGCGGGCACCCGAGGAATCGTCACAGGGGGCACCGCCGGGGCCGTCGACGGGTGACGCGGCCGCATCGGCGACCGAGGCGCCGGCCGCGGAGCCGGAGGCGACGGCCACGCCTGCGCTTCCGTACGAGCAGACGCACGAGCTGCCGACGGAAACGCCGCTGCCGGCCCCATCCGCGACGAGTGTGCCCACCTCGACGGCGGTCGTTGTGCCGGTAGCGACGGTGACGCCGGCGGGGGACTGAGGCGAGCAGAGGCCGGTCTATCAGCGCATGCGCGTTATGCTCTTGTGAAGGTATGAAAAGAACCACGATCTGCTTACCGGACGACGTCGCACGCGCGCTGTCGCGCGAGGCTCGGCGTCGCGGCGTGTCGGTTTCCAGCCTCGCAGCCGAAGCGATAGCGGCGCGTCTCGGCCGGGCAACCGGCAAGCGCGTCCTTCCGTGGATTGGCATCGGGCGAAGCGGACATCGTCACACCGCGCGGGACGCTGAGGAGGTCCTGCGGAAGGCCTTCGCGGTTGATCGCGATCGCTGATACTGGCCCGTTGTACGCCAGCCTCGACAGCAGTGACGACGATCACGTGGCTTGCGCGGCACTGCTCGAGCGCCGCGACCTCGATCTCGTCATCCCGGCACTCGTGGTGGCGGAAGTGTGCTACCTCGCGGGCGAGCGCATGGGCCCTCATGCCGAAGCGGCTTTTCTCCGCGGTCTTGAGGCGTTGGAGGTCGAGTTGCCACATCCGGAGGACTGGCCGCGCATCGCCGATCTTGTCGAACGCTCTGCCGACTTGCCGCTCGGCGCCATGGACGCGTCAATCGTTGCACTGGCGGAGCGCCTCGAGACGGACCTCTTGCTGACGCTCGACCGGCGGCGCTTCGGCGCTGTGCGCATGCGGGACGGACGTCCGTTTCGATTGCTGCCGGAGTGACCCGCGCGCTTCAGTGCTGCGTGAGAACCACGAAGACCATGGGCGGTGACCGGCGCAGCGCTGGGAGTCCGGCGGGCGGCATTACCACTGGACGAACATGGGCATGACAACGTGGACGTAGCTGTCGTTGTCGACGGGGCGGATGACGCCGGGCTGTGAGGGGCCGGTGGTCTCGAGGGCGACGCGGCCGCCATCGAGCACCTGCAGCACGTCCTGGAGGTAGCGGCCGTTGAAGGCGATCTTCGACGCCTCGCCTTCGACGGCGGCATCGAGGACGCCGGTGTTGTCGCCGATCTCCTCGGCGCGCGCGGCGATCGTCATCTGGCCGGGAGTGCCGTTATCGCTGGCCTGAAACATGATACGGACGATGCCGGAGCCGTCGCGGGCGAAGATGGAGGCGATCTTCGTCTCCTGCAGGAAGTCGCGCACCTCGACGATAGCACGGCTGCCCCACTCCTTCGGGATCAGGCGGCTGTAGTCGGGGAAGGTGCCCTGGATGAGCTGGGCGACGAGCTCGACGTCCTTGAGGCGGAAGAGGACCTTCGTCTTGGCGGCGTCGAAGGTCATCTGCACCGGGTCGTCCTGGTCCTGAAGGAGGCGGCTCAGTTCGGAGAGCGCCTTCGCCGGGACGATGACCTCGTGGCGCTCGCCAACCTTCTTCTTGAGCTTGAGGCTGCGCACGGAGAGGCGGAAGCCGTCGGCGGCGGCAAGCGTGAGCTGGTCGCCCTCGACGACGATGTCGACGCCGGTGAGGACGGGGCGGGAGTCGTCGGTGGCGGCGGAGAAGACGACCTGGGCGATCGCCTCGCGCATCACCTTGGCGTCGAGCTCGATGGTGTCGCCCTCGACGGACGGGATAGGGGGGAAGTCGTCGGCGTCGATGCCGCCGATGGTGGCCTCGTTGCGGGCGCAGACGAGCTTCACCTGCTTCGCGCGCGGGGCGAGGGTGAGCTCGATCTTCTCCTGCGGCAGGGAGTTCACGAAGTCGGTGAGGAGGCGGGCGGGGACGGTGATGGCGCCCTCGTCCTCGATCTGGCCGCCGATCCAGCAGCTGAGGGCGATGTCGAGGTTTGTCGCGGCGAGCTTGATGCGGCCGTGGTCGGTCGCGATGAGGACGTTCGACGTCACCGGCAAGGTGCTACGCACGGCGACGGCGCGGCCGACGATGCCGAGGCCGCGCGCCAGGTTCTCCTGGAGGCACGTAACCTTCATTGCGCTCACCTGAGTAATCACGTTGTCCCGAGTATAGAGGGACGCCTTGACAGCGACAATAGATCACGGCTGGTGATCAGATCTTGTGCGGTGCGCAACGGCGCGGGGCGGGGCACTTATGTCGAACAGGGCCTCGGCGCTGTGGGCGGTGTATTGCTATCGACGCATCGCGCGGAGCTGAAGCTCCGCCGCTACTGCGGCTCAGGCATCGGGCGGGGCTGAAGCTCCACCGCCACTGTGCGCGTGCGCATGCGCCTTCGCCTCGCGCGGCGGCCGCCCTATGATGCGCCCGTGAGCGCGCCGGCGATCCGCTACGAGTCCGTCGTGAAGGACTATGGCAGCACGCGCGCGCTCGACCGGATCGACCTCGTGGTCGAGCCCGGGCAGGTGTTCGGCTTCCTCGGCCCGAACGGCGCGGGCAAGACGACGGCGATCCGCATCCTGCTAGACCTGCTGCGGCCCACGGCGGGACGAGCGTGTGTGCTGGGCTTCGACTGCCAGCGCCAGTCGCTCGAGGTGCGGCGGCGCGTCGGCTACCTGCCGGGCGAGCTACGGCTGTACGAAACCATGCGGGCGGGCGAGCTGCTCGACTACATCGCCTCGCTGCGCGACGGCGCGGTCGACCCGCGGTACCGGCGCGAGCTGCTCGAGCGCCTCGGGCTCGACGAGGGGCGGCGGATCCGGGCGCTCTCCAAGGGAAACAAACAGAAGCTCGGGCTGGTGCAGGCGCTGATGCACCGGCCGTCGTTGCTGGTGCTCGACGAGCCGACGACGGGGCTCGACCCGCTGGCGCAGGAGGAGGTGGCGCGCATCCTTGAGGAGACGGTGCGCGACGGGCGGACGGTGTTCTCCTCGTCGCACGTGCTACCGGAGGTGGAGCGGCTGAGCCAGGCGGTGGCGATCATCCGGCGCGGCCGCATCGTGGCAGTGGAGGATGTGGCGGCGCTGAAGGCGCGCTCGGTGCACATCCTGGAAGTGACGTTCGCGGAGGAGCCGCCGCCGGACGTCTTCGCGCTGCCGGGCGTGCGCGAGCTGCGGCGCGACGGCGCGCTGGTGCGGGTCGAGGCGCGCGACGGCATCGACGCCGTGGTGAAGGCGATGGCGCGGTACCGGGTGGTGGACCTGAGGACGGAGCAGCCGAGCCTCGAGGACATCTTCCTCACGTACTACGAGGGCGATATGCGGCACGGTGCTCGCCTGGAGGGGGAGCGGCTTGGCACTTAGGGTCTTCCGCCGATCGTTGCGCGACCAGCGCTGGCAAATCGTGGGCTTCGGCGGTGCGCTGTTCCTGATGGCGATGACGTCGGTGGCGCTCTGGCCGAGCGCGCGCGACGCGCTGCAGAACATCAAGCTACCCGATGCCGTGCAGGCGTTCCTCGGGACGAAATTGAGCATTGCGACGGCGGCCGGCTACCTCAGCGCACGCTACTTCGGCTGGGTCGAGATCCTGCTCATCGTGTACGTGATCATCCAGGGCACGGGCGCCATCGCCGGCGAGGAGAGCGCGGGCACGATGGACCTGCTGCTTGCGCAGCCCGTCTCGCGGACGCGCGTGGTGATCGAGAAGGCGGCGGCGACGGCGCTCGGCGCGGCGCTGGCAATCGCGTTCGGCTGGCTCGGGTTCGCGGCGACGGTACCGTTCGTGTCGATCGACATTTCTGTCGTGGACTGCGCCGTGGCGTCGGCGAACATGCTGCCGGTGACGCTGTTCTTCTACACGCTGGCGCTGGCCTCGGGCGCGGCCGCGCCGAACCGTGGGAGCGCCGTGGCGGTCGTCGTCGGCGTCGCGACGGCGACATACTTTATGAGCGTGCTCGCGGCCGGGGTCGACGCGCTCGAGTGGCTGCGCTACGGGACGCCGTTCTACTACTACGGGTCGGGCACGCCACTGGTCGAGGGCATCAACTGGGGGCATGTGGCGCTGCTGCTCGGGCTCGCGGCGGCGCTCCTCGGGCTCGCGGTTGCCTCGTTCCGGCGGCGGGATATCACGACGAGCGGCGCGAGCGATGTCGATCTGTTCGGCGGCCTACAGCGGCTGTTGACCCGACGCCCAGCGAATGCCGGCGCATCGTAGGGGGATGCGCGCGTCGGCCCAGGGGAGCGCCCGTAGCGAGCCGGCGGGCGGCGTCCGTATACTTTGCCAGAAGCGTCGAACCGGAGCAGTAGGCCCGAAGGCAGCGAGCCGGCGGTGGTGCGAGCCGGCACGGTGGCCGAACTCGCCGGGGAGCTCCGCCTGTGAACGCGCCTGAGGGCACGCTAGCGGGCGGCGGGGCACGCCCGTTAGCGCGAACGAAGGCGCTCGCCCGCAACGGGCGAGAAGCAGGGTGGTACCGCGGAGCTGGCCCTCCGTCCCTGAGTGGGCGGGGGGTTTTTCTGTTCTCCGGAGGAGGTGCGGGCTGACGCTGCTGGCGGTGCTCGATACAGGGACGCAGTGGGCGATCATCGGCCGCATCGCGCTGGCGGCGGTGCTCGGCGGCGCGATCGGGCTGGAGCGGGAGTACCGGGGCTATCCGGCCGGCGTGCGGACGATGGCGCTCGTGTGCATGGGCTCCGCGCTCTTCGCCGACATGTCGCGCGTGTACGGCGGCGACGACCGGATCGCCGCGCAGATCGTGTCGGGCATCGGCTTTCTCGGCGCGGGACTGATCTTCCGGGAGGGGTTCAGCGTCCGCGGCGTGACGACGGCGGCGACGATCTGGACGGCGGCGGCGATCGGGGTGGCGCTGGGCGCGGAGGCGTACATCGTCGCGGTCTTCGGCGCGATCTTCGCGGTGGTCCTGCTCGAGCTACGCGTGGTCACGAAGAACATCCGCCCGGCAGTGCAGAGGAACGGCATCGAGGACGACCGCGAGGAGGACGAGTCAGTGGAGCGAGAGCTGCGCGCGGACGAGTAACGAGCCTATTAAGGGTGAAGAGTGAAGGACGGCCGAAGGTCAGAGGTCGGAGGTCGGAAGTCAGAGGTCAGGGGGCCGGCACGATGATGGACGAGCCCGGGACCACGACGAACGACCAACGACGAACGACCCACGACCGAGCGCCAGAGGTGACGTGATGGCGGAGACACAGACACAGGCCACGGCGCGGCCGCTGGCGGAGCGCTACGAGCCGCGGACGATCGAGCGAAAGTGGCAGCGGCGTTGGGAGGAGACGCGGCTCTACGAGACGCACGACGACGACCCGCGTCCGAAGTGGTACGCGCTCACGATGCTGCCGTACACGTCGGGCGACCTGCACATCGGGCACTGGTTCGCGATGGCGCCGTCGGACGCGGCGGCGCGCTTCAAGCGGATGCAGGGCTACAACGTGCTGTTCCCGATGGGATTCGACGCGTTCGGGTTGCCCGCGGAGAATGCGGCGATCACGCGCGGGATCCATCCCGCGGAGTGGACGTACGCGAACATCGAGCACATGCGCAAGCAGTTGAAGTCGATGGGCGCGATGTTCGACTGGTCGCGCGAGGTAATCACGGCCTCGCCGGAATACTACAAGTGGACGCAGTGGTGGTTCCTGAAGCTGCTCGAGCACGACCTCGCCTATCGGAAACGGGCGCCGGTGTGGTGGTGTCCGAAGGACCAGACGGTGCTGGCGAACGAGCAGGTGGTGGACGGGCGCTGCGAGCGCTGCGGGGCGGCGGTGGCGAAGCGTGACCTCGAGCAGTGGTTCTTCCGCATTACCAACTACGCGGACGAGCTGCTCGACTTCAGCCAGCTCGAGTGGCCCGAGCAGGTCGTGACGATGCAGCGGAACTGGATCGGCCGCAGCGAGGGCGCGGAGCTGCGCTTCGGGCTCGACGTGCCGGGGGTGGACGAGAAGGAGATCCGCGTCTTCACGACGCGGCCGGACACGGTCTTCGGCGTGACGTTCTTCGTCCTGGCGCCGGAGCACCCGCTGGTGGAGCGGATCACGACGCCGGAGCAGCGGGAGCAGGTGCTCGCCTACGTCGAGGCGGCGCGTCGGGCGAGCGAGATCGAGCGGCTGTCGACGGAGCGCGAGAAGACGGGCGTCTTCACGGGCGCGTACGTGACGAACCTGTTCAACGGCAAGCCCGTACCGGTGTGGATCGCCGACTACGTGCTGGCGACGTACGGGACGGGCGCCGTCATGGGCGTACCGGGCCACGACCAGCGGGACTTCGAGTTCGCGCAAAAGTACGGGCTGCCGGTCGTGTACGTCTTCGACGACCCGGCGACGGGCCAGGCGCCTGAGCCGACGGCGGCGATGCCGCACGGCGGCCGGATGATCAACAGCGGGCCGTTCGACGGCACACCGGACGCGGAGGCGATCCCGGCGGTGGTGCGGTACGCGGAAGAGCAGGGCTACGGTCGCGGGACGGTGACGTACCGGCTGCGGGACTGGCTGATCTCGCGCCAGCGAATGTGGGGCGCGCCCATCCCGGTGGTGTACTGCGAGACGCACGGGGTCGTGCCGGTGCCGGAGCGTGACCTGCCGGTGCGGCTGCCGGACGATGCGGAGTTCCGGCCGACGGGTGAGTCGCCGCTGACGTACCACGAGGGCTTCCTGCACACGACGTGCCCGGTTGGGGGCGAGCCGGCGCGGCGGGAGACGGACACGATGGACACGTTCATGTGCTCGTCGTGGTACCAGATGCGGTACATCGACCCGCACAACGACGAGCGGCCCTTCTCGCGGGAGAAGGCGCGGAAGTGGCTGCCGGTCGACCAGTACACGGGCGGCGCGGAGCACGCGGTGATGCACCTGCTCTACACGCGCTTCTTCACGAAGGCGGCCCGCGACATGGGGATCGTCGAGCACGACGAGCCGATGCTGCGGCTGTTCAACCAGGGGCAGATCCTCGGGCCGGACGGGCAGCGGATGAGCAAGTCGCGGGGGAATGTGGTCGCGCCCGACGACCAGATCGAGAAGTGGGGCGTCGATACATTCCGCGCCTACCTGATGTTCCTGGGGCCATGGGACCAGGGCGGGCCGTACGACCCATCGGGGATCACGGGCGTGTGGCGCTGGCTGCACCGGGTGTGGAACGTGGTGACCGGGAACGTACAACGGACATCCGCTCGGGACGCGGCCGCGACACGCGAACTGCGGCGCTGGACGCACAAGACGATCCGGCGCGTGACGGACGATATCGCGGCGTTCCGGTTCAACACGATGCTCTCGGCGCTGATGGAACTGACGAATGAATTGACGCGCTGCCGCGAGGCGGGCCCGGTCGACGGCGAGGCGTGGGACGAGGCGGTGCGGTCGCTCGTGCTGCTGATGGCGCCGGCGACGCCGCACATCGCGGAGGAGCTGTGGGAGCGGCTGGGTCAGCCGTACTCGGTGCACGAGCAGGCGTGGCCGGAGTACGACGATGCGCTGGCGACCGACGAGACGGTGGAGGTGGCGGTGCAGGTGAACGGCAAGGTGCGCGACCGGATCACGCTGCCGCTCGACGCGCCGGAGGACGTGGCGCGGGAGGCGGCGCTGGCATCGGCGGCGGTGGCGACGCACGTCGCGGGGAAGGAGCTGGTGCGGGTGATCTACGTGCCGAACCGGCTGGTGAATATCGTCGTGCGGTAGGAGGAGGGCACCGCTCGGGGGCGTCGGGCGGACAGTCGGCGGGCTGCCGGATGAACGTGGAGTGACCGGGGAATGGATGCACGGCAAGCGGAGAAGGCCCGGATGAAGCAGGTCCGCGCGATCGCCGCGCGGATACGCGCCGGGAAGCCGCCCGCGGCGCCCGCGGAGCTCCTGCGACGCGCCGAGGTGTATCTGCGAAACCGGGCGAAGTACAACGCCCGGCGGGCGCAGGTGCGGGCACTCGCCGCAGCCGTGCGCGCCGGCCAAAAGCCCCGCGCGCCGACTGACCTGCTGGCGGCCGTGGAGCGCCACCTCGCGTATCGACGCTGGTACAACGAGGCGCGGCGGAAGGGCGCCAGCTCGGGGCGGCCGGCGCCAGCGGCCACGGGTGCCTCGCGGGTGCGCCGGCGGCCGGCGCCGAACCGTTAATGGTTAATGATCGTTGGCGAAGTTGTGAAATAACGTGCTGGCCGGGGTGAAGGGCCGCTCGAGGTGATGCGTGCGGCCGCCCGGCGGCGTTTCGGATGGTATAACGGGGTTCGCGCCGGCCGTGGTTCGGCTGAGGAGGACGGCAGGAATGGTGAACATGCGAATGGTCGCTGCGACGGCGATGCTGGCCGCGGCGCTGATCGGAGCGCTTGCGCTGGCAGCAGCGACGGCGGGCGCCCAGGCGGGCGACGAGGCGGTGATCCGGGTGATCCAGCCGGCGCAAACGGAGTTCAAGAAGGGCGATGTCATCGCCGTGGACATTGACATCGACAACGCGCAGAACCTGGGCTCGTTCGGGTTCGACCTGTTGTTCAACGCCGACGTGCTGCGCGCAGTGGACCCGGAGCGTGGCGAGGGCGACTTCGTGACGAAGGGCGACTTCCTGGGGTCGACGCGGCGTGATGTGGTCTGCAACCCGGTGGCGGACTCCGGGGTGGTGCGGGTGCGCTGCGTCTCGTTGGGTCCGACGCCGGCGGGCCCCAACGGCGGCGGGCGACTGGCGACGGTGACGCTGAAGGCGGTGGGCTCCGGGACCAGCGAGCTGCGGGTGGACAACCTGCAGGTGGTGAAGGTGAGCGAACACGCGGACGTCCAGCCGGCGCGCGGCGAGAACATCTCGATCCGGGTGAAGGGCGACGGCGGTATGAACTGGCTGCTGTGGGGGCCGGTGATCGCGATTGGGGCGCTGGCGGTGGCGGGGGCTGCGGCGTTCGGGGCGATGCGGCTGCGGAGCGGCGGCGCCGGGTCGCCTGCGGCCTGGCGGGTGTAGCGAGCGGCGGACGAGCCGGCGGTAGGAGTGGAGAAAGAGGAAGCCCCTCAGGTGAGGGGCTCGCTCTTCGTCCGATCAATGCGGGCGACGGTTACCACGTCACACGGAACGTCATGGTTCTCCTCCTTGCCGATGCCCCCCGCCGGGGTGCGCCTGCCGCCTTCGTTGGACCGTCGTCGGCTATAAAACCGACTCGTCGGTACTGTTATACGCCGACCAGTCGGTAGCTGTCAACCCCCTGTTGCGGCGAATCTCCCGATCTTGACGGAACCTGCGGCTCACTGTCTCGCCTGCCGAATCTCAAGGCAGATGGACCACGCAATCCGCCGAGAGCAGGCCCGCCCGCGTCGCACGCGAGAACAGATCGTGCAGGCGGCCCTCACGGTGTTCGCCCTCAAGGGCTATGCGGCGGCGTCCATGGACGACGTCTGCCTGGCGGCCGGCTGCTCCAAGGGCGGGCTGTACCACCACTACCCGACGAAGCAGGCGTTGCTGCGCGCGGTCGTAGAGCGGCTGGTGGCGGCGGATGCGCTGGTACCGGGGCGCGGCGAGGCGCTGGTCGGCGGCCTCATGCCGGAGGCGCTGGGGCGCGTGCTGCTCGAGGTGTTCGCCGAGGCGACGCACGACGGGGCGCTCCGGGAGCGGCTGCGCCAGGGCTACGAGGCGCGGTTTCAGTCGGCCCTGACGGCCGGGACACTGCCGCTGGCGGACCTGCTCCGCATCGGCACGCTCGTGCAGCTCCTGACGCGCGGCGAGCGGGCGGACGCCGAGGCTGCGGCTGCGCGGCTCGGGATCGGGCGGGCCGCGTAGCTTCCGGAAAGCCGATACGGGACGCGGAAGCTGGACGCTGGATGCTGGTGTCTTCGGGAAGCCCCGTGATTCGCGCCGCCTGACGCGCGCTAGCCCGGACTTAGGCGCCGGCACGTCGCCGGGACAGCCGGGGCGGCTGGCGGACGCAGGTGAACCGCTTCAGGCGGTGAGCCACAGACGGCGGCGCCGTTCGCGGTCGGCCTTGGCGTGTTCGAGGCTGGCGACAGCGCCCTTGAGGACCTCGTCCGGCGAGGTGATATCGGGCGTGGAGACGCAGCTGCCGGTGCAGATGCCAGCCCAGAGCGAGACGCTGCGGCCGTTCACTTCGGCGACGGCGGAATCGCGCGAGAGGCGGTCTTCGAGGCGGTCAACGAAGGCCGAGACGCCCTGGTCGGCGGTATCGAGCAGGATGACGCCGAACTCGTCATCGCCGAGGCGGGCGGCGATGTCGTTGTAGCGGCGGGTGCTGTCGATGGCGCGGGCGACGTGGCGGAGGACCGCATCGCCGGCGCGGACGCCGTACTCGCGGTTGACGGCGCTGAGGTTGTTGACGTCGATAAGGACGACGGCGACGGTGCGGCCGGCGCGGCGGGAGCGGTTGAACTCGTCGTGGAGCCGGCGGGAGAAGTAGGCGAACGTGGGCAATTCGGTGAGCAGGTCGTCCTCGCGCTCGTCGTCGGGCGTGTCGGCGGCCTCGGGAACAGGCTCACGCTCGGGGCGGGTCCAGAGGAAGCTGACGGCCACAAGGAGACCAGTCAGGCCCATGGCGAGCAGGAATGGCAGGTGCGCCGCGAAGCCGAACTCGTCGAGCAAGGCGGCGACGATGCTGGCGGCCCAAACGATGGCAAGGAGGCGGATGAAGAGGGACGACCAGGAGACGGGGGCGTCACGCTCCCTGGGGCGGCCGAGCGACCGGAAGCCGAACGCTTCGGCGCGTTCTCGGGCGTCGCCGACTGGCCGCGGGCGTGGAATCTGCACGTCCGGTCCCCCTTACCCCACGGGTAGTATCGGCAGGCGGGCGGGCGACCGAATGAGGCGGCGGGCGGGCGGAGTGGGGGCGCGGGCCGCCGGTCTCGCGGGGGCGCGTAAGGCTGGCGGGGGCGGGGCGTTGGACGGGGGAGCGTTGAACCCCTCGGGGGCGTGGGCTACCATGGTATTTGCGCTTTTGCAAGGAACGGAGAGGGAGGAGAGCGGTGCAAATCGACTGGGAAAAGGCGCTCGACGACATCTTCTCCGACAAGCTTTCGTGCCCCCGCTGCGGCTCGATGAACCTGACGCTGGTAGCGGGGTACTCGCGGTCGCCGGCGGCGGCCGAGTTCGCGCCGCGGAGCCACAACTGCAAGAACCCGAGCGAGTGCGACGCGCGGCGGCTGGTGGTCGTGTGCGAGAACTGCGCGCGGGACCTGCGCCTGCGGGCGAGCCCGGTCGACCGCGAGGGCATGATGACGATGCTCATCAACGACTGCCGGAAGGACCTCGAGGACTGCCTGGATTACCTGGCGGACTACTGGCAGGAGGACCTGGATATCGACCCGGCGGAGACGGAGGCGCGGCTGGAGCAGGTGGACCCGGCGATCTTCGCGGAGGAGGACGAGTGGCGGCGGAAGCTCGAGGAGGAGTACCTGAGCTACCACCGCTGGTTCCGCGAGCACCACATCCGCATCCCGAACCCGGGCTGGCGGAGCGAGTACGCCGACGAGATCATCTCGCTGGGGTACGAGACGCTGCTGGGGGACTGAGGACGGGCTGCGCCCGGCCCTGTATCCAGGAGCCGCCGACGCTGGCGAGGATGGGCGCTCTCCGACAGCCGAATCATCGCCAGCGATCGAGGCCAGATTCCTCGCTGCGCTCGGAATGACAGTGCGGAGCACCGTGGCTGAGCAGCATCATTCTGCCTGCGTCCTCGTGCTCGTCGACTCGCGGGATGGGCTGACGCGCGAGCTGGCGCGCGCGGTCGTGGAGGGCGTGGAGTCGGTCGCGGGCGCGGAGGCGCGGCTGCGGTCGGTCGATGAGGCGCGGCACGAGGAGCTGCTGGAGCTGGACGCGCTGATCGTCGGCTCGCCGAACTGGTCCGGGATCACGGGCAAGCTGAAGGCGTGGTTCGACGAGAGCGGCGACCTGTGGGAGTCGGGCGAGCTGGCGGGGAAGCCGGCGGGCGCGTTCACGGCGGGCTGGTCGCGCTCGGGCGGGATCGAGGCGACGCTGCTGCAGCTGCTGCACCTGCTGCTGGCGCACGGGATGGTGTTCGTGGGCTTGCCGTGGAGCGAGCGGATGCGGCGCAGCGGCTCGTACTACGGGGCGACGGCGCACGGCGAGGTGACGGAGGACGACCGCGTGCAGGCGCGCGCGCTCGGCGCGCGGGTGGCGGAGATGGCGGTGACGCTGCGGGGCGCGTCAAGCTAGGAGCACCGCCGGCATCGGGCGTCTCAAGCATCGATCTGCAGCGTGTACAGCGAGATCGCGACGATGGCCGTGTCGCTGAGGAATAACACGGCGGCAGCGACCACGAACGCCGGGTGCGCCGTGCCGCGCATCCAGTCGCGGCCGACGGCGAACGTGGCTGCCGCGCCACACGCCGCGAGCGCGACGATGTACGCCACGGCGTAGCCGATGCCGGCGTCGTGCACGATCTCGGTCGCCAGCGCGTAGAACACCCCGGTAACGATCGCCTGGGCGGCGAGGCCGAGCGAGATCCAGCTTAGCCCGCGCAGCAATCGACCACTCACCGGCGGCCGCATGCTGGGCGACGTTCGAGCGGCCAGCTGACGCCGCTAACGCACGAGTGCACGTCGGTGACTACTTCGAGCGCCGGCGGGATCGCGGCGCCGGCGAGAGCCACGGCAACGGCGGCGGCGCCGAGGATCGAGTACGCCCGGAGACGCCGGATCGCTAGAAGGGTCGCCAGTGCCGAGCCGGCAGCGAGCAGGACGAGGAAGACGTCAAAGACGACGACGAGCCCGACGCGCACCGCCCGCGGCAGGTCCCCGGAGAGCGTGCCGCCGAGGGTGCTCCACATGAGCAGCCACGCGATCGCGGTGGCGCCCACAACCACGGCGCTGGCGACGAACGCGGCGGCGCCGGCGAGCAGGATGACGACGAATTCTAACCGCACTCCGGGGATTGTAGGAGTGAAAGCGGCGCATCCGCAGCGAGCTGGCGGGCGGCGTCGTTGGCCCCTGTGAGCGACGCGAACACCGCAAGCGCGTTTGCCCGACGTTCTGCGTAATCGTTGCCAAAGGTAAAGACCGAGACGCTCATGGACGGCAACTCGAGCCTCGCGGAGCCGTCAACTTTTACCATCACCTCAACGCCCCGCAGTAGAACCCTCTCACGTACGCGGGAGGCAGGCAAAGTGGGCCCGCACGGCGGGTCGATGACGATCGTCACCGGCACGGGGCAGGACTCGGCGTTGGGCGGGATTTCGCAGTCGCCGTAGGCGATGTTGAACTGCTCGGCTGAAGGCAAGGCGACAGTTCCCGACTGGTCTCGTAATGGCGCCGTCTCGCTCTTCTGGCAACCGGAGAGCGGGTGGCCGAGGACTTCGTCGCCGGCGTAGACGAGCGGAAAACGCTGGAACCCGGACATCGCCTCCTTGCATGCCAGGAGCGCGTCTGCGCGAGCACCGGCAGGAGGCGAGGTTAGCGCAAGGCGAGAGATTGCGAAACCGATAGCGGCGGCCGCAACCATCATGGCGACGGCGAGCACCATGTGGGCGTTACGACGATTGAGCATAGCGATCTCTAGCGAAGCTGGATGACATTGACCCGGCCATCGGTATTCGTCAGGTCGCCGTTACACTGACGGTGCAGCATGCGGTTGTCGTAGAACACCGTGCCGAGGTCTGGCATGCCGTATTGATGCACGAGCTGCCACCACGTCCAATCTCTCCCCGCATCAAACCCCGTGCCAGTGAAGCCGCCCGGGCCACGAAATATCGACGGCACGTAATGACTCTTGACGCCCGCGCTGTTCGGACAACCCGGCTCGTCCCAATGAGGGGTGCATGTAAGCCAATAACCGTACGGTGATGCAACAGAATATAGGTTGCATCGTGTGTGCCACCGAGAGTCGACGCATATCGGCGGGAGGTCGGCGCACGGATGCCAGCCTTCATTCGTTGCGCGCGTGATCTCGCCTTCGACACAGCCGCCCTCATCGCGGAACGATTGCCGGGTCGTCCAAAGAGCGTTGAAATCAGAAGTCATGCCAATTTCAAGCAGACGGTCGTGCGCCAATTGCAGCGAATCGTTCGGGCTAGTGGTGGTCGTGAGGAAGATCGTAGTTATCGGATCAATCTCGGTTCCGTCCTGGCACGTTGAACCATAGGAATAGTCGCCGCCACGAGTTTCCCAGTACGATGGCACCCGTGTCGCGGTCGCTGTCGGTACAGGCGTCGCCGTCGTGGCCTGCCCCCCGCCGCCGGCGCCGGCACATGTCTGTTCGCTGCCGTTGGGGATGGGCACGAAGTTCACGCAGGCCGAGTCGACCTTCGCGTCCTTGCAGTCGTCCGCCGCCGCCAGCGAAAGCGACGCCGCGGCGATCAGGGCCACAAGCGGCAGCCATTGCCTCCGTGCCATCGTCGCACCTGCACGCCAATAGCGAGTACTGGCCGGTCCGTGTCCTCTCCGCGGGCGCGATCGTACTGCGGGGGGGGGGCGTGTCAAGTACCTGTTGTGGCCTTTTTTCACCCTGCCCGGGCGGTTGCGGCGGGACCGCCGTCAGTTGCTCCCGCGCTGGGTCAGCGCGGGCTGAAAGCCCGCGCCGTGAGGCACCCGGCATCCTCGTGTCAGGCGGAAGACGCGGCGCAACGACGACGCGGTCTGGTGGGGCGCGCGCTACATCGCTACCTACGTGGCGTGGGAGCGGGCTGAACGCCCGCGCTCGGGTGTTGGGCGGATCGACGTGCTAGGCGGTGCCGACGACGTTGACGAGGACGCGGCGGAGGCGCGGGTGGTCGAGCTCGACGAGGAAGATGCGCTGCCACGTGCCGAGGGCGAGGCGGCCATCGATGACCGGGATGGTCTCGGAGGCGGAGAGGAAGAGGTGCTGGACGTGGGCGTGGCCGTTGGCGCACTCGTCCGGGTTCATGTTGACGGTGCGGCGGGAGAAGTCGTTGTGCTCGTAGTACGCGCTCGGGGGCGCGAACTGGCCAAGCGTGCGGGCGAGATCGCGTAGGAGCAGCGGTTCGTTCTCGTTGATCTTGACGGCTGCGGTGGTGTGCTGGGAGTAGACGGCGACCTGCCCGAAGGCGATGCCGGCGGCCTCGACGATGGAGCGGACGTCGTCGGTGATGTCGATGAACTGCGGGGCGCTTTCGGTCTCGAACTCGAGGGCCTCGCAGAGGACGCGGGCGGCCGGCGCGTCGGCCCGGGCGACGAGTTCGCTGCGCGCTTCGACAACGGTCTGTTCCATTCCACCGCCTTGAGATTGGGGCATGCGTACGTCTGGCGTCATTCTCCGAGACGCCCGGGAGAAGCGCAATTCCGCGGCCGCATAGGGGGTTGGAGGGGGCCGAGGTTATGTTTGGGCGGGGCCTCGGCCGTCGCTCACTGGCCGTAGGACGGGGGACGCTCACGGACGGCCGGTGACGGCGCCACGCTATCGGCACCGGGAGTGGTCAGCGCGGCCAGATTCCTCGCTGCGCTCGGAATGACAGTACCCGGCGCCCGACGGCGGACACTCACGGACGACGCCGACCGACGGCCGGCTACCCATCCGCGCGGGGTTTGAGGCGGAGGGCGCGGCGGAGGAGGGCGGTGCGGAGCGAGGCCCAGGCGGTATCGAGGCGCTCTCGCTCTTCGGCGGGGGGCTCGTGGTGGCCGTAGCGGGAGCGCTCGTAGCGTGCGGCGAGGTAGCCGGCGGCGGCGGCGCCGGGGACGTCGCGGCGGAGGCGGGCGGCGAATTCGCGCGGCGTCTCGCTCTCGCGGGCGGGCAGGCGGCCGAGGCGCGCGAGGCGTTGCGTCTTCTCCCAGAGCTGCGCGGTGTACGGGAGGCCGCGCAGGCCGCGGTCCCACCAGAGCTGCGCGGCGGCGGCAAGCGCGAGCACGACGGCGAGGAGGCCGGCGCCGACGAGGGGCAGCGTCCAGTCGCGGCCACCGCCGCCGGCGGACGAGGCAGGCCTGCCGGCGAGGGGTGTCGCCGACAGCGTGCCGAGGTCGAGCGCGGGTTCGTCGGGGCGGATGTTGGGGTCGGCCTGTTCGTTCGTGGTGCCGCCAGTTGGCGTGCCGGGGCGGACGATCGGCGGCTGTGAAGGAGTCGGGCTGAACTCGACCCAGCCGATGCCGGGGAAGTAGACCTCGGGCCAGGCGAAGGCGTTGCGCTCGGTGAGGTCGTAGCGGGTGGTGTCGCCCTGGCGGGCGAGGGGGTCGAGCGCGTAGCCGGTGGCGACGCGGGCGGGGATGCCGAGCGAGCGGAGCATGACGGCCATGGCAGAGGCGTGGTAGTCGAAGTAGCCGCGCTTGAGGTCGAAGAGGAAGTAGTCGACGCTGTCGCGGCCATCGGGGGTCTTGGGGACGTTGTAGTCGACGGGGAAGGTGCGCAGGTACTTCTCGATGGCGGTCGCCCTGTCGTAGGGGTTGTCGGCGGCCTGCGTCAGCTCGACGGCCTTGCCGCGGACGCGGCGTGGGAGGTTGCGCGGCAGGTCGAGGTAGCGTTCGCGAACCCACTGTGGGTAGCCGTCGCCGGCGGCGCGGAGCTGCTCGATCGAGGCGGTGGTGACGCTGCCGGTGACGGTGTACTCGTCGCCGTCGGAGAGGTTGCCGGCGGGCTGGAAGCGGGTGATGTCCTGCGGGTCGGCGCCGGCGTCGGCGGTCGCCGGCCGGTCGGCGGCCTGCGGCTGGCCGAGGCTGAACAGCAGTTCATCGTTGCCGCCCTGGACCTTCACGTGGACGGTGACCTCGCGGCGGGCGCCGGTGCTCGCGGCGGCATCGTTGGCGGCTGCGGAGGGCGCGTCCTGGTTGGGGGCGAGCGGGACGGCGCCCTCGACGTTCACCTTCCAGCCGTCGCGGGTGTACTCGTCGAAGGACTGGGCGCGGAGGAAGCGGGCGACCTCGGGCGAGAGCTCAACATCGACCTCGACGGCTTCGCGGCCGGTGAGCTCGATCTTGCCCTGGAAGGGGAGCGCATCCTTGAGGTTGTGGATGGCGATGGCGCGCTTCGAGTTGACGCCGACGAAGACGCGCGCGAGCGGCTTGAGGTGGCGGGTGAGCGGCGCGGTGAAGTCTTCCCAGCGCTCGTGCGCCGTCTCGGAGCGGTCGGCGAGCGGCATGAGCCAGACGAGGACGAGCAGGCCAATGGCGACCCAAAAGGTCGCGTGGAGGGCGGACAGCGAGATGAACTCGGGGTAGTAGACGCCTTCGCGCTCCCACTCGCGCTCGCGCTGGGCGACGTGCAGGCGCATGAGCAACAGCACGGCGCCGAAGAGGAAGACGATGAGCGGCAGGCTGGCCTGGCCGCGCAGGAAGCTGATGTTCCACATGAGGACGGTCCCGCCGGGGAGGAGCGCCAACCAGGCGTTGCGCCAGCGGAAGACCGCCCAGGCGGAGAGGAAGGCGCCGAGCCAGAGGATCACGAGCACGAGGATGATCACGGGCAGGCCGTCGGTGCTGATGCCGTTGTGGGTGACGGCGAACCACCAGCGGTGCATGCGGTCGAGCATGTTGTCGGTGCGGGCGACGGGTGAGGCGCCGGGGAGGACGGCGAGGAGCTGCAGGTAGATGAGCGTCGCGCCGGCGAGCGCGCCGGTGGGGAGGAGCAGCGCCGCCGGGCGCGCAGCGCGTGCGAGCAGGTAGCCGGCGACGAGGCCGGCGAAGCCGACCGGGTAGAGAGAGGGCATGTTGTCGACCCAGCGGGCGCTGTCGATGGAGCCGACGACGGCCATGAAGAGCATCGCGACGATGCCGAAGGTGAGCCACTCCTCCCACGGCACGACGGCGTTCAGGCGCGTATCGGCGACGTCGTCGTCCTCGTGGCGGCGCTGGAAGATTTCGTCCCAGTTCGCTTCGCGCATCGCTAGCCCTCGCTCCGGGCCGGGATGTCGTCGGGCGCGCTACCGGCGAGCGCCCACTGCAGCTCCTGGGCGCGCTTGACGGTGTAGGTGTAGACGTCGCTCGCGGCGAGCGAGGCGTAGACGCCGAGCGAGCTGTCGGCGGCGCCGAAGGTGCTCGGCTCGAGGACGATGGCGGCGGCTTTCACGCCGCGCGACTGCAACATGGCGAGCGCGCCGACCCACGACTCATCGGTGGACGGCGTGATGACGACGACGGTGGTGTGGCGGCCGAAGCGGCGGCCCTCGTTGGAGAGCAGGCCGGCGAGCGGCGCATCGCCCCAGGCGCGCGCCATCGCCAGCGATTCGAGGATGCGCGTGTACTGCGAGACACCGCGCTCCGGCTCGAGCACGTCGAAGGAGCGGCCGTACGACATGAAGCCAACGGTGCGGTTGGCGGTGAGGAAGTAGCGGGCGACGGAGGCGGCGATGCTGACGGCGTACTCCTCGGTGGAGTCATCGCCCTCGCCGAGGTGTACGGGGCGGTGGAGGTCGAGGATGATCCAGATGTCGGAGGCGGGGTCGAGCTCGTAGATCTTCACCATGAGCTCGCCGGTGCGGGCGGTGCTGGCCCAGTGGATACGGTTGAAGCTGTCGCCGAACTCGTACGGGCGGACGCCGGAGGCGTTGGGGGTGACGTAGTGGGTGCGGCGGCGGAAGCGGCCTTCGCCGGGGAGGTTCGCCGGCGGGATGTAGAAGTTCGGGAGCTCGACGGCGCGCGGATAGACGAGCACGTTGTGGGCGCGGCCGAAGCGGCGGCTGTGGCGGAAGAGGCCGAAGGGGTCGCCGGTGGTGACTTCAACGGGGCCGACGGCGTAGAGGCCGCGGCGGCGGACCGTCGAGCGGGCGCGGAAGCTGCGTTCGCCCTTCGCCGGCACGGTGATGACGCGGCGCGCCTCGTGGCCGGGCATGTCGCTGGGGTCGCGCACTTCGAGCCAGATTTTGGCGAGCCAGTGGCGATTACGGACGGTGATGCGCTCGTCGAACTGCGCGCCCTCCTGCAGGCGGTCCTCGGAGCGGTCGGCGGAGACCTCGAGGCCGGCGAGGTTGAGGCGCGACCAGACGTAGGCGGCGGGGATGACGAGCAGGGCGAGGTAGGTGATGCGCCAGGTGAGCCAGAAGCCGGTGGAGATGGCGATCGTGGCGGACATCAGGAGGACGACGACGAGCGCCGTCAGCGGACGGTTGGTGATGAAGATCGCGCGGAGGAGCCGCCGGAGGCGCGACATGGTGGGGGAGCCTAGCGCGCGGCCTGGGCGCCGCTCTGCTGCTGCACCGGCAGACCGCCGCGGGCGCGGGCGCCGGGCACGGGTATGCGCTCGAGCGTCTGGTCGACGACCTCCTTCGGCGTGACGTTCTTCACGCGGGCGGACGGCGCGACGATGATGCGGTGGCCGAGGGTGGCGTAGGCGAGCTCTTTGACGTCGTCGGGGACGACGAAGTCGCGGCCATCGAGCAGGGCGCGGGCCTGGCAGGTGCGGTAGAGGGCGAGCGAGCCGCGGGGTGAGGCGCCGAGATAGACGGAGGCGTGCTTCCGGGTCTGGTCGACGATGGTGACGATGTACTGCTTGATCAGCGGGTCGACGTAGATCTCTTTGACGGCGCGCTGCATCGAGAGGATCTCGGCGGGGCCGGTGACGCGCTCGAGGGCGTCGATGGGGTGGCGCTTCTGCTGGCCCTCCATGATCAGCACCTCGTCGGTCATCGAGGGATAGCCGAGGTGGATGCGGACGAGGAAGCGGTCGAGCTGGGCCTCGGGCAGGGGGAAGGTGCCTTCATACTCGATCGGGTTCTGGGTGGCGAGGACCATGAAGGGCTCGGGCATCTGGTGGGTGACGCCGTCGACGGTGACCTGGCGCTCCTCCATCGCCTCGAGCAGGGCGGACTGTGTTTTGGGGGTGGCGCGGTTGATCTCGTCGGCGAGGACGACCTGGGCGACGATGGGGCCGGGGCGGAACTCGAAATCGCCGGTCTTCTGGTTGTAGATGGAGACGCCGGTGACGTCGCTGGGGAGGAGGTCGGGCGTGAACTGGATGCGGCGGAAGCTGCAGCCGGTGGAGACGGCGATGCTGCGGGCGAGGATGGTCTTGCCGACGCCGGGGACGTCCTCGATGAGGACGTGGCCCTGGCAGAGGAGGGCAATGAGGGCGAGGCGGACCTCGTCGGCCTTGCCGATGATGACCTTCTCGACGTTGCCGATGATGCGCTCGGCGATGAGTTTGGGGTCTTCCATGGGTCCTCCGGCGGGCCGTCGGTGGCGGAAGGTGCGCGTGAGGGGGTACGAGTGCAGGCAGGAGAAGGTTTGCTGATTATATCAAGCAGCGTCCCGACGCGAGCCCACCGCACGGCCCACGGGTGGCCGGCGGAGGCGCGATCACTGCTTGCACATGGATGTTGCGGTGCGCGCGGGTCAGCCGCCGGCGAAGTCGGCCTTCGCGCGCTGCAGGAGCGCGGGGTCGAGGGCGAGGTCGACGGCGGTCATGGCGAGCGCCTTGGCGGTCTGCAGCATCGATTCGTGGGCGGCGTCGGTGATCGCGGCGGCGGTGAACTCGGGCGTGTGGTTGAAGATCATCTGGCCGACGCCGAAGGTCGGGTGGATGGAGGGGACGACCTGGCTGACGTTGCCCATGTCGGTGCTGCCGGTGGAGACGTTCTTGAGGTCGACGAAGCGCTTGCCGAGCGCCTCGCCGTTGCGGCGATAGGCCTCGACCATCGGGCGGTTGTTGCGGAGGGGCGCGTACTCGAGGTCTTCGTGCCAGTCCATGGTGACGGTGCAGCCGGTGGCGAGGGCGCCGGCCTCGAAGCAGTGGCGGACGCGCTCCTTGAGCTCGGTGAGGTAAGACGGCTGCATGGCGCGGACGTACCAGGTGCCCTTCGTGTACTCGGGGATGATGTTCGCGGCGGCGCCGCCGTGCGTGATGATGCCGTGGATGCGGGCATCGCGCCGGATGTGGTGCCGGAGCTGGGCGATCGCCTGGTAGGCGGTGACGATGGCGTCGAGCGCGTTGATGCCCTGCTCGGGGCCGACGGAGGCGTGGACGGCGCGGCCGCGGTACTCGACGTCGACGTGGGCAACGCCGAGCATGGGCGGGTCGGCGAAGTCGACGGCCATGGGGTGGGCCATCAT
>Ga0073934_10004443_pt1 | contig 23331 bp, 22 predicted proteins | sample LarsenN4metaG_FD_76834 | JGI IMG/M metagenome (GOLD analysis project Ga0073934, IMG submission 76834) | Hot spring sediment bacterial and archeal communities from British Columbia, Canada, to study Microbial Dark Matter (Phase II) - Larsen... ... | reverse complement strand
GGCACGTTCCTCAGCCTCGACCTCGTGCTGTTCTACGTGTTCTGGGACGCCGTGCTCATCCCGATGTACTTCATCATCGGGCTGTGGGGCGGGCCGCGGCGGGCGTATGCGGCCGTCAAGTTCATCCTCTACACCATGGCCGGCAGCGCGCTCATGCTCATCGCCATCATCGCCCTGTACGTGTACAGCGGGACGGTGCTGGAGGCGCGGACCTTCGACCTCGTCGCGCTCCGCGCCCTCGATCTGCCCATGCCGCTCCAGGCGTGGCTCTTCGGCGCCTTCGCCCTGGCGTTTGCCATCAAGGTGCCGGTCTGGCCGCTGCACACGTGGTTGCCGGACGCCCACGTCGAGGCTCCCACGGCGGGCAGCGTGCTGCTGGCCGCGGTGCTGCTGAAGATGGGGACGTACGGCTTCCTGCGCTTCCTCCTGCCGCTGTTCCCGGAGGCCTCGCGTCTGTTCGCGCCGCTGATGATCACCCTGGCGGTGATCGGCATCCTCTACGGCGGGATCGTCTCCTGGGCTCAGACGGACCTGAAGCGGTTGGTGGCGATGAGCAGCGTGAGCCATCTCGGGTTCGTCACGCTGGGGGCGTTCGTCTTGACGGCGGAGGGGCTGCAGGGCAGCCTGCTGCAGATGGTCAACCACGGCATCAGCACCGGCGGGCTCTTCCTCATCGTCGGCGTGCTCTACGACCGGACGCACTCCCGCCGCCTCGACGACTACGGCGGCGTGGCCGCGTTGATGCCGCGCTTCGCGGTCATCACCACCATCGTCATGCTGTCCTCCATGGGCCTGCCCGGCACGAACGGGTTCGTCGGCGAGTTCCTCATCCTGCTCGGCGCCTACCGCGCCAACCCGGCGTACGCGGCCTGGGCGGTGGGCGGCGTGGTGCTGTCGGCGATCTATCTGCTGTGGATGTACCAGCGGGTCATGCACGGGCCGGTGGCCGTGGCCTCACCCGCGCGCCTCACGGAGATCGGGCCCCGCGAGCTCGCGCTGTTCGTGCCGCTGCTCTTCCTCATCGTCTGGATCGGGCTGTATCCGAATGCGCTGCTGCGGCGCAGCGAAGCCTCCATCCAGGCGATCGTCGAGCGGGTGCAGGCCGCCGGCGAGCGGATGCCCGCGGCGGGAGCGACGCGGTGACGGTCCCCGCGCTCGACCTGAGACTGCTGTGGCCCGAGATCCTGCTGGCCGCCGGGGCCATGGCCCTCATGCTGGTCGGGGCCCGGCGCGGCCGGGTGGGCGCCGCGCGCTGGATCACGCTCGCCGCGCTGGCCGCCGCGCTGGGGGCGGTGCTCGCGCTGGGGGCGGCGGGAGACGGCGTGGGCCCGATGTACGTGCGCGACGGCCTCACCGCCGTCCTGCAGCTGACCGCGCTGCTGGCCGCGCTCGTGGCCGCCGCGCTCGGCGGCGAGTATGTCGAGCGCACGGCGCTGGAGGCCGGGGAGTTCTACGCGCTCCTGCTGGTGGCCGCGCTGGGCGCGATGATCATGGCCGCGTCCCGCGACCTCATCCTGCTCTTCCTCGGGCTGGAGACGCTGTCCATCCCGCTGTACGTGCTGGCGGCCTTCGCCCGCGCGGATCTCCGCTCGCAGGAGGCGGGGATGAAGTACTTCCTGCTGGGCGCGTTCAGCACGGCCTTCTTCCTCTACGGCATCGCCCTCGTCTTCGGCGCCTCGGGCGGGACGTCGTTGAGCGCGCTGGCTGACGCGGAGCCGTCCGTGCTGCTGCGCATCGGCGTGGGGCTGCTGCTGGTCGGACTGGGCTTCAAGGCCGCCGCGGTCCCTTTCCACGCCTGGGCCCCCGACGTCTACGAGGGCGCCCCGCTGCCGGTGACCGCGTACATGGCGGTCATCGCGAAGGTGGGCGCGTTCGCCGCGCTCCTGCGCCTGGCCCCGGCGGCGCTGGGCGCGGTAGGGGAGGCCTGGATCGTGGTGATCGGCACCGTCAGCGTGCTCACCATGGCGCTGGGCAACTTCGCCGCGCTGCTGCAGACCGGGGTGAAGCGGCTGCTGGCCTACTCCAGCATCGCCCACGCGGGCTTCATGCTCATCGGCATCGCCGCGGGAACCCCCCAGGCGGCGGGGGCGGTGGCCTTCTACCTGGTGGCCTACGCCCTGATGACGCTGGGCGCGTTCGGCGTCGTCCTGATGGTGGCGCGGGGCGGCGAGGAAGCCGATCAGGTCGCGGACCTGACCGGGCTGGCGTGGCGGTCGCCGGCGCTGGCCGCGGCGATGGCCGTCTTCATGGTCTCGCTCGCCGGGCTGCCGCCGACGGCGGGGTTCTTCGCCAAGTTCTACGTCTTTGCGGCCGCGCTCGACGCGGGGCAGAGCGCGCTGGCGATCATCGGCGTGCTCACCTCCGTGGTCTCGGCGTATTTCTATCTGCGCGTGGTTTACACCATGTTCACCGGCGAGCCCCGGGCGAACGTGGTCTTCGTGGGCGGGCGGTGGCTGCGCGCCGCGCTGGTCGTCACCACCGCCGGGGTGCTGGCCCTGGGCGTGTTCCCGGCGCCGCTGACCGCGTTCGTCCGTCAGGTCGCCCAGATCTTCCGGTAGCATCGACTTCCAACCGCCCGGCCCTCCGCGGAGAGGTTATGCTACGCGACTCGATGCGCGCGGCTCCGGACGCGCAGGAACCACACCCCGGTGATCACGAGCAGCACCGCGGGGATCTGTCCCAGCGTGAGCACCCCCCACACCCGGTCGTCGCTGCGCAGCAGGTCGAGGGCGATGCGGCCCAGCGACGTGAGGACCATGACGAGCCAGAACAGCTGCCCGGAGAAGGCGCGGCGCTGCGTCAGGGGCAGTGTGGCGGCGAGGATCGAAAGCGCGAACACCATCTCGTAGATCTGCAGCGGATGGCGCGCCCCGGCGGCCCCCGGAAACACCACCCCCCAGGGCAGCGCGGTGGGATCGCCGTAGAGCTCGCCGTTGATGAAGTTGCCGAACCGCACGAAGACGTTCCCGATGGGGACGACCCACACCACGGTGTCCGCCGCGTCCCAGAACCGGACGCCGATCCGCCGCGCCGCCCACCACAGGGCCAGCACCCCGCCGGCGATCGCTCCGTGCGAGGTGAGCCCCCCGTGGTCAACGCGGAGGATCTCGATGGGATCGGCGAACTCCGCGGGATGCGAGATCACGTAGCCCAGCCGCGCGCCGGCGAAGGCGAGGAGGATGGCCGGGATGGCCAGCGCGTCCACCTGGGCGCGGTCCACACCCAGGCGCGGTCCCAGGCGCGCGGCGGTCCAGAGCGCCAGGAGGATCGTGGTCGCCATCATCACGCCGTACCAGCGGATGACGAACGGCCCGAACCGGACCAGGACAGGGTCCATGGCGCGCGTAGTATAACACAGACATCATCATGCGCATCGCGCTGGGCTCGATGAGCGCCTCCAAGGTGCGGGCCGCGCGCGCGGTCTTCGCGCGCGCGTTCCCCGGGGCGGAGGTTGTGGCGGTGGCGGTGCCCTCCGTGGTGGCGCCGCAGCCGACCAGCGACGAAGAGACGATCCGCGGGGCGCTCCACCGGGCCCGCGCGGCGCGCGCGCAGACGGGCGCGGACCTGGGCGTGGGCATCGAAGGCGGCGTGCAGCGCGACGCGCTGGGGGTGTGGGTTTCCGCGTGGGTGGCGGTGGTGGATGCGTCCGGCCGCGAGGGGCTGGGGTCGGGGCTGCGCGTCAGGCTGCCGGACTGGATGGCCCGCCGCGCCGTCGCAGGCGAAGAGTTGGGGGCGATCGTGGACGGTCACACGGGCGCGGCGGAGACGCACGAGACGTGGGGCGCGATCGGATTGTTGACCGCGGGGCTGGTGGACCGCCAGGCGGCCCTCGAGCAGGCCATCGCCGCCGCGCTGCCGCCCTTCCTGCGCTCGCCCCTGTATGAGCCGCGCGGGGAATGACCGGCCGGCCATCCCCCGCGCGTACCACCCGGGTGGACGGGACCTACACCGAGGTCACCAGCCACCACGCCAGTGCGGGCAGCAGCAGGGTGAGAAGCATTCCGTCACCTCCTCCGCCCCGATGACTGAGCGACTGTACTACGCGGACAGCTACCTCACCTCATTCGACGCAGACGTCGTGGGCCGGCGTTCCATCGCCGGCGGCCACGCCGTCGAGCTGTCGCGCACCGCCTTTTACCCGACCTCCGGGGGCCAGCCGCACGACGTGGGAACGCTTGATGGGGCACAGGTGGTCGATGTCCGCGAGGAGGACGGCCGCGTGCTGCACATCGTCGACGCGCCGCTCAGTGGCCGCGTGCACGGCGTCATCGACTGGGCGCGGCGCTTCGATCACATGCAGCAGCACACCGGGCAGCACATCCTCTCGCAGGCCGCGCTGCGCACCGCCGGCGCGCCGACCCGCTCGGTGCACTTCGGCGCGGACGCCTCCACGCTCGACCTCGACCGCGCGGACCTCAACCGGGCCGAGGCGGATGCGCTGGAAGACCTGGCCAACGCGGTCGTCGTCGAGAACCGCCCGGTCGTGGTGCGCGAGGCGGATGAGACCGAGCTGCCGGCCCTCGGCCTGCGGCGCCCGGCGAAGCGGACCGGCTCCATCCGCGTGGTCGAGGTGGAGGATTTCGATCGCTCGGCCTGCGGGGGCACACACGTCAGGCGGACGGGAGAGATCGGGGCCATCAGGGTGCGCCGCTGGGAGCGGCACCGGGGCGGCGTGCGGCTGGAGTTCCTCTGCGGATGGCGGGCGCTGCGCGACCACCGGCGCGCGCACGCCCTGCTCTCCGCGCTGTCCGCGGCCCTCACCGTGGCCGAGGCCGAAGTGCCGGAGGCGGTGGCCCGGCTGACGGCGCAACTCCGCTCGCAGGAGCGGACTCTCGACGACCTGCGCGCGCGCCTGCTGAGTCGCGACGCGGCGGACCTGCTCGCCGCCGCCGAAGGCCACCACCCCAGGCTGGTTGCGACGGTTGTCGCCTACCCACCGGAAGACGCGGCGGCGCTGGCGGGCGCCCTCGCCGCGTCCCCGTCGTGCGTGGCGATCATCGGCGCCTCGAGCGGCCGGCTCGTGCTGGCCCGGTCGGCGGACGTCGCGCTGGACGCGCGCGCGGCCCTGGCGCAGGCGCTGGGACCATACGGCGGCCGCGGCGGCGGGCGCTCCGAGTTCGCGCAGGGCGCGGTCCCCGCCGGCCGGATCGCCGACGCGGTCCAGTCCGCGCGCGCCATCGTCCGCCGGCGCCTGGAGGCGCCGGGAGGCTGACCGTGCCCGAGCTGCCCTTCCTTCAGGTCCTCGCCGAGAACGTGGACGCGCGGGTCCGCGGCCGCACGGTCACCGCGGCGCGCCTGTACTCCGTCTCGCTGCTCCGGACCTTCGATCCTCCGCTGTCCGCGCTGGACGGGCGGCGCCTCATCGCCGCGCGCCGCGTGGCGAAGCTCATCGTGCTGGACGCCGGCGAGCTCTCCCTCGTCCTCCACCTCATGCGGGACGGCCGCCTGCAGATCGGCCCGCCGCGCAGCCGTCCGGGGAAGGATCTCGCGCTGGGGGTCCGGCTCGAGACGGGCGAGGAGCTCCGGCTCGTCGAGCCCGGTCCCAAGAAGCGGGCGTCGGCGTACGTCGTGCCCACCGCCGCGCTGGCCGAGCGGGCGCCGGTGCAGGGCCTCGGGACCGACCCGTTCGCGGCCGATCTCCGGCCGGGCCGGCTGCACGAGATGCTGCGCGGCGAGCCCGCGCAGCTGAAGCGGTTCCTCACGCTGCAACGGTACGTCACGGGGATCGGCAACGCGTATGCCGACGAGATTCTCTGGGAAGCGCGCCTCTCGCCGTTCGTCTCCGCGGCGCGGGTGCCGGCGCGGGAGGCCGCGCGGCTGCTCGACGCGATGCGCGTCAGATTGGGCCGCGCGCTCGAGGAGCACCGCGCCTACTTCGGGGAGGCGCTGCCGTCGCGCGAGCCGCCGGCGCTGCTGCGCGTGCACCGCCACGCGGGAGAGCCCTGCCCGCGGTGCGGGACGCCCATCGCGCAGGTCGCCTACGCCGAACGCGAGACCTACTACTGCCCGACCTGCCAGACCGGCGGGAAGGTGTACGCCGACCGCCGCATGTCCCGCCTGCTGAAGTGACGGCCGCCCGCGTCATCACGCTGCTGTCCGACTTCGGGTCGACCAGCCCGTACCCCGGGCAGATGAAGCTCGCCCTGGCCGCCCGCACCGGTGCCGCGCTCCTGGACATCAGCCACGACGTGCCCCGCCACGACCTGCGGACCGGCGCCTATCTGCTGCGCGCCGCGGCGGCGCACGCGCCGGCGGGGACGGTCCACCTCGCGGTCGTCGATCCCGGAGTGGGCACGGCCCGCCGGGCGCTGATCGTGCGCTCCGGCGGACAGGACTTCGTGGGGCCGGACAACGGGCTCATGCTGCCCGCCGCGCGCCGGGTGGGCGCCCCGAGGGTGTTCGTGATCACGGACGAAACCTTGATCCGGGGCGTGCGCTCCGGCACGTTTCACGGACGGGATCTCTTCGCGCCCGCCGCCGCCTTCCTCGCCGAAGGGACGCCGCCCGGCGTGCTGGGCGTCCCCGCGCCTGAGGTCGTCGATCTCGACCTGGGACAGGGCCGCCGCGAGGGGCGTGCGCTGGTCGGGACGGTGGCGTACGTCGATCCGTTCGGCAACGTGATCACTGACATCCCGGCCGGCCTCCTGCCGCCCGCCGGCCGCAGGGTCGAGGTGCGTCTGCGTCGCCGGCGCCTTCAGGCCACGGTGCGCGCCACCTACGGCGAGGGCGCGCGCGGAGCGCTGGTGGTGCTTCCCGGATCCGATGCGCTGGTGGAGATCGCGCTCCGGGAAGGGGATGCCGCCGGCCGGCTGGGGATCCGTCCGGGGATGCCGGTGTCCATCACGCCGGACTGACGCCGCCGCGACTTGGGTCGCGGCGGCGTGGGTACGGGGGGAACAGGAGAGCGGGCTTGCCCCCCGTTCAACAGTCTTTACAATAAGGTGCTAGCGTCTGGATGGCGGAACGCGGCGCCGCGGTGCGCCGTTCATCACTACGGCGGTCATTGGAGGAGGCGAGGCATGCGAATCCAGACGCTGGCCGTGGCATGCGCGGTCCTTGCTGCGGCGCTCGCCCCGGCCGTGGCTGCCCCCAGGGCCGCACCTGACTTTGCACTCGAGCTGTTCAGCGGGACGACGTTCCGGCTGTCCGATGCGCGCGGAACCGCCGTGATCCTGCTGTTCTGGGCGCCGTGGTGAGTGACGTGCAACCGCGACGCCCCCGTGTGGGAGCGTGCCTACAGAAGCTGGAAAGGCCGCGGCGTGCTGTTCGTCGGGGTGGGCCTGCTGGCCCCGCGGGCGGAGGCCGAGGCATTTGTGCGGCGGCATGCCCTCACCTTCCCGAACGGCTACGATGCCGGCGGGCGGGTGGCGAGGCTGTACGGCTTCAGCCACCAGCCGTACTGGGCGGTGATCGCGAAAGACGGTACGCTAGTCAAGGCGGGCTTCGGCCCGACCGGTGAGGAGGACCTGGTGTCCGCGCTCCGGCGGCTGGCCGGGCGGTGACACGCAACGGCGATGCAGGAGGTCACCCTGATCCTGGCGTTTATGGCCGGCGTGCTCGGCTTTCTCTCTCCGTGCATCGTGCCGTTGATCCCGGGATACTTGTCGTTCGTCTCAGGCGTGTCGCTGGGCGAGATGGAGCTCCGCGAGCGGCGGCGGCATCTGGCCCAGGTGCTGACGGCCACCGTGTTGTTCGTCCTGGGGTTCTCCGCCGTGTTCACCGCGCTGGGCGCGTCGGCCAGCCTGCTCGGCGCGTTCATCGTGGACAACCGCGTCTGGCTGGGGCGGATCGGAGGGACCATCGTCATCCTCCTGGGGCTCTCCGTGCTCGGCGTGGTGAAAGTGCCCGGGCTGTACCGGGAGCGGCGCGTGCAGCTGCGGCAGCGTCCGGGCGGCATGCTGGGGGCCATCCCCGTTGGGATGGCCTTCGGGTTTGCATGGACCCCCTGCGTGGGCCCGGTCCTGGCGGCCATCCTCACGCTGGCCGCAACGGTGCAGGGCGCGTCCGGGGGCGCGGCGCTGCTGTTCGCGTATTCGCTGGGCCTGGGAGTGCCGTTCCTGCTGGCCGCCGTGCTCCTCACCACCGCCGTGGACGCCTTTGCCTGGATCCGCAGGCACGGCCGGGCGATCGAGACGGCCAGCGGCGCCTTCCTGGTGGTCATGGGGGGCGCGATGGTGCTCGACCTGGTCTTCAGGCTCAACACGTGGATCCTGCGCGTCTTTCCGTTCAGGCCCGCGCTGTGAGGCATCTGTAGACGATGCGAGGCAGGTATCCCGTCAGAAGGGGAGAGGGGTTATGACATCCACCGTCTGGACGCGTCTGCAGCGCCCGGTTGCAGTCGCCCTCATGCTCGCCGTGCTCGCGCCGGCCGCGGTCGCGCAGACCGCGCCGACCGGAGCCGCCGAACCCGCGCTGGTCCTCGAGGCCCTGCGGGTGCTGCAGGCCAACTACGTCGATCAGGTCGACTCCACGAAAGTGCTCAACGCCGCGACCGGGGCGCTGCGCAGGGCGCTCGGCGCCGCGGGGATCACCGCCGCGCTGGAGGCGATCCCGCCGGGAGTCTCGGAGGCCGAGGCGCGCCGGATCTTCATCGAGCAGTTCGCCGCCGCGGTGGCGGTCGGCGTGTCGCTCACGCCGGCCCAGCTGTCGTACGCCGCGATCCGGGGGATGACGGAGTCTTTCAACGACTCGCACGTCGGGTTCCTCACCCCGGAGGCCAACCAGGAGCGGCTCAACCGGCAGCGCGGCCAGGCCGGGTTCACCGGGGCGGGGCTCATCATCCGGGCGCTCGAGGGCCGGATCTACGTGACCTCCGTGATCCCGGGGAGTCCTGCCGAGCGAGCCGGCGTGCGCGACTTCGACCGCATCCTGAGGATCGACAGCACGTCCACCGAAGGCATGGACGTCAGCCAGGTCAGCAGCCTGATCCGCGGCGTGACGGGCACGCCGGTGACGCTGACGCTGCAGCGCGGCGGCTCGTCCAGCCCCGTCGTGCTGACCATCACCCGCGGTCCGATCGTCATCCCGTCTATCTTCCGCACCGAGCTGCTGGACGGCGGGATCGGCTACATCCGGATCTCGCAGTTCGTCCAGCGCACCGGGGCCGAGTTTCGCGAGGCGATGAGCCGCCTGCTCGACGGCGGGATGCGGGCGCTGATCGTCGACCTGCGGGGGAACTCCGGCGGATTCCTGCATGAGCTCAACATCGTGCTGAACTCCGTGCTGCCGGCGGGCCTGCCGGTCTACATGGAACGCCGGCGCGGCGGCCAGGAGCGCGTGGTCTCCACGACCGGCGCCCCGCTGCTGCCCGCGCGGATGCCGCTCACCGTGCTCGTGGACGAGAACAGCGCCTCGGCGTCTGAGCTCTTCTCCGCGGCGGTGCAGGAGAACCGGCGGGGCCAGCTCGTGGGCGGCAAGACCGCGGGCGCGGTGGAGGCCAGCATCCTGATCAACCTGTCGGACGGGTCGGCGCTCAGCGTGACGACGATGCGGCTGTCCACCGGCCGCGGCATCCGCCTGGAAGGCGCGGGGGTGACACCCGACGTCGAGGCGGTGATGTCGGCGGCCGACTTCGACAGCGGAACCGACCGCCCGCTCGGGACCGCGATGCGCCTGGTGCGCCAGATCCTCGCTCTCCCGACCGGGCAGCGCTGAGGACACCGGCAGCAGGCACGGCGTCGCGCGATGTGGGCGGCGCCGCACGCGGTCGCGCTCAGGCGATGGGGCGCCGCAAGCAGGAAAGGACCGCGCAGACGCGGGAAGAGGGAGGGGGAGGACCCCTCCCTCTGACCGTCCAACGATGGATCACGCCGTCCTGGAATCGATCGAGCGCCGGCGACCGTCGATCATCGGCCTGCTCGCCGCCCTGGTGCGCGCCGATTCGGCGAACCCGCCGGGCGACACCCGCAAGGTCGCCGACATCATCGCCGCGCGGCTGCGGGACACCAGCATCGACTTCCAGGTTCTGGCCGACGAGACGCGCAAGCCGAACGTCATCGCCCGGCTGGGCGGCGGCCGCCCCGAGGTGCTCTTCACCTCCCACATGGACACCGTCCCCGCGGGGAACCCGAAGGCCTGGCGGCACGAGCCCTACGGCGCCGAGGTGGTTGGGACGCGCATGTATGGGCGCGGCGCCGCCGACGCCAAGGCGTCGCTGGTGGCGATGATCGCCGCCATGGAGGCGCTGACGACCGTGCTCCCGCTGCGGGGCACCCTCACGTTGACGGCCGTCAGCGACGAGGAGATCGGCGGGGTCAAGGGGACCGAGTACCTGGTCGATCGCGGGCTGCTCGTCCCCGACCACGTGGTGGTCGGCGAGATCACCGAGAACCGGCTGGCCACGGCGGAAAAGGGCGTGCTCTGGCTGCGCCTGGTCACCCACGGGCGCGCGGCCCACGGCAGCACGCCCTGGGAGGGGAGCAACGCGATCTCGCAGATGGTGCGGGTGCTCGCCGCCGTCGAGCAGCGCGTCGGCGCGCGGCTGGCCGGGCTGCGTCATCCGCTGGTCCCCCCGCCGTCGCTGTCGGTGGGGACCATCAGAGGCGGCGTCGCCACCAACGTCGTGCCCGACTGGTGCGAAGCCACCATCGACCGCCGCACCCTGCCCAGCGAGAGCATCCCGGAAGCGGTGTCCGAGGTCGAGCGCATCATCGCCGACCTGCAGCGGGAGGATCCGGCGATCCAGGCGGACGTCGAGGTCCTGCAGGCCGGCCCGCCCGTCGAGACGCCGCTGGATGCGCCGCTGGTCCGCACCGCCCAGGCCGTGGCCCGCGAGCTCCACCTGCCGGATGAGGTCGTCGGGTACCACCAGGCCAGTGACGGCCGGTTCTTCGCCGAACGCGGCATCCCCACCGTGCTCTTCGGGCCCGGAGATCCGAACGTGGCGCACACGCCGGACGAATCGGTCGATCTCAACGACGTGATCACCGCCGCCCGGTTCTACGCCCTGCTGGGCCAGCGGCTGTTGCGCGAGGGATAGGCGCGCGGGATCCCAGGAGGAGCGATGATGGAGTTCACTCTCCAGGACCATCAGGAGATGGCCGCCCGGATGGTGCGGGAGTTCGCCCGGACGGAGGTGGGGCCGCGCATCCGGGAGCTGGACCGCGGGCAGACCTTCGACCGGCGCATCCTGGACGAGATGGGACGTCTGGGCATCCTCGGCCTGTGCCTGCCTGAACGGTACGGCGGCGCCGGGATGGACTACGTGTCGCTCGGGTTGGCCTGCGAGGAGCTCGAGTACGTCGATACCTCCCTGCGCGTGATCATGTCCGTGCACGTCGGGCTGAACAGCCTGACCCTGCTGTCCTGGGGGACGGAGGAGCAGAAGCAGCGCTTCCTGGTCCCGCAGGCCCGCGGCGAGAAGATCGCCACCTACGGCCTCACGGAGCCCGCCGCCGGCAGCGACGCGGTGGGGATCCAGACCCGCGCCGCGCGCGACGGTGGCGACTACGTGCTGTCCGGCGAGAAGATGTGGATCTCGCTGGCCGACGTGGCCGACCACTTCATCGTCTTCGGCTGGACGGATCCGGCCAAGCAGCGGGCCCGCGATCACAGCGGCCTGAGCGCCTTCATCATCACCCGCGAGATGCGCGGGGTGCGCACCGCGACGCTGCACGGGAAGCTGGGCATCCGGGCGGGCAACACGGGCTCGATCACCATGGACGAGGTCCGCGTGCCCGCGGCGCACCGGCTGGGGGAGGAGGGCGAGGGCTTCCGCATCGCCATGTTCGCCCTCGACCAGGGGCGCTACACGGTCGCGGCGGGGGCCACGGGGCTCATCCGCGCCTGCCTGGACGCCAGCGTGCGCTACGCCAGGGAGCGCACGACATTCGGGAAGCCGATCGGGGAGCACCAGCTGGTCAAGGAGATGATCGCGGGGATGGCGCGGGACTACGAGATCAGCCGGCTGCTGTACCTGCGGGCCGGATGGATGAAGAACGCCGGGCGGCGCAACACGCGGGAAACGTCGCTGGCCAAGTGGTACGCGACCGTGGCCAGCGAGCGCGCCGCGGGCGACGCCGTGGAGGTGCACGGGGCCTACGGGTACTCGGACGAGTATCCGGTCGAGCGCTTTTACCGCAACAGCAAGGGCGCCGTCATCTATGAAGGGACTCGCGAGATCCACACGCTGATGCAGGCCGACTACGCCCTCGGATACCGCGAGGACCGGCCGGCCCGCGTGCAGCTGCCGCCGTGGCCGTTTGCATGACCGCGTCCGCCGACCGTCCCCGCGCGGACGACCGCTTCGCCATGCTCCCCTGGGAGCGCCTGCGCGACAAGCTGCTGACACTCGACGGCAAGCCGTACGCGGCGTACAAAACCCTCGAAGGCGCCTACCGGTTCGAGCGGTTCGTCCTGTTCATCGACGAGGTGCCGGTGGATCCGATCGGCGCGCCGGTCCCCATCCGCGTGCGCATGGACCAGGCGGAGGCGCGGGTCCCCCGGGAGCTGTGGACGACCTCCGTGCGGCAGGCGGCCCTGGAGGACTTCATCGGCCGGCGCTGGCACGAGGCCGCCCGCCGCGTCGGGCGCGCCCGCGGCGGCCGGGGCGGCATCTTCCTCGAGCCCGGGGGCCAGGCCATCCTGCCCCGGACCAACTGCGTGCTGACCGAGGACAGCGTCGAGGTCCGCGCGCATGTCGTGCTCCCGGCCGAAGGCCGCAAGGCGTCGGGCCGGCTCTCGCAGCCGTTATGGTTTGAAGACCTGGGCCAGGTGGCGGACGCCGCGCTGGTCTGTCCGCCGCACGCGGCGGAGGCCACGCGGCACGTGGAGGTGGCCGAGGACTACTCCGTCCTGCGCGGGCTCCTCGCCGAGCGCGGGCTCGTCGCCTTCATCGCCGACGGAGCCGTGCTTCCCCGCGACCCCGACTCCGACCGGCCTGCGCTCGCCCGCCTCGTGACCTTTCAGGCGCCGCCCGAGCTCAGCGTGACGCTGGAGACCCCGCACCGCGGCCCCGTCACGGGGCTCGGCATCCCGCGTGGAGTGACGGTCATTCTCGGTCCCGCGTTCTCCGGACGCAGCACCCTGCTGCGCGCCATCGCCGCTGCGGTCTATCCCCACGTGCCGGGGGACGGGCGCGAGTATTGCGCCGCCGTGCCCGACGCGGTGTGGATCGTCGCCGACGGCGGCCGGCGGATCGAAGGCGTCAACCTCACTCCCTTCATCGCCGCGCTCCCCGGCGGCGAGGATCCCACGCGGTATCACAGCCCGGCCGCGCCGGCGCTGGTCGCCGAGGTGGCCTCGATCGCCGAGGCGCTGGAGGCCGGCACGTCGCTGTTGCTCTTCGACGAGGACAGCACCGCCCCGCGCCTGCTCGCGCGGGATCCGCTGTGGCGGCATCTGCGGCCCGAGGGGAAGGAGGCGGCGACGCCGCTGGCGGATCTCGTGCGGCCCCTGTACGCCGAGAGCGGCATCTCGACGATCATCGCGGGCGGAACAGGGAGCAGCCTGCCCGCGGTCGCCGACACCGTAATCGGCATGGAAGCGTTCCATTTGAGCGTCATGACCCTGGCGGCGAAGGAGCTTTCCGCGCAGTGGCCCGCCGTGCGCGTGGCGGAAATCCGCGGGTTCGGCGGGACGCACCACCGCGTGCCCCTCGGCGACTCGGTTGCGTTCCTGCGGGGCCGGCGTCTCCGGCCCGAGGCCTCGGGCACGGATGCGCTATCCCTGGGACGCGATGCCGTCGACCTCCGGGCGCTGCCCCAGCTGGCCGACGCGGCTCAGGCCCGGGCGCTCGGAGCGGCGCTCGCCCTGGCAGCCGAGCGGGGCTACCTGGACGGGGCCCGCACGGTCCGCGAGATCCTCAGCGTGCTGGAGGCCGATCTGGCTTCCGAAGGACTCGATGTGCTGTCGCTGCGGGACTATCCGGTGGGCGACTACGCGCAGCCGCGGCGGCAGGAGATCGCGGCGGTGCTCAACCGGCTGCGCACACTCCGCGTGAAGAGCTAGCATCAGGCGGGGGCCCGATGGGACATCGCGGACTCAGGCGCTATCCTTTCGCTGCAAGTCACCCCAGCTCAGCGTGTCGGAAGGAGAGCCATCTCAATGGGAACGACCGGACGCACCGTGGTGGACCTGGACCTCCAGGCGCTTATCGCCGAGTTGAAGAAGGCCTACCTCGATGAACTCCTCGCGTCCCACTCCTACTGGATCACGTCAATCGTGGCGGAGGGGTGGCACGGAGAGGAACTGGCCGAGCACTTCAAAGAGGAGGCGGCGGAGGAGTTGGTCCACGCCGGAAAGCTGGCGACGCGCATCCTCGAGCTCGGCGGGGACCCCGTGGTCCATCCTGCGCAGTGGGAAGTTGGAGCCAACGCGCCCTTCACCGCTCCTCGGGCGAATTGGAGCGATGCGGACGGAATGGTCGCCGACCAGGTGAGCGCCGAGGCCGGAGCGATCCGAGCATACGCCCGCCTGGCGACGATGACGTTCGGCAAGGATCCGGTGACGTACGCCCTGGCCACGGAGCTCCTCGCCGATGAGGTCCGGCACGAGGAGTTCCTGGAGAGCCTGCTGGCGGGGAAGAAGGTCGCGGCCTAGCTTCCGATCCTGAGGCGGGCTGCCACTTCCCGGCTGATCGCGCGCTTCACGCCTTCGACGGTCACGGTCACCGGACCGTTGAACGGCGCGATCTCTTCCACGACGACCGCCGCTCCCGGGACGAGACCCTGATCCGCCAGGTAGACCAGCATTTCCGCGTCCTCTTCTGGGACTGACGCAACGCGAAGGGGCTGCCCCAACGGAACCTCGAGCAGTCCGCGGGTCATCGGCGCGTCCCCCCCCTCACCGGGGATGGGCAGCCCATGCGGGCACGTGCGCGGGTGGCCCAGCACCGCGGCCAGGCGCGCTTCAACCTCGTCGCTGATGACGTGCTCCATCTTGCAGGCTTCGTCGTACACCTTCGGCAGATCCAGCTTCAGGATGTCGGCGAGCAGCCGCTCGGCCAGCCGGAGCCGGCGCACGACCTTCGTCGCCTTGGCCAGCCCTGACGGGGTCAGCGCAAAGCCGTCGTCCGCCCCGCGCACGTAGCCCTGCTGCTCCAGCCGTCTCAGCATCTCGGAGGCCGAAGGCGCCGAGACCCCCATGAACTCCGCCACCTTGGAGACCGTGGCCGGGGGCACCGTCTCGGCGACGGTGAGCACCCCTTTGAGGTACATCTCCATTCGCTCGACGCGCGCGATGTCGTGTGTGGTCATGAGCGGCAGCCGGCGCAGATCCCCCGGAAGACTACTTCGTGGTCGGTGACGAGAAACCCGTGCCGCTGGTCGGGGGGGACCTCGAGCGGACCGACGTCCACGAACACGTCGCTGATCCGGCCGCAGCGCCGGCAGACCAGGTGGTGGTGTCTGCGGGGGTTGACGCAGAAGCGTTTGCTCCCCGTGCCCACCTCCAGCGACCGGACCGCCCCGATCTCTTCCAGCTCGTCGAGGACGGTGTAGACGGTGCGCAGGGAGAGGGAGGGCATGTCGCGCAGGGCCCGGACGTGGATGGACTCCGCCGACGGATGCTCCGCGCCCAGCTGCCGCACCAGCCGGAAGACCAGGCTCCGCTGAGGGGTGACCCGCAGGCCGCGGGCCCGCAGGAGGGACTCAACCGTCTCAGGTGTCATCGCGCGCGGCTACCAAACAACGATTGTTACCTCGCCGGGAACGGCCCTTCGGCGCCCGCATCAGACGCGGCCGCCGGCGCCGCGCCGCAGAGTCGGGCGGCGGCCTGAGGGCCGGCCTCAGGCCTGGAAAGGATTGACCGAAGGTCAAGAATTAGGATAGCCTAACGCCGGCCGGACCACAAGACGGGAGGCGACATGGCGGCGTCGGCGTTGATCACGCTCCGCGAGGGTCTGGAAGCCGCCCTCATCATCGGCATCATACTGGCCTACCTCAAGCGGACAGGCAACGGGGACCGGAGCTCAGCGGTCTGGACGGGCACGGTCGCGGCGCTGCTCCTCAGCGTGCTCGCCGGAGGGGCAATCTTCCTCACCGCCGGGGAGTTCACCGGCCGGGCGGAGGAGCTGTTCGAGGGCACGGCCATGCTCACCGCCGCCGGCGTGCTCACCTACATGATCTTCTGGATGCGCCGCCAGGCCATCAACATCCGGGCCCATCTCGTCGCGCAGGTCGATTCCGCGCTCGCCGCCGGCAGCCGTGTCGCGCTGGCGCTTCTGGCCTTCGTGGCCGTGGGGCGGGAGGGGATCGAAACAGCGTTGTTCATGTTCGCGGCGGTGAAGACCTCCGGGGCGGGGCCGGCCACGACGGGCGGCTTGCTTGGGGTGACGATCGCGGCCGTGCTCGGCTACCTGCTCTACCGCGGGACCTACCGCATGAATCTCCGCGCCTTCTTCAACGTGACGAGTGCGCTCCTGCTACTCTTCGCCGCCGGGCTGCTGGCGCACGGCATCCACGAGTTTCATGAAGCCGGTCTCATCCCGCCGGTGATCGAGCAACTGTGGGATATCAACTGGCTGCTCCCGGAGAGTTCCACGGTGGGCAGCTTCCTCAAGGCGCTGTTCGGCTACAACGGGAACCCGTCGCTGGTCGAAGTGCTGGCCTGGGCCGGCTACCTGGGCCTCATCGGCTGGGCCTACTTCCGCCCCGCGACTGCCAAGGAACTGCGTCCTCAGCGCGCGAACGCATAGCCCCATCCGGCACAGCAGCGACGATGCGGGGCGGACGCACGCCGTCCCCCGCACCCCCTCCGCGTGTATATGACCACCGAGCAAATTATGAGCCTGGCCCTCGAGATGGCGGGATTCGGCGCCGTCCCGGAGGACTCGGGGGTCCATGTGCCCGGATCCGGCATCCGCCGTGTGCTGTTCGGCGTGGACGTCGGGGCCGCGGAGCTGCAGCTGGCCCGGCAGCTGGGGATGGATCTCGTCCTGGCTCACCACCCGCCCGGCGTCACTCCCGACGAGTGGAAGGTATACCTCCGCCACGTCGAGTTCATGACCGCCGCCGGGGTACCCGAAGAGGCGGCGCGGGCCGCGGTCGCCGACCGGGTGGAGGCCTACCAACTGCGCGGGCAGATCGCGAATTTCGATCACACGCCCTCGGTCGCGCGCCTGCTCGAGATGCCGTACATGAACATCCACGCGCCCCTCGATGAGATCGGGCGGCGCCGCATGCACGACGCCGTGGCTCCGGTCCTGGCCCGTCCGGGAGCCACCGTGGAGGACGTGGCCGCCGCGCTGGGGGCGCTTCCCGAGATGCGCGCCGCGCCCACGCAGGTGCAGATCCTCCACGGGCGCGGATCGAACCCGGCCCGCCGGGTGGTTATCGCGCACGGGGCGCTGACCAACGGGGGCTACGCGGTTGCCCGCGCCTGCTTCGAGCACGGCGTGGACGTGGTGGTGTACATCCACATCGACGTCGGCGAGCTCCAGCGCCTGAAGGCGGACGGCCGGGGCAACCTCATCGTCACCGGGCATCTGGCCGGCGACTCGGTAGGCTTCACGCCGTTCCTCGCGGCGCTGCGCGCCCGCGGCCTCGAGGTGACGACGTTTTCCGGGGTGATCGAGCCTCCAGTTCCGTGACACGCGACGCCACAGTGTGGGGCGCTGGAAGTGGCCTTATTCTTCCCCTATGTTCCCCAATACTTCTTCTTGTTACTCACGCCGGCGGCGTTATAGTCCCTCAACTCGGCCCGGAACGAGTTGGCATAGCTCTGACAGGTCATCGAACAGCGAGGGATGCCGGCGGCGTTCAAATGGTGGCCGCACGGCACGCCTCCTGATGGTGAGCCCTCCTGATGGTGAGCCCCTCCTGACGGTGAGCCCTCCTGATGGTGAGCGCTCCTGACGGTGAGCCCTCCTGATAGAATGGGGAGCGATGCCTCGCACCGGCTGGCTGCTCAACCTCATCGGCGGGATTACGCCGTACGCGAAGGCGTGGGATCTGCAGAAATCGCTCGTCCACGCGCGCCGGGACGGGGCCATCTCGGACGGGCTCATCCTCCTGGAGCACGAGCCGGTCTTCACCATCGGCCGGTCCACCAAGCCCGAGCATCTCCTCGTCCCCCGCGATCACCTGCGCGCGCAGGGGTTCGGCGTCTACGACATCGAGCGCGGGGGCAGCATCACGTATCACGGCCCCCGGCAGCTGGTGGGCTATCCCATCCTTCATCTGGGAGGCTACGGGGAGGACATCGTCGGCTACATGCGCCGGCTCGAGGAATCGCTGCTCCTCACGCTGCGGGCGTTCGGGATCGACGCCGGCCGCCGTCCGGGATTTCCCGGGGTCTGGGTGGGAGAGCGGAAGATCGGGGCGGTGGGCGTGGCCGTCAAGCGGAAGGTGACGATGCACGGCTTCGCGCTCAACGTCGATCCCGACCTGACGCACTTTGACCTGATCAACCCCTGCGGGCTCGGCAAGCCGGTGACGTCCATGGCCGGTGTGCTCGGCCGGCCCGTGACCCTCGCAGAGGTGGCGCCCGTGTACGCCGCGCAGTTCGAGGCCGTCTACGACCTTCGGCTCGCGCCGGTTACGTGGCGCGCGCTCGCCGATGCCTCTGAGCAGGCCCCGGCGGCCGCCTCTGAGCGGGTCCCGGCGGCCGCCTCTGAACGGGCCCCGGCGGCCGCCTCTGAGCGAGTCCCGGCGGCCGCCTCTGAGCGAGTCCCGGCCGCCGCCTCTGAGCAGGCCCCGGCCGTGGGCGGTTGACCGTGTCGGACCGGCGGTTCGAGACCCGCGCCATCCACGCCGGCCAGGCGCCCGATCCCTCCACCGGCGCCGTCATCCCGCCGATCTACCAGACCTCGACCTTCGCCCAGCGCGCCCCCGGCGAGCATCAGGGCTACGAGTACGCCCGCACCGCGAACCCCACGCGCAATGCGCTGGAGACCTGCCTCGCCTCGCTGGAGGAGGGCACCTACGGGCTGGCCTTCGCGTCCGGGATGGCGGCCATCACCGCCTGCGCGTATCTGCTCTCGCCCGGCGATGCCGTCGTGCTTCCCGACGACGTCTACGGGGGAACGTACCGGCTCTTCGTGCGCGTGCTCGCCCGCTACGGGATCACGCCGGCGTTCGTGGACATGACCGACCCCGAGGCGCTGGCCGGCGCGCTCGGATCCCGCACCCGCATGGTGCTCATCGAGACACCGACCAACCCCTACCTGAAGATCCTGGACATCGCGGCGATCGCCGAGGCGGCCCACACGCGGGATGCCCTCGTGGTCGTGGACAACACCTTCGCCTCGCCCTACTTCCAGCAGCCGCTGCGGCTGGGCGCGGACGTCGTCGTCCACTCCACGACGAAGTACCTCGGGGGCCACAGCGACGCGATCGGCGGGGCGGTCGTCACGAGCAGCCGCGAGGTGGCTGAGACGCTGCGCTTCCATCAGAACGCGGCGGGCGCCGTGCCGGGCCCCTTCGACTGCTGGCTGGTCCTGCGCGGCGTGCGGACGCTCTCCCTGCGTATGCGGGAGCACGCCGCCAACGCCCTGGCGGTGGCGGAGTTCTTGGCGAGCCACGTGCGCGTCGCGCGCGTGTACTACCCGGGCCTGGCCGATCATCCCGGCCATGCGGTGGCCCGGCGGCAGATGAGCGGGTTCGGAGGGATGGTTTCGTTTACCGTGCCGGGCGGGGCCTCATCCGCGCGGGCGGTGGCGTCGGCGGTCGAGGTCTTCACCCTCGCCGAGAGCCTCGGGGGCGTCGAGTCGCTGCTGGATCACCCGGCCAGCATGACCCACGCCAGCCTCGAGGGCTCTCCCCTGCAGGTGGATCCCGGGCTGCTCCGGCTGTCGGTGGGACTGGAACACCCGCAGGATCTCATCGACGATCTCGCCCAGGCCCTCGCGCGCCTCTAGGTCCGGGAATGCCGGCCCCTCGCACGGCGGTAGAGTAGGGAGTGACGTTTCAGGAGGCACCCGTATGGCCACGGTGTACGTACCGACGCCGCTTCGCCGCCTGACCGCCGGACAGGGCAAAGTGACCGTGCCGGGGGGGACGGTTGCGGAAGTGCTGGACGCGCTCGAGCGGTCGTTTCCCGGGACGGAGCGAGAGCTGCGCGATCCGGACGGCGGCGTGCGCGGGTTCATCAACATCTTCGTGAATGGGACGGAGATCCGCCAGCTCCAGGGCGAGCAGACCCGTGTGGGCGAGGCGGACGAGGTCTCCATCATCCCGGCCATGGCCGGCGGGGCCGCCCCGGCCGGCAGCGCCGTGCTCATCCACGACAGCGTGCTCGACGTGATCGGCCGCACGCCGCTGGTGCGGCTCCACAAGGTCGTGCGCGGCGTGCGCGCGGAGGTGCTGGCCAAGCTCGAGTTCCTCAACCCCGGCGGCTCGGTGAAGGACCGCATCGGCCCGGCGATGATCGAGGCGGCGGAGCATGACGGGCGGCTCCGCCCGGGGGGGACGATCGTCGAGGCCACGTCGGGGAACACGGGTGTGGGATTGGCCATCGCCGCCGCCGTGCGCGGCTACAAGACGATCTTCGTCATGCCCGACAAGATGTCGGAGGAGAAGATCCGCCTCCTGCGGGCGTTCGGCGCCCGCGTGGTGATCACGCCGACCGCGGTGGCGCCCGACGATCCGCGGAGCTACTACAGCGTCAGCCGGCGCCTGGCCGAGGAGACGCCGAACAGCTTCTACGCCAATCAGTATGCCAATCCGGCCAACCCCCGGGCGCACTACGCCGCCACGGGCCCGGAGATCTGGGAGCAAACCGGGGGACGGCTGGACATCTTCGCGGCGGCCCTCGGGACCGGCGGGACCATCTCCGGCGCCGGCCGGTACCTGAAAGAGCAGTCGCCGCAGGTCCGCGTCCTGGGCATCGACCCGATCGGCTCGGTGCTCCACGACGTGTACAAGACCGGCCGCATGCCTGAGGCGCACACGTACAAGGTGGAGGGGATCGGCGAGGATTTCCTTCCCGCGACGCTGGACTTCGCGGTGATCGACGACGTGGTGCAGGTGACCGACCGCGAGTCGTTCGCCATGACCCGCCGGCTGGTCCGCGAGGAGGGGCTCTTCTGCGGCGGGAGCGGCGGGGCGGCGGTCGCCGGGCTAGTGAAGGCGCTGCGCGCGCTGCCCGACGCCGGGGCCGGGCTGCGCGCCGTCGTCATCCTGCCCGACTCCGGGTCGCGCTACCTGTCCAAGATCTTCAGCGACGACTGGATGCGCGAGCACGGGTTCCTCGACCTGGATCTGGGGACGGTGGGCGATCTGGTGCGCTCGAAGGCCATCGCGCTCGTCACGGCGACCCGGCGGGACGCCATGAGTGACGTCATCGCCAAGATGAAGCAGTACGACGTCTCCCAGTTGCCCGTGGTGGACGACGGCCGTCTGGTCGGGATGATCTCGGAGGTGGACCTCCTCACGTATCTGCTGGAAGGGCTGCACCGCACTTCCGATCCGATCGAGCCGATCATCGATCCCGCGCCCCCGGTGGTGGATCCCGGGGCGGCGGTGGAGTCCCTGGCCGACGTGTTCCTGGCGGCGAACGCCGCCGTCGTCGTCGACCGCGGCATGGTGGTCGGCATCGTCACCAAGATCGACGTCATCGATCATCTGGCGAAGCGGGTGCGGGCGTGAGCCACGACGAGCGGCTCACGCCCGCCACCCTCACGCTTGCGGGGCAGACCCTGCCCGACCTGCGTATCGTCGCGCGCGAGGCCGTGCACCTGCATGAAGACGCGGATCCGGCCCGCGTGGACCGGCTGGCCCACCGGCTGCGCGCGGACGGGGCGCTGCGGAATCCTCCGGCGGCCGCGCCGCTGCCGGGCGGAGGGTTCGTGGTGCTGGACGGCGCCAACCGCACCAGCGCCCTGGCCCGCCTGGGACTGCGCGTGCTGCCCCTGCAGGTGGTGGACTACGATGACCCGGCCGTCCGATTAGACGTCTGGCGGCACCTCATCGTGGAGCCGCTGGACTTCGCGGGGCTGCTGCGGGCGAGGGATCTGCACCCCGTCGAGATGTCGGCATCGGAAGCCGCCGAGGCCGCGGACGAGCGGACGATCGCGGCCTACCTCGTGACCGGCGACCGGGCGCTGGCGGTGCCCCGGTCACCCGACCGGCGGCTGTCCACGATCCTCTCCCGGGTGGTGGAGGCCTACAAGGGACGGGCCCGGATCTACCGCGTCCCGACCAGCGACCTGGAGGCGCTGACCCACGCCTACGGGACGATCGCGGCGGTGGTCGTGTTCCCGCAGCTGACGAAGCGGGATATCGTGGAGATCGCGGCCTCGCCGGCGAAGCTGCCCACCGGCGTCACGCGGCATCTCATCCCCGGCCGGGCGCTCCGCGTGAACGTCCCCCTGGAGGCGCTGGCGCGGGATGAGGATCTGGAGGAGCGGAACCGCTGGCTGGCCGGCCTGGTGCGGCAGAGGCTGCTGGACCACAGCGTCCGCCACTATCCGGAGGGTGCGTTCCTCTTTGATGAGTAATGCGCGCGGAGGGGAGAGAGTGAGGGGGGACGGCGCGCGTCCGTCCCCCTTCGTTGGGTCCGACGCCGTGTTCAGCTTGTACCCGGCGCCGCCCCTGACACCCTAGTGTCCACCGTTCTGGAGGAGATCGGGCACACCCCGATCCTCCGTCTGACCCGCATCGCTCCCGACCTGCCCGAGGCGGTCGAGGTCTACCTCAAGGCCGAGTGGTTCAACCCCGGGGGGTCGGTGAAGGACCGGAGCATCCTGCGCGTCATCGAGGACGCCGAGCGCGACGGGCGCCTCACGCGGAACCGGATCATCCTGGACTCCTCGTCGGGGAACGCCGGCATCGCCTACGCCATGATCGGCGCCGCCAAGGGCTACCGGGTGCGGCTGTTCGTGCCCGAGAACGTGAGCGCGGAGCGCAAGGCGATCCTGCGCGCGCTGGGCGCCGAGGTGGAGTACACCGACCCGCTGGAGGGCTCCGACGGGGCCATCGTCGCCGCGCGGGCGCTGGCCGCGTCCGATCCCGAGCGGTACTTCTTCGGCGACCAGTACAACAACCCGAGCAATCCCCGGGCCCACTTCGACACGACCGGCGCGGAGATCTGGGCACAGACCGGCGGGCGCGTGACCCACTTCGTCGCGGGCCTCGGCACGAGCGGGACGCTGATGGGGGCCGGGCGCCGGCTGCGAGCGGCCAATCCCGCGGTGCAGATCGTGGCGGTGGAGCCCGACAGCGGCATGCACGGGATCGAGGGGCTCAAGCACATGGCGTCCGCGATCGTCCCCGGGATCTACGACCCGTCGGCGCACGACCACGTGATTTCCGTCCGGACGGAGTCGGCGTACGCCATGGTGCGGGCCCTGGCCGCCGCCGAGGGCCTGCTCGCCGGGCAATCCACCGGGGCGGCGCTGGTGGGGGCGCTGGCCGTGGCGCGCACGCTGCGCGAGGGCGTGGTGGTGGCCATCGG
>Ga0073934_10004441_pt1 | contig 23354 bp, 17 predicted proteins | sample LarsenN4metaG_FD_76834 | JGI IMG/M metagenome (GOLD analysis project Ga0073934, IMG submission 76834) | Hot spring sediment bacterial and archeal communities from British Columbia, Canada, to study Microbial Dark Matter (Phase II) - Larsen... ... | reverse complement strand
GTCATCCACCCCACCCCCAGCCCCGCCCCTCAAGGGGCGGGGAGAGAGAAGATCCTGGGGATTTTTGCGGCACTTTGTGCCGCAAAAATCCCCAAACCTTCTGTTTTCTCCCCCTTCCCCCTGAGAAGGGGGTCGGGGGGATGGGGAAATTCCAGCAACCACGGTTTATTGTGGGGCTACCCAGAAAAGACCACACGCTGAGATATTAAACAATGGTCGAGCGCTCCTTCCACGCCAGGAGCGCTCGAACCCATGCACCCCCCAAACCTGGTGAGATGATAGGCATTCACCTCACACCCCACCGGCCCCAAGAGCAAACATGAAGCCGCGACGTCTTCCAGCACTCCCCCGCTCTCGTGGGCTGTCCTTAATAACGCATAAACGCGAATTTCGTTACACTTTTCCACCCCACCTTTGATAAAAATAACCCCTCTGCCTGGTTGGGGGGGACAACCTGGACAGAGGGGGCCTAGTGGGGCACTTGAATTATCGCACGTTTTTCAAAAAAAAGCAAGTTGACACCCGCCCTGCTTCAGGGTTTTCACAAGAAGGGCAACCCCCATCCTTCGACTGCGCTACGCTCCGCTCAGGATGGGTCGCCGGGCGAGATGATGCCCTTCGACTGCGCAAAGAGCGCTCCGCTCAGCGAGCGCCAACACGCTTTTGAACCCCGGGGACAGACGAATTCGGGGTGTTCGGCGGGCGGCTTACAGACATTCTCCGCCCTCTTCGACGTAGATGATCTTGCTTCCCTGCGGCTCCAGGCGGAAACCGACCGGGCGCAGCTCGGGGAGAGCACGCATGATCGCAGGAAACCGCTCCGGGTGCGCGTAGAGCAGCAGGAATCCGCCGCCTCCCGCGCCGAGCAGCTTGCCTCCGAGCGCGCCGTTGCGCCTGGCGATCTCGTACCACTCGTCGATCTGCCGGGTGCTGATCCCCGAAGCCATGCTCTTCTTCTGCATCCACCCCTCGTGCAGGATCTCCCCAAAACCGTCCAGGTCGTTCTTCACGAGCGCGTCGCGCAGCTCCCCTGCCAGGCGGGTCATGCGGCGCAGCGTGGCGCGCTTCACGTGGTCGTTTTGGGTGTTCACGCTCTGCTCGCGTAAAATGCTATCGGCGGACCGGGTCACCCCCGTGTAGAGCATCAGCAGGCTGTTCTGTAAGCGCAGCTTCGTCTCCGGGCTGCAGATAACAGGATCGACGAATACGCTTTCATCCGGGTTGAATTGTATGAACTGCAGACCCCCATAAGCGGCAATGTACTGGTCTTGCTTCCCGATCGGCTTCTTGCAGCGGTCGATCTCGATCTCGCACGCTTCCTGCGCCAGCCTCTCCGCGCCGACGTGCTGACCGACGTGAGCGTACAGGGAGTTGAGCAGCCCGACGGTGTACGTGCTGGAGGATCCAAGACCGGTCCCCTGAGAGGGGATATCCGAGATCGAGGTGATCTCGATCCCGCACGGCGGCATGACGATCTTCAGCGCTTCGCGGATCAGCTCGTGTTTGAGATCGTCGATCGTGTCGACGATCTCGGTGATCGAATAACTGGCGCGAATCTTATCGTCAAACTTCTTGTTGACCGTGATATAGATATACTTGTTGATCGCTGTGCTGAGCACAGCTCCTGGTTCCTGGCGGTAAAAAGCGGGCAGGTCGCTCCCCCCGCCGGCAAAACTGATGCGTAACGGCGTTCTGGATATAATCACTCGATAAATCTCCGATTGTGCTAACCTAATTAACGAAAGGGGCGGGGCTTCGTTACAGGTCAAGATGCGGTACGATCCCGTCGAGACCAGAGATGGAAACCGAAATTCTATCACTATTCCCCAGGCGCCGGTGGAGACGGCGATGCCGCAGATTTCCAGCGCCGCCAGGTCCTCGGGGAACACCACTTCCGCCTGCAGCCCCTCCCGCCGCGCCAGATCGACCTGGTTGACTGGCGGAGCGTCCCCGATCTGCTCGCCGTCGCCGACGCGGTGGATCCCGAGCCGCTGTTGGGCTGGCTGAGTGAATTAATCGACTTCTGAAAGCAGCGTCTACCTTCGGGAAAAGACGACGCTGACAGTCATCCCCCAGCGCAGGTCCGGATCGACGGAATCCAGCCGGATGCGGACCGTGTAGAGCACCTCGCCGGCGCGCTCGTTGAAGACCTGAGCGATCCGCTCCACCTCGCCCTCCAGTTCAAGCTCCGGCAGGGCGTCCGGGATCACGGTGACCGGGCGGTCTGGGTCGATGAGGACGACGTCCATCTCGTTCAGTTCACTCGTCTCGACGTACCAGGTTGAAAAATCCGCGAGCTGGATAACCGGCTGCAAGGCGACAACCGCCTCGCCAGCGGTGATGCCGACCGTGGTCACCACGCCGTCGAAGGGGGCCTTGAGCCCGGAATCTACCAGCGCGGCCTCGGCAGCCGCCAGCTGCGCTTCGGCGTTCTTCAGCCGGGCTTCGGCGAGGGCCAGGTCATCCGGCGCAGGTCCATCTTTGCGGTCTTCGTGGACTCTGCGAGCTTCTTCGAGAGCTGCCTCCGCTTCTGAGACTGCCGCACGGGCCGCTTCCAGGTCGTTCCTGAGGCGTTCGTGTGCCCGCAGCGCGTCCGCATACCTTTTCTGCGCCTCTTCCAGCTCGTCTTCCGCGCGCTGGCGGGTGTTGTTGTCCTCCGAGAGGTCGGCGTAGCGGTCAAACTCCTCCTGAGCTTCGTCCAGCGCTTCTTTCTCGTCCTGGACCTTCTCCCAGGCCTCATCCAGGTCAGCCTGATAATCGGGCGTGTCCAGGTCGTCGAGCGACTGCCGGGCTTCGATGAGCCGGCGTTCCGCGCGGACGAGCGCCTGGTACGCCTGGCTGCTGGTCAGGGAGGCGTTCTCCTTCAGGTCGTCCAGTGCCTGCTGCGCGCCCAATCGCTCGAGTTCGGCGGCGGCTTTCGCGGCCAGGAGGTCTTCCGTATCCCCGAGGCGGGCCAGGAGCTGACCCGCGTTCACATGATCCCCTTCCACCACCAGGATTTCGGCTACCGGGCCGGGCTGGAGGAAGCTCAGCCAGGCTTCCCGGGCGGGCGCCAGCCGGCCTTCAGTCGTCAGCTCGGCCCCGGGAGCGACGACCGGGACGCGGGTCGGTTCCTGCGCCGAGGTTTCTCCCTCCCCGGCGATCCGCTCGACGACGCCACACCCGCTGACCAGAACCCCGGCGCCCAGAACGGCGAGGAGCAGGAGGAGACTGAGAATCCTTCCCCTAGCCAGGGCCGCACCGCTCGAAGGGTGGAAAAAAGAGGATGATCGAGATCGGAAGCCTCCGGATGGCTTCTCGCTCGATAGTCTTATGATGGTGCTAACGCTCATATCGGATTTATCCTTGCACAATTTATTCTCACCTCACTCGTACGCCAGGACCTCGCGGATGGTCAGGCGGGTGGCATGGCGCGCGGGCAGGAGGCTGGCCAGGGAAGCCAGTACGATCACCGCCCCCAGCCAGATCAGGAATCCGGTTGGGGTAATGCCAAGTGTAGAGGGCGCGCTGAAGATAGCCTGGCTGATAGCATCGGACAGCGCCTTGCTGATGGGAAACGCCAGCACGGACCCCAGCATCCAGCTGAGCAGACCGATCAACATACCCTCGAGGATCACCATGCGCATCAGGATGGGATTCGTCGCGCCGATGGCGCGCATGACCCCGATCTCCCGCGTGCGTTCGAGCACGTTCATGCTCATCGTCCCTGCCAGGCCGATGCTGCCCACCAGGGCGGTCAGGATCGCCAGGAAGAACAGAAAGGCGGTCAGGATCGCAAACCCATCGGAAGCCAGCCGGCTCAGAGACTCGCCGGCCTGGACCTCGGCCACGCCGATGCCGGCCGCGACAAGAGCAGCTTCGACCTGCTGCCCAAGCACTTCTTGTTCGGCTTCTGTCATCCCGCGGCGATCGCCGACCAGGCGGAAAGTGGAAGCCTGTCCGGGCTGGTCCAGGATCCTGGAGAGCGCCTCAAAACTGGTGTAAGCGATGTTGCCAGCGCTGTTGCCGACCAATTGAAAGAAACCGACGACCACCCACTCTGTCTCCCGGTCATGGATGGTCATCCGCACCGTGTCGCCGATCTCGAGGCCCGGATAAAGGCTGGCGAACCGTTCGTTCACCGCCACGGCGTTGGTGTCGCCGGGGGCGATCCAGCGCCCTTCCAGCAGGATCGGCTCCACGAGGGCGCTGCTGGCAGGCGGTCCCAGGACCTGCACACTTTCGCCAGGCGAGCCATCCGGGTTGATGAGCTCCCCGTCGGCGATCGCCCAACCCTCCGTGTGCGCCACGCCGGCGACAGTCGAGATCGCCTGGGCAACGCGCTCGATGCGGTGGGGGCGCGTCAGCGTCACGTTGACGTCGCCCTGGAAATACCGCCCCACTTTTTCGACGTAGTCGTTCATCGACGTCTGGACGTTGAAAGCGCCGATGAAGAGCGCCCCACCCAACGCCAGGGTGATCAAAGTGAGGAGCATGCGGGACTTCTGCCGGAAGGTGTTGCGCACCGAGATCAGCAGAGGCCTGGAGAGGATGTGCAGGCGCGCGGCTAGCTGGCTGACCCACCCCATCCCGGTGGGCATATCCTGGGATACACCGCTCAGCGCCTGCTGCACGCTGATCCGCGCTCCCTGCAGGACCGGTACGAGGGCAGCTACTAGCGGGGCCAGGATCGCCAGGCCGGCTTGCAAGGCAATCACCCAGGGCACGAGGCGCGGCCCTTGAAAGTAGAAATTCACCTCTCCGGCCAAAGCGCGGACCTGGTTGAAGGCCACCTGGGCTGACAGCGGGATCGAGATCACCGCGGCGAACAGGCCAAAGATGATGATCAGGCTCAGGTATAGGGCGACGATCTGGCGGCGGCGGGCACCCAGCGACTTCATGATCCCGATCTGCTGCACCTGCTGCTTCATCAACGCCTGGAGAGTATTGGTGATCAGAAAACCGCTCAGAAAAACGGTGAACAGACCCAGCAGGGCCAGCACACCGATCAGGGCATCCACGTACACCCGGTTGGGATGGTCGAACGAGGACCGGGTGCGCACGCTGTGGATCGGGTAGCCGTTGAGTTCCAGCTCGCGGCGGACACTTCCGGCTACTTCTTCGAAGTTTCCCCGACTGTCTCGGTCGCCTTCCACCGCGATGTACAGGGTGTTATACAGACCTTCGGGGAGGAAGCCGAGCCACTCGGCGGTGGCTGGCGTGACGAACCCCTGGGGAGGGGCCAGGAAGAACCCGGGGCCGGCGGCGAAAGCGCCCAGCGTCTGGTCGCTCACTACCCCGACCACTTCCAGCTGGCGCTCCCGTCCATCGGCCAGCTCGAGCGTGACGACCTCACCGACCCCGGCATTGGTGTTGGCGAGTTTATAGCGCTCCAGGACGATCTGGCGGTCGGCAGGTGGAAAGCTCCCCGCTTCGAGTCGCAGCTGGTTAAGGCGCATCGATTCGATCTCGTCGGGAGCGTGGATTTCGATCTGGATCCATTCCTCCGGTCCAGCCGACAGCCGCAGGTGAAAATTCTGCTCGCCCTGCACCTCCGCGACCCCCGGCATGCGCCGGACGCGCTTCAGCACTTGCTCATCGAACGGGCCTCCCTGGAGCTGAATGTTCGCCGGGTTGGCGCCGGAATAGCCGAGGCGCATGTCCTCGGACATGATGGCGTAAATGGTGGCGATGACTCCCAGGGCAAACAGCCCCACCGTGATGGAAGCGGTGACTAGCAGCGAGCGAGTCCGGTTCCCCCACAGATCGGAGAGGATTTTGCGAAAACGCGGGCGGTTCAAAGTGCTGCGCCCCCCTTATAATCCTGCGCCCGAAGAAGGCGTTTGTGGAAGGCGTCTCAGGGCTGGTGTGGACTGCGGAAACCCGGCAGCCTCCCGCCATTGCGGCAGCTGGCGGTAGTCATCCACGAGCCTGCCGTCGGAGAGCCGGAGGACGCGGTCCGTGTGTTCTGCCAGAGTTTCGTCGTGCGTGACCATCAGGATCGTCTTCCCCTGGGCGACCAGGCGCGTGAAGATAGAGAATACCGCTTCTGCGGTCTGGGAATCCAGGTTCCCGGTCGGTTCATCGGCGATCAGGATGGGGGGATCGTTGGCGAGGGCGCGGGCGATGGCAGCGGTCTGCTGCTGCCCGCCAGACACGGCTGCCGGCAGTTTATCGGCGAATTTCTCCAGCTGCACGAGCCGGAGGAGCTCCATCGCTCGGTCCGGACGCTCATCCGGTGGAAACACCTTGCAGAAATCCATCGGCAGCATCACGTTTTCCAGGAGGGTCAGGGTTGGGAGCAGCTGGAAGAACTGGAAGACGATGCCCAGGTTGCGCCCGCGCCAGGCAGACATCTTGCTCTCGCTGATGTTCTGGATGCACTCACCGCGCACGCAGACGGTGCCCGTCGTCGGACGATCGATGCCGGTCAGCATGTTCACCAGAGTAGACTTGCCGCTCCCGGAGCGACCCAGGACGCTCACGAATTCCCCCTCGTAGAAACACGCGGTAATATCCCGCAGCGCGGTGAACTCTCCAGCCGGGGTCTTAAAGACCTTGCTGATGTTTTCCATCTCGATCAGCGGCGAACCGAGCTGCGCGCTCTCCTGGCAGGGGTCCCGCCCGTTTCCCGGAGGTGCAACGATCATCACGAATCAACCCTCCGTGCGGACGAATTCTCCGTCCACCAGCATCAGGGTCCGGTCGACCTGCGTTGCGAGATGGCGGTCATGGGTGACCATCAGGATCGTCTTCCCCTGGCGGTGCAGCTCGTCGAAGATGGCGAAGATCGATTCCGCGGTCTGAGAATCCAGGCGACCGGTCGGCTCATCCGCCACGATCAAGGCTGGGTCGTTCGCCAGGGCGCGGGCGATCGCCACGCGCTGCTGCTGCCCGCCGGAGATCGCCGAAGGGAGCTTGCCGGCGTGTTCTGCCAGCCCCACCTGGCGGAGCAGTTCCCGGGCGCGCAGCTGACTCCGCCCGTTGCGGAGCTGCCCGGTCAGGTCCATGGGCAGCAATACATTGTCGAGCAGGGAGAGGGTGGGCATCAGATAAAAAGACTGGTAGATGATCCCCAGGCTCTTGCCGCGCCAGAGCGCGAGGTTCTCCTCGTCCATTTTGTGGATCGGCATGCTATCCACCCAGATCTCGCCGGCTGTCAGCCGGTCCACGCCGGTGAGCACATTGACCAGGGTGGTCTTCCCGGCGCCGGAAGGCCCCAGGATGGCGACGAATTCACCCGGGTAGACGTCGAGGTCCACGCCCCTCAAGGCAGGGAATTCACCGGCTGCGGTCTTGTAGACCTTGACAACGCCGCACATTCGGATGATCGGAGCCGGACGATCTGCGCGGGTCAGCGCAGAATCTAACGGGTGCACAAGCACAGAAAAGAACCTCCCGGACTGCCCCTGCGGCTGTCATGCGTCGGGTGACGATCACGACGCTGACGCTCTCCTCTCCGCAGGGGTTTGTGATAAAACGAGCTAAATTATACACTGTATTATTCTAGACATTGTATTATAATTGGATTAGAATTTCATTCTGGTAGATTACAGGCATGGCAGCTTTTGATAAAAGGCCCGACCGCAGGGTGAACCGCACCCGCAGCGCGCTGCGGAGCGCGCTGCTTGACCTCCTGGACGAGAAAAGTTACGACGCCATCACCGTCGAGGAGATAACCGCCCGCGCCGATGTCAGCCGCCCGACCTTTTACCTGCACTACAAAGACAAAGACGACCTGCTGGTCGAGCACCTCAACGACATTGCCGACGAGAAGGTCAGCGAGCTGCTCAAGGTGCCGCTGGATGCCTGGAGGATGCAGGAGACCGTCTCGGGGCCGCAAGCGCAGCCGGTGCGCCCGGTGCTGGTGGCTTTTCAGCATGTTGCCGAATATGCGGACCTCTACCGCCTGGTCCTGCACGGCGAAGGCGGTTCGCAGCTCTCCGAGCGCCTAAACCGGATCATCCGCCGGGCTGTGGATGCCTTCCTGCGGGCGAAGCTGGAAAGCGGCGAGATGCAGTTCAACCTCCCGCTGCCGATCGCGCTCCTGGCGAATTATTTTTCCGGGGCTTTCCTCGGATGTGTGAACTGGTGGCTCGAAGAGGGGTTATCGCTGTCGCCGGAAGAAATGACCCGCCACTTCCAGCAGTTGTTCTTCCCGGGGCTGCGGCGCCTGCTCGGAGTGGAAGAGCCATATACGCACTGGCCAGGACTGGAAGGCGCCGGCGATGAGTGAGGCCAGCTCCCGCTCTCCTAAAATCGACGCGTACCGCTTCGGACGCATCGTGATCGATGGCGTCCTGCACACGAAGGACGTCATCCTGCTCCCGGGCCGGGTGATCGCCGGGTGGTGGCGGCAGGAAGGTCATGCGCTGCACCCGCAGGACCTCGAAGCGGTGTTCGCCGCCAGGCCGCGGGTGCTGGTGATCGGGCAGGGCGCGTACAGCCGGATGCGGGTCACCGAAGAAGCGAAACAGGCGCTGAGCGACCACGGAATCGACTGTTTGATTTTGCCCACCGAACAGGCCTGCCAAGCGTACAACCAGTTGTGCGCCGCGGGAGAGGCGGCAGCTGCCCTGCACCTGACGTGCTAATTGTGCTAAACTATCCGGAAGAGGTCAGAATGAAGAGCGAACGCGAACCACGGTATGTTTCATCCTTCTGGTTGTCCTTATTGGGATTCGCTTTGGGACTGATCATCGTCGCTGCGGCCACAGTCCTGGGAATGTACTTCCGCAGCCTCCCCCTCTCGGCCGATTCGATCGTCCAGCTGCATTTATCGGAACCGATCCTGTGGGCGGTCGACGTCGTCCCGTTCCTGGGAGCGATCGTGCTGGGCATCTTCGGAGGTCGGCTCGATGAGAGCGCGCGCCTCCGGCGGCAGGCCCAGCGCGCCATCCAGCACCGAGACCAGGAGATCCAGCGTCTGAATGCCGAGATATCCGCTCAGGAGGAGGCGCGCCAGAAGCTCGACCTGACCATCGGCCGCGGCAAGCGCGACTGGGAAGCCACCTTCGATGCGGTTGGGGATATGATCCTGATCGCCGACGTGAGCGGAAAAGTGCTGCGCTGCAACCGCGCCACCAGCCACGCCTTCCAGGAGAGCTTCGAAAACCTGATCGGCAGGCAGATCGAGCACCTTTTCTTCGGCTCCCTGGGCGGCGGTCAGTTCCCGATCCCCGCCCAGAAGGTGGAGATGCGGTTCCCCAAGCTGACCGGCTGGTACGAAGTCTCCACCAACCCGATCATGGTCGAGGAGGGGCGGGCAGCGACGATCTACGTCATCCGGGAAGCGACCGACCGGAAGCAGGCTGTCCTCGATCTCTCCCGGCAGAAAGAATATTACGAGGCTCTCGTCCGCAACAGCCCGTTCGCCATCGTCACCCTCAACCTCGACCAGCGCGTGGTCGCCAGCAATCCAGCCTTCGAATCGATTTTCGGATATGCGGAAATGGACGTGCTGGGGCACGAACTGGACCCGCTCATCGCGCCGCCAGAAAGGATGGAGGAGGCGCGCTCCCTGACCGAGACCGTGAAGAAAGGCGAGGTGGTGCACAAAGTCACCCGCCGCAGGCGCAAGGACGGCTCTCAGCTGGACGTGGAAGTCTACGGCATCCCGGTCGTCCTGTGGGGCAAACAGATCGGGATCCTGGCTCTTTACCACGATATCTCGCAGCTGATCCCGGGCAGACCGGAGGAGGCCGCCGCGGCGACCTACGCAGCAGCGCCACAGGCAGCACCCCAGGCGCTTGAGCAGAATCCCCCCGTTGATCCCTCCCCTCAGGCGATTCCCATCGAAACCATCGAGGGCATCGGTCGGGCGTATTCCATCCGACTGCACGAAGCAGACGTGCGGAACACAGCCGACCTGCTCAAACAGGCCGGCAGTCGAGAGGGGCGGCGGGAGCTCTCGGCGAAGACCGGCCTCTCCCCCAAGCTGATCCTGCGCTGGGTGAACATCGCGGACCTGATGCGTGTACCGGGCGTCGGCGAAGAATTCAGCGAGCTGCTCGTGGCGAGCGGGGTCAACACGGTCAAAGAGCTGCGCCAGCGCCAGCCTGAAAACCTGCACGCCGCGATCGTGGAGACCAACTCCGCGAAGAACCTGGTCCGCCGGGTGCCCGGCTTGGACGAGGTGGAATCCTGGGTGCGGGCGGCGCAGGAGCTGGAGCCGGTCGTCGAATATTGAAAGATAGTACTTAATCCCCATTGAATTTCGCCGCGTGATCGGTTAATGTATAGGCGCGTGCAGGAGAGAGAAGAATGCACCAAACGCCGCTCGAGACCGGAGGAATGGCACGGGCGGCAAGGATCAGATTGCTGTTTCCCCACCCAACACCCCCCAAAAGTCCCTCCTTTTCGCGAGTTGGACAAGGAGGGACCCGCAAAACCCTTGCAGGCCCGTTGTGAAAAGCGAGCCTGCAGTTTTTTTCTTAACGAGTATCGACCCAGGGGCTATAATTGGCGCCGGTCCACTTATACTTCAGCAGCGCCGGGTATGGAACCCCGGCCTACGGTGAATTTGGTTGACCGGAACTGTGCGATCCTCGAAAATAAAAATCCTCCTGCGTTTGCTGCCTCTCCTGCCGCTCCTGCTCGGCGCCACCCTGGCGCGCGCCGAGCCAGGCGCTGCGAACCCCACCATCGCCTTCATCGATGTCGGCCAGGGGGATGCCATCCTGGTCCGCGATGGGAAGGGATTCGACGTGCTGGTCGACGGCGGGCGGGAATCCGCCGGAGAAACCGTGCTGGACCACCTGCGGCGGACAGGGGTGGACGACCTGGAGGCCATCGTATCCACGCACGCGGACAGCGATCACACAGGAGGCCTGATCACGGTCCTGAACGCCTCCGACCTCGTGATCGAAGGCGCATTCTACAACGGCTACCCGGGCGACACCCAGACCTGGGCGGACTTCGTATCCGCGGTGGCCGCGGAAAGCCTGGCGCTGCTGCCCCTGAAATATCCCGCAGAGATCACCTGGGGGGAGGCCAGCCTCAGCGTGCTCAACCCCGAGCCGGGACTGACCGATCCCGATCAGAACGCGGCCTCCGTGGTGCTCCTGATCGAAGTCGGCGAGATTAAATTCCTGCTCACCGCCGATATCGACCTTTCGGTCGAGGAGGACCTGGCCGGCAGGACCGCGTCGCTCCAGGCGGAGATCCTCAAGGTCGCCCACCACGGCAGCAAGTACGCCTCCGGGGAGAGCTTCCTTGCGGCGGTCAGTCCACAGGAAGCGGTCATTTCGGTCGGAACGAATCCCTACGGGCATCCCACGCTCGAAGCAATGGGCCGCTTGAAAGCCGCCAGCGCCCGCCTGTGGCGGACGGACCAGGCGGGCACGGTGACCGTCGTCATCGAAGCTACAGGGTACAGGATGCTGCCGCGCCTGACCTACCTGCCGGTCGGGTGGCTGGGGATGGAGGGGCCTTAGTCCCGCCCCTTAATCCCCTTCGCAGACGCACGGGTGCCGCCAGCAGTCGGGGCAGATCAGCGAATCCAGCCTCCGGCACGCAGGGCACTCGCAGTCCACCAGGTGCCCCCGCTCGTTCACCGGTCGGTGCGGGTCCCCACTCGCCAGGACGTGAACGAGTAATCCGGTCGAATACCGGGCGCCCTTGTCCCGCTTCAGCTGCATCTCCCAGGCGCGGACATAGGTCGGCGTGACGTGGGGGAGGGCAGCCAGCTCAGAGCGTTTTGGCTCGCCGATCCCGGCCTCGAGCAGCGCCGCGATCACCCGGGCGCGTTCAGCGGAATCGGGCGTCTCCGGAGAGCCGCCGGCAGCCGCCGGTCTCTTTCTCGGCCCCGACTGTAATAATCTTGCAGTCGGTTTCGTTCCTGCTTCAACTTCTTCTTCATCTCCTCCATTCTCTACTGTTAAAGTAGTAGAAGCAGCAGTCGCGGGCTGTAAATTCTTTACAGTCGCACCAGCCAGGGCATCGAACCGGCAGGGATCACCGGATAAGAAATCCCCGCGACCCAAAATGAGCTGACGCCCACCCTGAAGCGCCAGATAACCGTTGACCCTGGCAGACCGCGCCACCAGGTTCAGCTTCGACAGCTGCCGCAGATATTTCCCGACCGTGTGTTCGTCCAGCCCCAGGATATCCGCCAGCTCACGAGCTCCGCACGCTCGATCCAGCCGGAGCATGAGCAGCAGCACGATCGCCGGCTTCACCAGCGCTCGAAATAATGCGACTTCCTCGGGGACCAGGTCCTGGATACCCTCCAATTTTCCCTCCACTCGTGAATCGGCATGGAAGACACTCGGTTGAGTGGATTTCGAGGTGCTTGAGCGGGCGATGCCCGCCAAAACACCCCGACTCCCCAACCAGCTGCGTAAGCCCTGCGAGATTAAACATTTGAGCGCAGGCGTAAGTCAAACAGAACAAATGTTCTATTCGAAGTATATAGAAAATACCTTTAGAGTCAAGGTTTACGCCGCAATATCCCCCCAAAATTCCCCCTTTTTCCGCTTCTATTTCAAGGCAATCGCATATGACCTCCTGTCTTCTCCTCGAGTCAATCGGTTACAATAAGGCATCTCCAGGTGGAGGGTATCGAAGACCTAAAAACAGAGAAGAGATCCATGACCCAATCTTTCAACTGCCCTTCCTGCGGCGCGCCCATCGACGTTGACCCGGGGGACGACCCGGTCGTGCGCTGCCCTTACTGCGCAAACACGGTAGTAATCCCGGCGGAGCTGCGGTCGCCAGCCCATTCCGCGCCACAGGTGCCAGCCAGCATTGAAAGATTCGGAGATGTAAGCCAGCTGGGCGCGCGCGTCCTGGAGATCCTGGAACTTGCCAGGCGGGGCCAGAAGCTGCACGCCATCCAGCGGTTCCGGGAGACTTTCGGCGGCGGACTGAAAGAAGCCAGGGACGCCGTCGAAGCCCTGGAGCGTGGGGAGAGCATCGAATTGAAGCGCATCGAGACCACGAATGAAGCGCGCGCGGGAAGCGTCGCCCCGGATGAATTTGCGCGCCGCATTCGGGAACTGCTGGAGGCAGGGAAAAAGATCGAAGCGATTAAGATCTACCGCCAGGCGACGAACGCCGGCTTGAAGGAATCCAAGGACGCCATCGACGCCTTCGAAGCGGGCGGACCCCTCGCATTCCCCGATCCCGGGCAGCAGACGACCCACGCGATGGTGAATAAAGTTGCCAGCCTGGGCAGAGCCGCCAGCCTGGTCCAGGCGGGAGAGCGAGACGAAGCGGCAAGGGTCTACCGGGAGGCTTTCGACGTGAGCCAGGCCGAGGCGGAAGCCGCGATCGACGCCATCGCCGCCGGCGATTTCGAGAAGGTGGCGGAGAAGGCGCTCCACACGCCGTACATCGCTCTCGTCCGCCCTCCCCTGGCAGCTCCCAGGGAAGCCGTGGTCAGGACCTTCGCCGCCGTCGGTGCTGGGACCGGGTGCTTCGTCTGGAGCCTGGCGACCGGCATCCTGCTGATCACCCTCCTGCCGATCCTCTTCGCCTTCACCCGCCCGGGCGGACCGCTCTTCGAGAGCTGGTCGCGCATCAACCCGTTTTCCCCGGCCCGCGTGACCATGGCTTTTGGCGAGCAGGGGACGGGTCCAGGACGCTTCACAGATCCCCGGTTCATCGCGGTCGAGAACAGCTCCGGACGCATCTACGTGGGCGAATATTCTGGCGGGCAGATCAAGGTGTTCGATCGGGACGGCGAGTTCATCACCCAATGGACGGCGGGCGACAGGAGTGGGCACCTCGCCAAACTGGCGGTCGACAGGCAGGGGATCGTCTACGCCGTGAAGGACGGGGAGATCCTGCGGTATGCAGCAGATTCTGGAGAATACCTGGGTGCGGCGGCAGTCCCGCTAGAGCTGCAAGACGAAGTGTACTTCGATGACCTGGCTGTCACGCCGGATGGCGGCCTGGCGGCGGTGTCACGCGGCGAGACGGTGCTCAGGTTCGATGGGCGCGGACAGCTCACCCTGACCATCCCGGCGGCCGTCAGCAGTGTGAGCGGCGATTCGGAGCTGACCGCGCGGGTGGCAGCCGACGGGCTGGGGAACATCTACCTGCTGGGCATCTTCAACGACGCGGTGTTCAAGTATTCCCCGCGCGGCGGGTTCATCACCCGCTTTGGGACGGTCGGTGATGAACCAGGACAGTTCCGGGCGCCCTCCGCCATCGCGGTCGATAACCGCGGCCGGGTCTACGTCAGCGATTTCAAGGGGGTCCAGGTGTTCGACCCGGACGGGCGCTACCTGGATGTCATCCCGGTCGATGGATTCGCCTTTGGGCTGGCAATCGACGACGAGGACCAGCTCTTCGTCGTCACGAACTCGCCCCGGGTGCTCCGGATGTCAATCCGTTCATCTACCCCTTGACGTAGGATAGCTTCTCGCAGATCAACCCGCTCTTCACCTGAAAAATATCGACGCCGCGGACATGCCCCGGGTTGCCCTCGGCGTCCACCCACGCGTATCTCCAGCGCAGGAGGCAGCGCGTCCCACAATTGACGATCTCCTCGATCTCGATGCGGGCGTGAGGGGACTCGCGGAAGAAGTCCTGCCAGAACTGCCCTACGGCCTCTTTTCCCTCGTATCTGGTGCCGTCGGGAGGTGGATAGGTGTTCTCAAAAACGCAATCCTCGCTCATCAACGCCATCATCCCCGCCGGGTCATGCCGGTTGAAAGCATCGTTGAATTCGAGCACGACGCGGACCGAAGACTCTATTTTGGACATCCGGATTGGGCTCATTTCGATCTCCTTCTGCCAGATCAACCGCAGGTTTTGGCGCCTGCGGTAGGTACTCTTTGCATACTTATTGTACCGATTACAGCTCAAGACCCAGATCGGGCGGGGATTTCCCCTCAGACTATTCTGCCCATCAGGAACCAGGTCGGCACCTCCTCCACGCCCTTGATCTCCACCGGACCGTGCGGATCACACAGGAATTTATCGCCGATCAAAGCGTAGGTCGCCGGGGCGATCTGCACCCGCCCTGGCTCACTATTCGATAACGTACGCATTACGAGGCTCATCGCCCACCTCGGGATAAATTTGATAGAATACATCCAGATTATAGGCGTTCAGGTTCCAAAGATCAATCTCGGAAAAGAGCATATCCATCCAAAGTGGAGACCGAATCGCTCGAGACAGGCGACCTGGAGGAGGCCCGGAATGGAGCGCTGCCCGCCCATCCGGATGCTTCAGATCCAGGCGTGGAGGACCCGATAAGAAAAGGAGAAGAAACCGGCAGCGCTGAGCCTCCGGATAACTCTTACAATCCAGCTCGAGTGGACACCGGCGGCGGAGTCTTCGTGAGGGGAGATGTCGACACCGGGGGCGGGACCTTCATCGGCCGCGACCAGGTGATCATCAACATCACCACGTCGGTGGTCGACGCGGCGGAAGCCAGGGACCTCGAAGACCTGCCCCCTGAACCGGGCGAATCCCCTTTCCAGGGGCTGCAGTACTTCTCCGAAGAGGACGCGGACCGCTTCTTTGGGCGGGAGCTGCTCACCGCCCGGGTGGTGGCGCGCCTGGCGCGGGAGGGGTTCTTGACAATTGTGGGCGCTTCTGGCAGCGGTAAGTCCTCCCTGGTGCGCGCCGGCGTGATCCCCGCCCTGCGCCAGGGCAGGCGCCTGGAGGAAGGCGTCCTCCCCCCGACCGACAGCCAGAAGTGGGCGTACCGGGTCTTCACGCCAACGGCGCACCCCCTGGAAGCGCTGGCGGCGGCGCTCACGCCTGATGGCGAACCGCTGGACACCGTGACAGAGCTCCGAGACCGGCTGGCGAGAGAACCGGTCAGCCTGGCGTCGGCGATCCGCAGGTACCTCCAACAGCTACAACGGCCGCGCCTGCTGCTGTTCATCGACCAGTTTGAGGAGGTCTTCACCCTCTGCCGCAGCCAGGAAGAACGGGAGGCGTTCATCACCGGCCTGCTCGGAGCGGCGGAGGACGGCGGGATGGCGACTATCCTGATCGCCCTGCGCGCCGACCACTACGCCTCGCTCGCCCAGCACGACCAGCTGCGCCATGCCGTCTCCCAGCACCAGGAATTCATCGGCGCGATGAGCCGGGAGGAGCTGGTGCGGGCGATCGACAGACCGCTCGCCCAGGGCAATTGGAAGATCCAGGAGGGACTGATCGAGGTGATCCTGGACGACATCGGCTACGAGCCGGGCGCCCTGCCTCTGCTCTCGCACGCCCTGTACGAGACCTGGCTGCGCAGGCGCGGGCGGACCCTGACCCTCTCCGGCTACACAGAGGCCGGCGGCGTGCGCGGCGCAGTCGCCAGGACCGCCGAAGCTGTCTTCCGGGGGCTGCCGGACCACCTCCAGCCCGTGGCGCGGATGATATTCCTGCGCATGGCGGAGGTGGGAGAAGACTCCACGGACACCCGCCGCAGGGCGGCGTTCACGGAGCTGATCACGCGCGCTACCGACCTGCTGGTCATCCAAACAGTCGTCAGGATCCTGGCGGACGCCCGCCTGGTGATCACAGGCGCAGCCACCGGGGGCGATCCAGAACAGGCGGAGGGCCCGCAGTTCGTCGAGGTGGCCCACGAAGCCCTGATCCGCGAGTGGCCCACCCTGCGCGGCTGGCTCGCGGCGGACCGGCAGGGGCTGATCCTCCAGCAGCGCCTGACTGAGGACGCCGGCGAGTGGATGAAAACGGGGCGCGACCCCGGGCTGCTCTACCGGGGATCACGGCTGGAGCAGGTATCAGCGTGGGCAGCTGCCAATCCCGAAATGCTCTGCCTGATCGACCAGGAATTCCTGGAGGCCAGCCAGAACGCCGCCGCAGAAGAAGAGAGGCGGAAACGCCAGCTGGAACGCAGCAAACGCGTGCAGCGCGCCCTGGCCGGATTCGCGGCCCTCCTGCTGATCTCGATCGCCTACCTGGTCTACACCTTCCTGATCTACCGGGAACCAGCGGTGATGGACGGCTTCTTCAATATCGCCGTCGCCGAGTTCGGTCCACTAGGAGAAGGGGTGGTCCGACAGGCTCAAGAACCGGAGGACGAAATTTTGGACCCCGATCAGGCGATTTACCAGGTCCTCCAGGCAGAACTGGGCGGCAATCCCAACCTGCTCCTCTGGCACGATGGTCCGAAGCTCCGTGAGTTGAACGTGACAATCGGGAGAGTAACAGGGGATACAGCCGACGAAGTCAGCCGCTCCGCCGCAGAGACCGCGGCGCGGCTCGGGGCAGACATGCTCATCTACGCCAGGCGTACCCCGGACCAGGACAGCCCGGGCGTGGAACTCGAATTCTACCTGGCTCCGCGCGCGGACTACGACTACGAGGACCTCCAGGGTGGCTTCCAACCGGGCTGCTCCCTGGCCCTGGACCAGGGGAGCGACGCACCAGCTCTCCAGGAAACGCTGGCGCCTTGCGCGAGCACGCTGGCCTGGATCGCCCTCGGACTGGCCGAGGCCCGGCTGGGGCACTCGCTAGAAGCGCTGGAAGCATTCCTGACGGCGAGCCGCGCCTCGCCGGACTCGGAGGCGATCCAGTTCTTCCTCGGCCGGGAGTACCTCTTCCTGGTCGACCGCGAGTCGGTGCTGGAATTCGCGCGCGAGGACTTCGAGCGGCAGGCGGAGCAGGCGTTCCGCCGTTCTATCGAGCTGGCGCCAGGCTACCCGCGGGCGTACATCGGCCTGGGCAGCGTCCACGCCAAACGCGCCCGGCGCATGATCTCCGGCCTTCCCGGCAACGCCGTTGATCCTGAGACCCTCGCCGAGGCCAGCAGGACTGTCGACCAGGCTGTCGAGAACTATACGCAAGCGCTGGAGCTGAGCAGCCCGCCCGTCGGCAACCATTCGACCGGGATCCCAATCGACAGCGTCGCCCGGTTGGGGCTGGGGAACGGTTACCTTTTGAAAGGCCGGGTCCTGGCAGCGCAGGGAGATCGGGCGGGAGCGGTCGAGCGGTTCGACCTGGCGATCGCCATCCTCGAACAGACACTCGACCCTCTCGAGCAGGCAGGCCAGGCGCGCTACTTGACCCAGGCGTTCGAATACCTCGGTTCGGTCTACGAATGGAAAGCTTATACCCTGGTCGAAGACCAGGATTTCAGCCGCGGGCTGCCGGCCTATGAAAACGCCCTGATGTTTTACGACCTGTGCCTCGCCCAGGGAGAAGCTACCGAAGACCTGATCATCAAGAACGAGATCGTCGAAAAAATCTGCCGTCCCAGCCGGGAGCGCCTGGAAGAATACCTGGAAAGCATAGGAGGAACGCAGGGATGATGAAATTCCCAAAAGCGATCGTGGGAGCCGCAGCCATCCTGCTGATCGCGCAGATCAGCTGCAACTACGCCATCACGGCCGTCATGGACACACCGGCCGCGACGCCGACCGGCGCATTACAGACGCCGGCCAGCGAAGCGAGCCCCTCGGGGAGAGCCCTCGGGGCGAACCCTTCTCCCCTGCCTCCAACGCCAACCCCGCCTCAGGCCACGTCCACGACCGTCCCTCCTTCAACGGCGCTGCCCGGCGCCACCCCCGGGCCGCAGTGCACGGTGTTGCAGGACCTCAACCTGAGAAGCGGTCCCGGGACGGCTTACAACCCGCCGATCCGCGCCCTGCCTGCGCAGACCGTCCTGACGCCGACCGGTTTCGACCCGGAGGGCGTCCCCGGCGGCTCCTGGGCGCAGGTGAAGGATGAGGCCAACAACCAGATCGGCTGGGTGAGCGCCGGGGCGCAGTTCATCACGTGCAACATCGACCTGGCGACCCTGCCCTCCGTTGCCGTTCCCCCGCCGCCTCCACCGCCGCCGCCCAACGCCGATAACTCCGACCCGGACGGGACCTTCCCCGAGAACCTGATCTTCGAGGCGGATTTCGACTCGCAGTACCTCCTGCGCCTGTATGCCTACGACGAAAACACCGGATCTGCGGAGGACGGCGCGGGGATCAGCGCGGTCATCTTCACCGTGACCGATTCCAGCAACAATATCCTCTTGGAAAACTCCGAGGAGACGGCGGGGTTCTGCATCTTTGGCGGCGGCGAGCCGAACTGCAATCCGTGGACCTTCGAGGACTTCGTCTACAAATGGGCGCCAGGGGGCGCGATCGTAGAGGACGGCATCTACAACCTCGAAGTGAAGGTCATCCTGGATGACGTGAACAGCGATCAGGGCAGGTGGGATTACACGCTGACCATCGATGTGAATTAGCTCTTAACCAAGGCTTCGGAAATTTGTGGAAAAACTTTCGAAAAATCAGGAGACGATCCGTTCAATCCCCGGAATTCCGCGCCTAGCGGTACAGGAGGTTCCACATGGCTTTCAGGGACGGTCACGCCCTGCTGATCGGAGTCGGCAGCCACAGGTTTGCCCCGCAGCTCGACGCGCCGGTGACAGTCGCCGATGCCGAGGCGGTTGCCGCGATCCTGCGGAGCCCTGAATACTGCGGCTATCCCTCCGAACAGGTCACCCTGCTGCACGACGAAAGCGCAACCCGCGAGGGCATCCTGGCGGGCCTCGCCGCTCTCGCGGAGCGGACTGGACCCGAGGACACTGTGGTCGTGTATTACTGCGGACACGGCGAATTCGGCACCGACGGCGAGTACTACCTGGTCAGCCACGAGGTGAAGCTGTCCGGCAGCCGAGTGGAAGCCGGGAGCGGCGTGAACCAGGCCGAGCTGGTCCGGGCGCTGAGGGAGATCCGGGCAAAACGGCTGCTATTGATCTTCAACGCCTGCTACTCCGGCGAGATCTCGCCGTCCCTGGGCGCAAGCGGTCTCCCGGGAGGGAGGTCCCTGCCCGGGACAACCGCCGAGGCCCTGCTCTCGGCCGGCAGCGGGCGGATCATCCTGACCGCCTGCCGGGAGGACCAGCGGTCATATATCGGCGGCGGGAGCCTGACGATATTCACCCAGGCGCTCACCCAGGGGCTGAAAGGAGCAGGGGTCGCGTCGCGCGGCGGGACGATCAGCGCCTTCGATCTCTACGCCTCGGTGTTCGAAACCGTCAGCGAGACGGTCAGGAGCCGGTACGACCTGCCCCAGGAGCCGGAACTGACCGTGCTGAAAGGAGTGGGTCCATTCGCAGTCGCCCTCTACCGCGGGGCAGCAGCCACGGACCTCGGGGCGGCGGAAGCCGGAGAGCTGCCATCCGGAACAGCCGTGCGCCAGGTGTCCCCCGAACGCAGCCAGCGCCTGTACCAGCAGATCCTCCAGACCGGTGGGGTGTACTTCGGACAGGGAAACGTGGTAGAAATCGGCGAGGACGTCATCGGCGAGCAGCGGATCGACACCGGCGGCGGCGCTTTCGTGCGCGGGAGCGTGAACACGGGCGGCGGCGCATTCGTCGGGCGGGACCAGACCGTCGTAACCACCCAACCTGCTTCCCCAAGCGCTTCGCCTGAGCGGTTCGCCGCCCTTCTCAAGGAGCTGCGAGAGGCCATCCCATCCGCAGGTCTGGACCCGAAGGTCCAGGGGGTGGTCGAGGAAGACGTCTCCTGGGTGGAGCGGGAAGTCGGAGCCTCCGAACCCAACCTGCCCGTCATCGAGGCCCGGCTGCTGGGGATACAGGGCCTGCTGGAGAGATCTGCGGCGGCTGGGCCGGTCAAGATCGTTAAGAAAGCCATCCAGCTCGCACAGCAGCTGTTCCAGTGAGGGGTCGTTGATGGGAGATATAGAGAACGAACCCGGTTGACAAGGAATCAGTGGGGAAACGAGACTCTTATAATCAATTCCTCAAGGCTTTTTGGACGCGGGGGAGCTTGAGAAAGGACTCCCGAAGCCGCTGGTCCGCTGTGTGGGCCAGGACATATTCGATCACGTCCTGCGCCTCGGCCCGGTAGCTGGCAGCCGCCTCTTCGTCCGGCTCGATCTCCGCCAGATCGACGAGCACGGCCCACAGGATGCGCCGTGAGACCTGCCGCCGGGCTTCCGCCAGGGATTCCTGCAAGGTCTGATAAGCTGCCTCCCTACGATCGAGCCCAAGGAGAGCGCGGGCTTTCTGGTTGAGCAGGTCGGGCAGCATCAGCCGGATCTTGCTTTCGCCCATATATTCCAGGAAACCGTTTGCGTGCTCCAGAGCCAGGTCGTACTCCTCCTCGAGGAGGGCGATCTCGATATCCAGCGTATACACGTATGGTCCAAAGATCAGCTCGCGGTTGGCTTCGCTTCCAACCATGTCATAATACCGGCGCGCCGCTTCCAATTGCCCCTGGTAAAGGCTCGTCAGACTCTGGACGAAGATCTCGTAAGGTTTGAAGCTCTGGTACTGCTTCACCAGATCCCGCAACGGTTCCACAGCAATGACAGCTGTTTCGACGTCACCGAACGACGCGTGGACCCAGGCGGTAATCAGCCTGGAGACGAAGATGCCGGCGACGAAATTTGCTTCCCCGGCAAGCATCCCGCCCTTCTTCAGAAATTCGAAAGAGCGGTCCAAATCGCCGCGCTCCAGGTGGATCGGACCGATGATCAGCATGCTGTACGCCTCCCCCCAGTCGCTGTGGATCTCCCGATTGATCCGCAGCCCCTCCTCGGCGAACTCCATCGCCCGGTCGTGGTCGCCGAACGTGTAGAGGCTTTCAGCGAGGCTCGTGAGATTGTCCGCCAGCATCGGCTTGTTGCCCGTCTCCCGCCAGAAGAGCTGCGAGTCCATGTACACTTTCCAGGCTTTTTCCATCCAACCCAGGCGCATGTAGGGGCGACCGAGGTCGTGCTCGATCTGCGCCAGCTCGGCGCGCAGATGGTTCTCCTGGGCAATCCGCATGCCCTGCTCCCCGTAAGTGACCGCCTGGTCGAGATTCCCCGTCGCAAAAATCTCATACAGCATGAGGCTCCAGAGCGCCCTGGCTTCCGCCCGCGAATCGCCCAGGTCGATTGCGAGCTGCAGCGCTCTCCGGGCAAGCTGCACCCCGAGTTGGGGATCGAAGCGGAGGTTCGGCGTGCAGTGGATGACCGCCTGGGGGTGGAGGGATGCAAGCTCCAGGGTCCGGTCATTGCGCTCGCGCCCCAGGGTTTCCAGTTCCTTGTAGTTCTCCAAGGCCTTGTCGAACTGATTAAGCAGCTCGAACGCCCGGCCGCGCGTGGAGTACAGGCGCGCCAGCTGCACGCTTGGGACTTCCAGCCGGCGGGCGATCTCGATCGCCCGATCGAAGTGCGTGCAGGCTTCTATGTAGGCGGACAAGCGGATAGCGCGGTCCCCGGCCTGTTCGTAATAATGCAATGAGCGCGGGAACTCACGCGCCAGGTAGAAGTGATCGGCGAGGAGATGCGCCTCTTCCTCCAGTCGGTCGGTGTACAACTTTTCAATCGCCTCCGCAACACGGCGGTGGTACTCGCGGCGCTTGCGGTGCAGGATCGACTGGTAAGCCGCGTCGCGGGTCAGCTCGTGGCGGAACATGTATTCCAGCTCGGGCGTGCGCGCGGCTTCGCGGATCAAATCGACGCGCTGAAGGGTCCCCAGCTGCTCGTCGAGCCTTTCGATCAGGTCGGCGATCGCCTCGAGCACGCTGAACAAGAAGGAGCGCCCGATCACCGAGGCGAGCTGCAAGGTGCGGCGAGCGTCGCTTTCGAGGCGGTCGATGCGCGCCAGCAGCAATGCCTGGAGGTTGTCGGGGATTTCAAATTCCGCGTAGTTCGAGGCGACCACCCAACGGCTCGCCGCATCGCCCTGCGATTCGTCCAACACGCGCTGGATCACCCCCTGATCGATCAGCATCCGCACCACTTCCTCCAGGAAGAACGGGTTGCCCTCGGACTTGTTCAACACAACCTGGCGCAGGCGGGGAGGCAGATCGGAGATCGCCAGCAGGCTGTCGACCAGCTGCGCGCTGTCGCGTTCGGTGAGCGGATTCAGGGATATCTCTCGATACCGGTGGGGATAATGAGTCTCGGCAGTCGTCTTGACTCCCCACGCCGGGAAGGTGCGGTAAGGACGGAATGCACACAGGATTAAGATCGGCGCCCTGTCGGTCAGCTGGAAGAGATGGAGCACCAGCTCCACGGAGACGGGATCCGACCAGTGCAGGTCGTCAAAGACCAGGATATAAGGGGTCTTCTCGGCCAGACCCCGCCAGAGGTTCAGGGAACTGTCGAAGATCTCGCGCTTGAGCGCCTCACCCTCCAGTTGCACATCCCCGTGCGAGTCTTTGTGCGTAGCGAGCAGCAGCTCCACCATCCGCACGATAGCGGCCTGCTGGTCTTGATCCAGCGCGGAAAATGTTTGCGCGACTTTCTCTCGCACCGCGTCCGGCGGGTCATCTTCCTTGAGATCGCACACCTTGCGCAGGTGCTGCTGGAAGAGGCCGTAAGGCCGCGCCATCTCATACGAAACGCCCCGGCTCTCCACCCAGGCGACCGACCCCTCGGGTTTCTGGCGCGCCAGAGCCTTCAGCTCTTCGATCAGCCGGCTCTTGCCCAGGCCCGCCTCGCCG
>Ga0073934_10004439_pt1 | contig 23369 bp, 12 predicted proteins | sample LarsenN4metaG_FD_76834 | JGI IMG/M metagenome (GOLD analysis project Ga0073934, IMG submission 76834) | Hot spring sediment bacterial and archeal communities from British Columbia, Canada, to study Microbial Dark Matter (Phase II) - Larsen... ... | reverse complement strand
CTGACCAACGTTAGCGGCGCCCCCACCATCCTGGACACCGTTACCGTGCAGGCCGATGACCTCGGCGTCGGCTTTTCTTCCACCTTCCCCAGCGCCAGCATCTTCATCACCCTCGGCAGTCCCTCATTCGTACTCGGCTGCGGGTTTATCGGCAGCCCGGCATTTGCCTGCACCTCGTTCAGCACGGTCTTCCTCGACATCAACCAGCCCTTCAGCAGGGATACCCTCGAGCTGAAGGTGGATTCCATCGGTGGCTACAACGGTACCGTCAGCGTGGTTCCCCAAAACTTGCCGGCCGGGGTGACCATGTCCCCGAATCCCGTGATCCTTTCCCCGGGCCAGCCCGTGCAAGTCACCTTCTCCGCTGCCACTCCCGCCACCGCAGGACAGTTCAACTTCAACCTGGTCGGGAGTGACACGGTGACTCCAACTCTCACCTCCACCACGCCCGCCTTCGGGATCCTCCGCGGCAGCCTGAAGCTCGTCGTCACGCCCGCCACGACCTCCACAGCCCCACTCATCCTGGTGCCCGGTACTCCGCAGCAGCTCACCGTGAACGTCAGCGGCATGAATGGCTTCTCCGGCACCGCAGACATTTTCATGTTTGGCGGCTTCCCCAGTGGTGTGACCCTCACGCCCAGCAGCACGCAAAGGGTCACGGTGCCCTCCACGGGCAGCATCGCGCTCACCTACACGCTCGATGCCGTCGCGAACACGGTAGCCTCGCAGGTGCAGGACATCACCTTCAGCGGGACCGGCTACGACACCAGCTTCAACAACGTTACCTACTTTGTATTCGGGGAGACGTCCGTTGACCTGAGCTATGTGGTGGGGCCCAGCAGCTTCAGCACCTTTGTCAGCGGCGGCCAACTGACAAGCCCGCTGTTCGTCCAGGTTGGTCAGCAAACCTCCATCTTTGTCTCCATCACGCCGATTGGCGCGTTCAGCGGCACTGTCTTTCTTGACGTGCTCGGCCTGCCCAGCGGCATCACCGTTTCTTCCGCGCCCGGCAGTACGGCGACCATCCCTATCACGCAAGGGCCCGGTCATGTGGTGATAGACCCGCAGGTCAGCGGTGTTGGTGTGTCGTCTCCAAACTCGGCTTCTACCTCACTGTTCTTTGCGGTGGCGTCCACTGCCCCGCGCGGCTTCGTGCAGGCCACGCTGACAGCCACTTCTGGAACCCTGGTGCAGTCCTTCCCCATCGTCTTTTTCATTACGCCCAAGGTGACCCTCGGCCTCACCCCGGCGGCTACAGCGACTGCGCCTATGGCGATTGCCCCGGGCGGTTCCGCGAGCCTCCAGATCAGCGCCACGCCTAGCCCCAGTTTCGCCGGCGATGTGGACCTGACTTTCAGTAGCCTGCCGACGGGCGTCACCCTCACCCCCGTCAGTGCGCGAGTCAGCCTCGGCGGTTTCGTCAATTTCACGGTGAACTTGGCCAGCACGGTCACCGCGGGCAGCCAGCTCTCTTTCACCGTCAGTGCGTCCATCAACAGCTCCTTTGTGTCCAGCGCCACCGTCAATATCGTGGCCGGTGCCGGTGCGTTCAGTATCGGCGTGAATCCCTCCTCGGCCACATCGTCCTCCACACCGCTGGTCATCCCCGCGGGTGGTTCCGGCCAGGTGGGTATCCCGGTGACCGCGATTGGTGCGTTCACCGGCAGCGTCACCGTGAGCGCGTCCTTCACCGTTAGCTCGCTCACTACGCCTGCACCGAGTCAGACAGTCACTGCCGGGCAGACCGCCAACTTCACCGTCAATGCCGCGGCCGGTGCGCAAGGCTTGATCGCCCGAATGTTCATCAACGCCTCCGGAGCCGGCCAGAGCGCCAGCGCCATCGTGTACATCAGTATCGGCTCCGGCGGCTTCTCGCTTACCGTGCAAGGCATCACCAGCACCAGTCCGCTGGTGATGGATATCCCCGACCAGAGCTCCTTCTCCGTGCTGGTCCACCAGCAGGCCGGTTTCACGGGAACGGTCAGTCTGGTGGCCAGCGGCTTGCCGACAGGCGTTAGCCTGTTAAACAACAATCTCCTGGCGCAGGCCGGAACGCAGCAGCAATTCGACATCGCAGTCGCCTCCAACGCCACCGCCGGCGACACCCAGTTCACCCTCACCGGCACGTCCGGCACGCTGACAGTCAACGTCACGGTCTTCCTGCGCCTGCGCGGCGGCTTTTCGATCTCCGTATCCGCCGGCAGTAGCGCCGCCAACCCGGTGGTGGTGGCCGCCGGCGGCAGCCAGAACATCAGCGTGAGCATTCAGCCGGTTGCCTCCTTCTTCGGAACTGTGCAGGTCAGCTTCTCCGCATTCAATCTGCCCACGGGTGTGACCATCACCCCGGCCTCGGCCACCGCCGGCCCCGGCGCCCCGGCTTCCTTTTCCCTCGCGGTGGCCAGCGGCACTGCCGATACCGGCGTTCTGTCCGTTGACTTCTTTGCCTCGGGCACCTTCGCCAGCACCTTCACCAGTGTGAGGTTCTTTTACACCGTTGGAAGCGCTCCCACCTTCAACATGAGTTTCTTCAACCAGCTCCAGGTGCAGATTGGCGACCAGTTCGGCGACGCCGTGGACGTCTCGCTGCAGCCGGTGGGGGGCTATACCGGCAACGTTACGCTAACGGTGAACGTTTCGTGGCCCGGCGTGACGGTCAGCCCGCGATCTTCCACCGTGGCGCTTTCCGGTTTCGGGGCGAGTATCCCCGTGCGCTTCGTGGCCTCCTCCGCGACAATCGAAGCCGAACCCAATGTCACAGTGGATATCACTGCCTCTGACGGCGTGATCACCAAGACCCAACAATTGAACCTTGCGGTGGTCGGGGACTTCTCCTTGAGCGCCTCGACTGGCACGAATTCCGGAGCGCCCATCGTGCTCTTGCCGGGTGGCTCGTCCAACGTCAACATCGCCATGGCCCTCCTTCCGCCGACCATCAACTGCGAGGCCGCTACCTTTACGGCCGACCTCAGCGTTTCAGCCTCCCTGCCCAGCGGCGTCACCGCTACCACCAGCGCCACTGCCGATCCGCAGAATCCCGGCACGCTGACCATTTCCGCCGCCGCCGGCGCAGCGGCCACCCAGGTCTTCAGCATTTCCGTTCTCGGCGATAACCCGCGCTGCGGTGTCACCACGCGCGCGGTCACCGTATTCGCAACCGTCGGCCCCGGCTCCTTCACCATCTCTCCGGGCAGCGCATCCGTGAACATCAACTCCAACTCCTTCTCCAACGCCTTTGTCAGCGTCAACTCGGTCGGTAATTTCGCCGGCACGGTGAACATCTCCGTCGTCCCCGCTTCGGTGCCTGCGGGCGTCACCGTGACCCCCATGAACACCGTCATCACGGCCGGCACTTCGTTCATCTTCCAGGTCCGCGCGGATTCGCCCGCCACGGCTGGCTCCGCCTCGTTCGACTTCACCGCCTCCGACGGCACTACGACGGTCAATGGCACCATCTCCCTCCAACTGCGCGGTTCATACACGCTTACCGTCACCCCGGCGAATTCCAGTTCCCAGCCGGCGGTTGTGGCTCCCAACCAGTCCATCACCTACGACGTTGCCGTGACCGCCCTGAACGGCTTCACTGGCACCGTCAGCATGAGCCGCTTCTGCTTCGGCTGCGGCTCCCCTCCGGCCGGGGTGTCCATTACTGGCACGCTGTCAGCGACGCCCACGACCCCAGGCCAGATTGTGGTCAGTGCCTCGCCGACAGCAGTGGCCAGCACACCCAGGAGCGTTTTCTTCTTCTCCTCCTCACCCGATTCCTTCAGCGCGCCCGGCTTCAACTTCTTCAGCGCGGTGGGGCCGCCGTCGTTCCGCGTGTTCAACGGGACTTCCGTCAACTTCCCGCAGCAGATTGTGATTGACGGCAGCGCGAGGAGTGTGTCTGTGGCGGTGGAGTCTCTGGGTGGCTTCAGTGGCACCGTGGACCTGGCGCTGGGGACTCTGCCGGCAGGCCTCACCGCCTCTCCGCAGACGGCCCAGGTCACTGTGCCCGCCGGCGGCTCCGCTAACTTCACTTTTACTTTCCAGGCCGATTCGCAACTGAACCAGGGCCCTGTGGATATTCAGGTCACCGCCACGCGCGGTACCACCACGGTCAGCACTTTCTTCTACATGTACGTGGCCTCGAACATGGCGCTGGTGCAGACCCCGCAGTCGAGTTCCAGTGCGCCCTTGCGCTTGCTCAACGGCGATCCGACCGGCCAAACGGTCACCATCCAGGTTCTCAACCAGGGCGGGTTCACCGGCTCCATCACGCTCGACGTGACATCCCTGCCCACCGGCATCACCGTCACGCCCACTACCACCCAGGTGCCCGCCAACGGCAGCCAGGCCTTTCAGTTCGTGGCCGCTACCGCTTCAGCCGGCGTGCAGGCCGCCAACATCAATGCCAGCTTCTCGGGCATCTCGGTGAACTCAACTGTCTTCTTCAACGTGGGCGTGGGCAGCTACCTGATGTCCACTTCGCCGGCCTCCACTTCGGGCAATCCCATCGCGCTGGATCCGAATGGCACCACGATCGTGCCCATTGCCGTTTCGATCATTCCGCAGAACGGTTTCGTGGGCACCGTGGATATCACTCCCAGCGCCCTGCCCGCGGGCATGACCGTCTCGCCGACGACCGCTCAGGTGGTGATTAGCTCCAGTTCGCCCGTTTCCACCACCTTCAATTTCTCCGCCACTACGGCGCAAGGCCTCACGCCGGTGCAAGTCACCTTCAACGCCCTGGCCGTAATCGCGACTCCCATCGGCCCCACCAACGTGGCCAACTTCACGAACAGCTTCCTGTTGGTCAATCCGCCCACTTTCGGCTTGACGCAGTCCGCCGGCACCGCCGCTGCGCACATCAGTCTTGAACAGGGCATCCCGCCCGGCCAGACCTTCCAGATCGGCGTCACCGGCACCGGTACGGTGAACATCTCGTTCCTCAACGTGCCCGCCGGCATCGTCATTTCGCCGACGACGGCCAGCGTCACGGCTCCTGGCAACGCCACGTTTAGCGTCGTCTCTTCCGGCTCCGCAGCGCTGGGCAACTTTACGATCACCATCAGTGGCACCTCCGGCGTGCAGACCGCTTCGCTTAGCCTCTTCGTGGACGTTGTGGCGCCTACCACCGGCTTTTTCCTCTCCACCACGCCGCCGACCTCCTCTGCTGCGCCGGTCATCTTGCAGCCCGACGCCACGTTGACTACCTTCCTGAACGTCAATGTGAACGCCAAGGGCAGCTTCGCTGGTACAGTCACTCTGTCGCTCAGCAACGTGCCCACCGGTGTCACAGCCACGCTTACCCCGAGTGTCGCGGATTTGAGCGTCTCCTCGATCCAGGTTTTGCAGCTCACATTCGTCACCACAACGGGATTGGCTCCGTTCTCCCCCACGATCATCTCCGTGGACGGCGTCTCCGGCGCCTTCACCGCCAGCGTTCCTGTCTTCACCGCCCTCCAGGTCACCTCGGCGATTGTGGCTCCCGGATCGGTGCGCGGCGCGCCGCTCATCCAGCGGATCGTTCCGCCCACCGGCTTCCCAGGCTCGCACGTCATACTGGTGCTCGAGGGTCAGGCGCTCTCCAGCATCACCGCAGTGATGAGCAATTCACCGGCAGTGAGCGCGCAGCTTGAACCCGGGGGGACCGATTCCATGATCCGCATCAGCGTCTTTGTCCGCCGCAATGCGGCCGAGGGCACCTACACGCTGATGCTCCTGAGCCCGCACGGCGCTGTGCCAGTGGGCTTCTTCGTGGGCGGCTCCATCCGCGAGATGAACGACGAACTGGTGGAGCCCGGCAGGCCGCTGGGACGCCAGCGCTCGCAGGGCCGCGCTTCCGGGGCCATCGCGCGCCCACAGGGTGACACTGCCTCTGCCGACGAAAGCTCCCACTCGGCCATCCGCGTCGAGCCCGCCAGCCTGAAACCCGGCGACGTCGTCGAGGGCCGCATCATCGGAGAGAACCTCTCCGGCGTACGCTCGATCCGCGCAAACGGACTCGGCATCACCGTCGAAGTCCTCGAGGCGCGCGCCTCCGAAGTCCGCGTGCGCTTCATCGTAGCGCCCGCGGCCGCTTCCGGCTCGCGCATGCTCACGATCGACTCCAGCGGAGAAAGCTTTACCACCATGTTGCAGATTGGTGCGGCCCCGCGCGCGCCACGCCGTGCGCCGGCCGCCGCAGCCAAAAGCTCGGAGGATGAAGCTCCCGCTCCCGGCGCCACTCCATCTACACCGGCTCCGCTCGACCTCGCCGTTCGCGCCGCGGACATCACCATGTCCCCGGGCATCCCGCGGGCCGGCGATAGTGTCACCTTCCGCATCCGCGTCACCAACCGCAGCGCGCTGCGCGCAGAAAACGTCGAGGTGGAATTCTCGCTCGGCGGCACTTCCGTGCGCACGCGCGAGCGCTTCACCGTGGAGGCCAACTCCTCCGGCACTTTCGAAGTGCAGTGGCAGGCTGCCGGTTCCGGCCGCTTCGAGCCGAAGGTTGTCATTGATCCTGATCAGCGCCTGAACCTGTCCAGCCGCACCAGCACGGTCGCCGTAATGCCCGCGTTCGAGATGGCGGCGGGTCCCGCCGCCGGCGGCGTTGCCGGCCGCACTGCGCCGGCACTGCGCGAGCGCGGCCAGATCACGCTCGCAGTCGGCGGCTGCCAGGGCTTTCGCTTCGCTTCCGGCTCAGAGTCGGCCTGCAACGGCGGCGCGGATATCGAAATCCGCGTAGCCCCGCAGGGCGGCGCGCTCCGCATGGAGGCGGAAGGTGTGCGCAACCTCGGCGCGCTCCCGCTCGATCAGATTACCCAAGTGCCCGCGGGCGCCCTCGGCACCGCGGAGAACATCCAACCCGGCTCCGTGTACCTGGTGCAGACGCGGCGCGGCAACGTGCTGGTCCGCGTGATGGACGTCCGCGGGATGAGCGCCGTGCGCGGCGCGCCCGCCGCGGCGGCCAACCGGCCGCGCGTCGCGGACGTGGACCGCGGCTCGGGCGCTTCCTCCGCCAACGTGACCCTCGTCCTCGAGTGGCGGATGTTCAGCCAGTAACCGATCCGGATCGTCGGCCGCGGCGCAGGCGACCCTTGCGCCCCGGCCGCCATCCAACCAGTGAAGTCTCAGGAGGAAGTAATGCACCCGATGGCTCGGCTCGCCGTGTTCGTGGTTCTTGCGCTTTTCGCCGCCTGCGCCCATCCCCTTTTTGCGCAGACCCCCGCGCAGTCGCAGGAAAAGTCCACGAAACAGCAAAAGAAGACTGAAACGAAAAAGGCCAAAAAGGCCGAGCCAGCGCCCCCGGTAGGCGATACCGCGGACGTTCCCGCCCAGCGCAAAGCGCTCTCCCGCGTCCTCCGCAATTTCTCCGACGCCGTGGAGGGCAACTCGCCCCAGCGCCTGCGCGAATTCCTCCACGAAAGCTTCTATGACTTTCCCCGCTTCGAGGACCAGGTCACGGAGTTCCTCAAGCAGAACGCCGAAATCCGCATGTTCCTCCGCGAGTCCACCTCCGAGGTCAAGGGCGACAAGGCCACCCTCATCGTGGATGCCGACATGACCTACGCCGAAAAGGCTGCGCCCACCGTGGAGCGCAAGCGCCGCGAGCGCATCCAATTCGACTTCGTGCGCACCGCTGCCGGCTGGAAGATTTACGAGATCAGCCCGCGCCGCTTCTTTACGCCCTGAATTTCACAGCGGAGCGTCTTTCCCAACCGGGGAGGCCGCTCGGTCCTCCCTTTTCTTGTTTTTCGTTTTTCGTCTTCCCCTTTCCGTCTTTCGTCTAAAATAGCGCGTTCATGGCCCGGCGAAGCAAACGGCAGCAGGCACCTCCGCGCGCCGCACAACCAACACCCCCGCGGCCCCGTAGCGCTCTCTGGTGGCACCTGGCCTTGCTCCTCGCCGTCACCTTTGCCATCTACGGCAATTCGCTCACCAACGGCTTTGTCTCCGACGATGACTTCCAGGTTCTCGGCAACAAGCTGATCACCGACTACCACAACCTCCCGAAAATCTTCACCTCCAACGTCTGGGCCTTCGCCAATTCCGGCATGACCAACTACTTCCGCCCGCTGCACATGGTCGTGTACATGGCGGAGTTCTACCTCTTCGGCCTGGACCCTTTTTCCTGGCACTTCGCCAACCTGGTCTTCCATGCCCTTGCGCTTGTGGCCGCGTACTTCCTGGTCCGCGCGCTGGCCGGTGAGACGCTCGCCTTCTGGGCCGGCCTCTGGTTTGCTCTCCATCCCATCCATGTGGAAGCGGTCATCTGGGTGGCCGTCGTCACCGACCTGCTTTGCGGCCTGGCTCTTTTCGCCGGGGTGTTTTACTACCACCGCGCGCGCACGGATGCGCGTCCCTATCGCTTCTATGCCCTTTCGGTCTTGGCGTTTTTCTGCGGCTTACTGGTGAAGGAAACGGCCTTCGTTTTTCCGGGCTTGCTGCTGGCCTACGAATTTTTCTATCGGCGCGAATCCCCGCTGGCCATCCTGCGCGCCCTCGTCCGCTACATCCCCTTTGCAGCCGTGGCCGCCGCCTATCTCGCCCTGCGGCTGAACGCGCTGGGCCGCTTTGCGCCCGCCTCCGGCATGCATTTCAAGCTGTCGCTGTGGGAAATGTTCCTTTCTGTGCCGGTGTTGTTCGCGAAGTACGTCTGGAAACTCTTCGTGCCGCTGGACCTGAACTACTACTACGTGTACCACCCGGTCCGCACGCTCGGCTGGCCTGTCTTCACCTCGCTCCTGCTCATCGCGGGGCTGGCGGCAGCGATGTTCTGGCTGCGCCAATGGCAGCCGCTGCTGGCCTTTTCGCTGGCCTGGTTCTTCATCACCCTGGCCCCCGTGCTGAGCATCCCCAACGTCGGCGAAAACGTTTTCACCGAGCGCTACCTCTACATCCCCTCGCTCGGCTTTTGCGTCCTCGGCGCGTGGGCCTGGCTCGAAATTCGTCGGCGCGTTCCCGCGACGCGCCAGGCTGTGGCAGGTGCCCTGGCGCTTCTGTTTGTGTTCTATGCGGTCCAGACGGTGCGCAGGAACCCCGACTGGAAAGACGACATGACCCTGTTCACAAAAACGGCGGAGCAGTCGCCCGAATCCGCGACTACACTCTCCAATCTCGGTTACATCCACTATCTCCACGGCCACGTGGACCGCGCGATCCAGTTCTATCGCCGCTCGCTCGAACTCGAGCCCCGCCGCGCGCTCACCCACAACAACCTGGGCAACGCACTCTCCAACAAAGGCCAGTTTGACCAGGCCATCGTTCATCTCCGCAAGGCCACCGAGCTGAAGACCGACTACTTTGGCGCCTGGCTGAATCTGGGTTTGGTGTACGCGGCGCAGAAGGGATGGGACCCGGCCATCGAGTCATATCAAAAGGCCCTGGCCATCAAGTCCGACTTCGCCGAGGCGCTGACGGCGATGGGGCTGGCGCTGTGGGCCAAGGGTCAGCCGGCGGATTCCATCGCCTCTTACCGCAAGGCACTCGCCGCCAAGCCCGACTATATCGAGGCCCACATCAACCTCGCCTCTGCGCTTTCGGAGACCGGCGCGCCCGACGAAGCCGTCGAGCACCTCCAGACTGTGCTCCGCCTGCGGCCCGGCGGCCCGCATGCTTCTGTGGTGCACTTCAATCTGGGCATCAATTACGAGCGCAAGCAGCTCTGGAAAGCCGCCTTGGTGGAATACGAGCGCGCTCTGCTGTTGAATCCCGCGTTTCCCGAGGCCCGCAAGAAAGTCGAATACCTCCGCTCCCGCCTCCCTGCCGAATCCCAGCCCCAGCCCTTCTCCCCGCTTCAGCGCCGCTTCTGACGCGATGCAGCGCTTCCTCGAGCGAAGCTCTGCCCCGGCCAGTGCACGGCGCAGCGAAGCATCTCTCTTGTGCTTTGGGGAATCCTGTCAGTTCTTCGGCTTGCGCCCGAACAACCTGCGGAAAAAATTCCGGAACTTCGTTCCAAACCCTCCGCCCTGTTTTTTCTCGGGTGCTACAGCCTGCGGCGCCGCGTCGGCGGGCGCGGCAGCGATGTCCAGTCTCTCGCCTCTCGCAGTCGCGCCAGTGTGTTCGCGTCTGTTTTTCTTCTTCCGGGGCCGTTCCACGCGGCCGGAAAACACGATGGCCGGTTGCACGCGCACTTCGCGGACCAGCAGAATCGTCTCCGGGCGCGGATCGAGCGCCGGCGGAGGCCGCGCCGCGTCAAACGTCAGCGGCGGCATCACCACGGTCCACTTCGGTTCCTCCCTGGCCGGCTTCGGCGCCTCCCTTTTCGCAGCGTCTGTCTTCTCGCTGTCGCCGGGGCCCACCGCCACCGCTCCACTTCGCGGCGACACGGGCGCCGCCGGCTCGCCGCGCGCCAAGTTGCCTTCGCACTGGCATTCTCCGCGCGCATCGCGCAACGCTTCAAGTTGCCCGCCGGGCAATATCATTTCGCCGTTTTCCGGCAACGTCAGGCTGCGCCCGGTGAGCTGTTCTTCCAGGCGCACGGCCCCACGCGCGGCCAGCACGCACACCGACCCGTCCGCTTCGACGCCGACCGTGGCATCTCGCGGCCCATCGCCCACCGCCAGCGGTGCGGCAACAATCAGCGCCGTGTACACGGTGATCGCCGGAGTATCCGCCAGCCGCGCGCGCACTCGGCCCTCTCCGAGCGCCAGCGTCAAGCTACCCCCCGACTTCAGCACGGTGAACTGCGCCGGCCCGCAAATGTCAATCTCTCCGCCGTCCGCAAGCGTAATCCGCGCCTGCCCGGAGCGCACCGTCACCTCGCTGCCGCTGGCCAGCACCGTCGCGCTGCGGTTGCCCTCGCGGACCAGGTTCACCTGCCCTTTCACCGCGATGTCGTGCCCTTCGATCCGACCCACCGTCTCTCCAGCAGACTGCGCCAGCGCCCCCGCGGGCAGCAACAGCAGGAGCACGGGAAGCGCATTCCACACTGGGCTGGGCAACAACGCTGGTCTCATCGGTGAACCGCTCGAAGTTCGCCTATACTATACGCCTGTGACCGAACCGGCCAACACGGCTCCGGCTGCCACGCAGGACGCGGACGAGAAGCACCGCACCAGCATTCTCTACGACACCCGTCTGCCGCAACTCTCCCGCTGGCGGCGCATGCAGATTCCGTTGATTGCTTCGGCGGTGTACTGGACTGTGCGCGCGCTCGGCCCGACCATCCGCTACGAAGTGCTCGGCTGGCAGCACATTCAGCGCATCCACGACTCCGGACGGCCCGTCATCTACTCCTTCTGGCACCGCTCGATCTTTTCGGCGACGTGGCACTTTCGCCATCGCGGCATCGTCGTCCTGAATACGACCAACTTCGACGGCCAGTGGATGCGCCGTGTAATCGAGCGGTTCGGTTACCGCACCGCGCAGGGCAGCTCTTCTCGCGGTGGTCTGAAAGGTCTTGCGGTCATGGCGCAACGCATGCAGGAAGGCCGCGACACTGCCTTCACCATTGACGGCCCACGCGGCCCGCGCTTCGTCGCCAAGCCCGGTCCGGTGATGCTGGCGCGCCGCACCGGCTGCCCCATTGTCGCCTTCCACGCCGGCTTGCAGAAGGCGCACACATTCGAGAAGGCCTGGGACCTCTTTCAGCTTCCGTTTCCGTTTTCGCGGGGCGTAATCCTGATCCATCCGCCAATCTACGTGCCCACCGATGCGGACCAGGAGCTGATGCACGACAAGCATGCCGAAATGCAGGCCGCGCTGGAGCGCACCCGCCACGCGGCCGAGTCCTGGTTCCGCATCTCTCCGCAGGAGCGCGCCCGCCTTCGCGCAGAGTGGAACGCCTAGCCCGCATTTCTCACCAAGCCGAGCGCCAAAGGCGCGAAACAACCATAGCCCAGGGCGCCAGCCCTGGGTCAGCAAGCGAGAAGGAGCGTAAGCCCTGAAAGGGCGAAAGAGAGGCCCCGAACATAAGCACTCTTCTCTCGCCCCGGTGGGGCTCCAGATAGGCGGGACGCAGGAACCCAGGGCTGACGACCTGGGCTAACAATCTGTTGAACCTCCGGAGCTCAGAGCGTAATACCCTGGTGAGAAATCCGGCCTAGCGCTCCGCCAGCGTCACCTGCACATCCATTTTTGTCTTGCCGCGGTAGAGCGTAACCTTCATCGTGTCCCCGGGGCGCTTCCGATTCATGGCGATGGTCAGTTCGAACTCGTTGCTGACCTTCTCTCCATCCAGAGCCACAATGATGTCCCCGCCGGTCAGCAGATAATACAGCCCTGCAACGACGCGCCGGTCGCCTCCGCGAATCCCGGCCCGCGCTGCCGGGCTGTTTGGCGTCACCTGTTGCACCAGCAAACCATCTTGCACCGGCAAGTCCAGCGCCTCGGCCAGGTTCGGCCATACGGTGATGCTTTCCACGCCCAGATAGGCGCGCCGCACGCGCCCCTCGTTGATCAGGTCCTCCACGATCTGCTTGGCCGTATTGATGGGGATGGCGAAGCCGATGCCCGCCGTGGTGCCTGTTGGCGCGAAGATAGCGCTGTTGATCCCGACCACTTCGCCGCGCGAGTTCAGCAACGGCCCGCCGGAGTTCCCCCGGTTGATGGCCGCGTCGGTTTGGATGGCCTGGTCAATGAATGTCTGCTGGCCCGTGGAGACCGTGCGGCCCAGCGCGCTGATTACCCCCGTGGTGAGCGTGCTCTGGAATCCGAAGGGGTTGCCGATGGCCAGCACCCGCTGGCCCACTTGCAGCGCGCCCGAATCTCCCAGTGGCAACGCAGTCAGGGTCCGCCCGCTTGGGTTGATTTTGAGCAGGGCGATGTCGTTGCGCGCATCCCCGCCCACCAGCCGGGCCTGGTAGCGCCGCTTGTCGCCGCCCAACGTCACCTCAATCGTCTCCGCCTGCTGGACTACGTGGAAGTTCGTCACCACATAGCCGCGAGCGTCAATCACGAACCCGGAGCCCGCGCCCTCCACCGGTTCCGGCCCGAAGAAGAGGTTGTACTCCAACGCGCGTGTCACGATGTTCGCCACCGCCGGCGACGCCTGCTTGTAGATGCGCACGTTCACGGATTCATCGGCGGTCAATTCTCCGGGCTTGGCCGTTTGCAGCCCTGCCCCCACGCTGGTCGGCTCGCGCGGGCCCCAGCGTGCTCCGGCCCAGTAAGCCGCCAGCCCGACCAAAGCGCCGATCGCCACCAGGCGAACGTACCGGCGTGCATCCTGCGATGGACTTTTCATGGCACCCTTCCTTGACCGAAATCCCACAAGGCGCGCCTGCCGCGCCTCCGCAATTCCACTGCACAGCATAATCGAATTCGTAGGATTGGGCCTACTTGGCGGCGAGTTGCTTCAGCCGGGCAACCAGGACTTCCACTTGTGCCCGTGTTTCGTCCAGCGTCCCGGAGCAGTCCACCACGTCGTCCGCCCGCCGGCGCTTTTCTTCCAGCGGCATCTGCGCGGCGATGCGCTGCTCGGCCTGTTCCCGCGACATTCCGCGCTCCAGCAGCCGCGCCCTCTGCTGCTCTGGCGTGCACCACGCCACCACCAGCCGGTCCAAGTGCCTCGCGTAGCCGGCTTCGATGAGCAGTGCTGCTTCCACCACTGCCACTCCGCTGGGATTCGCGCAGGCAAATTCGCTGAACTGCTGCTCCAAGGCCTTCAGCACGCGCGGGTGCACGATGGCGTTCAACCTCAAAAGCTTATCCGCATCGCCAAAGACAATCGCGCCAAGCTTCGCGCGGTCCACGCGTCCCCGGGAATCGAGGATGGCCGGGCCGAATTCGCGAAGGATTTCCTCGTAGGCGGGTTGGCCGGGCTCCATCAGGCGGTGGGCCAGCGAATCGGCTTCGATGACGTGACACCCGAACTCGCGCAGCAGCGCGGTCACCGTGCTCTTGCCGCACCCGATCCCGCCGGTAAGGCCCACGCGCAACATCAGCCCTTCGCCACCGCCACAGGTGATTTTGGCGGTAGGGGCGCACCTGTGTGTGCGCCCTGCTCGCGCCCGGCGCGCCGCAGGCGGGCCGCCTTCACGGTGTTCGACATCAGCATGGCGATGGTCAGCGGGCCCACGCCTCCGGGCACCGGCGTGATGGCTCCAGCCACTTGCGCGGCATCCGGGTGGACGTCGCCGCACGTGGTGAACCCCTTCTCGCGGAATTTCTCCAGCCGCTTCGGATTGTTGGCGAAAAGCTTGGCCGCCAGATCGGCGTCTGTCAACTTGTTGGTGCCCACGTCAATCACCGTTGCGCCGGGCTTGATCCAGTCCGGCTGCACCATGCCGGCCTTACCCATGGCGGCGATGACGATGTCCGCCCGGCGCACCACTTCCGGCAGGTTGCGCGTCTTGGAATGACAGATGGTCACCGTGGCGTGCGCGTGCATCAACAGCAGCGCCATCGGCTTTCCGACGATGTCGCTGCGCCCCATCACTACCGCGTCGGCGCCCTCGATGGGGATCTCGCTGCGCCGCAGAATCTCCATGACGCCCGCAGGCGTGCACGCCACCAGCCCCGGCTGCCCGGCCACCAGTCGCCCCACGCTCACCGGGTGGAAGCCGTCCACGTCCTTCGCCGGATCCACCGCTTCCAGAATGCGCTTCGAGTTCACCTGCTTCGGCAGCGGCAATTGCACCAGGATGCCGTCAATTTCGTCACGCTGGTTCAGTTGCTCGACCACCGCCAGTAGTTCCGCCGTACTGATCGTGTCCGGCGGCGTGAGCATGTCGCTGTAGAGCCCCAGCTCGCCGCACGCGGCCACTTTGCTCTTCACGTACATCTCCGATGCGGGGTTGTTGCCCACCAGCACGGCGGCCAGTCCCGGCTGGATGCCCACGGACTTCAACTTGGCGATTTCTTTCTTCAGCTCAGCGTAGATTTGATCGCGGATTTCGTTGCCACTCAGGATCCGTGCGGTCAAGTGTGAACTCCCCGGCGCGGCAAATATATTCTTGCAGCTCGGCATCATATCACACGGATATTTGGCGCGTTTGGCGCCGCAAACCATCTTCTCCTGTAGGGGCGGACCTGTGTGTGCGCCCCCTGAGATGCTCTGCTGCTACCCGGGTCAATCGGCACGCCGTAGGGACGGATCTGCGTGTCCGCCCCGCTTTCCTGATTCCCAAGGCCGAAATGCCCGCGCTTTCACAAGTCATGCGGTGGTTCAAGACGCTGACAACAAACGAGTACCTTCGGCGATTCAAGCAGGAAGGTTGGCCGCGGTTGGCGGGAAAGCTTTGGCAGCGAAACTATTACGAGCACATCATCCGTCATCCCGATGCTCTGCAGAAAATACGCCGGTACATCGCCGAGAACCCGACGAAATGGGCCTTTGACGTGGAAAACCCAGCGAGAACGACCACCGTGCGGGATGAAATCTTGGACATCATCGAAGCCGACACAGAAACTTAGCAAAACCTTTTGCTGTACCGTGGGGGCGCACCTGCGTGTGCGGCCCACGGCCTCTTCGCATCCTCGGGGGCGGACACACAGGTCCGCCCCTACGCCAAGAAAACGAGAACGGCCCCTGCGTTACTCCGCGCGGGCCGCCCTCGCCACTGGCCACTCGCTTGCCCCGAGGGAAGCCGAGGGGGCACTCGCCACTAATAGATATCGTACTGCTCCCAGTGCAGCGCCGCGTCGGACTGGATGATCACGCTCTTTTTTGTCCAGTGCTCGAGTTCCTCAACCAGCGACGACTCCCGCGTCTTCAGCGCCTTGCCGATCTCCGGATTGACGCGCAGCGTGATGCTCTGCGAGTCAATCTCCGGCGCCATCTTCCGCGCTTCCGCCTGAATCTCATAGCAGATCGTGGGGATGGATTTCACCATGCCCGAGCCGGTGCAATACGGGCACGGCTGGCAGAGCACGCGTTCCAGCGCCTGCTTGGTGCGCTTGCGCGTGATGGCCACCAGGCCGAATTCGTTGAAGCCCAGCGCCTTCGACGGCGCCTTATCCGCCCGCAGCGCCTCGTCCAGCGCCTGCATTACTTTGTCGCGGTTGCGCCGCTCTTCCATGTCAATGAAGTCAATCACGATGATGCCGCCCAGATCGCGCAGGCGGATCTGTCGCACGATTTCCTTCACGGCCTCCAGGTTCGTCTTCACGATGGTGTCTTCCAGTCGCGTGGAGCCCTTGCCCACAAACTTGCCGGTGTTCACGTCAATGGCCACCAGCGCCTCGGTGTGGTTGATGACGATGTAGCCGCCCGACTTCAGCCACACCTTCGGCCGCAGCGACTTGTCAATCTCCTGCTGGATGCCGAACTCCTCGAAGATCGGCGTCTCCTTCGTGTACAGCTTCACGCGGTTCACCAGCTGCGGCTGGAACCGCCCCACGAACTCCACCACCTTGGTGTACTCCTCTTCGCTGTCAATCCAGATTGAGGTGTAGTCGCTGGTCAAATGGTCGCGCAGGATGCGCTCCACCAGGTTCAGGTCGCGGTGCAGGATGGACGGGGCCTTGCGCTGTTCGCTGCGCGCCTTGATCTCGTTCCATGTGCGGCCCAGGAACTCCACGTCGCTGCGGATTTCGTCGTCGGTCGCACCTCCCGCGGCCGTGCGCACGATAAACCCTCCCGGAAATACGCCCTTCGATTCCAGCAGGAGTCGCCGCAGCCGCGACCTTTCTTCCCCTGAGCTGATTTTCCGCGACACCCCGATGTGGTCCACCGTCGGCATATAGACCAGGAACCTTCCGGGCAGCGCCACGTGGCTGGTGATGCGCGCGCCTTTCTTTCCCAGCGGCTCCTTGGCGATCTGGACGATGATCTCCTGGCCTGCCTTGAGCAGCTCGGTGATCAACTGCGGTCGCCGCTGCTGCTGAAACCGCGGGCTCGGCCGCCGTGGCGGCGGCCCGCCGCGACGCCGGCCTCCGCGACGCATGGGCCGCTGGAACCGCGCCCGCGAGTCGTCCTGCATCCGCGCGCTCAGTGGCAGCGGTTCTCCGCTCGGCGCGCCCTCCGCTGCGGCGGCCGTCAGCGCTTCGGCAGACTCTTCCGCGAACGCTTCTGCGGACTCATCGCCCGCCTCGTAGCCCTCGTGCGTCTCTGCGGTGATCTGCTCCTCGGACTCCCCCGCGTACGATTCTTCCGCGCCAGCGATTGCTTCCGCCGCTTCCTCTGCTTCTGCCTCTTCGCTCTCCATCTGTTCGCCAAGGGCTTCCGCAACGTGCTCGGCAATCGTGCTCGCTTCTTCAGGAGTCAGCTCTGGCTCGGTCGGCTGCACGGCGGGCTGCTCGACGGGCGCTGCTACGGCCTCGCGCACACTCTCAACCACCTCGTGCGCTTCCGCAGCAGGCATGGCCGCAAACGAGATGGGTTCAGGCGCAGGTGGCTCAAGCACCGGCGCGCGGAACGCTTCCGCCGGCGCGCTGCTCTCCTCGCCGATGCTGCCGGCAGCGGGAGCTTCCGCCGCTGGCTTGGCTTCGTGCGCAGGTGCCGCAGCAAAACTCGCTTCAGGCAACCGCGGTGCGGCTGCGAAGAGGCGTGTTTCTCGGGTTTCTTCACTCCGCGTCGCTGCCGCCTCGGGCATCTCGCCCGCGGGAGCGGAGGGCGGCGGTGTGGCCGGCACGCGGTCGCGGTACTTCGCCAGTGATTCGCCCGGCAGGATGATCGGCGAGTAGTCCGCGGGCAGCAGTGGCTCCGGCTCTCGCGGCGGCACGTACTTCGCAGGTGGGAACTCGCGGCGCGGCGGGCGATCGCCGCGTTCGCTGCGTCCCCCGCGCTCTTCCCGCCCGCCCCGGCGGCCCCAACGGCCTCGCCCGCGACCTCGGCCGAAGCGACGGGTGTCGCGGCCATCGAAAGAGCGCGACGTGGGCGCACTGCGCTCCGGCGGCGCGGATGTCGCCTCGAGCGGCGGCGCTTCGGGCGACACCAGCGAGGATGGCTGCGCTTCCGGCGTTGCGCGGGTTACTTCCGGCGGTTCCACCACCGGCGTCCCTCCCGCCGTCGGCGCGGCAAACACCCGTCCGCCCTGCTGCTCCATCCGCTGCACCTTGCCTTCCACGGACGTCACGATGCTGTCGTACTCTTCTAGGTTTTCGAAGAAGTCGGTGACGTACAGGAAGGCGTCGCTATCCAGCCCGATATCCACGAAGGCCGACTGCATGCCGGGCAGCACGCGCGTCACGCGGCCCTTGTAGATGCTTCCGACTAGCGCAAACTCTTTTTCCCGTTCAACGTAGATCTCGCAGAGGTGCCCGTCTTCCAGTATGGCGACCCGCGTCTCGTGCGGCGTCGCCGTGATGACCAATTCTTTCGACATGAAAACTCCTCGGAGCCGAGCGGCGTGTGGCCGCAGGCCGCGCATGCGTGCGCGGCAGGTCCGCCAGGGGCGCTGCGCCCTCGATGGCGATGCTCTTTCTTTTCATTCCGTCACTCACGCGTGCCAGGCTCGCCAATTCGAATTTCATTTCCACCGGCCTCCCGGGAGGCCGGCACTCAAGACTGTGGGCGGGACCTCAGTTGACAAACCGCTTCATCCTCACGTTCATCACCAGGCCCAGCGCCAGAAAGACAGACAACGTGGACGACCCGCCGTAGCTCATCAGCGGCAGCGGGATGCCCGTCACCGGCACGTAGCCGATCATCATCCCCACGTTCACGAACACATGCACCCCGAGCACTGCCGCTACGCCCATCACGATGTACATTCCCGCGCGGTCTTTCGCCCGTTGGGCGTTTTGGACCAGGCGCAGCAGCAAAAACATGTACAGCAGCAGGGTCACCAGGACCCCGGCAAATCCCATCTCCTCGGCCAACGCGGCGATGATGAAGTCTGACCACCGCACCGGCACGAAGCCCAACTGGTTCTGACTTCCTTTGCCGATTCCCTTGCCCCAGAACCCCCCCGACCCCACGGCGATCTTCGCCTGCAAGGTCTGGTATCCCGAGCCGCGCGGGTTCGCTTCCGGTCGCAGGAACGCGTGGATGCGCTCCTGCTGGTAAGGCTTCAACAAATACCAACTCACCGGCAGAAGCAATGCGCCGATCAGCACAAACGCGACCACATGCTTCCACTGGATTCCGGCCAGGTACGCGCCCACGGCGGCGATGGGAACCGTCATCATCGCCGTGCCAAGGTCCGGCTGGAGCAGAATCAGCCCCACCGGCAATCCCGTCAACATTCCCACCTTCGCCAGATCCACCAGCGTCAGGCGCTCTGTGCGCACCTCGCTGAAGAAGCGCGCCAGCACAATGATTATAATCAATTTGACCAGCTCCGAGGGCTGAAAATTCACTCCCCCCACGGGCAGCCAGCTCCGCGACCCAAAGCGCATGTGTCCCACCCCGGGAATCAGCACCAGCACCAGCAGGCCGAGTCCCAGCAGGTAGAGCAGCGGCGACTGGTCCAGGATTTTGTGATAGTCAATCCGCGAAATCACCAGCATGCAGCCCATCCCCATCAGCACCCACCACAGTTGCCGCCAGTGCATGCCGGCGAGTGCGCTCTTGTGCGTTGCGGAGTAGATCTCCGTGATGCCCAGGCTGCAGATGGCCAGCACCACCAGCAGCATGGTCCAGTCGAAGTCTCGATAGCGGACCGAATCTCTCATCTTCCCCGATCATCTCCCGACGCGCCGGCCTACCGCGCGGGCGCGTTGGACTTGTTCTGCGCCAGGGCGGCTTGCTCGCCCACTTCGTAGCGCTTGTATTCCACCGTGAACTGCTGCTTCTGCCGCGCTCCCTTTTTGTCGTAGTAGGCTTTGATGATGTCCCGCGCCACCGGCGCCGCCGACGAGCCGTGCTCCCCGTGCTCCACCAGTACGGCCACCAAGATTTCCGGGTTCCGCCGCGGCGCGTAGCCCACGAACCACGCGTTATCCGTGAACCGCCGCTGTCGCCCCGCCTTCTTCAACCCTTCCCCGCTGATCAATTGCGCCGTGCCGGTCTTCCCGCAGAACTCGATGCCCTCCAGCCGCGACCCGGCCGCTGTTCCGCCCTCGTTCACCACGCCGAACATCGCCTGCGTCACTTTTTCGGTCGTATTCTCCCCTAGCGGGAATCTCTCTTCCCTGGGTGCTTTGTATTCCAGCAGCAGGTGGGGTTGCCGGAAGACCCCGCCCAGGGCCACGCCGCCGACCATGCGCGCCAGTTGCAGCGGCGTAGCGATGGTTGCGCCCTGTCCCACCGCCACGGAGATCGTCTCGCCGGCGTACCACGGCTGCTTGAACACCCGCCGCTTCCACTCCTCCGACGGCACCAGCCCTGTCTCTTCCCCGGGCAGGTCAATCCCCGTGCGCCGCCCCAGTCCAAGCTGCGACGCGTAGTACGCGATGCGGTCAATCCCCAGTCGCTTCCCCACGTTGTAGAAGAAGACGTCGCACGACTGCACCACCGCCTTGTGCAGCTCCACCTGCCCGTGCCCGCCTTTCCCGTACACGTGGCATTTGAACATCCGCCCGTAGAAGTCCGCGTATCCCGGACAATACACGGAGAAGTTCTCCGGGATGGCTTTCGATTCCAGCATCGCCGTGGCCATCGCCACCTTGAACACCGAACCCGGCGCGAGCTGCGCTTGGATGGCGCGATTGAGCAATGGCCGATCCGGGTCATCGTTCAGGCGCTGCCACTCTTCGCGCGACACGCGCACGGCGAAAATGTTCGGGTCCGGTGCCGGATGGCTGCTCATGGCCAGCACTTCGCCCGTGCGCGGATCCAGCGCCACCACTGCGCCTTTCTTTCCGGCCAGCGCCGCTTCGGCCACCACTTGCAGGTCGTAGTCAATGGTCAGCTTGATGGGCTTGCCCGCTGTGGCCTCCGTGTATTCCGGCTGCTCCACTTCTTTCCCCACGCTGTTCACCACCACGCGGCGCATCCCGTCCGTGCCCATCAGGATTTCGTTGTACTGCCGCTCCAGTCCCGACTTGCCCACAAAGTCGCCCGGCCGCAGTTTTCCGTTGCTCCCGTCCACCTGCTTTTCGCTCACCTCGCCCACGTACCCCACCGCGTGCGCCAGGAAACCGTCCGCCGGGTAGCGTCGCCGGTGCACCAGCAGCAGCTCCAGCACGGGCAGGTCGGCGCGGTGCGACTCGATGAACGCCACGTCCGCAGGGCTGGCTTCCGGTTTGATCTCCAGGGGCTGGAACTTCGGAATGTTTTGGGAGGCTTCGATCTGCTGCTGGATTTCTTCTATCGGCATGCCCAGCCCTTCCGCCACCAGCGGCAGGCTCTGTTCCAGCAGCTTCTGGTCTTCGCGCAGCAGCAGGACGCTGAACGACGGGTAGGTGTCCACCAGCACGCGCCCCTCGCGGTCCAGCATCTTCCCGCGCGGCGCGATTACCGGCAGCGTGCGGATGCGGTTGCGCTCCGCAAGTTGCGTGTAGTGCTCCGACTGGATAATTTGCAGTTTCCAGAAACCGATCAGCAGGAGCAGCGTGACGCCGAAAATAAAATACGACGCCATCGCCAGCCGCCCCTGCGGCAGCTTCTGGTCATTCCCCATCCAGTACGACACTGAATCTCTCGCTTACTCGTCGCCCGCGACGACTGGGGCCTCGCGCGCTAACGTCTAGTCCCGGATGTAGGGGCGTCCCGATGCATCGGGACTGCGCCCGCTCCGCACCCAGTACCCCGTACGCAGTACCGGCTACTGACCACTGACGTCCGTCCACTGACGACTGTCAACTGCCCACTTGCCATAAGTGCCGCCCAAACTATCACTTGCCCCGTTTCGTTGCAAGCCCTTGCAGGGGTCGCGGGGTAGCTGTTTGGAAACGTCCCGCGCTCCGCAGCCATCAGTGGGGAAAGTCAGGAGTTGGCGGCGAAGGGAGTTGCTCTATCAGCCTATTCCTGAGGTGCACAAGTAAAACGCCGCGAGTCCCGGCAATTCGGATGGAGTCGCGGGACTCTTGCCATTCAACGGCAGTTACTGTGCCGAGATTCTCAATAAGCTGAAACCTCTGTGAAGGCACCTGGATGATGGGCTTTCCAGGAGTGACCGTCAAAACTACGAGCCACGAAGCGCCCGACTGCTTTTCGACGAACGCGACCCGACGGTTGTCTTTCGACCACACGAATGCGCTGCAGAAGACGTGTCGCTTGCTTGGATCCGCGATGGGCTTCGGCTCGAAGCGGCCCGGTGCAAAAAGTTCAGGATAAACGGTCCAAGGCTTACCCTCCTTTTCATCCAAGAGCAGGAGGTCCAGATAATCTGACTCGAACTCAGGAGGAATCTGGCCATACCGGGGGATTCGACCCTTACGAAACGCGATTTTCGTTTGATCCGGAGAAACCCGAAAATCGCTGCCATATATCATGCTCGCCTGCATACCCTGCGCGACGTCGAGAATCGCGATAAATCCCCCTTCGCCTTCGATGAGGACTTTTTGGGGGCCGATCCAAACAACCCGGCTGACGTACCTTGCCTGCCACCGCACAGGAATCTCAGCCAGCACCTTTGCTGAGGACGTGTCCACCACCGTGAGAACCAATCGGCGTGATGAGGAAGCATCGTAAGGGTCGTACGAGCCGTGATAGGCGACCTTAGAGCCGTCTGGGCTGAGCTGCACATTCTCTTTGTAGCTGCCATCATGGGTTAGTTGTCGAAGCTGGCCTGTCTTCTCCTCGATGAAAATCTCTTTTCCAATCAGCCGAACCTTGATTTCCAAATTCTGCCCGTAAGAGCCAGCCGTTAGGCAGAAACACACAATCCCCCACAAGAGACCCTTCATTGCCGTGAGCAAGAGTCCTGATCCGATCATGGAGTATCCGTTTCTCACCTAATGGCGACCACTTTGCGGGTTGGGTTCGGCCATCCGGCGCAGACAGCAGCCCCTCGCCCCTGATAGAAATCCAGTTGGGCCACTTGTAACCCGCCCCCTTCATCCTGAACTGTCCTACAACCATAGCCCTGCACCACCACACGGTTCCCGCACGAGAGGTTTGGATGGCGGGGGCGGCGGGCGGCCGTATCTCCAGCCACCGGCGCGGAATTGCAACTCGTGGTAATACTTCCTGGTCGGCGATATCTCTCGCAGTTGAACGGCGCAATCCGACTGCAATAGCTGGGACTAGTTGCTGGAGGGCTCTGGCAAAGTCCCTCAAGTTGAATTTCCGCCCCGCTACTGTCCACGCCACTCCCATTCAGGTTTACTTTGTCTAGAAAGGTGTCGATGAAGCTTCGAGACGTCCAAGCGCAGCTACTCGTGGCGGTTCCTGCGTTCACGGGGCTTCCAGAATTCTCACTCTCAAGAGGCGTGTTGTAGCAGGTAATCCGATAATCACCTAGCACGTCAATAGCGTATGATCGCGTTCCCGTGGCGGTCGTGCTGAGCATTGTCCACGTGGCTCGAATCGTGCGAAGCTGATCGCCGTTGACCAGGTTAGCGAGATTGAACGAGTCGCTGTACTGCCCACCGGAGCGATTCACAGGCCCCACCAAGGTTCGGGCCGTGCCGCCAGCAGTTAGGTATTCAAGCTTGAAGCTGCCCGACAAAGTGCTGGGGCTCAGCGTCAGTTG
>Ga0073934_10004437_pt1 | contig 23374 bp, 20 predicted proteins | sample LarsenN4metaG_FD_76834 | JGI IMG/M metagenome (GOLD analysis project Ga0073934, IMG submission 76834) | Hot spring sediment bacterial and archeal communities from British Columbia, Canada, to study Microbial Dark Matter (Phase II) - Larsen... ... | reverse complement strand
GCGTCACGTAGCCCTCCCACTCCGGCTCGAAGGGCGTGACGTTGACGATGATGCCGCAGCGCGCGTAGGTGCTCTTGCCCAGGCAGATGGTCAGCACGTTGCGCGGGATGCGGAAGTACTCCAGCGTGCGCGCCAGCGCGAAGCTGTTGGGCGGGATGATGCAGACGTCGGCGTGGATGTCGACGAAGCTGCGCTCGTCGAAGTTCTTCGGGTCGACCACCGTGCTGTGCACGTTGGTGAAGACCTTGAACTCCGGCGCGCAGCGGATGTCGTAGCCGTAGCTCGAGGTGCCGTAGCTGACGATGCGCTGGCCGTCGGCCCCCAACCGCACCTGGCCGGGCTCGAAGGGCTCGATCATGCGGTGCTGCTCGGCCATGCGGCGGATCCACTTGTCGCTCTTGATCGTCATGGGGTGCTCGATTGAGGTGCTGCGGCCATTCTAGGGACGCGCTACCATGCCCCATCCGCGCAAGGAGCCCTGCCATGGCCTCGCCCTTCCGCCCTGCGATCGACCTGCTCGCCCAGTACGCCGAGTACCACCGCGACCGGCGCAACATCCTGACCCACTTCGTCGGCGTGCCGATGATCGTGTTCGCGGTCGGCGTCCTGCTGGCGCGGCCCTCGTTCGCGCTCGCCGGCCTCGTGCTCACGCCGGCGTGGATCGTCTTCGCGCTCGTCGCGCTGTGGTACCTGACGCGCGGGCATCTCGGCATCGGCGTGGCCACCACGCTCGGTGTCGGCCTGCTGATGGTGGCGGCGCACCAGGCCAGCGGCGGCAGCACCGCGCAGTGGCTGGCCTGGGGCCTCGGCTTCTTCGTCGTCGGCTGGATCATCCAGTTCGTGGGCCACTACTACGAGGGCCGCAAGCCGGCCTTCGCCGACGATCTGGTCGGCCTGCTCGTCGGGCCGGCCTTCGTGGTGCTGGAGATGCTCGCGACGATCGGCCTGTTCAAGCGCCTGGTCGCCGAGATCGAGCAGCGCGCCGGCCCCACCCACCTGCGCGACCTGGCGCAACCGGCCACCCGGTGAATCCGCCCGGCCCCGTCGTCGTGATGGGGGCCGGCTCGATCGGCTGCTACGTCGGCGGCCGGCTGCAGGCGGCCGGCGTGCCGGTGCACTTCGTCGGCCGGCCGCGCGTGCTGCAGGCGCTGCGCGAGCACGGGCTGCGGCTGACCGACCTGGACGGTGGCGATGTCACGCTGCCTCCCGCATCGCTCTCGCTGCATGAATCGCCGCCGCCCGGCGCCGCCGCACTCGCCCTGCTGACCGTGAAGAGCGCGGCCACGGCCGAGGCGGCGGCACAGCTGCCGGCCGGCAGCCTCGTGCTCTCGCTGCAGAACGGCGTGTCCAACGCGGCCACGGCCGGCGCGGCGGCGCCCGGCTGCACGGTGCTGGCGGGCATGGTGCCGTTCAACGTGGCCGAGCTGGCGCCCGGCCACTACCACCGCGGCACGAGCGGCCAGCTGGCGGCGCAGGACCACGCGGCGCTCGCGCCGTGGCTGCCCGTGTTCACGCGCGCCGGCCTGCCGCTGCAAACGCACCGCGACATGCGCGCGGTGCAGTGGGGCAAGCTGCTGCTCAACCTGAACAACCCGGTCAACGCGCTGTCGGGCCTGCCGCTGCGCGCGCAGCTGCTCGACCGCGACTACCGCCTCGTCACGGCCGCCCTGCAGCGCGAGGCGCTGGCGGCGCTGGCCGCCGCCGGCATCCGCCCGGCGCAGCTCACGCCAGTGCCGCCGGCCCGCCTGCCGGCCGTGCTGGGGCTGCCGACCTGGCTGTTCCGCATCGTCGCGGCGCGCTCGCTGCGCATCGACGCCCAGGCGCGATCGAGCATGGCCGACGACCTGGCGCTCGGCCGCCGCACCGAGGTCGACGCGCTGTGCGGCGAGGTGGTGCGGCTGGCGCAGGCCGCGGGCGGCCGGGCGCCGCTCAACGAGCGCATCGGCGCGCTCGTCGAGAACGATCCACGGCCGCGCGGCGCGCGCGAGCTGCGCGCCGCGCTGGGCGTCTAGGCTAGTACGTCAGTCCGAGCGTGTAGCTGCCCGCGCCGCCGCTGTAGTAGCGCACGCGCACGTAGTAGGTGGCCGCCGCGGCACCGGTGTTGGTGACCGACGCGCGGTCGACCTGCCCCGTGCCGAGGATGCTGCGCGCCACCTGCGTGCCGGCGCTGTTGTAGACGTACAGGTCGTAGTCGGCGGTGGCCGGCGGCGTCAAAGTGGCCGTGAGCGTGCGGCCGGCGCCCACCGAGACGCGGAAGTAGTCGGTGTCGCTCGAGCTCAGCGTGCCGTTGATGGTGGCCGGGTTCACGCCGATCACCTGCGCGCTGGCGAGCGTGTTGTTGCTCTCCACCTCGGCCACCGTGCCGCCGCCACCCCCGCCGCCACCACCCGCTGCAGCGGTGACGGCCGCGTTGGCGTCGACGATGCCGCTGCCGCACTGCGAGCAGGTGCCGGGGAACGGGCGCGCGCTGCTCTTGAGCAGGCTCTCCACCTGGTCGGGCGTGAGCGCGGCGTTCTTCTGCAGCATCAGCGCCACGGTGGCCGCCACGTGCGGCGTGGCCATCGAGGTGCCCTGGTACCAGGCGTAGCTGTCGGCGCCCGGCGTGGTGGTGCCGCTGTTGAGCGTGGACAGCACGCCGTTGGTGGCCGCGGCGCGCACGTCGCCGCCCGGCGCCGCCACGTCGACCACGCTGCCGTAGTTTGAGTAGTAGGCCTTGGCGCCGTTGCGGTCGGTGGCCGCCACGGTGACCACGCCGGTGCAGTTGGCCGGGTTGAAGTTGGAGGCGTTGGCGTTGCTGTTGCCCGCCGCCACCACCACCACCGTGCCGCGGCTGCGTGCGCCGTTGATCGCGCTCTGTGTTGTCGTGCCGCAGGCGCCGCTGCCGCCGAGCGACATGTTGATCACGCGCGCCGGCGTCGGGTTGGCGGGCACGCCGGAGACCGTGCCGCCCGAGGCCCAGGTGATGCCGTCGGCGATGTCGCTCGTGTAGCCGCCGCATTGGCCGAGCACGCGCACCGGCTGCACCCTGGCGCCAAAGGCCACGCCGGCCACGCCGGCGGCGTTGTTGGTGACGGCAGCGATCGTGCCGGCCACGTGCGTGCCGTGCCACGAGCTGTTGCGCGCCGGGCTGCCGACGCCGCATTCGCCGGCGCTGACCCAGTCGCCGGGGTCGGAGGCGTCGCCGTCGCGGCCGTTGCCGTCGTTGGCCACCGCCAGGTCGCCGATCATGTCGTAGCCGGCCACCAGGTTGGCGGCCAGGTCGGCGTGCGGGCGGATGCCGGTGTCGAGCACCGCCACCACGACGCCGCTGCCGCTGGCCTGGTCCCACGCGGTGTTGGCGCGCAGGCCGCCGGTGGCCTCGTAGTAGTGCCACTGTTCGAGGTAGCGCGAGTCGTTGGGCGTGAGCAGGGGCTGCAGTAGGCGGTCGGGCTCGGCGTACTCGATGTCGGGGTCGAGCGCGGCCATGCGCGCGGCGATCGCCGCCAGGCGCGCCAGCGGCACGCGCTGGTCGAGCTTCATCACGTGGGCCTGCAGTGCGTTGAGCCGCATCAGGCGCATCTGCACGCCGGCCTGGTTGGCCGCTTCGTGCGCGCGCGCCATCGACGTGAAGTCGCTGCGCAGCAGCGGCGCGCTGCCGGCGCGGTACTTGATGATGAGCTGGTCGGTCGCTTCCTCGTGGGGCACGCTGCTGGCCGGATCGGCGCCGCCGGCCCAGGCCGGCGATGCGAAGGCCAGCGTGGCGGCCACCGCCGCGGCGGCCGTCGCCCGCCGCGGGTGCTTGAAGGCACGGTTCGTCATTCGATGCTTCTCCTCGACCCCTCCACCAAACGACAAGGGCTGCTGGTGGCAGCCCGGTGGCGCGCGGCGCTGCTCGTCGCCGCGCGTGGCGCGATGTTGTGGCGCGTCGCGCCGGCTGGCAATGTGCGTTTACGGGGGGCGCGCGGCTGTTGCCGCGCGTTACCCGGCGAGGATCTCGCGCAGCACCTCGCCGGCGCGCCGCACCTGCTCGCCGCTGACGTCCATGTGCGTCACCGCGCGCACGGTGCGCGCGGCGAAGGCACTGACCAGCACGCCGCGTTCGCGCGCTCGCGCCACCAGCGTGGCGGCGTCCATCGCGGGCGGCGGCAGGCGGAAGATGACGATGTTGGTCTGCACCGTGGCGAGGTCGATCTGCACGCCCGGGCAGCCGGCCACCGCCTCGGCCAGCGCACGCGCGTGCCGGTGGTCGGCGGCCAGCAGCTTGCGATGGTGCTCGATGCCGTGCAGTGCCGCGGCGGCCAGGATGCCGTTCTGGCGCAGCGCCCCGCCGAGCATGCGGCGGTGCCGGTTGGCCAGCGCGATGAGCGCCTTGCTGCCGGCCAGCAGCGAGCCGGCCGGCGCGCCCAGGCCTTTGCTGAAGGCCACCGAGACGAGGTCGAAGGGCGCGGCGAGTTCGGCCTCGCTGAGGCCGCTGGCCACCGCGGCGTTCCACAGCCGCGCGCCGTCGAGGAAGCTGGCGATGCCGCGCTCGCGCGCCGCCTCGCAGATGCGCTTCACCTCGGCCTGCGGCACCACCAGCCCGCCGCCGCGGTTGTGGGTGTTCTCGATCTGCACCAGCGTGGTCGGCGCGAACACCGGCAGGCCCTTGGGCTTGATGGCGGCCTCGAAGTCCTCGCGCATGAACAGACCGCCCTCGCCCACCTCGACGATCTGCACGCCGGCGTTGGCCGCCGCGCCGCCGGCCTCGTGCCAGGCGGCGTGGCACTCGCGGCTGGCCACCACCTCGTCGCCTGGCCGCGTGAGCACGCGCAGCGCCACCTGGTTGCTCATGGTGCCGCTGGGCATCCACAGCGCCGCGTCCTTGCCGAGCAGCGCGGCGCACCGTTCCTGCAGGAGGTTCATGGTCGGGTCCTCGCCGTACTGGTCGTCGCCCACCGGGGCGGCGGCCATCGCGGCGCGCATCGCGTCGGTGGGGCGGGTGACGGTGTCGGAGCGCAGGTCGATGGCGGTCATGGGTTCCAGTCCTTCAGGATGTCGGGCACCGCGGCCTTGGCGCGATGCGGCCGCGCGGCGGCCAGCGGCGTGCCGAGGGCGATCCAGCCGACCAGCGTCTCGCCGGGGTCGGCCAGCGCGGCCTGCACGGCCGGGTGGCGCACCTTGGCGCCCGAGAGCATCTTGCCGGCGAAGCCGAGCGCATGCGCGGCGTTGAGGAAGTTGGCGAGCGCGCCGCCGAGCGCCACCCATTGTTCGTGCGCCGGCACGATCGGGTGGCCGAGGTCGATGCGCGCCAGCACCGCCACCGTGACCGGGGCGCGCAGCGCGCGCTCGGCGTCGATGCGCGCGGCGGCCTGGTCCTTGCCGGCGTCGAGCGCGGCCTGCTCGAAGAGCGCGGCCAGGCGCTCGCGCGCTTCGCCGCGGATCAGCTTGAAGCGGAACGGCACCAGTTCGGCATGGTCGGGCGCACGCAGCGCGGCGGCCGCCATCGCCGCCAGCGCGGCGTCGTCGGGCCCCGGCTCGCCGAGGTGCTTGACGCCGAGCGACTGGCGCGAGCAGAGGGCTTCGATGACCGCGTTCATGCTCGTCGTGGGCTCAGAAGACCAGGGTGCGCCATTGCAGGTCGGCCGCGCGCGCCATGAACTGCACGGCGCCGCCGCGGCCGCTGCACTCGGGGATCAGGTCGCTGCCGTCGATGCCGTTGGCGTCCAGCGCGTCGCTGCAGGCGAGCAGCACGGCGCCGTGCGAGACCGCCTCGCGCATCGCGTCGAGCACGGTCTTGGTATGGCGATCGCTCGCGCGCAGCGAGGCCGCCACGCCGGGCACCAGCAGCTTGACGCTGCGCGCGGTGAAGTAGATCTCCACCGGCAGCTCCATCGCCGCCGCCGCCGCGGCGTGGAAGAACGGCGTGCCCAGCCGATGCGGCTCGGCCGGGTCGGCCGCCCAGAGCAGGATGGCCACGCCTTCGGCCTGGTGGGCGACGTAGCTCATGGCCGCGATCTCTTCGTCTTCATTCGAGATCGGCGCGGTGCAGCCAGGCGTGGTGCGCCAACGGTTCGCGCGCCGCCTCGCCGTGCACGAGGCGCGGCTGGTCGGCCGCGAAGTCCGCCAGCCGCAGCCGCGCGAGCCAGCCGGCGCCGTAGGGATCGAGGTGAACGAGTTCGGGCTGCGCGCCGAGCGCCTCGTTCACCGCCACCACCTCGCCGCTCACCGGCGACTTGACCGAGACGATCGACTTGGCGAGTTCCACCACCGCGATCGACTTGTCCTGCTCGACGATGGATCCCATCGCCTTCGGCCGCGCCATGTAGATCTCGCCGCCGGCGAGCCTGATGCCCAGCGCGGTGATGCCCACCGTCGCCTCGCCGCCTTCGACGCGCGCCCACACCTGGTGCTCGACCGAGTACCACAGCCCGTCGGGGAAATCGTGGCCGCTGATCAGCATCGGTTCAAGGCAGCTGGCGGAGGGGGGAGGGAGTCGAACCCTCCAATGATGCATGGCACCACCCACTGGATTTGAAGTCCAGCCGACCCACCGGGATCGCTCCCCCTCCAGCGTTCTTCAAGGTCCTTCCAGGAACAAGGTGCAGTCGCCGCGCAGCTTGTGCACGTCGCCCACGCGGCGCAGCACTCCGATGCGGTCGAAGTGCTCGAGCACCTGGATCGCGCGCTTGCGGCCGAGCTGCGTGGCGTCGCGGAAGTCCGCGGCGGTGACGGCGCCGTCGTGCGCGGCCGCCACCGCGCGCGCGATGGCCGCGAGTCTGGCCATCTGCGCCGGCGCGTAGAACAGGTCTTTCACCACTTGATGCAGCTCGCCGCGCTGCGCCAGGCGGGCGAGCGTGGTGCGCATCAGCGGCTCGCTCTCGGACGCGTCGCGCGCGAGGTCGCGTGCCCAGGCGCCCTCGAAGCCGGATTCGGCCAGCCGCGGCGCCACCTTCTGCGCGATGCGCTCCTCGCTGGCCGAGAGCTTCACGCCGTGCGAAGGCAGGTGAACGTAGGCGCCGCGCTGCGCGATGGCGCCTTCGGCGCGCAGCTGCGCGAGCAGCGCGCGGTACAGCGCCTCGGGCAGGCGCGGCAGCGCGAGGCGGCGCGCGCGCGCGGCGTCGGGGCCCAGCTCGTCGGGTTCACGTTCGTGGTAGGCGGCCAGAGCAGCGAGCAGCCGCTCGCGCGCCTCGCTCGCATGCGCGGCGCCAAGCGCCCACTCACCCTGGCGCAGGCCGGCCGGCACCGCGGGCATGTCGACCACGCCCTGCGCCGCGGCGAAGCGCGCCAGGTCCAGCCCCTGCGGCGACACCGCCAGCAGCGCCGCGGCCCGCGCCTCGGCCGAGGGGGCGCCGAGCGCGTCGAGCTCGGCCAGGCGCTGCGGCGTGCGCCGGTAGCGCGCCGGCGGATGCGGATCGAGCACGCTGCCGCCGGCCAGCGTGCGGCTGGCCGCCGGATCGCGCAGCACGATGCGGTCGCCGTGCCAGGCGCCGATCGGCGCGCGCAGGATCAGCTGCACGCGCGCGCTCGCGCCGGGCGCGATGGACTCGGCGTCGAGCACCGCCACGGTGGCCATGGCCTGCGCGGCGCCGGCATGCACGCTGACGAGCGCGCCCGAGCGCAGCGCGGCGGTCTCCTCGTGCCACAGCGTCAGCGTGGCGTCCACGCGCTGCGTGCCGGCCGCGGCGTTGCCGGCCGCCACCGCGGCGGCGGCCACCAGCCACTGGCCACGCTGGACCTCGTCCTTGCTGGCACCGACCAGGCCGAGCGCGCAGCGCAGCCCGCGGCCGGCGCTGGCCACGGCACGGTTGTTGGCGTGCACGCTGCGCACGCGCACGCGCTGGCCGCCGGGCACCAGCGCGAGCTCGTCGCCCACCGCCACGCGGCCGGCGAACACCGTGCCGGTGGCCACCGTGCCGACGCCGTCGATGACGAAGCTGCGGTCCACCGCGAGGCGGAAGGCGCGGCCGTCGTCGGCGCGCGCGGCGCGGCGCGCGGCGGCGTCGAACAGCAGCGCGCGCAGGTCGGCGAGGCCCGCGCCGCTGGCCGCCGACACCGCAAGCACCGGGGCACCGCGCAGCGGTGTGTCGGCCACCAGCGCGCGCGCCTCGTCCATCACCTGCTGCACGCGCGGCGCGTCCACGCGGTCGGCCTTGGTGACGACGACCGCGCCGTCGCCGATGCCGAGCAGCGACAGCACCGCCAGGTGCTCGCGCGTCTGCGGCATCGGCCCGTCGTCGGCGGCCACCAGCAGCAGCGCGTGGTCGATGCCGGTGGCGCCGGCGAGCATGGTGTGGACGAGCTTCTCGTGCCCGGGTACGTCGATGAAGCCGATGCGCTCGCTCAGCCCCGGCGCCTGGCCCGGAACGTCGAGGAAGGCGTAGCCGAGCTCGATGCTGATGCCGCGCTTCTTCTCCTCGGGCAGGCGGTCGGTGTCGACGCCGGTCAGCGCCTTGACCAGCGTCGTCTTGCCGTGGTCGATGTGGCCGGCGGTGCCGACGATCATGCGAGCCTCTCCTGCAACCGCGGCAGCTGCTCGACGAAGGGCGCCGGGTCCTCCAGGCAGCGCAGGTCGAGCAGCAGGCGGTCGTCGGCGATGCGGCCGATCACCGGGCGCGGCAGCGCGCGCAGCGCGGCGGCAAGTTCGTCGAGGGCGCGGCCGACGCCCTTCTTCGCCACCGGCGCGATCGCCAGGCCCGCCGAGGCAAGCCGGTCGACGGGCAGCGAGCCCGAGCCGATCTGGCCCTGCAGCGCGACCACCTCGACCGTGAAGCGCGGCGCGAGCGCAGCGGCGACGCGCAGTTGCAGCTCGTGCGCGAGCTGGTGGATCGCCTCGACCGGCCGCGTCAGCAGCCTGAGCGTGGGCAGCTCGTCGCGCAGCTTCTCGGGGCGCAGGTAGAGCCTGAGCGTGGCCTCGAGCGCGGCCAGCGGCAGCTTGCTCATGCGCAGCGCGCGCTTGAGCGGGAACTTGCGGATCCTCGCCACCGCCGCCTTCGTGCCGACGATGAGGCCGGCCTGCGGCCCGCCGAGCAGCTTGTCGCCGCTGAAGGTGACCACGTCGCAGCCGGCGGCGAGCTTGTCCTGCGGCAGCGGCTCGTGCGGCAGGCCCCAGGCCGCCAGGTCGACGAGCGAGCCGCTGCCCAGGTCCGAAGCCAGCGGCAGGCCCCTGGCGTGCGCGATGCGCGCCAGCTCGGACTCGTCCACCGCCGAGGTGAAGCCCTGCACCGCGTAGTTGCTGGTGTGCACCTTCATCAGGAGCGCGGTGCGTTCGCTGATCGCGCGCTCGTAGTCGTGCGCGTGCGTGCGGTTGGTGGTGCCCACCTCGACCAGCGTGGCGCCGGCGGCGGCCATCACGTCGGGCATGCGGAAGGCGCCGCCGATCTCGACCAGCTCGCCGCGCGAGACGATCACCTCCTGGCCGCGCGCCAATGACGCGATCGTCAGCAGCACGGCGCCGGCGTTGTTGTTGACCACGGTGGCCGCCTCGGCGCCGGTGATCGCGGTCAGCAGCTCCTCGACGATCGCGTCGCGGTCGCCGCGGCCGCCGCTCGCCAGGTCGTACTCGAGGTTGTTGGGCCCGGCCAGCGTGGCGAGCAGGTGCTGCACCGCGCTGTCGGCGAGCAGCGCGCGGCCGAGGTTGGTGTGGATCACGGTGCCGGTGAGGTTGATCACCGGCTTGAGGCGCGGGGCCAGGCGCGCCTCGATGCGCTCGTCGAGCGCTGCCTGCAGTGCCGGATCGGCGATCGCCGAGCTCGCCAGCCGGCCGGCCAGCGCGTCGGCGCGCAAGCCATCGAGCAGCGCCCTCGCCTCGCCCGCCACCAGCGTATGGCCGTGCTCGGCGACCAGCGCCGAAGCGCGCGGCAGGCGCAGCAGGCGGTCGACGCTCGGCAGGTCCTTCGGGGCCGCCTTCGGGCCCGCCGCCGCTTCCGTCGCCTTCGAACCGTGCACCACGGATTCTTGGGCCGGCGGCATCTAGCTCTCCGCGTCCGGCGGGTCGCCGAACAGCAGCATCAGGTTGACGCCGTGGCGCAGCTTGCCGGTCTCGGAGACCAGCAGGTCGAGCGTGATCGACGCCAGGTCGTCGGCCACCGGGTCGACGAAGGGATCGCGGTCGCTGTGCAGGATCTTCAGGTAGTGGCCGCAGTCGTCGCAGGTCTCGGCCTGCACGGCGGCGCGCGCAGCGCGCTGCGCGCCCTCTTCGTCGCCCTCGTCGGAGGCGTCGAGCGACTGGTAGGCCAGGCTTTTCGTGGACTGGCAGTGCGGGCACTTGCCGCGCTCCATGTACCACTGCATGCTGCACAGGCTGCACTGCAGGTAGCGCTGGCCGAGCGCGTTGCCGCCGGTGCGCGTGAGGCTGGCCACCGGGCGGCTGCCGCAGCAGGGGCAGACCGTGGGGTCGTCGAGGCGCCCGAACGGCTGGCCGAGGTTCTGGTGCGCGGCCTGCACGGCGAGCACCATGTGCGTCCAGTACACCTGCAGCGCGGCGGCGACCACCGGCGCGGCGGCGAGGTCGAGGCCGGCCATCACGTTGGTGAGCAGGCAGTCGGCCTGGCGCTCGAGGAAGTCGGCGTTGGCCGACTCGAGCTTGTCGAGCGCGGCCTGTGCACCGGCCGGCGCCTTGGCGCGCAGCGCGCGCACGATGCCGCGCAGCACGCCGTGCCAGGCCTCGTCGCGCGGCCACTCCGAGGCGGGCAGCGGCGGCACGCCGTCGCGCGCGGCGCGGTCGAGCGCCGCGGCGTCGGGGATCGGCACCGACGGCGGGAAGTCCTTGAGCGACGCCTGCTGCGCCAGCGCCAGTTCGCCGATGAACTCGAGGTACTCGCCCATCGCGTGGCCGCGCGCCAGCTGCTTGAGGCGCATGGCGCGCTCGGCGAAATGCGTGGCGCGCGCGGGCCAGTGGAAGTACGGCACCTCGCCGCCGGCGCGCGCGGCGATCTCCTCGGGCGACATCACGCGCACGGTGGCGGTGGTCATCGGATTGCTCTCTCCAGGAAACAAAGCGGGCGCCGCGCCGGCGCCCGCTGGATCAGCACCGGTCGGCGACTCAGGACTTGCCTTGCGTCATCTGGCGGTACCAGGCCGGATGGTGCATTTTGGCCCAGCCCTCGGGCACCGTGCCGCGCGTCATGGCGCGGATCGAACCCTTGGTCCAGATGGCCATGTAGATGTGCCCGATCACGCTGACGATGAGCAGCACCGCCGCCACCGCGTGCAGCAGCACGGCCACGCGCAGCAGCACGATGGGCACGAACGGCGCGATCCACGGCCGCCACAGCAGCACGCCGGTGGCCAGCAGCACGGCCATGCAGATCACGAGCACCCAGAACAGCATCTTCTGGCCGGCGTTGAACTTGCCGGCCTCGGGCATCTGCGGGTGCTTGCCCATCAGCAGGTCGCGCGCCTTGGCGCGCCATTCGGCGTCGCCGGGCTGCATCAGGTTGTCGCGCCAGTGGTGCACCGCCATCAGGATGAAGGCGAAGAACATCACCAGCCCGATGAACGGATGCAGGATCTTCGTCCACGGACCGCCCCCGAACAGGTAGCTGAAGAAGAACATGCTCGGGTGGAAGAAGGCCAGGCCCGAGAGCCCGGCCAGCACGAAGGTGATCGCGACGACCCAGTGGGTCATGCGTTCGCCATCGCTGTAACGACGGATCACCTTCATACCTTTTCCTCCTCGCTCTTCTCTTCGTGCGGGCCGACCTTCATGTAGTGGAAGAAGCCGGCGGCCACCGCGGCCAGCATGCCGGCCAGCGCGAGCGGCTTGGCCACGCCCTTCCACAGGCTGACGAGCGGGCTCACCGTCGGATCCTTGGGCAGGTCTTCCAGCTCGGGGCGGTCGGCGTGCTTGAGCACGTACATGACGTGCGTGCCGCCGACGCCGGCCGGGTTGTACAGACCCGCGTTCTGGAAGCCGCGCTCCTTGAGCTCGCCGGCGCGCTTGTTGCCGTACGAGACCATGTCCTCCTTGGTGCCGAAGGAGATGGCGCCGGTCGGGCAGGTCTTCACGCAGGCGGGTTCGAGGCCCACGCCACCCGGTCGGAACACAAGGTGCACTTGTACGCCTTGTTGTCCTTCTGGCTGATGCGCGGAACGTCGAACGGGCAGCCCTTCACGCAGTAGCCGCAGCCGATGCAGTTCTCGCTGATGAAGTCGACGATGCCGTTGCTGTACTTCACGATCGCACCGGGCGCCGGACAGGCCTTGAGGCAGCCCGGGTCGTCGCAGTGCATGCAGCCGTCCTTGCGGATCAGCCACTCGAGGTTGCCGTCCTTCGGCTCGACCTCGAAGAACTTCATCACCGTCCACGACGTCGGCGTCAGGTCGGACGGGTTGTCGTACACGCCGATGTTGCTGCCGACCTCGTCGCGCAGGTCGTTCCAGTTCATGCAAGCCACCTGGCAGGCCTTGCAGCCGATGCACTTGGACTCGTCGATGAGCTTGGCGAGCTGCGGCGCGTTGGTGCGCACCTGCGGGCTGGGCGTGGTGGTGGCGCTGCGCGCCGTGACATCGAGGGATTGCAAGCTAGACATGGTGCTCTACCTCACGCCTTCTCGATGTTGACCAGGAACGCCTTGAACTCCGGCGTCTGCGAATTCGCGTCGCCCACGAAGGGGGTCAGCGCATTCGCCAGATACCCGTTCTGCGTCACGCCCTTGAAGCCCCAGTGGATCGGGATGCCCACGTGGTGCACCTTCTTGCCGTTGACGTCGAGCGCCTTCATGCGCTTGGTCACCACGCAAGCGGCCACGACCTCGCCGCGGTTGCTCTTCACCCGCACCTTGTCGCCCTGCTTGATGCCCTTCTCCTTGGCCAGCTCGGTGCCGATCTCGACGAACGGCGCCGGCTGCGTGACGGCATTGCTCCTGGAGTGTTTGGTCCAGAAGTGCAGGTGCTCGGTCAGGCGGTAGGTGGTGGCCGCGTACGGGAACTCCGAAGCCTTGCCGAAGGCCTCCATGTCGCCCTTGTAGACCCGGGCCGCGGGGTTGCTCGTGGCCTTGGGGTTGTTGGGCGCCAGCGGGTTCATGCCCAGCGGCGTCTCGAACGGCTCGTAGTGCTCGGGGAACGGACCTTCGTTCATGCCCACGGCGTGCAGGCGGGCCACGCCTTCGGGGTTCATGATGAAGGCGCCCACGTTCTGCTCGGGCGCGGCATCGGGGCGCATGTCGGGGATGTCGGCCCCGGCCCAGGCCTTGCCGTTCCACGCCAGGTAGCGGCGGCTCGCATCCCAGGGCTTGCCGTCTTTGTCGGCGCTCGCGCGGTTGTAGAGGATGCGCCGGTTGGCCGGCCAGGCGTAGCCCCAGTTCTGGTACACGCCCAGGCCCGACGGGTCGCTCGTGTCGCGCCGTGCCGAGAGGTTGCCGGCCTGGCTCCAGACGCCGCAGTAGATCCAGTTGCCGCAGGCGGTGCTGCCGTCGTCGCGCAGCATCGCGAAGCCGGGCAGCTGCTCGCCGGCGCGCACCAGCGGCTGCGGCGGGGCGGCCGGCGCCGCCGCGGTGGCCGCCACCGGCTTGACCGAGCCTGCCGTCGCCGGCTTGGCGCCGGCCATCGCCGCCGCGGCCGCCGGCGTGGCGGGCAGCGGGTAGACGTCGGCCAGCGCGCGGCCGTTGATCTCGCGCAGCAACTCGCCGGGTTGCGGCACGTTGCTGTTGAGGTACGGCCAGGTGAGCGCCGCGATCGGCTCGGGCAGCGTGCCGCCCTCCTTGGCGTAGAGGGCGCGGATCTTCACGAACAGGCGCGCGACGATCTCGCTGTCGACCTTGGCCTCGCCCGGCGGATCGACCGCCTTCTCCTTCCAGCTGATGACGCGGCTGGAGTTGGTGAAGGTGCCGGTCTCCTCGGCGAAGCAGCCGGTGGGCAGGCGGAAGACCTCTGTGGCGATCTTGCTCGAGTCGACGTCGTTGAGCGGGCCGAAGTTCTTCCAGAACTCGCTCGTCTCGGTCTCCAGCGGGTCCATGACCACCAGGTACTTCAGCTTGGCCAGCGCGGCCGACAGCTTCTTCTTGTTGGGCACCGCGGCCAGCGGGTTGAAGCCCTGCACCAGGAAGCCGTTGACCTTGCCCTGGTGCATGCGCTCGAAGATCGCCAGGATGTCGTAGGCGCCGTCGCGCTTGGGGATCCAGTCGTAGGCGAAGCCGTTCTCCGCGGTGGCCTTGTCACCGTAGTACGTCTTCATCAGGCTGGTGTGCCACTTCGGGAAGTTCTGCGTGAAGGCCATCTGGCCCGGACGCAGCGGCTTGCCGGTGCGCGCCGCGAGGTACTTCTCGCGCGTGTCGTCGGCGTCCGTCGGCGCGGCCTGGTAGCCCGACAGCACCTCGGAGTAGGCGCACATGTCGGTGATGCCCTGCACGTTGGCGTGCCCGCGCAGCGCATTGACGCCGCCGCCCGGCCGGCCCATGTTGCCCAGCAGCAGCTGGATCATGGCCATGGTGCGGATGTTCTGCGAGCCCACGCTGTGCTGGGTCCAGCCGAGCGCGTAGCAGATCGTCATCACCTTGTCGGTGGCCGACGTCGCGGCGATCATCTCGCACACCTTCAGGAACTGGTCCTTGGGCGTGCCGGTGATCTGGCTCACCATCTCCGGCGTGTAGCGCGCGTAGTGCTTCTTCATCTGCTGGAAGACGCACTGCGGGTCCTGCATGGTCTCGTCGACCTTGACGTACCCGTCGTCGCCCAGCTGGTAGCCCCAGCTCGCCTTGTTGTAGCTGCGCGTGGCCTCGTTGTAGCCGCTGAACAGGCCGTTGTCGAACTTGTAGTCCGCCTTCACCAGGAACGTCGCGTCGGTGTTGAGCTTGACGTAGTCGGTGTGGATCTTGTTGTTGGCCAGCAGGTAGTTGATGACGCCGCCAAGGAAGGCGATGTCGGTGCCCACGCGGATGGGCGCGTAATAGTCGGCCACCGCCGCGCTGCGCGTGAAGCGCGGGTCGACCACGACGAGCTTGGCCTTGCGGTGCTGCATCGCCTCGGTCACCCACTTGAACCCGCAGGGGTGGGCTTCGGCGGCATTGCCGCCCATGATCAGGACCATATCCGTGTTGCGGATGTCGGTCCAAGAATTCGTCATCGCTCCGCGACCGAAAGTCGGGCCCAGACTGGACACCGTCGGCGCGTGTCAGATGCGCGCTTGCGTATCGAGTGCAACCATCCCCAGGCCGCGAGCGACCTTGACGGTGAGGAAGCCGGATTCGTTGGACGCCGCCGAGCTGACGAGCAGCGCGGTGGTGTTCCAGCGGTTGACCGTCACGCCCTTGTCGTTCGTCTTGACGAGGTTTGCGTCACGGTCGGCCTTCATGTGCTTGGCGATGCGGTCCAGCGCCTCGTCCCAGGAGATGTTCTTCCACTCCTTGGAGCCGGCCTCGCGCACCTGCGGCACCTTCACGCGGTTGGGCGACTGGATCATGTCCATCACCCCCGCGCCCTTCGGGCACAGCGTGCCGCGGTTGACCGGGTTGTCGGGGTCGCCTTCCACGTGGACGATCGTCGACTTGACGTTCTTCGCCTTGTCGCCGAGCGTGTACATGATCATCCCGCAGCTGACCGAGCAGTACGGGCAGGTGCTGCGGGTCTCGGTGGTCCGGGCGAGCTTGAAGTTGCGCGTCTCGGCCAATGCTGCAGTTGGCGAGAAGCCCAAGGCGACGAGGCTGGACCCAACCAGCGTCGCGCCGCTCACCCGGAGAAATGATCTCCGGTTCATGTCCATGATTTGCTGTCGTCTCCGTTCGGGATGTGCCCGGCACAGGCGAGCGCGGCGGACTTGCCACGCACGCAGCGGGTTTTCCCGCAGTGAAGCTAGGGATTCAATCCGGACGACCCCGGGCCTTGACAAGTCGGCGCGCGACAAGTTGTCGCGACGCGCCGCCAGCCGCGCCCGGGTCTAGCATCGGCGCGCCATGGCCCATCCCGCCGCCCTGCCCGCGCCCCGCGAAGACCGCGCCGACGCCCACGAGCGTTGGCCGGGCGCCACGGTGCTGGTGGTCGACGACGAGCCGGGCATGCGCAACTTCCTCGTCAAGACGCTGGCGCCGCGCACCGGCCAGGTGCTGGCCGCCGGCTCGGCCGAGGAGGCCGAAGCGCTGCTGGCGCGCCACCGCTTCGACCTGCTGATCCTGGACATCACGCTGCCCGGCAAGAGCGGCATCCAGCTGCTCGAGGAACTGCGCGCGCAGGGCCACCCGGGCGAGGTGGTGCTGATCACCGCCTTCGCCGACCTGGACACCGCGATCGCCGCGCTGCGCGCCGGGGCCGGCGACTTCCTGCTCAAGCCCTTTCGCGTGACGCAGGTGCTCAACGCCTGCCGCCAGGGCCTGGAGCGCGCGCGCCTGAAGCGCGAGAACTGGCTGCTCAAGCGCGCCCTGCTCGAGCGCACGCCGCCGGCCGACGGCCTGGTCGGCCAGAGCATCGTCGTCAAGGGCCTGCAGGCGGCGCTGCAGCGCGTGGCGGCGGTGGACAGCACGGTGCTCATCACCGGCGAGTCGGGCACCGGCAAGGAACTCGCGGCGCTGGCGCTGCACCGCCTGGGCCGCCAGCGCCGGCGCGGCGCCTTCGTGCCGCTGAACTGCGCCACCGTGAGCACCGGCCACATCGAGGCCGAGCTGTTCGGCCAGCCGGGCCACGACGGCCTGTTCGTCTACGCCCAGGGCGGCACGCTGTTCCTCGACGAGGTGTCCGAGCTGCCGCTGGCGGCCCAGGCGGCGCTGCTGCGCGTGCTCGAGACGCACCTGATCCGCCCGGTGGGCAGCGAGCAGGAGATCCCGGTGGACGTGCGCATCGTCGCCGCCTCCAGCCGGCCGCTGCGCGCCGAGGTCGGCGCCGGCCGCATGCGGCCCGAGCTGTACTACCGGCTGCAGGTGGTGGAGATCGGCCTGCCCCCGCTGCGCGCGCACAAGGAGGACATTCCCGACCTGGTGGCGCATTTCGTCGGCACGCTGGCGCCGCGCCTGGGCGTGCCGCCGATCGACGTGACCAGCGAGGAGATGCACCTGCTGCAGGAGTACGACTGGCCGGGCAACGTGCGCGAGCTGCGCAACCTGATCGAGCGCTCGCTGATCGTGGGCTCGCTCAACCTGAGCGCGCTGCACCAGGACCTGGCGCGGCGCAGCGGGGCGGCGACCGCCTCGCCCTCCACGCCCTCTTCGCCCACCCACCCGGCGACGCCGGCCCCGCCTGCCGCCGTGGCCGCCGCCGGCATGGTCGGTGGCCCGGTCGACCTCGCCACCATCGAGCGCCGCCACATCCTGGCGGTGCTCGAGTCGGTGGGCGGCGACAAGTCGCGCGCCGCGCGGCTGCTCGGCATCTCGCGCCGCACGCTCGAGCGCCGCTTCGCCGACGGCTCGCTGCAAGGTGGCTGACGCGGGCGGCGTGGTGGTCCCGGCCGCCGCGGCGGCCGCGGCCGCGGCCGGCTCGCGCGCAGGCCACCCCGCCCGCGCCAGGTGGTGGCGCGGCCGGCCGCGCCTGTCCATCCGCAACAAGCTGCTGGCGATGGTGCTGCTGCCGCTGGCCGGCGTGCTGCCGGTGCTGGTGGCGCTGCTGCTGTGGTGGAGCGGCGAGGCCTTCGACCGCCTGCTCATCACCAAGATCCGCGCCGACCTGGCCGTGGCGCAGGGCTACTTCGACCGCACGCTGGCCGAGGTGGGGGCGAGCGCCGGCGCGATCGCCGAGTCGCGCGCGCTGCACGACGCGCTGGCGCGCCCGCCGGCCGAGCTGCCGCGGCTGCTGGAGGCGTTCCGCCGGCGCGAGAAGCTCGACTTCGTCAACCTGCGCGAGCCCGACGGCACGCTGCGCGCCACCCACGCCGGCCTGCCGCCCGCGCGCGAGCCGGCGCCGCCCGCCTTCTGGGCCGCCGCCGCGCAGCGCGACCTGACCAGCGTCGAGCTGCTGCCGGCCGCCGCGCTCGAGCGCATCGGCCCCGAGCTGCTGCCGCGCGTGCCGGTGCCGCTCGTGCCGACGCGCAACGCCGCGCCCACCCAGCGCACGGTGGAGGAGCGCGCGATGCTGCTGCAGTCGATGCACGCGGTGCGCGACGCCGGCGGCCGCCTGCTCGGCCACGTGCAGGCCGGCGTGCTGCTCAACCGCAACCTGGCCTTCATCGACCACATCAACGAGATCGTCTACCCGGAGGGCTCGCTGCCCTTCGGCAGCCACGGCACGGCCACGCTGTTCCTCGACGACGTGCGCATTTCCACCAACGTGCGCCTGTTCCGCAGCGACGGCGACGCTGGCGGCGACCACCGCGCCATCGGCACCCGCGTGTCGATGGCGGTGCGCGAGAACGTGCTCGGGCGCGGCCAGACCTGGCTCGGCCGCGCCTTCGTGGTCAGCGACTGGTACGTCTCGGGCTACCTGCCGCTGGCCGACAGCGCCGGCCAGCGCATCGGCATGCTCTACGTGGGCTACCTGGAGCGGCCGTTCACGCTGCTCAAGTACGCCGCGCTCGGCACCATCGGCGTGGTCTTCGCCGGCGCGATGGCGCTCGCCGCGCTCGTCTCGCTGCGCTGGGCGCGCAGCATCTTCCAGCCCGTCGAGCAGATGGAGGCGACGATGCGCCGCGTCGAGGCCGGTGCGCTCGCCGCGCGCGTCGGCCCGGTGGCCAGCACCGACGAGCTCGGCCTGCTCGCGCGCCACCTCGACCAGCTGCTCGACGCGGTGGGCGAGAAGACGCTCGAGCTGCAGCGCTGGAACGCCGAGCTCGACGCCAAGGTGGCCGAGCGCACGCGCGCCCTGCAGGAGGCGCAGGCGCACCTGGTGCGCAGCGAGAAGCTGGCCACCGTGGGCCAGCTCACCGCGAGCATCGCGCACGAGGTCAACAACCCGATCGCGGTGATCCAGGGCAACCTCGATCTGGCGCGCGAGCTGCTTGGCAGCGAGGCCGCTCGCGTGGCGCCCGAGCTCAGGCTGGTGGACGAGCAGATCGAGCGCATGCGGCTCATCGTCACGCAGCTGCTGCAGTTCGCGCGGCCCACCGAGTACGCCGGCTACGTGACCTCGCTCGACCCCGCGCGCCTGCTCGACGCCAGCCTGATCCTCGTCGAGCACCTGCTGGCCAAGACGCAGATCGAGGTGCGGCGGCGCTTCGCGTCGACGCGCACGGTGGCCATCAACCGCCAGGAGCTGCAGCAGGTGTTCGTCAACCTGCTCGTCAACGCCATCCACGCCATGCCCGGGGGCGGCACGCTCGAACTGGCGACGCGCGACGACGGCGCCGAGGTGCTGATCGAGGTGGCCGACACCGGCCCCGGGCTGCCGCCCGAGCTGATGAGCCGGCTGTTCCAGCCCTTCACCACGCACAAGGCCGAAGGCACCGGGCTCGGGCTGTGGATCAGCCGCGGCATCGTCGAGCGTTACGGCGGCGACATCCGCGCCGCCAACCGCAACGGCAGCGGCGCCGCGAGGGGCGCCGTGTTCACGGTGCACCTGCGCGCCGAGGCCGCCGCGTGAGGGCCGGCCGCCCGGGCGCCCGGCCGCTGACGCGCTGGCGCCAGGTGCACCGCTGGCTCGGCGTGGGCCTCGGCCTGTGGTTCATGGCGGTCGGCCTGACCGGCGCGCTGCTCGTCTGGCGCGACGAGCTCGACGCCTGGCTCAACCCGCAGTGGTTTCGCGCCGTGGCCAGCGGCCCGGCGCTCGACGTGCAGGCGCTGGCCGACAAGCTGCGCGACGAACAGGGCCTGACGCGCATCGAGCGCATCCGGCTGCCGCGTGCGCCGGGCGAGGTCTTCCGCGTGCAGCTGCGCGCCGGCGCCAGCCGCGTCGAGAGCGGCCGTCTCGAGGCCTTCGTCGACCCGGCCAGCGGCGCCCTGCTCGGCACGCGCAGCCTGGAGAAGGTGTCCTTCGCGCGCGAGCACGCGCTGCGCAACCTCTACGAGCTGCACCGCAACCTGCTGCTCGGCGAGCCGGGCAGCAACGTGGTGGGCATCGCCGGGCTGCTGCTGATGACCTCCGCCGTCAGCGGCCTGGTGGTGGCCTGGCCGCGCGCCGGCGCGCACTGGCGCCGCCTGGTCGGGGTGAGCTGGCGCGCCAACGCCACGCGGCTGCTGTTCGACCTGCACCGCTCCTGGGGCGTGCTGATCGCGCTCGTGCTGCTGCTGGCCACCGCCACCGGCGCCACGCTGGTCTACCTGAACTACGTGCGCGACCTGGTGAGCCGCGTCTCGCGCGTCGAGCCGATCCCGGTGCTGCCCTTCCTCCGCGCCGGGCGCGACGCCGCCGCGCTCGACCTCGGCGAGCTGCAAGAGCGCGTGCAGGCCGCCTTCCCGACGCACCGCGTGGTCGAGCTGCGGCTGCCCGAGCGCGGCCTCACCGGCGTGACCTTCCAGCTGCACCGCGCCGGCGACGTGCACCGCCTGGGCGACACGATCGCCTGGTTCCACCCCTTCAGCGGCGAACTGCTGGCCGAGCGCAGCGCGCGCACGCGCAGCGCCGGCGAGTCGTTCATGCACTGGTTGCTGCCGCTGCACGTGGGCAGCGCCTTCGGCAGCGCGGGGCTGGTGGCGATGTGCCTGGCCGGCCTCTCGCCGCTGCTGCTGGTGTGCTCGGGCCTCTGGGTCTGGTGGCGCAAGCGCCCCGGCGAGCGGCTCGCCCGCGAGCGCGCTGCGCAGCGCGCGCAGCAGCACTGATCGCCAGCGCGACGCCTCGGCCCAGCGCCACAGGTTGATCGGCAGCAACAGGCAGTGCAGCGCCAGCACCGGCTGCAGCCCGGCCGCCGCGCCGTAGGCCGCGAAGGCGAGGTTGGTGGCCACGGCCAGCGGCCGCATGCGGCGCGCGTCGCGGCACGAGAAGGTGGCCACCATGAGCGCGGCGGCGGCCCAGCCGATCGTTTCTGCGTGCATGCTGGTTTGGACGGGAAATCGCGGCGCGGCCGGACATGCGCTCGGCGCGCACCCTCGGGAGAGACAATCCCGGCCATGGACGCGCCCGGACCTTCCCCACTCGCCGCGGGCGAGCACGGCCTGAGCGTCGAGGCGGCGCGCGCGGCGATCGCGGCGGCCCTCGCGCCGCCGGACGTCGGCGTCGAGACCGTGCCGCTGGCCGCAGCGGCGGGCCGCGTGCTGGCCGCGCCGCTCGTCTCGCCGCTCGACGTGCCGGCGCACGACAACTCGGCGATGGACGGCTTCGCCTTCGACGGCGCGGCGCTGCAGCGCGAGACGCCGCTCGAGCTGGCGGTGGCCGGCCGCCTGATGGCCGGTGCGCGTTTCGATGGGCGCATCGGCGCCGGCGAGTGCCTGCGCATCATGACCGGCGCGCCGATGCCGGCGGGCTGCGACACGGTGGTGCCTTTCGAACTCGCGACGCTGCTCGACGCCGAACGGCGCATCCGCATCGCGCCGGGCACGCTGCGGGCGGGAGACAACCTGCGCCGGCGCGGCGAGGACCTGGCGCGCGGCAGCGTCGCAATCGCCGCCGGGCGCCGCCTGCGTCCGGCCGATGTCGGCCTGGCGGCCTCGCTCGGCCTGACCGAGCTCGCGGTGCGACGGCGCCTGAAGGTCGCCCTCTTCTCCACCGGCGACGAGGTCGTCGCACCGGGCGGCCCGTTGCCGCCGGGCGCCATCTACGACAGCAACCGCTTCGCGATCGGCGCCTCGGTGCAGCGGCTCGGCCTCGAGGTGGTCGACCTCGGCCTCGTGCGCGACGACCCGGCCGCGCTCGAAGCCGCGCTGCGCCAGGGCCTGCAGCGCGCCGACGTGCTGCTCACCAGCGGCGGCGTCAGCGCCGGCGACGCCGACCACACGCGCGACGTGCTGGCGCGGCTGGGCGACGTCGCCTTCTGGAAAGTGGCCATGCGCCCGGGAAGGCCTTTCGCCTTCGGCGCGTTGCGCCGCGCCGACGGCAGCGCCTCGTGGCTTTTCGGCTTGCCCGGCAACCCGGTGGCCGCGCTCGTCACCTTCCACGTCTTCGTGCGTGACGCGCTGCTCGCGCTGGCCGGCGCCCTGCCCGAGCCGCTGCCGGCGCTGCCGCTGCCCTGCGCGGTGCCGATCCGCAAGCGGCCCGGGCGCAGCGAGTTCCAGCGCGGCATCGTCGAGCGCGCGGCCGACGGCCGCTGGGGCGTGCGCCCCTTCGCGCAGCAGGGTGCCGGCATCCTGCGCAGCATGAGCGAGGCCAACGCGCTGATCGTGCTCGGCCCCGAGCGCGGCAGCGTGGCCGCCGGCGAGCCGGTCGACGTGTGGCTGTTCGACGGCCTGGTCTGATCGGGTCGCATTCGCCAGATCTCGTCAAGCGGGCCCGGACGGCCCGGCGTCAAGCGGGCCCAGCCCGGACCGGGAACACCCTGAGGCAGACATCGGGACGCTGGCGCGTAATACACCAGCATCCCCCCAACCACGAGGAGTCCTCACGTGCGCCGAACCGCTGTCACCGTCCTTTCCGTCGCCACCGCGACCCTGCTGGCCGCCTGCGCCGTCACACCGAGCAGCGGGCCGATGAGCTTCTTCGTCACCAGCGTGGGCAGCGGCAAGGGCGCGGACCTGGGCGGCCTGGCCGGTGCCGACGCGCACTGCCAGAAGCTCGCCGCGGCGGCCGGCGCCGGCGGCAAGACCTGGCGCGCCTACCTGAGCGTGTCGCCCACCTTCGCGCAGGGCAGCAACCCCGCGGTGCCGGCCATCAACGCGCGCGACCGCATCGGCCAGGGCCCCTGGTACAACGCCAAGGGCGAACTGATCGCGCGCAACCTCGAGCACCTGCACAACGGCAACAACATCAACAAGAACACCGCGCTCGACGAGAAGGGCCAGATCGTCAAGGGCCGCGGCGACACGCCCAACGAGCACGACATCCTCACCGGCAGCCGCTCCGACGGCACCGCCTTCGCGCCGCAGACCGACACCACCTGCAAGGCCTGGACGAGCAGCAGCGACGGCTCGGCCATCGTCGGCCACCACGACCGCATCGGCCCGCTGCCCGAGAACTGGGCCAAGAGCTGGAACTTCTCGCACCAGAGCGCCGGCTGCAGCCAGGAGGCGCTGGTGCGCACCGGCGGCTCGGGCCGCTTCTACTGCTTCGCCACCAACTGACCGCCCGGCTCCGGCATCGCATCCGCCTCGAAGCGGATGCGCTCCGGCGCGCTGTAGCAGAGGAAGCGCCGGCCGCTGGCGCGGCCGATCAGCGTCAGGCCGAGCCGCGCGGCGAGCTGCTGGCCCATCGCGGTGACGCCGTTGCGTGACACCAGGATCGGGATGCCCAGGCGCGCCGCCTTGAGCACCATCTCGCTGGTCAGGCGGCCGGTGGTGTAGAGCAGCGTGTCGGCGCCGCGCTCGCCGCGCATCGCCATCCAGCCGGCGAGCGTGTCCACCGCGTTGTGGCGGCCGACGTCCTCGACGAAGTGCAGCAGCGTGCCGGCGCGCCACAGCGCCGTGCCGTGCACCGAGCCGGCCTCGCGGTAGACGCAAGGGTGGCGGCGCATCGCGTCGAGCAGGGCCACGAGTTCGCCCTG
>Ga0073934_10004436_pt1 | contig 23377 bp, 27 predicted proteins | sample LarsenN4metaG_FD_76834 | JGI IMG/M metagenome (GOLD analysis project Ga0073934, IMG submission 76834) | Hot spring sediment bacterial and archeal communities from British Columbia, Canada, to study Microbial Dark Matter (Phase II) - Larsen... ... | reverse complement strand
GGGCGGGGATCCAGGCGGACCTGAAGACCTTCAGCGCGCTCGGCGTGTACGGGATGACGGCGATCACCGCGGTCACCGTCCAGAACACGCGGGGCGTGAGCGGGTACCAGGAGCTCCCGCCCGATGTCGTCGCCGACCAGATCCGGGCGGTCGTGACCGACATCGGGGTCGACGCGGCGAAGACCGGCATGCTGGCTTCGGCGAGGATCGCGGAGGCGGTGGCGGAGGCGATCGCCGAGACCCGGATCCCGAACCTGGTCGTCGACCCCGTGTCGGTGTCCAAGCACGGGCATCGGCTCCTGGCCGAGGAGGCGATCGACGCGCTGCGGAGCAGGATCCTGCCGTTGGCCACGCTCGTGACCCCGAACCTCCCGGAGGCGAGCGGGCTCGCGGGTCTCCCCGTCCGCTCACGCGACGCGATGCGGGAGGCGGCGCACGTCATCCTCGGGATGGGTCCGCGCGCCGTGCTGGTGAAGGGCGGCCACCTCGAGGGCTCGGCGGGAGCCGACGACCTGCTCGCCGACGCCGATGGCATCGAGTGGATCCACGGCGAGCGGATCGACACACCGCACACGCACGGGACCGGGTGCACGCTGTCCTCGGCGATCGCCGCGCACCTCGCGCTCGGCGCGGGGCTCCGGGAGGCCGTGCACCTGGGGAAGGCCTTCGTGACGGAGGCCATCCGCCACTCGATGGCCCTCGGTCACGGGATCGGACCCGTGGACCCGATGTGGGCCGTGCGACGTGCGGACGGGAGCTGATGGGTCAGCCGGCGCGCTGAACCTTGCCGGCCTTCAGGCAGCTCGTGCACACGTACAGGCGCTTGGGGGCGCCGTTCACGACGGCGCGCACGCGCTGCACGTTGGGGTCCCACCGGCGGTTCGTCCGGCGGTGGGAGTGGGAGACCTGCTTGCCGAAGAACGGCTTCTTCCCGCAGATGTCGCACACGGCTGCCATGGCCGAGCCAGGGTAGCAGACGTCCCCGGCATCACCCCTGGACCAGTGCCTCGACGCGCTCCCGCAGCTCGTCCGCCGGGATGGCGCCCGGATAGGTGTCGACCACGGTCCCCGACGCGTCGTAGAAGACGGTGAACGGCTGGCCGACGAGCCCGAGGCTGTCGCGGATCGCGCCGGTCCGGTCGAAGAGGCTGGGGTAGGTCCAGCCGTACTCCTGGATGAACGCTCGGGCATCGGGCCTGGTATCCAGCACGTCGAGGCCGAGGAACCGCACGCGGTCGCCGTACTCCTGGGCGGCGGCCGCGAGGGCGGGCGCCTCGTTCCGGCACGGGCCGCACCACGACGCCCAGACGTTCACCACGACGGGCGTTCCTCGGAGGGTCTCGAGCAGGGCCTCGTAGCCCGCGACGTCGACCTCGGGCAGCTCGGTGGGGCTGGAGGGGAGGGCCACGACGGCCCCCTCGCCCGAGCTCGAGGGCGCATCGCCCCGCCCGCACGCCGCGGCCAGGAGCGACACGAGCACCACACCGAGCAGCCATCGACGGCGGCGCATGGTCCTCATGGTAGAACCGAACCATGGTCCCCCCGCTTCCGCCGGTCGGATGGCGCGCATGCCGCTGACCCTCGCCTCGCCCGTCACCGCGATCGACCGGCAGCTCGCCGGTCGGCGCGTAGGGTTCCGGACCAAGGGACCACCGGCGCATGAGGTCCTGGCCTCATCGCTGCAGATCCGGACCGTCGGACAGCTGCTGCACCACTACCCCCGCCGGTACATCGACCGCTCCGAGGTCACCCGCATCGGGGACCTGAGGGTCGGGCAGCGAGCCAACGTCATCGCCAAGGTGAAGCGGGTGACCAAGCGCCAGGCGCACCGGAACCGCCGGATGACGATGGTGACGGTCACCCTGTACGACGGCTCCGGCTACCTGGACCTGACGTTCTTCAACCAGCCGTGGGCCGCGAGCCTGTACAAGGAGGGTCACGAGCTGGCGGTCTCGGGGATCGTCCAGCTGTACCGGGGACGGCTCCAGCTCGGCGGCCAGGAGGTGGAGCTCCTCAGGGGTGAGGATGCCGATCTGGTCCACACGGGCCGGATCACGCCCGTCCACAGGGCGACCGAGGGCATCACGACCAGGACGATCCGCGAGCTCGTGCACCGCGCGCTGGAGCAGCTCCGCCGCATCCCGGACCCGCTGCCGCCCGAGATCGTGCGCGCGGAGGGCCTGGAGCCACTCGACACGGCCATCCGAGCGATCCATTTCCCCGCGTCCCAGGAGGAGCTGGCGGCGGCCCAGGAACGCCTCAAGTACGACGAGCTGTTCGCGCTCGAGCTGGGGGTGGCGTTCCGCAAGCACCGCGTCGAGGCCGCCGAACAGGGGGTGAGCCACACGCCCACCGGGCCGCTCACCGACCGGCTGCTCGCCACCATCGCGTTCGAGCCGACCGCGGCGCAGCGCCGGGCGATGGACGCGGTCGGTCGCGCGATGGCCCGCCCCCGGCCGATGAACCTGCTGCTGCAAGGAGACGTCGGGTCCGGCAAGACGCTCGTCGCCCTGCATGCGGCGCTCGTCGCGATCGGGTCCGGGCACCAGGCGGCCATCATGGCGCCCACGGAGGTGCTCGCCGGGCAGCACTACCGCTCGATGCAGGCGCTGCTCGGCCCGTTCGGCGCCATCCCCTACCTGGAGCTGGCGGGGGGTCGGGCGTCCGGGCCGCAGGGGTCGTTGTTCGAGGAGGCGCACGGAGAGCCGGTCGAGGCGGGCGTGACGTACGCGCTGCTCACGGCCTCGGTCACGGGCAAGGACCGCGCGAGGATCCTCGGGGGCGTGGCGAGCGGGGACGTCGACCTGGTGGTCGGAACCCACGCGCTGGTCCAGGAGGGCGTCGCGTTCCACGACCTCTCGCTCGCGGTGATCGACGAGCAGCATCGGTTCGGCGTGCACCAGCGGATGGCGCTCAAGGGGAAGGGCGGCTCGCCGGACGTGCTGATCATGACGGCCACCCCGATCCCGCGGACCCTGGCGCTCACCTACTACGGCGACCTCGACGTCGTCGTGCTGGACGAGATGCCCCCCGGCCGCCAGCCGGTCCGGACCCTGATCGCGCGCACCGCGGCGGAGCGCCGTCGCGCGTACGACCTCGTGCGCGAGGAGGTCGCCGCCGGCCGGCAAGCCTTCGTCGTGTGCGCGGCGATCGACGAGGCGAACAGGACCGAGGTCCGGGCGGCCGAAGCCGAGGCGCGGCGGCTCGCGGAGGAGGTCTTCCCCGACCTGTCCGTCCACGTCCTGCACGGGAGGATGCGCGCCGCGGAGAAGGAGCGCGTGATGGAGGCGTTCCGCTCGGGCGAGCACCACATCCTGATCTCGACCACGGTGATCGAGGTGGGGGTGGACGTCCCCAACGCGACGGTCATGCTCATCGAGAACGCCGAGCGCTTCGGCCTCGCCCAGCTCCACCAGCTGCGCGGGCGGATCGGCCGGGGCGCGCACGCCGCGACCTGTGTCCTGTTCGACGAGTCCGATGAGGGCAACGAGGACGCCCGCACGCGGCTCGAGGCGATGGTCCGAACGACCGACGGGTTCGAGCTCGCCGACCAGGACCTGCGCCTGCGCGGGGAGGGCACGCTCTTCGACGTGCGGCAGTCGGGCATGCCGGACCTCAAGCTCGCGCGCCTGGCGGAAGACCTGGACCTCGTCCGGCGCGCCCGGGCGCGCGCGTTCGAGATCGTGGGGGCCGACCCGGACCTGTCCGAGCACCCGGCCCTGCTCGCCGAGCTGCGCACCCGGTTCGAGCGCTCGATCGACTGGCTGTTCCACGGATGAGGGTCGTCGCCGGCTCGGCGAAGGGCATCCGCCTCGCGCCCGTTCCCCGAGGCGTCCGGCCGGTCCCCGACATGGCCCGAGAGGGGCTGTTCTCGAGCCTCGGTCCGGCCGTCGACGGGGCCCGGGTCCTGGACCTGTACGCGGGGACCGGCGCGCTCGGGGTGGAGGCCCTCTCGCGCGGCGCCCGGGAGGCGGTCCTCGTGGAGCGCGACCGAGCCGCCCTGCGGACGATCCGCGAGAACCTGCGCCGGACGGGCCTGTCCGATCGGGCGGTCCTCGTGGGTCTCGACGTTCGAGCGTTCGTCACGAGAGATGACAAGAACGGGGCGCCGTTCGACCTGGTCCTGGCCGACCCTCCGTACGGCCTGGTGGGCGCGGAGCTGGACGGCGTGCTCGCCAGCTTGGACGCCGGGTGGCTGGCGCGCCACCGATGGACCGTGGTCCTGACCCGCAGGAAGGGGAGTTCCATGCCTGTCATTCCGGTACACTGGTCCGCTGCCAGGCGCCTGGTGTACGGCGACACCCTGGTGCTGCTCTTTCGGGAGGCATGACGATGGGCTTGACCGCCCTGTGCCCGGGGACGTTCGACCCCGTGACGAACGGTCACCTCGACATCATCGAACGTGCAGGTCAGCGCTTCGACGCGGTGATCGTCGGCGTGCTGGACAACCCTGCCAAACGACCGTTGTTCAGCTTGGAGGACCGGGTGGCGATGCTGAAGGAAGCGACGGCGTCGATGGACGCCGTCTCGGTCGCCTCGTTCTCGGGATTGCTCGTGGAATCGGTAACGGCCCTCGGCGCCGACGTGGTCGTCAAGGGTCTGCGCGCCGTGACGGACTTCGAGGCCGAGATCCAGATGGCGCAGATGAACCACGCGCTCGCGGGTGTCGAGACGCTGTTCATGACCACCAGCCCGGCGTGGTCCTTCCTCTCGTCCTCGCTGGTCAAGGAGGTCGCGAGCTTCGGGGGAGACGTCAGCGGGCTCGTTCCCCCCGTCGTTGCGGAGGCGCTGCGCGCGCGGTTCGGGGGAGAGCGCTAGTGGACCTCGCCGCCCGGATCCAGCAGCTGGAGGACCTGGTGCGCGACGCCAAGTCGATGCCCCTGTCCGCGTCTGCCCTCATCAACCGGGAGGAGCTGCTGGAGCTGATCGGCGAGATGAAGGCCGACCTGCCCGAGGAGATCAAGCGCGCCCGGTGGGTGGTGAAGGACCGGGAGGAGCTCCTCGCCAAGGCCCGTCGGGACGCCGAGGCGATCGTCGAGGACGCGCGGCAGGAGCAGCTGCGGATGGCCACGCGGGAGGCCATCGTGCAGCGTGCGGAGGAGGAGGCCCAGCGGATCGGGGCCGAGGCGGAGGAGGACGCCCGCCGCATGCGCCTGGAGGCCGAGGACTACGTGGACGCCAAGCTCGCGCAGTTCGAGGCCGTGCTCCAACGCATCACCGAAGAGCTCGCCGCGACCGGCCAGCAGGTGGCGCGGACGATCGACCAGGTGGGGGCCGGCCGCGAGAAGCTGCGGGGGGTCGCGCCGGCGACCAATCCCGAGATCGGCCCGGAGGTCGCGTTCCCGGAGGAGGAGCCGTGATGCGCCCGATCGACGTCCGTGACCTGCTCGACGCCCCCGGCTCGGCGAAGACCGTGCGCGTCGACGAGGTGGTCCCGGGGCTCCGCACCGAGATGGCCGAGGTGCCCGAGGACACCCACCTCGCCGGGGACCTCACCCTGGAGAGCGTGGTGGAGGGCGTGTACGTCACCGGCTCGGTCGCGGGGCACGTGGTGTTCCACTGCGCGCGGTGCCTGCGCGCGTTCGAGCGGGACTTCGACGTGGAGATGCACGAGCTGTTCGTCCGAGAGCCGGGGCCCGACGACGACTACGCCCTCGGGCCCGACCTCGCCCTCGACCCCGAGCCGATGGTGCGAGATGCCGTCCTGCTCGGGATGCCGTTCTCGCCGCTGTGCAAGCCGGATTGCCTGGGGCTGTGCGAGCGGTGCGGCGGCGACCGCAACCTCGGTGAGTGCGCATGCGCGCCGCCGCCCGATCCACGGTGGGCCGCCCTGGAGCGGTTCCCGGACGAGCCGTAATCGACAGGAGGTCGACCCGATGCCGGTCCCCAAGCGGAGACAGAGCCACACACGCAGCGCGAAGCGCAAGGCCAACTGGAAGGCGCAGCCGCCCACCTACGCGGAATGCCCACAGTGCCACCAGCCCAAGCTGCCGCATCGGGTCTGCGCCAACTGCGGGTACTACGCGGGCCGACAGGCCATCGAGGTCGAGTAGGTCGCGTGACCCGGGCGAAGGGAGGCGCCGGGCCCAAGGCCCTGGACCGCGCCCTCGGCGTGCGCTTCCGGGACGCCACGCTCCGCGAGGCGGCCCTCACGCACCGCTCGTACGCGTTCGAGCAGGACCTGGGGTTCAACAACGAGCGGCTCGAGTTCCTCGGGGACGCGGTGCTGGGGCTGGTCGTGACCGACATGGCCTTCCGCGAGTTCCCGGACATGCCCGAGGGCGAGCTGGCGAAGCTGCGAGCGGCCGTGGTGAACATGACCGCACTGGCGGAGATCGCGCGGGACCTCGGCGTCGGCGAGCACGTGCGGCTCGGCAAGGGCGAGGAGATGAGCGGGGGCCGCGACAAGGCCAGCATCCTCGCAGACGTCCTCGAAGCCATCCTCGGCGCGGTGTACCTCGACCGCGGGGTCGAGGCCAGCCGCAAGATGATCGAGCGGCTGTTCCGTCCGCGGATGATCGCCTACGTGCGCGGGGAGGGCGGCCGTGACTACAAGACGATCCTGCAGGAGCTGGCGTCCTCGGACCTGCACGCGCTGCCCGAGTACCGGATCGCCGAGCGGGGGCCCGATCACGAGAAGGAGTTCACGGCGACCGTCTTCCTGGCCGGCGAGGCCTGGGGGACCGGCACGGGCCGCTCGAAGAAGGAAGCGGAGCAGCAGGCGGCGCACGAGGCCTACCGCAAGCTCTCCGAGCGCTCGGTCGAGGCGGAGACGGGCTAGGAGGGGGCCGCGGTGGAGCTGCCGGAGGTCGAGGTCATGCGTCGGGACCTCGAGAAGGACGTCCTTGGGCGCAAGATCGTCCGGGCCGAGGTCCGGCCGGCCAGGAACGCGATGCGCATCATCCGTCGGCACGGCAAGCGCAAGGAGTTCGCCGACCGCTTGACCGGGCGCAGGTTCACCAAGACGGAGCGCCGCGGCAAGTACATCTTCCTCCACATGGACAACGGAGACGTGCTGGTCGTGCACTTCGGCATGAGCGGGCAGTTCCTGCGGGGCAACAAGCGTCAGCCCCTGCCTCCCCACACGCACGTCGTGATCGACTTCCAGCAGGGCGGCGACCTGCGGTACGTGGATCCGCGTACGTTCGGCGAGATGTTCGTCGCCACGCCCGACGAGCTCGGCAAGGTGAAGGAGCTGCAGCACATCGCGATCGACCCGCTCGACCACGTGTTCACGTGGCAGGCGTTCGGGGCGGCGCTCGCCCAGCGGGCCTCGAAGATGAAGCCGCTGCTGATGGACCAGAGGTTCATCAGCGGCCTGGGCAACATCTACTCGGACGAGGTGCTGTTCGCGGCCGGCCTGCGACACGAGCGGATGTCGGACACGCTGTCCTCGCAGGAGGTCCGGCGCCTGTACCGCGCGCTGCAGGAGGTGCTCCAGGAGGCGATCCGGTACCGGGGGACGACGCTCGACGACGAGGCGTACCTCGACCTGTTCGGCAAGCCGGGCGAGTTCCAGTCCGAGCTCAAGGTCTACGGACGCGCCGGCCAGCCCTGCCGCCGGTGCCGCACCCCGATCGAGGCCGTGAAGATCTCGGGGCGGAACGCGTACTTCTGCCCCCAGTGCCAGAGCTGAGTCGGAAGGCCTCGCGCGGTGTCGAGGGCTCGGGTCAGGCGAGCTCGACGCCGGCGCGCTCCATGCGCTCGAGCGCGCGGTCGCCGTCGCCGGGGCGGAGGTCGACCGCGCGGATCGCGTGCCGCAGGACCGTCGTGGCGAACCCGAGCCGCCGCGCGTCGAGCGCGGTCTCGACGACGCAGTAGTCGGTCGCGACCCCGCAGATCACCACGCGCTCGACGCCACGGGAGCGCAGGAGCGACTCGAGCCGTGTCGCCGCCACGTCGCCGCTCTCCGGATCGCGGACGCTGAAGCCCGAGTAGCCGTCCCGGCCGTCGACCCCCTTGCGGACGACCGGGCCGTCGGCGCGCAGGTCTGGGTGGAACTCGGCGCCCCAGGTGTGCTGCACGCAGTGGACGGGCCAGGTGCCGCCGTCCTTCTGGAAGTGCGGGGTGGTGCCCGGGTGCCAGTCCTGCGTGAAGAGCACGGCGGCACCGGCGGCCCGCGCCCGCTCGATCTCGGCGTTGATGAGCGGGACGGTCTCCTCGCCACCGGGCACGTACAGGTTCCCCGAGGGGTCGACGAAGTCGTTCTGGACGTCGACCACGAGGAGCGCCGTGGCGGGATCGTACGTGACCACGGTCCTAGTATGCCCTCGTGAAGCGCGTGCGCGTGCTCGTCTCGGGCCGGGTGCAGGGGGTCTTCTTCCGCTCGACGTGCGCCGCGGCCGCACGCCGGCTCGGGCTGGCGGGGTTCGTCCGCAACCTCCCCGACGGACGGGTGGAGGCCGCGTTCGAGGGTGCGCCGGTGGACGTGGACCGGATGGTCGAGTGGTGCCGGCACGGCCCGGAGCTCGCGAGGGTCGATGCCGTCGAGGTGATCGGGGAGCCGCCCAAAGGGGAGTCGGGGTTCCGCACGAGCGGATGAGACCGCTGGTCAGCGGGTCGCGAAGTTCGCGAGACGAAGTCCGGATTCGGCTGCAGGGCACTGCTAGCATCGCGCCGCATGTTCCTCCGCTCGCTGCAGGTCCGAGGCTTCAAGAGCTTCGCGGACAAGACCGTCCTGGAGTTCGCTCCGGGCGTCAGCGTGATCGTCGGGCCCAACGGGTCCGGCAAGTCCAACCTCGTCGACGCCATCAGCTGGGTGCTCGGCGAGCAGGGCCCGCGCGCGCTGCGGGGCGGGCAGATGGCCGACGTCATCTTCGCGGGGAGCCCGGCGCGCCCGCAGCTGGGCATGGCCGAGGTCAAGCTCGTGATCGACAACTCGGCCGGCCTGATCCCCGTGCCGATGAGCGAGATCGAGATCAGCCGGTCGATCTTCCGTTCCGGCGAGAGCGAGTACCGGATCGGCGGACAGGTCGTGCGCCTGCTCGACGTGCAGGAGCTGCTGGCCGAGAGCGGGATCGGGCGGGCCCTGCACACGATCGTCTCGCAGGGCGAGCTCGACACGATCTTGTCGACGCGCCCCGAGGACCGGCGCCGGTACATCGAGGAGGCGGCCGGGATCGCGAAGCACCGCAAGCGCAAGGAACGCGCCGAACGCAAGCTCGCGGGCCTCGACCAGGACCTCCTGCGGCTGCAGGACGTGCTGGCCGAGCTGAAACGCCAGCTGAAGCCGCTGCGACAGCAGGCGGAGATGGCGCAGCGCCACGAGAAGCTGACCGCCGAGGCGGATGAGCTCTCGGTGAAGCTGGCCGCCGCCCGGCTGCGGACCCTGCTCGTGGAGCGGGAGCAGCGTCGCGCCGGTTGGGAGGAGGGTCTGGAGCGACGGCGCGTGGCGCGAGCTCGGCTCGACGCCCTGGACGAGCGCGTGCAGGGCGCCGCGGACGAGCGGGCACGGGCGGTCTGGGCCCTGCAGGAGGCCGAGGGCGCCCTGCGCCTGGCGCTGTCGGCCAGGTCCGAGGCCGAGGCGGAGCTGCGCCACGCGCTGGAGGCGGAGTCCGAGGCGCGGCAGGCGCTGGCCGCCGAGGCCACCCGAGGGGTCCGTCTGACGGCGCTCGACGAGGATCTGCGGCGGGTGCAGGCTCGGATCGCCGAGATCGCGGGCGAGCTGGAGATGCGCGAGCGCGAGCTGGAGGAGGCCGAGCGCAGGTTCCGCGAGGCCCAGGAGCGCCGCCGGCAGGTCGACGAGGAGCGCCGGCGGGTCTCTGAGGAGGCGGCCGCGCACCGGGCGGAGGTGGAAACGCTGCGCCGCTCGCTCGCGAGCCACGACCGGGACCGGCAGGGCCTCGAGGCCGAGCGGATCGACCTGGAGCGCCGCGGTGCCGAGGCCCGGGCCCGGGCGGAGGCCCTGTCGACCGAGATCGAGCACGTGGACGCCGGTACGGCCCCGCTCGCCGAGCGGCGGGCGGAGCTCGAGCGGGAACGCCACGGCCTCGCGGATGCGGTGGCCGAGCTCGAGGAGGCGGTGCGACTGCATGAGCGCCGTCGAGACGTCCTCGCGGCGCGGCTGAAGGACCTCGAGGAGACCCCCGGCTCTCGGTTCCTCGAAGGTCACCGAGGCCGCGCCATCGGGCTGCTCGGCGATCTCGTCGAGGCGGAGGAGGGCTGGGAGCGAGCGCTCGCGGTCGGCCTCGGGCCGCTCGCGGACGCCGTCGTGTACGCGCGCGGCGAGGAGGCCGTGGCCGACGCGCCCGAGGGCGACGGCGCGATCCTGGCGGTCGCCGGCGGCGGTCCGGGCTCGTTCGTCCTGGATGGGGAGCGCACGCTCCTGTCCGTCGTGGCCGCCGACGCGGCGGTGCGCGGGCTCGTCACCACCGCGCTGCGGGACATCTACCTCGCGGCGACCGTGCAGGAGGCGGCGGCCAAGCACGCCCGGTATCCGAAGGCGGCGTTCGTCACGAGCGACGGCGTCCTCGTCGGACCGATCGCCATCCGCACCACGCGACGGGGCGACTCGCGGGCCGCCGAGATCCGACGCGAGCTGGCGGTCGTCGAGCACGATCTGGCCCGCGCCACGGCCGCCCTCCGCCCCAAGCGTGAGCGGGTGGTCGCGATCCAGCGCGAGCTCGACTCGCTCGCCGAGCAGATCGATGCCAACGATGCCGCGATCACGCGCGCGGCGGAGGAGCTCTCGCGCGTCGAGGCGGAGCGCTCCTCCCTGGCGAGGGAGGAGTCCCTGCTGGCCCAGCGGATCGCCGGGATGGACGATGCCGCCGCGGTGTGGCGCGACCGGCTGGCCCAGGCCGAGCCCGTGACGCACGCCTTGCCGGAGCTCCCCGCGCTCGCCGAGCCCCCGATCCAGGCGCGGGTGGCCGTGGAGACGCTCCGCCGGGACCGCGCCGCCCTGGAGTCCCGTCTGTCCGCCGTCCGCGCCGAGCTGGAGGGCCTGGCGGCGCAGGACCCGGCCGCCCTCCGGGCCTCGGTGGCGGCGGCGGAGAGCCGCCGTGAGCAGGCCGAGGCCGCGCTGCGGGAGGCCGAGGTCGCCGCCGCGGCCGCCGAGGAGGCTCGAGCCGCCGCGGCCGACGCCGAGCGAGCGGCGACGGAGGCCGAGGCCGACGTCAACCGGGCGTGGCGTGAGGCCTCGACCGAGCTCGATCGTCTGCGGGAGGCCTACGAGGACGAGGACCGATCTCGAGGGGACCTGGAGCGCCGCATCCGCGACGCGGAGCGCCTGCTGGTCGAGGGGCACCAGCGCGACCCGCAGGACGCGATCGCGCTGCTCTCGGAGGAGGACGGCGTGGAGTCGCTGGAGAAGCGCGCCGAGCTCGTGCAGCGACGCCTGGGGCTCCTCGGGCGCGTGAACCTGCTGGCCGGCGGCGAGCTCGAGGCGCTCCAGGAGCGGCACGACTTCCTGGCGCGGGAGCTGGAGGACGTGCGCAAGGCGCGGCGCGATCTGCTGGAGGTGATCGGGCGGATCGAGCAGGAGATCACCATGGCCTTCGAGTCGGCCCTTCGCGACGTCGCGGCCGAGTTCGAGCGGCTGTTCGGGGAGCTGTTCCCCGGGGGCGAGGGCCGTCTGATCTCCACCGAGCCGGGCGATCCCCTCAACACGGGCATCGAGATCGAGGCCCGACCCGGCCGCAAGCGCGTGAAGCGGATCTCGCTGCTCTCCGGCGGCGAGCGGGCGCTGACCGCGATGGCCTTCCTGTTCGCGATCTTCCGCGCGCGGCCGAGCCCCTTCTACCTGATGGACGAGGTCGAGCCCGCCCTGGACGACATCAACCTGCACCGCTTCCTGAAGCTGCTCGATGGGTTCGCCGCCGACTCACAGGTCCTGATCGTCACGCACCAGAAGCGGACGATGGAGATCGCCGGGATGATGTACGGCGTCTCGATGGGCAAGGACGGCACCTCCAAGGTCGTGGCCCAGCGGCTCGACCAGCCCGGGGTCGAGGCGGCGGTCGGCGTGGAACGGATCGTGGCGCCCGTCGCCGTGCCGGAGCCGGACGCCGTTCGCTAGCCTGAGGACGTCGTGCTGATCTCCGTCCTGCTCGTCTGCGCCCTGATCGCGCTCGTGCTGGCGGCCCTGCTGATCGGCTCCCGGCGCCGGGCGCCAGGCCAGGACGCCGGCCGGACGCCCACCGCCGAGCCGGCGGAGCCGGCGGGTCTGGGAGCGCGCGTGCGCGCCCTGTTCGCGGGTGACCAGGGCGACGTGTGGCGTGGCCTGCAGGATGTCCTGATCAAGGCCGACGTGGGGTCCGTCACCGCCGGCCGCATCGTCGAGGATCTGCGCGCCCGGTTCCGGGCGGGGGACGATCCGGTCGAGATGCTCACCGCCGAGGTGGTCGACGTGCTCGCCGGTGACGACACGGTGCTGCACCTGCCCACGGGACGGCTCGGCATCGTGATGGTCGTGGGGGTGAACGGCTCGGGCAAGACGACCACGATCGGGAAGCTGGCGGCGCGTCTGGGCAGGGACGGGAAGCGCGTGAGCCTCGCCGGCAGCGACACGTTCCGGGCAGCGGCCTCCGAGCAACTCGACGTGTGGGCGCGCCGGGCGGGCGCGCAGCTCGTGAGCCAGGAGCGGGGCGCAGATCCTGGGGCGGTCGCCTTCGACGCCGTGAGGTCGGCGCAGGCCAAGGGGATGGACGTCCTGATCGTGGACACGGCCGGACGCCTGCACACGAAGACGCCCTTGATGGAGGAGCTGCGCAAGGTCCGCCGGGTGATCGAGAAGGCCGCCGGGCGCGGTCCGGACGAGACGCTGCTCGTCCTTGACGCCACGACGGGTCAGAATGGCATCGCGCAGGCGCGGGCGTTCACGGAGGCGGTCGACGTCTCGGGCGTGGCGCTGACGAAGCTGGACGGAACCGCGAAGGGGGGAGTCGTGCTGGCGGTGCGGGAAGAGCTGGGCGTGCCCGTCAAGCTGATCGGGGTCGGCGAGGGCGTGGACGACCTCGAGCCGTTCGACGCCCGCGCGTTCGCCGAACGGCTGGTGGCGGGGTAGCCATGGCCAAGGCCGACATCCTGATCGTCGAGGATCACCCCACGATGCGGGAGGCGATGCGGCTCGTGCTCGAGCACGAGGGGTTCGAGATCCGGGAGGCGGGGGACGGGTCCTCCGCGCTCTCGATGGTGAAGGAGCAGCCTCCGGACCTGATGTTCCTGGACCTCAACATCCCGGGGGCGAGCGGCGCCGACGTCCTGCAGCAGGTCAAGTCCGATCCGGCGACGGCGGACGTGCGCGTGATCATCGTCACGGCGACGGGCGAGGAAGGGCGCGACTACGTCCTGTCGCTCGGCGCGGATGAGTACTTCACCAAGCCGTTCTCGCCCACCGCGCTCCTGCGGACCGTCGAGCGGGTGCTCGAGGCAGGCGGAGCGTGAGCCGGGTCGAACGGTGACCGGCAGCGGGGCCCGTCTCGGCTGACGGCTCCTTCGGTAACAACGCAGCCGTTCGAGACGTCGTCGGGGGGCAGGAGCGGTAGGCTCACCTGCGATGTTCGACACGCTCACGGGCCGTCTCGACGGCATCTTCAAGAAGCTCCGCGCACGCGGGAAGCTGCATCCCAAGCAGGTCGAGGGTGCCCTGTCCGACATGCGCACGGCGCTGCTGGAGGCCGACGTCGCCGTCGAGGTCGCCGACGACCTGCTCGAGCGCGTGCGAGCCCGCGCGCTCTCCGAGGAGGTCATGAAGAGCCTCACGCCCGCCCAACAGGTGGTGAAGGTCGTGCGTGACGAGCTGCAGGAGACGATGGGCGGGACGCAGGTGCCGTTCCAGCTGCCCAGCGCCAAGCCGGCGGTCGTGATGGTCGCCGGGGTCCAGGGCTCGGGCAAGACCACGGCGTGCGCCAAGCTGGCGGCACAGCTGCGCTCCAAGGGCAAGCGACCGCTGCTCGTCGCGGCGGACCTGTGGCGCCCGGCGGCCGTCGACCAGCTCATGACGCTCGGCCGCGAGATCGGCGTCGAGGTCACCTCGGACGGCAAGGACGCCGTGAAGGTCGCCAAGAGCGCCCTGAAGCTGGCGGATCGCGAAGGGTACGACGTCGTGATCGTGGACACCGCGGGACGCCTGCACGTGGACCAGGAGATGATGCGGGAGGCGCGCCGCGTCAGAGACACCCTCGCGCCGCACCACGTGCTCATGGCCTGCGACGCGATGACCGGTCAGGACGCCGTGGTGCAGGCGAAGGCGTTCATGGGCGAGGTCGACACGACCGGGTTCGTCCTCACCAAGCTCGATGGCGATGCGCGTGGTGGCGCCGCCCTGTCGATCACCGCGGTCACGGGACGACCGGTCTTCTTCGTCGGGACGGGTGAGAAGCCCGAGGACCTCGAGCCGTTCTACCCGGACCGGATGGCGTCGCGGATCATGGGCATGGGAGACGTCCTGACGCTGATCGACAAGGCGCAGGAGACCCTCGACGCCGAGCAGGCGGCCGAGAGCGCCAAGCGGATGCTCGAGGCCAGGTTCACGCTGGAGGACTTCCTGGTCCAGATGCGGGAGATGCGCAAGCTCGGCCCGCTGCAGGACCTCCTCGCGATGCTCCCGGGCGTGCCGGGTGGCAAGAACGCCCTCAAGGACCTGCAGGTGGACGAGGGGCAGATGACACGCGCGGAGGCCATCATCTCCTCCATGACCAGGGAGGAGCGTCGCGAACCCGCTATCATCGGCGGGTCCCGACGCCTGCGGATCGCGCGCGGCTCGGGGACGACGACGGCCGACGTGAACGCGCTGCTGAAGGAGTTCGAGGCCGCCAGGAAGATGATGAAGACGATGTTGGGCGGCAAGCGGATGCCCCGGATCCCCGGCATGCCGCCGATGCCCGGAACGTAGGAGAAGGCACATGGCGGTTCGGATCAGGTTGAAGCGGATGGGCGCGAAGAAGCGCCCGTTCTACCGCGTGGTCGTGGCCGATCAGCGGAGTCCCCGCGACGGCCGCTTCATCGAGAACATCGGCAAGTATCACCCGCTCGAGGACCCATCGCTCATCGACATCGACGAGGAGCGCGCCCTCTACTGGCTCGGGGTCGGCGCGCAGCCGAGCAACACCGTCCGCGTGCTGATGACGAAGGTCGGGATCTGGGAGCGGTTCGAGCGGTCCAAGGAAGCTGCCGAGACCCCGTGAGAGAGCTGCTGGAGTTCCTCGCCCGCGAGCTCGTCGACGAGCCGGACGCGGTCGAGGTGACCGAGACCGAGGACGACCGGGGGCTGCTCCTGTCGCTGCACGTCGCGCCCGACGACATGGGCAAGGTCATCGGCAAGGGGGGCCGCACCGCTCGGGCGCTGCGGGCCGTGATCCGGGCCGCCGGCACCCGCGCCGGCATCCACGCGGCCGTGGAGATCGTCGACTGAGATGAGCGGCGAGCCGACCGTCGTGGTCGGCCGCGTCACCCGCCCCCACGGCGTGCAGGGTGAGGTCGCGGTCCTCGTGCTCTCGGAGGTGCCGGGGCGGTTCGCCGATGGGGCGGCCGTGTGGCTCGAGGGGGGACGCGTCCTGACCGTCCGCTCCTCCCGCCCGCACAAGGGCCGGCTCCTCGTCCGGTTCGAGGAGGTGCCCGACCGGGCGGCGGCGGACGAGCTCCGCGGCGCCCTGCTCGTGGTGCCCGTGTCGATGTCGCCTCCGCTCCCCGAGGGCTCCTGGTGGGACCACGAGCTGATCGGCTGCGCGGTCGGGACCGACGCCGGGCGCGCCCTGGGCGAGATCACGGAGGTCATCCACACGCCGGCCAACGACGTCTGGGTCACGGTGGACGCCGCGGGTGCCGAGACCCTGGTGCCCGTGCTGAGGGACGTGCTGGTCTCGGTCGACGTGCAGGGGCGGACGATCGTCGTGCGAGACGTCCCCGGCCTCACGGTGCCCGAGCCGTAGGCGGGCGGCCGCGGTTGCTAGCCTGCGACCGTGCGGATCGACATCCTGACGATCTTCCCCGGCATCATCGAGGGGCCGCTCCACGAGAGCCTGCTCGGCAGGGCCGTGGCCGACGGCGTCGTGGAGGTGGGGGTGCACGACCTCCGCGATCACACGAGCGACCGTCACCGGCAGGTGGACGACGAGTCCTACGGCGGCGGGCCCGGCATGGTGATGAAGCCCGAGCCCATCTTCGCCGCGGTCGAGGCGCTCGGGGAGGGCCCCAAGCGCGTGCTGCTCCTATCGCCGGCCGGGCGGCGGCTCGATCAGGCGCTCGTGCGCGAGCTGGCGGCCGAGCCGTGGATCGTGCTGATCTGCGGCAGGTACGAGGGCGTGGACGAGCGCGTCGTGGAGGGGCTGCCCGCCGAGGAGATCTCGATCGGCGACTACGTCCTGTCCGGTGGCGAGATCCCGGCGCTGGTCGTGGTCGAGGCCGTGACGCGCCTCGTCCCGGGGGTGATCGGGCGGGAGGCCTCGCACGAGCGGGACTCGTTCGGGGCGGACGGCCTGCTGGACCACCCGCACTACACGCGCCCCGCCGAGTTCCGCGGCATGCGGGTCCCGGAGGTCCTGCTGTCCGGAAACCATGCCGAGATCGAGCGGTGGCGGCGGGGGGCGGCCCTGGCGAAGACGCGCCGCAACCGGCCCGACCTCCTGCACGGGAGGCCGCCGGGCGACTGAGGGCGCCCCGTCTGCTATCGTTCCTCGTCCCGCCATGAAGAACACCGACCTCATCGACAAGGCCTACCTGCGCTCGGACATCCCCGACTTCCGACCCGGCGACACCGTGAAGGTCCACGTGCGCGTGGTCGAGGCGGGTCGCGAGCGCATCCAGGTCTTCCAGGGCGTGGTGATCGGACGGCAGGGCGGCGGTCTGCAGGAGACCTTCACCGTGCGCAAGATCTCGTTCGGCGTCGGCGTCGAGCGCACCTTCCCGGTGCATTCCCCCTCGATCGCGAGGCTCGAGATCGTCTCGCGGGGCAAGGTCCGGCGCGCCAAGCTCTACTACCTGCGCGAGCTGCGCGGCAAGAAGGCCCGGATCCGCGAGCGGCGGACCCCCGGCGAGGATCTCGCTGCGATCAACGCGGCGGCCCTGGCCGCGGGCCAGGAGGCCGAGGATGCCCCCGGGCCGGCCGAGGGCGACGGGCTCGAGTCCGTCGCCGAGGCGGTGGACGGGCCCGAGACCGTCGACGGGACCGAGGCCGAGCTCGAGCCGACCGCGGCCGAGGACGTCGGTGACGACGCCGGCGCTCCCACCGACGACGCGTAGGGACGCGACGGTGGAACCGCCGACCGGCTCCGACGAGCCGGCGGAGCCGACGGTCCCAAGGCCGGCCGGCACGGTCCGCGCCCCGGAGCCCACATCCCCGCCGGCCCAGGCCCCGAGCGTCACCCCCTCCGCCACGCCCGACGCCGCCACCCCCTCCGCGCCTCGAGCCGATGGGCCGACCGCGTCCACGCCGGACGGGTTCGTCGCCGGTCGCCGTGGCGGGGACCGGGACGAGCCGCACAGCCTCGGGGCCTTCCTGCGGGAGCTCCCGGTCCTGATCGTGATCGCGTTCGCCCTCGCGATCGTGCTGAAGACGTTCATCGTCCAGGCCTTCTACATCCCCTCCGGCTCGATGGAGCCGACCCTGGAGCCGGGGGACCGGGTCCTGGTCGTGAAGGCGTTCGACACGCCCGAGCGCGGCGACATCATCGTGTTCGAGAACCCCCGGCCGGGTCGGCAGCCCGACCGCGGGCTCGTCGGCGGCTTCCTGCACTGGCTCTCGGAGGGTCTCGGGTTCGCCCGCCCGGCGGACGAAGACTTCATCAAGCGCGTGATCGGCCTGCCCGGGGAGACCGTGGAGCTCCGCAACGGCACCGTGTACGTGAACGGCCTGGCCATCGAGGAGCCGTACCTGCAGGGTCCGCCCGACACCCGCGACTTCGGGCCCGTCAAGGTGCCGAGGGGCAAGCTGTTCGTGCTGGGCGACAACCGGCTGAACTCCAACGACTCCAGGTACGGGCTCGGGTTCGTCCCCCGGGATAAGGTGGTGGGGGAGGCGTTCGTGGTGATCTGGCCGCCATCGCGGATCGGGTGGTTGAGCTAGCGATCGACATCGGGCGGTACGAGCGCGGGCTGCGGGAACAGGGCTTCCTGCGCGTCGCCGGCGTCGACGAGGCCGGGAGGGGAGCGCTGGCGGGGCCCCTGGTCGCCGCCGCGGTGATCCTGCCCCCCGACTTCGACCTCACGGGGATCGCGGACTCCAAGGCCCTCACGGCCGGCGCGCGCGAGGCGGCGTACGCCCGGATCGTCCGGGACGCCGTCGCCTGGTCGGTGTGTCGCTGCATGCCGACGCGCATCGACCGCCGTGGTCTCCACAAGACCAACCTGTGGCTGTTGCGCCGGTGCGTCACGACGCTCGCGGTCGAGCCCGACTACGTCCTGACCGATGGGTTCGCGGTGCGACGGCTGCCGATGCCCAACCTGTCGATCAAGAAGGGGGACGCCGTGACGGCCTCGGTGGCGGCGGCCTCCATCGTGGCGAAGGTGACACGGGACCGCATGATGGACCGGTACCATCGACGCTTCCCCGCGTACGGGTTCGACCGCAACCGCGGGTACGGGACGAGGGAGCACCGCGACGCGATCCGGACGCACGGCCCGTCGCCGATCCACCGCTTCTCGTTCAAGGGCCTGAGCTCGGGTGCCTACGACGGTGAGGGGGACGGATGAACCACGAGGACGACATCGAGCGCTTCGAGGAAGAGCGCGAGCTCGAGCTGTACCGCGAGTACCGCGACGTCTTGCCGATGTTCGCCTACGTGGTCGAGACCGAGCGTCGCTTCTACCTGGCCAACGAGGTCCAGATCCACGAGCGGGGGAACGGCTGGGTCGAGGTGGAGCTCGGCGATGCGTGGGTGTGGGACATGTTCCGCCCCGCGAGGTTCGTCTCGAGCGTCCGGGTCATGACCCGTCGGGACGTGAACGTCGAGGAGCTCCGCCGGGAGGAGATGCAGCTCCCCGGCTAGCGTTGCCGTGTCGGAGGGTGCGGCTACCGTCCCGGGCATGGGTGGACCGGCCCGCTCGGACGACCGTCGCGCGCTCGGGGCCGCCGGCGAGGACGCGACGGCGGAGGCGTACGTGCGTCGTGGGTTCCGCGTGCTGGCCCGCAACTGGCGCTGCCCGATCGGCGAGATCGACCTCGTGCTGGAGCGCGGTGGCCTGCTGGTCTTCTGCGAGGTCAAGACGCGCACCGGGTCGGCCTTCGGCGGCGGGTACGAGGCCGTGACCTGGGCGAAGCGCCGGACGCTCCGGCGGCTCGCCGAGGCCTACATGGCGGCGGAGCGGCCCGATCATGCAGCGACCCGGTTCGACGTCGCCAGCGTCTGGGTCGGCTCGAGCGGGGCCGACGTGGAGGTCTTCGAGGACGCGTTCTAGGGTCGGCACCACCGACCGCCTATCATCGGCGCAGATGGGGGGCGCGGGGTGACGGCTGCTTCGGAGGGCACGCCTCGAACCACGCTCGGACGCTGGATCCCGCTCGCCGGGACCCTGCGTTCCTACCGATCCGCCTGGCTCGGTCGCGACCTCGTGGCTGGGCTGGTCCTGACCGCGTTCCTCGTGCCGGTCGGGATGGGGTACGCGGCGGCATCGGGGCTGCCGCCCATCAACGGGCTGTACGCGACGATCGTGCCGCTCGTCGCGTACGCGATCTTCGGCCCCTCCCGGATCTTGGTGCTCGGCCCCGACTCCTCCCTGGCGCCGCTGATCGCCGCGGCCGTCCTGCCGCTCGCGGGAGGCAGTCCCTCTGAGGCGGTGGTGCTCGGCGCCATGCTCGCGATCCTGACGGGGTCCGCGCTCGTGCTCGCCGGGGTCGCGCGTCTCGGGTACCTGACCGACCTCCTGTCCTTGCCCATCCGGTACGGCTACCTGAACGGCATCGCGATCACCGTGATCGTGGCGCAGCTGCCGACCCTGCTCGGGTTCTCCATCGACGCCGACGGGCTGATCGAGGCGTTGGTGGAGACCGTCCGAGCGATCGTGGACGGGCGGACCGTCTGGTGGGCGTTCGCGATCGGCCTCGGCTCGATCCTCATCGTGGTCTTGGGCCGACGGATCGCTCCCGGGGTCCCCTGGGTGGCGGTCGCCGTCGGGGTCGGCATCGCGACCGTGGTCCTCGCCGGGTTGCAGGACGAGGTGGCGGTGCTCGGCCCGCTCCCGCAGGGCCTGCCCTCGTTCGCGATCCCAACCGTCGATGCCGCCGATCTGGCCGCCCTGGCCGCGGCGGCGATCTCCATCGCCCTCGTCGCGTTCGCCGACACGAGCGTCCTGTCCAGGTCCTATGCGGCCCGGTTGGGGGAGGACGTCGATCCCAACCAGGAGATGGTGGCGCTCGGCGTCGCGAACGTGGCGGGGGGCCTGTTCCAGGGCTTCCCGGTCTCGAGCAGCTCATCCCGGACCCCCGTCGCCGAGTCGGCCGGCGCGAGGACCCAGCTCACGGGCCTGGTGGGTGCCGTCGCGATCGCGCTGCTGCTGGTGCTGGCCCCGGACCTGCTGCGGAACCTCCCCCTGGCCACCCTGGCCGGCATCGTCATCGTTGCGGCCGCCGGTCTGATCCAGGTGCGTGGCGTCCGCCGGCTGTGGGCGACGCGGCCCGGCGAGTTCTGGCTGTCGATCGCGTGCTTCATCGGGGTGGCCCTGCTCGGCGTGATCCCCGGGATCTTCCTGGCGATCGCGCTCGCGCTCGGGCAGTTCGTCCAGCGCGCGTGGCGTCCGCACGACGCCGTCCTCGCCCGCGTTCCCGGCCTCAAGGGGTACCACGACGTCATGCGGCACCCCGAGGGCCTGCAGATCCCCGGGCTCGTGCTCTACCGGTGGGACGCCCCCCTGTTCTTCGCCAACGCGGCACGGTTCCGGGAGCGGGCCCTGCGAGCGGTGCGCAGGGCAGATCCACCCGCCCGGTGGCTCGTCGTCGCCGCCGAGCCGATCACCGACGTCGACGCCACCGCGGCGAGGACGCTCGCCGATCTCCTGGACGACCTGGACGGGCGAGGTGTGCGCTTCGCGTTCGCCGAGCTGAAGGGACCGGTCTGGGACGAGCTCCGACGGTACGGCCTGGCCGAGCGCATCGGGGATGCCTACCGCTTCCCGACGATCGGCACCGCGGTGCACGGCTACGTGCAGGAGACGGGGACGCGCTGGGTCGACCCAAATCCGGACTGAGGCTGTCGGTAGCTCGCGCTACGGTCCCGCTCTCGTGTACGGGAGGGTCTTCGGTGTCAGCGTCGTGGGGGTCCGCGGCCACCTCGTGGTCGTCGAGGCGCACGTCGGGCGGGGGCTCCCATCCCTGACCCTGACGGGGCTCCCGGGGGCCGCGGTCCAAGACGCCCGCGACCGCGTCCGTCCGGCGGTGGAGAGCGCAGGCCTCGAGTGGCCGCTCCGTCGTGTCGTGGTGAACCTGTCGCCGGCCAACCTGCGCAAGGAGGGCCCGGGGCTGGACCTCCCGGTGGCCATGGGGGTGCTCGCCGCGACGGCGCAGGTGCCCGCCGCTCGCCTGCGCGGGTACGCCTTCGCGGGTGAGCTCTCCCTGCGGGGGACGCTCGTCGGGACGCCGGGCGTCCTGTCCGTTGCGATGGCCGCCGCGCGAGCGGGTCTGGACGGCGTCGTCGTGCCGGTCGCCAACGCCGCAGAGGCCGCACTGGTGGAGGCGATCCGGGTCGTGGGGGCCTCCTCGCTCACGGAGGCCGTCGGCTTCTTCCGCGGCACGTGGACGCCACCGCAGCCCGGGCGGGCGCCACACGCCAGCGAGGGAGACGGTGGCGAGGTGGACTTCGCCGAGGTGCGGGGGCAGGCACAGGCGCGCCGTGCGCTCGAGGTGGCGGCTGCCGGCGGGCACAACGTGCTCCTGGTCGGCCCGCCGGGCGCCGGCAAGACCATGCTCGCGCGCCGCCTCGCGACCATCCTGCCTTCCCTCTCGCGTGACGAGGCGCTCGAGGTCACCCAGCTGCACTCGGTGGCCGGCCTCCTAGGGGACGGCGCACTCCTCACGGAGCGCCCGTTCCGAGCACCGCACCATTCGGTCTCGCTCCCGGCCCTCCTGGGCGGCGGGTCCGCCTACCTGCGCCCCGGCGAGGTCTCGCTCGCCCACCACGGGGTGCTGTTCCTGGACGAGCTGATGGAGTTCCGCCGGGACGCGATCGAGGGTCTGCGCCAACCGCTCGAGGACGGGCGCGTGGTCGTCTCGAGGGCCGTGGGGTCGGTGGAGTTCCCCGCGCGGTTCACGCTCGTCGCGGCGGCCAACCCCTGTCCGTGCGGCTACGCCGGCGACCCCGCACGCCGGTGCGACTGCCTCGAGCATCGCGTCCAGGCCTACCGACAGAAGCTGTCCGGCCCGGTCTTGGACCGGATCGACCTGCAGCTGGTCGTCCCCCGCCTGTCGAAGGCGGAGCTGCTGGGCGAGGGGCCGGGCGAGCCGTCGGGCCGGATGCGGTCCCGCGTCGAGGCGGCACGCGAGCGTCAGCGTCACCGGTACGCAAGGACCGGCATCCCGTGCAACGCCCAGCTGCCTGGCCCGCTCGCCCGCCGCGAGGCCCGGATGACGCCGCGGGCAGGTGATCTCCTGGCCCAGGCGGTCGATCGGCTCGGCCTCACCGGCCGCGGGTTCGACCGCGCCCTGAAGGTCGCGCGGACCGTCGCCGATCTCGCGGGCTCGGGCGCGGTCGATGCGGACCACGTCGCCGAGGCCCTCTCCTACCGGATGGACCTGGCCCGGGGGGCGCTCGCGCGTGCGGGCTGAGGCCGGAGACGGTCCGTGGCCCACCTGGCCGTCGGGGTTCGCGTCGACGGCGGCGGACCGGCGTGCGGCCCTCGTGCTCTCGGCGCTCTCAGGGCTCACGCCCCGACGCCTCCTCGCGCACGCGAGCTCGGGTGGATCCGCCTCGAGGTGTCTCGAGCTCGTTCGGCGCGGGGAGCTCGGGAGCCCCCAGGATCGCAGGTTCGCTCGCGCGCTCGACGGCGCGGACATCGCCGCCAGGCTCGAGCGGTGCGGGGCCCGGGCCGTGGTGTGGGGCGACCCCGCGTACCCGGCGCAGCTGCGCAGCATCCACGACCCCCCGTTCGTCCTGTACGTGCGCGGCGGCCCGCTGCCAGGCGCCGAGCGGGCGGTCGCGGTGGTGGGCGCCCGGCGGTGCACGGCGCTCGGACGGGAGCTCGCGAAGGCGATCGGGCGGGGCCTGGCTTCGGCGGGTGTCGCCGTCGTGAGCGGCGCGGCGGCGGGGGTGGACACCGCTGCCCACCAGGGGGCGCTCGAGGCAGGCGGCCCGACCGTCGCGGTCCTGGGCGGGGGTGTGGACGGAGCCGGGACCGGCTCACGACGCGCGACGATCGCGGAGATCGCGGACCGCGGGGCCGTGGTGAGCGAGTACCCGCCGGGCGTGCCGCCGGTCTCCTTCCGGTTCCCGGCGCGCAACCGGATCGTCGCCGG
>Ga0073934_10004434_pt1 | contig 23388 bp, 20 predicted proteins | sample LarsenN4metaG_FD_76834 | JGI IMG/M metagenome (GOLD analysis project Ga0073934, IMG submission 76834) | Hot spring sediment bacterial and archeal communities from British Columbia, Canada, to study Microbial Dark Matter (Phase II) - Larsen... ... | reverse complement strand
GGGGTCTGTGAACGCGTCTATCGTTCGGTAGACTTTGATCCCCAACTCTTTCGCCGCATCCCCATCGATCGAATCGATCCCCGTCCCCCACTTCGAGATCACCTTCAACCTCGGCAGGCAGGCCTCCAGGACCCGCCGGGTGAACCGGTCGTCCCCGCAGATGGCTCCGTCGAAAAGCCCGGCATAGGAGAGCAGCTGGTCCTCTTCCAGGCGTTCCACCACCTCGGGTGGGACCACGGACTCGACTTCATACCGGTCGAACACCTCCCTGAATCGACCCAGTTCCGGGATCAGATAAGGCGCAGAAACCAGTACGGTATACATAGGAGAGAAGGGTTTTCTAGAATGGTCCCTTTTAAGAACGGGCTGACCTGCGGTTGAGAAGGTATTCGACGATGGAGAAATCCAGTTCATCGTCAATGTCCCAGGCTTCCCCAGGGTCGATCTCGAACATCATGGGGTGCTCGCCGATCCGGTTCCGGCAACTGAGCAGGGTCGCTCGGGTGAAGATGTACAAACAGGAATTCTCTTCGTAAACCGGAGGCAGGTCCTGGGTGCGCAGCAAGACCGTCGGATCATGGTTGATTGCCCGTCCCTGAGCATCCCACAGCCGGGTCTGCAGGCGCGTCACAGAGAACAATGAATCGTATTTCGGATAATGTTCCAGAAAAATCTGGACCGCTGCTGATACGGTTTCCGGCTTCAGTAAAGGATTGGTGCTGTGCGTCTGAAGATAGATATCTGCCGCAACTTGGGCGGTGTCGTGCAGCAAGATCTCATTCATCGGGATTTCCCCGGCTCGCAGGTGTTCCGGGCGTTTGAGAAGAGTCACACAGGGGAAGCTCTTCGCGACTCCTTCCGAGATGACCGGGCTGTCGGTGTCGACGACGATCTCATTGACTTCCGGACAGGATTGAAGAGTTGTGAGGATAAAATGGAACAGGGGCCTGTCCCCGATCAGGCGGTAATTCTTCCCCGGGACCCGCTGAGACTCGTGGCGCATGGGGACCAGGGCGACGATTCTTGGTTTCATGTCGGGTCGTTGTACTGGATCGGTTGAATTCTCCTCCCCCGCTCTACATCGGGAGAATCCGAAAGTTGGGGGTAGTAAAATGTCTTCCTTAATTCCCAGGTGAGCGGACCGCCCTGGTGGAAGCCGCGATACGTCCCCCAGAACTGTAGAAACCGGAACCACAGAATAGCGTTGAGATTCCCATGCCACCTGCGCTGCCTGGCAGCCTGGAAAAGGTCGATCGCGATGTTGCTCCCGGCTAGCCGCAGGAAATCGAAGAAACTGAACCGCTCGTGGGGGAAGATACACTTGAAAGCCATCGCCTCCCTGCGGTAGCGGTTATATACGCCGCGCGGGGTATCTTCATGGACGTGGACGATCTCCGCTTCCGCAACGTAGGCGATGACATAGCCTTCTTCGATCGCCCACTTCGCCCACGCAATATCCTCCAATCCCGTTAAGGTCTCATCGTAGGGATGCTCTTCCCATAACCCGCGACGGATCGCGGCGTTCGCGTTGTTGCAGAAAGGATTATCCGTTTGAAACCTGGATTCTTGAGGATACCATCGTGCAAATATCTGGTCTTCGGAGAATCGGGTCCTGGAATTGCCACGCTGTTTTCCGTACGTCAGACCGACCTTTTCGTTTTCAAAGGGAGCCAGCAGGTTCTCGATCCAGTCCGGGTAGACAGGGTAAACATGCGCGCTGGCAATCACTACCAGGTCGCCTCGGGCTTCTGAGATCCCCCGGTTCAGCGACCTCCCGAAAGTGAACTCTTCCGGCGGGATGCGGCAGACACGTACGGGGAATTCCCACGCGCCCGAGGTGGCAACCGCCAGCGTCCCATCCGTAGAACCGGAATCGACCAGGATGACCTCGTAGGGCCGGATGGTCTGCTCGGCGAGCCCGGTCAGTAAGCGCCCGATGTGCTTCTCTTCGTTATATGCCCTGACAACCACGGAGGGTCGCCGAACCGAGATGTCCGCGTTTTTTACAGCCATGCTCCTCTACCAGGAGAAATCCTTTTCGTATCCCAGCCGGATCACCAGGTCTCCAGCTGCATCCTTGAACACTTGTTTGTTCCTCTCCGTAAAGTGCTCCCGCCAGTTGCCCGGCTGACCTTTTCGGAAAGTGCCGGATCTGACGGGCTGAATCGCCTTTCTTATCAGGGCGACAGCTTGTTCAGCATGCAATTTAGGCGAAAACCCGCGCCTCTCGAGATACTCCAGCAGCCTGGTGATCGCCGCTTCCTGATGTAATATCAGATCCTCGAAACGCAGGCAGAGCACTTCGGGTCGATCCATCCAGCCGAGATAGGCTTCATACCTGCCACTGATGCTCCGCATCTTCAGACCGTCAATGTCCAGCCCGGTTATCGCCGCATTGATTCTCTCCTCCATCGTGGTGAGCTTCTGCGTGTAATACTCGTGCAGCGCATGACCGGGATAAATCTCCGTGGCGTAAAATACGTGCGAGACGATCATATCCCTAGGATCGCGGTAGACGAATACGGTCGCCATCCCCGGCCTAGTGAGCGCCGAGATAAACGGTTCTCTGGCTTGGATGTATCCGTATCGGATATCCCCGGGGAGCATCCCATAGATGTTTGCAAGGATTTGGTCCTCTGACAGGTTTCGATTGTTTTCTGTCCGGTTCACCGGAGGAAACCCCGGATTTACGAAAGGGCCCACGCGCGTCAGGCCTCGCAGGACCTGGATGATCAGGTGCGAACCGGATTTCGGCATCGCGTTGCCCAGGACTGCGGGCGAGCGGGAAAGTTCGGCGACGCCCCAGCGCAGGGCGGCTGCCGCGCGGCGCAGCCTCCAGCGCACTTCTTTCAGCCGGTGCTTGACGGATCTGTCCATCAGATCCGCTTCACCTTGCACACCCCGACCGGCTGGTACTGCGGATCCCAGATCCCCCACGGCATGCCGTTGTCCCCGGAATGAAAGTAGAAGCGCGCCAGGTTATCCCGCAGTTCAAGGCATTCACGCAATGTAGCGAAGAGCGAGTCGTATTGGTCGAAATTGGATTTCACCTCGGCAGGCAGGTCGAAAATCTCCCGCAGGGTCGCTTCGCTGTAGCACCAGCCGCGGGAAGGCTCGTGGTACCAGTCTACATCCCTCGCAGCACACAGTGTTGCCAGGATCGCTCCACCGGGTTTGAGCACCCGCAGGAGTTCCGATAAGACTTTCTTTAGACTCTCTGGAGAGTTGTGTTCCAGCGCCGAGACCGCCACGATCGTATCGACAGAATCATCGGGGATATCTGTTAGACGCATCAGGTCCTGGTTATAAAGGAACACCCTCCCGGACTTGGTTCTCCTCCATGCTGCCTTTGACTGGAGCGTTGTTCTGAGCCTGTCCAACAAAAGGGCAGCCTGGTTTTTCAAGACCGCCGCTCCTTTCCCCGGAATGACCTCAGAACCGGCTTTTCTTAAATCGTCCTCCCTCAAACCGTGGATCTCGAAACGCTCCCTGAATCTTTGGGGCACTTCGGAGCGGTCCATACGGTCCACGCTGATCACTTCGGCGTTGCGGGCTGCCAGGTACCACTGCATGATCCCCATCCCAGCTCCGGCGTCGATGATCCGCTTGTTTTCTACATCACCTGCCTGGCTCAAAATCCAGGTCAAATCGAGCAGGTAGTGCCATCCGAATTCCAGACGCAGGCTGCGAGCCAGGCGCTTCAATTCGTGAACGAGGGGCTTTTCCCTCGTCAGCAGGTCCACGGAAAGGATTTCGAGGCGGTTCTCCATTATGACTGAAGGCTGTCCATCAGAAAAGGCTTCCCGTGGACGATCCCATCGACCAGCACCCTCATCGTCGCCGATGCCTCCGGCCTGAGCTGCTGCCAGGAAAAAGGTTTGAGGCGCACATAGCCGGGACGGGTAGCCTGCTCCAGGAAATCCTCGAACGGCAGGGAAGCCTCGAAGATCTGATAGTACATGAACTTGCGCGCGTTCTCGCAGGAGGCTGGTTGGAGGCGGAGGAGCTCTCGCGAGCTCAGGAGTTCTTCCGCCTTTTGCCGGAAGTCCTCCCCGCTTGCTGGATTGATTACGATGTTATGAGAAGAGTACCTCGCTTCCCCCCCGCACAGGACAACTTTCCCGAGCAACGCCGCTTCCAGCCCGATCGAGGAGTTGTACACCATCACGAATTTTGACCGTTCGATCAATTCGTAAGAGCTAAGCTGTTCGTCTGAGTTGACGAAGATCACGTTGGACCTGGACTCGACGTTGTGATTCTTGACCCAATCTTGGACGCTTTCCCGGCTTTTCTTGCCCGGACGAACTTCGTCCGGGTGAGCGCGGATCACGAAGAGAGTTTCGGGATGCGCTCTTATAAGCTCGTGTACCGCATCCAGCCAGGCGAACATATCCTGGAAGATATTGTTCGCATGGACCTGACTGGTGTCGTAGATGATGTTGGTGAAAACCGGAACGATTTGCGTAAATCGTTCCGCCTTGCACAGGAAGCCATGGTCCAGCGGTTGGATGTCCGGCCAGAATCGAATGCCTGCCATCGTGAATTTTCCCTGGAACCGCCTCTCCAGGTAAGCATCGAGCTTCTCGTTTTGGTCTTCAGACAGTTCGAGATCCGGGGGGATTTCGAGGGGATAAGCAGTTGCGTCTTCATCGGTGAAAAATCCCGAAAAAGGTCTGAACCCCACTTCGTGGGTGATCACCCGCAGGCCGCGCCGCCGGGCCACCCAGCGCACTGCGGCCTCCGGGAACAATATCCCATTGAAGACCACGACGACCGTTGGTTCGACTTCTGCAAGGAATCTCTCAAACTCGTGCGCCACGCGCCAGGCAGAGAGCACATACTCCCGGTAAAGGAACCGGGTCGACTCGTCATCCATCAGATTGTGCCGGCGGAGAGCCCAGCGGAGCGACGGGAGGACCAGCTCTCCCAGAGGGAGTATGACCTCATCACCCGCGAGGATCATCGGAAATTCAAAATTGATTAAATCGGCAATGCCCAGATCAGTTAGCGCATGCTTTACTTCCCTGTCTTCTGCATACTCAAACCATACGGCGGGAGCATGTTGGAACAACCTCTCTGATTGGGCGATGCAGGCTTTGCAAGGCGGTCTCTGTGCCGAATCATCCTTGTTCGTCCCCAGGACGCACCGGCTCATCCCGGCATGGCAGGCGAAATAGACCACCGGATATCCGGCAGCCTGCAGACCGCACGCCGCCAGGTAAGAGAATGCCGCGTTCAGGCTCATCCCGACCAGCCTCGTGGAGGCGACGAAGAACGCGACAGTCGGCCTGGCTCCGTCTGGTTTCGCTTTGAGGAGCAGCTGCCGGTTCAACCTCGCCAGACGCCGATTCGCCGTCGAGGTCGATAGCCGGTCTGCGATTATTTTGTGGAAGGACCGCCTCATCATCACAGGGATAAGCTGGTGCCTGATGTATTATGCTCCCGGAGACGGACGCCTCGCGGGTCTCGAACCAGGAGCTAGCTGGAAAGTGCCTCTGAGGGCTGCACCGCTTTGAAGTAAGCTTCCGAGAGCCGGCGGATTGCGATCACGAACCCTTCATTCCCCCGCTGGTGGCCGCGCCAGATCTCCGGGATCATTGTGCCTTTATACCCCTCGAGCTCCCCAGCGCCGATCGCCTGGAAGAACCGCACCCAATCGATCGTCCCCTCTCCAATTTGGAGCCCTTCGCCGTCCAGTCCCGCGGCGTCCGAAAGGTGCAGGTGGCGGATGTGCGGCAGGATGGCGCTGACCTGTTCGAAGAAATCCACGTGCGCCCAGTTGCAGTAAAGCTTGGAATGTGACGTATCGAAGCAGATGTCGAGACCTAATGGCAGGATGAAATCCTTGATCTCGTGCACGTCCATGAAGGCGTTCGTCAGCCACTGGCCTCCGAAATACCAGGGGTGAGGGGGCAGGTTTTCGAGGAGCAGCTCGACGCCGGAATAATCCAGCACTTCAACGGAACGCCGCAGGTTGTCGTAAAGGACCCGCCTGTCTTCGATTGGATGGTCCAGGCTCATCCCTCCCGGATGCACGATGACCTTCGGCGTGCCGGAAAAATGGGGGGCCATCTCCCGTGTCAGGTCAATCGTCTTTTGGATCAACGCCAGGGACTGCCGCCGCTGCCGCTCGTCCTGGGTGCACAGGTCGACCAGGGTCCGTTCGAAGAACTCCGGGGCGTGGGCGACCAGCTTCAGGTCATAATCCTTCCCCGGATAGTGCTCGTCGAGGTCCTGGTCTGTGAAGTGGAACTCGAGCATGCGCGGCTGGTAGACCAGCACCTCTTCGAAATCCCTGAACCGCACCGTGAAGCCCCACTCCATCGGCAGGGTGTGCTCGACATCGAGCTTGATCTCGATCCCGAGGTCCTGGTCGGTGAACGGTTCGTCTGCATCTATGACGCGCGTCGCCGTCCGTCCCACCAGTTCTGAATACCTCTGCGGGGACAGCCCCAGGGCGGGACCCTTCACCCCCACCAGCTCCGGCGTGATCTGCTCACCGGGTTCGATGCGCCGCGTCGCTACCAGGCTCTTTCCTAGCACCTCCCGGTTCAGGATCTCGCCGCGGGAGATGTATTTCTCTTCACCAGTTCCGAGAGCAAGCCCGACCTGGCGGATGTCCCTGACCATTTTCTTGAACCCGTGCGGTTCAAGGCTGGCGGCGTGGTCTGGCCCATCCATCGTCCGGTCGAGTGTGATGTGCCGCTCGATGATGCACGCGCCCAGCGCTGCTGCGACGGTTGACACCGCGATCCCGCGCTCGTGTCCGGAATATCCAACCGGCACCCCAAACCGCCTGAGCTGCTCCATAAAACGCAGGTTGATGTCCTCGAACGCCGTGGGGTAGGTGCTGTTGCAGTGCAGGAGCGCGAATTCGACCCCCCTCTCGTTGAGGAATTGGACTGTCAGCTCAACCTCTTCTAGACGCGACATGCCCGTCGAGACGATCAACGGCTTGCGTTTCTTTGACAGGTGATCCAGCAGGGGGAGATTGGTCAGGTCAGCGGAGGCGACCTTGTAGGCAGGCACGCCGAGCTCCTCCAGGAAGTCCGCGCTGTCCGGGTCGAAGGCGGAACACAAGAAAGTGATGCTTTTTTTTCGACAATAGTCTACAATCTCGTAGTAGTCCTGAGCGGAAAGCTCCACACGCTGCAAGATCGGCAGCAAGTAGCGCAGGGTCTTCTCCCCGGAATTGGCATTTTCCAGGTACTTACGAGAATAGAGTCGGTCCAGATTCCGCTTCTGGAATTTGACCGCATCCGCGCCGGCCGCGACCGCCGCGTCGATCAATTCCAGCGCCAGCGGCAAGATGCCGTTGTGGTTGACGCCGATTTCAGCGATGACGTAAGTTGGCTGTCCATCGCCGACCAGCCGATCGCCGATCTGGATTACCGGCATGATGACCTCCGTTTCAGTTTCAGCAGTCTCCGATTCAGGGGAATCCGTATACGCACTAAGTGCTTAATTTTTCAGCAACCTCGAATCCTAGATCCCCCGGGGTGATCTCGCCATTCAGGATCAACCGCTCTGCTCGCTGCCAGTCCTCCGGCGAATCGATGTCGACCCATTCTTCCGAGCTGATGATCAGCGGCAGGATGCGGCTGCCAGTCATCGAATTTCCCGCCAGGATTGTTTCGGCCCAGGCAGCATCCACGTACCCGGTCTGCCAGTAGACCTCCGGCAGCGACTGACGCGGCTGGTTGTAGGGTTCGTGGATGCCTGTTTCCAGCAGCGGCTGGAGGTAGCCCTCGCCGTCGATGCGCCACATCTTGTAGGGGTTTTGAAATGGGACGCACACGGAACGGACAGCATCGGCTTCCGGTCTTTCGTGCAGGATAGCAACCGCCCGATCGATGTGCCAGGTCTTTCTTAGCGGCGAAGTTGGTCGGAGGTGGACGACAATGCCCGGCGCGTAGTTCTCATTCTGAAGCAGCCAGGTCAATGCGTGCTGGAAGACTGGCAGGTCAGGCGTGTCATCCTGGGAGAGCTCCGCAGGCCTTAGAAATGGTGTCTCGGCGCCGTACCGCCTGGCGATCGCGGCGATCTCCTCGTCGTCTGTGGAGACGACCACCCGGTCCACACTCTTAGCAGCCAGACCGACAGCGATGCTGTACGCGATCAATGGGTGGCCCGCGAAATTTCGGATGTTTTTTCTAGGGATGCTCTTCGATCCCCCACGGGCAGGGATGAGCGCGAGCACTTCGGGTTCGGTCACCACGCGGTCCAGCCTCCATCCACAACCAGGTTCGCTCCGGTCATGTAGCTCGAAGCATCTGACGCCAGGAAGAGGAGCGCCCCATTCATCTCTTCCTTTGCAGCCATCCGGCCCAGGGTCGTCCTCGCTGAATACGCTCGCACGAATGTTTCATCCTGGTCGTCGAATACTCCTCCCGGCGTGAGAGCGTTGACCCGGATCCCCTTCCCTGCGTAATAGGCCGCCAGATATCGCGTCAGCCCAAGCACCCCGGCCTTGGTCACGGAATAATCGACGGGCTTGTAATGGACCTGCTCACCCGGTCGCTGGTAAATGCGCTGGTCAGGACCGACCAGCCCGTAGATGGAGCAGATGTTGATGATGACGCCTTTTCCCTGGGCGAGCATCGGCCTGGCTGCCGCCTGGCAGCATAGAAATGTCCCGGTCAGGTTCACTTCCAGGGAGGCCTTCCACAGCGCCAGCGGGTAGTCTTCGAAGGGATAGGCCAGCGAGTTTTCAAGTCTGGGATCTTCGCTCCCCTTCCTTTCTTCCCCAGCCAGCTCTACGAATGACCTCCCTGCATCCGCCTGATTTGGTTTTACCTTCGGGTCCAGCGCCGCGCTGTTCACCAGGATATCCAGCCGATCGAATCTCCGCAGCGCCTGGTCAACCATCCGGTTTACAGATTCCTGAGAGCTCACGTCCACGTGGACGGCATGTACCAGACCAGGACCGGATTCAGCGGATACCTGCCGCCCCTGGTCATGGATTGAAGCGGCCAGGTTCTCCGCTGCCCCTCGATCGATGTCAGCGATGACCACCCGGGCGCCCGCCGCAGCCAGCGTCTTGCAGAACTCCGAACCCAACAGGCCGGCGCCTCCCGTTACCAGGGCAGTCCGGCCTGATAGGTCGAACAATTGATTGGGGGAGCTCATTCCAGTTTCAGGACGCGACCGCCTCTAATTCTTTCGATTCTTCCTGCTCGCTGTCGTCTGCCTGGGATTTCCCATTCGATCCATCCGGGAGCAAAAAACCCCGTTCTTCGAGGTACGCGATAATTCTGGTTGCATTTTCTTCAGGAGAAACCCCCACCGTGTACAGGGTGATCTCAGGGTCCTCGGGAGTCTCGTAGGGATCGTCAACTCCTGTGAATCCGGTGATTTGGCCACGCCGGGCGCGGGCGTACAGACCTTTTACATCGCGGGCTTCGCAGACTTCGATCGGGGTATCCACGAAGATCTCGATAAACCGGCCGTCCCCGACCATCTTGCGGACCTCGTTCCGGGTGGAGCGGTAGGGACTGATGGCAGCCGAGATCGCGATCCCGCCGTGGCGGGCGATCTCCCCGGCGACGAACCCGATGCGCAGGATGTTCGTGTCACGGTCTTCCCGGCTGAAACCCAGCCCTTTCGAGAGGTGCGTGCGCACCACGTCGCCATCCAGCAGGGTGACCTGGCGTCCTCGCTCCAACAAGAGAGAGGTCACGATCTCCGCGGTCGTCGATTTTCCGGATCCGCTCAGGCCGGTGAACCACAGGCAGAAGCCTTGCTTGTGCTTGGGGGGATACATCTGCTGGAGGATCTCGGCGGTCTCCTTGCGGGTGAACCATTCCGGTAGCATCTTTCCCTTCCCGAGATACTCCTCACGCACCTCGGTTCCCGAGATCGAGAAGATGCGCGCCCCCTCAGCGACTTTCGTCGACTCTTCGTACCGCTCTTCATCTGCCAGGTAAACTAGCTCCTTGAACTCGATGGGCTGTACGCCGATCTCCTCGCCGTACTGCGCGAGCATCATCTGGGCTTCGTACGGGCCGTAGAATGGGTTCCCGTTGCCATCTTTCCCGGGTCCGGCGTGGTCCCGACCGATGATGAAGTGCGTCGCGCCAAAGTTGCGCCGGATGATGGCGTGCCAGACCGCCTCGCGTGGACCAGCCATCCGCATCGCCAGCGGAAGCAGGCTGAGCATGGTCCGCTTGGGATCGTAGTAGTTCTCCACCAGCGTGCGGTAGACCCGCACCCGGGTGTAGTGATCGACATCCCCTGGCTTGGTCAGCCCAACGACGGGATGGATCAGCAGGCTGCCGTTGACCTCCTCGGCTGCCCGCTTGGTGAGTTCCTCGTGGATGCGGTGCATCGGGTTGCGGGTTTGGAAGGCGACGACGTTCTCGTATCCCATCGCCGCCAGGCGCTCCCTCACCTGGGCCGGCGTCAGGCGTAAATCAACGAAGTCGTGGTACTTGGGCAGATCGATCACTTTCAATGAGCCCGAGACGTAGACTTTTCCCCAGGTGTTCATCTCGGACACCAGGGGGTGGCGGGAATCCGTTGTTCCCAGCACCAGGCGCGCTTCCCGCTGGGGGTCCCAGTGGTATACCTCTTCGATCTGCATGACCGCGATCGGGTTGCTGCGAGCGTCGCTCAGGGTGATCGCTTCGCCCCAGGTCGGCAGGGCGCCTTCGTCGAGCGGCAGCGTAATCGGGATCGGGAAGAGGGTGCCGTTTTTCAGGCGCATTTCGGTCAGCACCCGCTCGTAGTCACCCTTCCCCATGAACCGGTCGAGCGGAGAATACCCGCCCGTAGCCAGCAGCTCCAGGTCGCATAGCGACCGGGCAGAAATCTTCACCGACGGCAGCCGGCTCGACCGCTCGAGGAGGGCCTGCCTCTCCTCTTGGTCAACGACCAGGTTGACCAGCCTGCCTCCATACGGCGAGATCAATTCTGCTGTTTTCGTGCTTTTACTCATTGATTATCTCCTTCGCGATGACATCTCTATGTTCAGTGGACTGAGCATGTCAATTAAGATTTATTCGTTTTGATGAATCTGAACTTAAACTGCGCGGGGGCGTATTTCTGGAAAGACGGCTGGCGCATTCGATCGAAGCGTAAAACTGCTTTTTACAATTTTGGTGAGAATGTGCTAGCGATTTGAAATCGAACTCCACCCCAGACTCATCCGTCCGGACACTGTTCAGATAGTACGAAGACTGCCTTGATTTCCTTTCCTCGAGGTGGAAGATTATTCTTCCACCCGACGCTTCCTAAGGATGAACCCACGAATTTTAAATTAAAACCGGAAAGATTTCAACTTCAATTTGAAAGATACGGACGATTGACCTCTTGCAGTTTTGATAACAGCTCTTCCCTAAGATCCTTCGCAAGAGAACCGTTTGTGTTGTACAGATTTTCGAGTTCTTCAGGATCATTCTCGAGATCGTACAATTCGAATTGATTGTCATACCCATCGTGCCCAAAATAGTAAATCAGCTTGGAGTTTCCTTTCACCATCGAAATTGTGCCTTTGCGGAGGGGGGCTTTCTTGGGGTTGCTCTTCGCATCCAAGGTAAAGACGCTTCGATCGGGGTCAATTCCAGATTCAGAAAATGGGGGCAGCACCTGGCCTTCACTCCACTCAGGCGCCTTCTTCCCGATGAAATAGCAGATGGTCGGCAATAGGTCAACGCAGCTGGTGTTCGCCTGGACTTCTCGCCGGGTGGTTTGTCCGGGGCTGTGGATGAGCAGCGGGACGCGGGTGATGGGTTCATACAGGGTCGGTGTGATGTGCTCAAGAATTCCCCGTTCGAACATCTCTCCATGGTCTGAAGTCAGGATAAGGTACGTGTTTTGGAGCATGCCGTGAGCATCCATGAAATCAACCAGCCGCCCAAACTCTGCATCCACGTACGCAACGTATTCGTCGTATTCCCGCCTTTTAACATTCAAAGATTCGTCTGTATGTCCCTCTGAAAAGTGGTGCTGCGGTTTCTGCACGGGCGCCCAACCATCTCTGAAAATATTGATGAATTCCCGCCTCGTGTTGTAAGGCTCATGCGGAGGTAAAAAGTGAAAATAGGCGAAGAAAGGCCCCTCCTGGGTCAATATCGCCTGCTGCACCCAATCAATCGCATCTTCGAGCAGGTATACGAATGGACCGGCATTTGTTGAAGGCAGGCCGCGTGGGAATCTATCACGATATTCAGCAAGGATATCCCCTTTTCCTTTGCTTCTCCAGATTCGATGCAGTGCAGACAGAAACAAGGAGCTTGGAAGCTGTAGGTCCTGCCCGCGTTGTCCTCGGGTGATCGTCCTTTCCCCGGGAAAAACCGCGTTGTGGTCTTTTTCGAAAACACCTTCTGACAGGAGATACTCATTGAACAAACAGAGCTCTTTTGTTTTCTTATGGAGTTCCACATCCTGGCCAAATTGATACAGCAGCATGGAAGCCAAGTCATTATGGGTGAAAGTCATCCGGGTGTAAGGGCTGCCATTGAATATGTGAAATATATTCCGCTCTTCGAATCCTTCCATTGCCGTGCCGTACAGGTGAAATGCTCTATGCGACCAGGGATACGTCCCGGTGAGGATCGATGCTGTCCCTGGCGAAGTAAAGCTCCCAGCCGCGTAGTGCCTGTGAAAAATAGTGGAGATCGCTGCCAGCCTCTCGAAATTGGGCGTGGTCACCCTGGGATAACCGTAAAGAGAAACGTTCCTTGCTGAAAGGGCGTCAAACACCAATACCAACACATTTGGTGCATTGCTTCCCTGTTCGACATTTTCCATCAGCGTCGATCCTGCCAGCTTCAGCAGAGGCAACGTCCCAACCAGCTTTAGAAAATCCCGTCGTTTGACTTCTATTTGAGATGACATAAACTTATTTCAAGTTAGAGGATGTTCCGTGAAATAATGAACACGAGCAAGAAAAGATCGAGAGCGATGTAAACCAATGCCAGGACGAGGAATCTCTCTGCCAGGGCATCCAGACCTTTCTGAACAATCTTACTCCCTGCGTTGACTGCTGAAGCCACACCGATCAGCAGGACGACCGGAACCAACCCCATTAAGAATCGCCTGGGTGTCCATAGATCCCAGACCTGGCCGTAAAACTGCATCAAGACCGCCCAGGCTGTGAAAATAAATACTATCAGGCTGGTTTGAGACACAAACTGGTTCCGGTAGAGTGAAGCAGGCAGGACTGCTGCAATGGCGATCAGACAAAAGAGCACGATCCCGCTTTCGAGAAGCGCGAAGTCGAGCGGATACGCCATCACCGCGATCATCTCCACCAAGGACATGGAAAGAATCCACGAGGGGATCGCCCTGAATACCGCGATCATTGCCCAGACATGGACCGGAACGATGCAGATCGCGAGACCACGAAGGACCACCCGCCAGGGGAGGAAACCGGGTCTATAAGTAACCAAGACTCTTCATCCTTTCTTCCAAAATCTCCTGGTCCTCCTCGGAGAACGAGGGGGGCGGCGCCCCCCCGCCGGACGGCAGGTCCTCGTCGATGGTTATGACCGGGATGTCGCGATAGGATGGCGAGGGGTGATCCTTCAAGCCCTGGCTGGAGAAGATAACCCCCGGGACCGAAGACGCGTCGATGCAGTGGTCCGCGCCCCAGTGATCCCGGTTCGCTTCGATCGAATGCTCCGTCCATTCTCCCAGACCGGTCTGCGCGGAAGCCCGGTAGCCAGGAGAATAACCCAGGATCAGGTCCGGGCCATGTTCAGCGAGCGGGCCGCTCAGGCATTCCTTTCGCGTTAAGACATTCTTGAACACAGTTCGACCATCCGGGCCTTTCGAGGCCAGGAGCTCGGTGCGGAGCTTCTCCACCAGAGGGTCGACTTCACTCGCCGCGAGAATCCCCTGCCCCTCTCGCCCGGACAGGTTCAAATACAGGCTGTTCAATCCAATGGCGTATGACCGGCTGCGCGACCAGTCGACCTCCCTCAACTTGCCGTCCTTGCCTGGGCTGGCGCGGGTGAGATAGTTGTTGTCGATCAGCCAGCGGTTCAGGTGGACTTTATAATCGAACCGTTTGAACCCGTGATCGGAGACGACGACGATTCGAGGCTGCTTCTCTCCCTTCTCCCGGAGCTTCGCTTCGACCTTCCCCACCAGCTCATCGAGCTTGATGTACCATTGTTCGACGACGTCCGGACGGTCCCGCAGGAACATGTGTTGGATCCGGTCCAGGGTATCGAAAACCGATGCCAGGAGGCCTTCATGGAAGTTCGGAAGGCTGTCCAGCAGGATCTCCGAACGCCTGGCGAATATCGTATCGCACAGGTCCAGGAACTGCTCGTCGGTAATACAGCCGTCCTCCAGCCCGGTGGTGTCCTGCGGCCAGCCGAGCGTGAGGAACGGGCCGTGACTTCCCCAGATGCGCCTGATAAAACCAGGCGGTGAGGCGTACGGCCAGGGAGCATGGAGGGGATGGATCTGGAGCGGGAGGGAATACAGCCTGACGTGGGGACGGACGCTCGTGAGGATCAACCGGGTGATCGCGCCGATCTTGACCAGCATCCCCATTTTGAATGACAGTTCGAGGATGGGGCTCCACTTCCCCAGGGCGAGGTCGACGACGTTCTTTCCAATCTTGATCCTCGCTTGTCTATCATTCACCACCTCGATCTCAAACGGGATCACTGACGAATCCGCCTCGCCTCCTTTCTGCCTTGCCGGCCCGCGTAAACTTCCCTGGTACCGGCCGCTTCCAGCCGGGACCAGGTGGTCCACCGCAGTCTTCAGCCCATCTCCCGTAAAATCCTTCTCATTGGTGAAGACCGTCCCGACGCCGAGTTTTCCCAGGATGTCGGGCGTCCCCAGGCCGGGGATTGTGTTGATGGGTATCTCCGGTCGCGCGGGAAAAGTTGCCGGCCACCACAGGCTCGTCGCGGGGTATCCCTTCCGGGCAGCCTGCTCGAAGATCGTGATCGCAGTGAATGGAGGGACGAATTTGATACCACCCAGGCTGCGCTGGGTCGGCAGGAGAGAGACGTAGGGGGTGTAGCTCTTCGGGTCGCGATGGACGAAATCGAAGATCCCGTGCTCGCCTGGATTCAGCCCGGTGGCGATGCTCGTCCAGGATACCTCGCTCTGCGGTGGATTCGCCACCTCGAACCTGGCATATCCTCCCCTGTCCGCGTAGCGAGCCAGGTTCGGCACCGACCCGGTTGCCATCAACCGCTCAAAGAGGTCCGGGTCGAAGGCATCGAATCCCAAGATTAATGTATACATCATCAAGTACGCCTGTTAGCGGGAGAAAATCAACCCGAGTTGTCCAGGCCTTCTTCTTCAATCTTTGGGTCCGCCGGGTTCTCCTTCTCGCTTCCCAGCTTGCGCCTAAACTTGTAGAAAGCGTTCTTGATCCGCCCGGAAAAGAACAGGAACAGCCCCGAGATCACGCCGAACAGCACCGCGAGGATCTGGAACAACATCCCCCCGGTGTTGGGGTCGATGTACGCCGCCAGCGTAGAACGCGAGGCAAACACCGGCAGGAATTGGTCGATCAGACCAGGAAACAATGATTGAACGGTCATCGGTTCTCCTTTATCTTCGGATCAGGGGCTTACGAAAATCACCCCATCTTCTGCATCTTTCCACAACTCCAGGCCAGTCGTGAGCTCGTCCAGTGGAGCATATACATTCGCTCTCGTGATGGAATCAAAAATCACCAGGGCGCCTCTTGCCCGGAGGATGTTCGCCTGCATCTCCTCTATTCTTTCCCGGTACCGCTGGTCGAGCTCCCCCTTCACCGGATCGAACTTCTCCGGGATCCAGTTCGCCAGCTTGCCGGTCAGGAATGTGATCGGGAAGGCTTCGTTGGAATAGAGGAGCGCATCGGCAGGCAGCTGGCTGACCAGGGCGATCGTTTGAGAATTCTGCCACTCCCGCCCAGTGAAGCCGATCCCCTCAAGCCTCATCTCGCGCAGGACATCTGCGCTACGTGCCAGGTTGAAACCGGCAAATGTCACTATGCCCAGGACAGCCAGGATTTTTTTCGGCCGCGAACCTTCGACGGAAAGTCCGTTCCATGCGAGGAGGATGCCCCAGATAAGCGCGGTCAAATAGACGGGGGAAAGGATGCGGTCGTTCAGGCGGGTCGAAGCGTCGAAAAAAGTCAGGGAAACCCCGAGCAGTCCGAGATAGACTGCGTCGAAGATTGCCAGGACAGTGATGAATCGATAGCTGGTGAAGCCGTCTATCCGGTCAGAACGATGGCGAGATTCGCGGATTAAATTCCGGACCAGCAGGATCGACAGGAACAGAATCACCCCTGCCAGGATCGCCAGCCTCACATCCGTCGGGAGGGAACCAGGCAGCACCCAGGACGCCACCGTGTCTGCTCCCTGCAATAACTGGGCTTTGGTCGGCGGGTGAAAGAGCATGACCCGGTTGGTTGCGATGCCGGTCTGGGTGAGATTGCGCAGATACCAGGCAAGGGCGAGCGCTCCGCTGATAGATCCGAAAATCAATCCATCCTTGATCCTTTTCCTCCCGCCTCTTTCAGAGAAGAACATCAATCCCAGCAGCCCCGTCATGATCACGGAAAGGCCGACGTAGCGGGTGAGATACGCCGCCCCTGCCAGGATAGCAGACCCAATCAGCAATCCGGTCCGCCTGTTCTTGATGTATTCTGCTAGGAGATGCAGAGTAGCCAGCGATAAGACCAGAAACAGCGGCTCCGACATCGCCATCAGGTGCAGGTCGATCAGGACGAAGGAGGTAAAAACAACCAGCGCGCTCAACGAACCCGCCAGAAGAGAACCAGAGTATCTGAACACAAGCCAGCCGGTCACGAACACGTTTATCGCGAATAAAAGGCAGGTGAGAGCTTGTGCGACGACCACTCCCTCCAGCCCGGTTGCCGTCATACCGCCAGCCAGGACAAACGGGTAGAGGGGCGGGTAGTGGGTGACCGGGTGGAAGCTCCCAAACCCATCCTGGATGCTCAAGCCATTCCCATACAGAAGATTTTCTGCCGTGCTCAAATAGTAGAAAGAATCGTATCCGACCCCGATCCCCCAGGGCATATTCGTCCAGAGCATCAATCCGCCCGCTGCCCCGATCAGCATCAGCGCTGCGATTGTAAGGTGCTTTGTTCTGCGTGCACGCCGATCATCCATGAGTCTTTATTGCCGGGAACTGAGGGAGGAAATCGAATCGTGCTTCTTGCTCACATTCTTGTCCCCGCCTATCGCTGCGATTTCCTTCGCTGCGACGATCAGCTGCAGCGATCGGATGCCGTCCTCGAGCGTGCAGATGGGACGGCTTACGCCGCGACACACGTCAAGGAAATGCCGCATCTCCTCGAGGAACATAATGTTCCTTTCGAATCCCTGGGGAAGCGGGTGGATTTCCCATTGTTCGTCTCCCGGGCGGTAGCGATGTACTCCCCCATCACGGTTGTCCCAACGGATAGTCCCATCCGATCCAATAATCTCCAGGGTATGGCTGGGCGGTCTCTGGAAATAGTCGAGGTGGAGGCTGCCCCTCGCCCCGGAGTCGAATTGCAGGTACACCTCGGCGACATCTTCGACGTCGATCTCGAGTTCGCTGATCCGTCCGAGATTCGCCCAGGCGACCACGGCCTCCCCAAAGAACCAGCGCAGGTAGTCGAGCGGGTGACAGAGAGTCAGCAGCGCGCCGCCGCCCAGGTCGGCGCGTGCACTGTACCCCAGACGATAATCCTCCCACGGATGCCAGTCGTCCAGGTGTTCTCCCCAATGGGCATGAAAGGAGAGCGGTCGACCGATCGACCCGTCATCCAGTTCCCGTTTGACTTCCCTCAATCCGGGGTGGAAGCGGAACTGGTATCCCATCAGCACCTCCACGCCCTTGGCTTCGACGGCAGTTTTTAACTCGTCAACCCTGTCCATTGAATGAGAAAGCGGCTTCTCGATCAGCAGGTGGCACCCTGCCTCTGCTGCGGGGACCGCCACCTCCAGGTGCCTGGCGGTCGGAGTCGCGACAATGACAGCGTTCGGCCCCTCGGCAAGCGCAGCTTCCAGGTCCACGTAGACCGGGTATCCGGCGAGCTCCTCCTCGGGCAGGGTGCTCAGCCCGGTGCGGTACAGGAGGATGTTTCGCTCGCCCAGCGCGGCGAGGTTCCTCAGGTGCCGCCGTCCGACAGATCCTAGGCCTGCGATGAGGATTTTCACTCCAGCTCGTACTCCCAGGCTGTTAAAGCCTCGCCAGCGATTTCTAAGAATATTCGGACATCCTCGAGGGTGAGATATTCCTTCCAGGAGCCGTGGCGCCCTTTTTGCAGGGTCGCCGCGATCTCGCGCTCCTTCTGCAGCTGCCATTCCTGGTCCGGGTTTTCCTGGATTTCCTGGACGATGGCTCTTCGCAGTTCGTTAGAAACATCGCCTGCCTCCAGGAAACGCCAAACCCTGTCCATCACCTCGACGGGGTTTGAGAGCAGGTCTTCGTACCGCAGACTGAGATACCTCCCCTGATATAGAGACCGTGCCGCTGCATCGGTCTCAGCCAGATTCCTGACCCAATTCTCCGCAGCCCGGCGCAGCCCTTTCCGGGTGAACAGCGACCTCTCTTTCCGCAGGAAGGGTCCTGGATCCCGCAGGTATGCGTTGCGAATTTCCAGGTCCTCGGGAGGAAGGCTCTCCACCGAATCGATGAAACTCTGAAATCTGTGCGAGATCACCGCGTCTCTTCCATCGCGCACGATGAACAGCAGCTTTGCGTCCGGATAGACATCGTGCAGCAAGTGGACCGATTCCCCGTTCAGCGCGCTGTTCGGGCTTTTATCGCCTACCACAGACTTGCCTTCTCGGCGGGCTTCTCTTTCCAGGATGAAATCAGCTGCGGCGCGCAGTACGACCGGCGACAGGTCCCTCCCCCGGTTCCAGCGGTTATTTCTCCTGGAAAGCCACTCGGCAGTTTCCGGATTGGAAACCAGGGAAATGAGCAGCGGCGGCTGCGTAAAAAAATGCGCCTGCCAGTTGCAGTGCACTTCCGGATGGACGCGGACCAGTCGGGCCAGCAGGGTCGTCCCCGAGCGAGCGTGCCCAAAAATGAAGAACTTGGGCATAGGAAAGAATTCCCGGGCTTCCGCAACTTCTTCCGGCGAGATCGCCGGGATTTCCGGGCGTGGGGCAGCCTGGCATCCCCCGTCATATAACGTGCGGATCGCGTTTATAAACCGCCGCCTAAATCTGTCCATGTCTCTGCCTTGGAGCTCGCTCAGTCCACGTTGTGCAGCAGCCGAAACAGGCTGTCATAAATCTTCGTCAGGAGTCGCCTGCTCCCTGGTAAACGCACCATCCAGTGTTTCCCTGGTCTGCCAGCGGCGGGTATTGCGTCCAATTGCCGGCCCACAGCTCTGGCGTCTTCGATCACATCCGGGCTGATCGTGTTCCCGAGGTGGCGCGTGGTCCTCTCCACCGTGGACAGCCTGAGATACCCCAGTCCGTCGACAGCTTCGTCAAGCTGGATCATGTCTCCCATCAGCTTTCCGCTCCATTCCTCGGGCACCGCCCGCAGAATGACTTCTTTGGGGGCCACGAACTGGAAGTGGCTTGCCGATCCGAACGCTTCCACACCCCGGTAGGTCAAGATCAGGTCCGGCTGATCCAGGGTGGATTCCAGGTAAGCCTGAGGGTCCCGGCCAACGCTGACCGCCCAATCGATCTCCCATTGGTCCGGGATCTGCCTTTTCTGGGAGACTGACAGCCCTACCCGATTTTCATCGATGAAACGGTAAAGGGAGCTTCTCGCCCGGTCGGCTGCGTCCCTCACCGGTGAACCGCTGACCATCCCGACTTTGGGGTAGGCATCCAGGATTTCCAGATGAGCCTCTAACCAGCCGGGATAAAAGAATATGTCGTCGTCCGCGTATGCCACCACATTTCCCGGTGCCGCCCCGAAGAGCAGCCTGAACGCCCCGATCTTTCCGATATTGGTGCCCGAGAGCAGTAAGAAATTGATCCTGCCTTCGCTTTTTAACCGCGTGAGATATTCAACAACGGGGGCGCAGCTGCCGTTGTCGAAGACCAGCAGATCATACGGCAGCGAGGTGTTCGCGAACAGGCTCGCAAGGCTTAACTTCAAGACGTCGAACCGGCTGCGGAAATATCCCTCGAGGTGCGGCAGGTAGGTCAACATGGCTACCGTCACCCTTTTGGGACTGTAGCTGGAGACTTTTCCCCGCGCTGGATTGATGCCGATGCGCGCCATACCGTGTTCGAAACTCAGTTATCCCCAACCACGAGCAGATCGCCGAGCAGTTTATCGTTTATCCATACATAAGCTCGCCAGATCTCGGGGAACTGCCGGATTGTGTCCCATACCTGGGCGCGGTACCGCAGCTTGTCGCAGTCATCTTTCGGTTTGGTAAAACCTCCGGCAAGGTAGACTGTGATCTCGCCGGTTTGTTTCTTAAATTCTACGCCGGCCACACTTAAATTGGACTGATAGAGCGCGTTGTAAAGGTCTCCAATGTGCTGGCCTCCGGTCGAGAACAGGCTCTTCAAGGCGGTGCTGACATCCTGCGAGACGTCCCCGGTAGCCATCTGTCCCGTGCTGACCGGGACGAGGCTATCCCCGCATCCAACCGGGCCGCCGGTCCCGGGCAGGACCAGGAATTTCACGATCCAGTTTGCAGAAACTGGCGCCGGAGCTCCAGTGGTATTCGTCGGGGTGGGTGAAGCGCTCGGCTCAGGGATTGGTGTGTTCGTGGGAACATCCGTAGCAGTTAGGGTTAGTGAGGCTGTCACCGTCGGGCTTGGGGAGGGGGTATTCGTCGGGGGTAGAGGCGTGTCGCTTTCTTCGACCCGCGTCTCTGCGACGGTTGGAGACGATAAAGCCGTTTCCGCCTGGTTGGAGAGAGCACAGGAGGAGATGACCAGGAGCAACACCGCAAGAAAAGGGATTGTGAGCAGCGATGGTTTCATGAAGTTCAGCATATTCGGTCCTTTAGGATTTTCTCCACGCCCGTGTGGGGAACAGGCGCTCTACGACTCGCCTGCGAGCCATCCCAACTCGGCGCTTGATGCGCACACCGCGTTCGGCGATCACTCTAAATGGAATATCCACCGTGTTCCCATCGACGGGCGCCGCGAGTGCGGTGATGTAGAGCGGCAAGATCTCCGAGCGGGGTATCCCGTGTTTCCTCAGCGCCAGGACAGCAAAGCCGCTTTTTTCAAGCACGCGGCGCAGACTGTGCTCGCTGAACGCGCTCATGTGCGCCACTTCGAAGCAGTCGTGCGCATACAGGTTGGGGACTTCGACCAACAACGAACCGTCGTTCGTGAGCCACTTTTCCCGTACCCGCTTTAAATACCCGACCGGGTCCGGCAGGTGTTCGAGGACGTGCGCCGCGCTGACCAGGTCGAACCGGCCTTCCCCCGCCGCCTCCATCGCGTCGAGCGATGGGTAGATTTTGAAACCCCTGTTTTCCACGTACTCCCGGTAGGCGTCGCCCGGTTCGATCCCGACCCCGGTCGGTCCGTACCGCTCCCGGATCTCCTCAAGCAGCAGTCCGGCTGAACATCCGATATCGAGGTGGCGCGCTACCTGGTCCACTCCGGCGGCCCCGAGAAAACCCACCAGGGACACCGCCCGCGCCTTTTGGATCTCCAGGTCTCGCAGGTCCGGTCCTTCTGCCCCCTGGTACAACCTTCGATATTCTGCTTGGTAGAACAGACCGAGTTCGGCCTCCGTCATCCGGGGGGATTGGAAAACGAATCCACAGGCTCCACAGATCCGGTAAGCGACCTGGTGTCCCCGAAACTGGCGCTGATCGAAATCGCGGCTGGTCGATCTCCCACAAAGTGGGCAGCTCCTCTGCTCTAACGGCATACTCTGACCGAAACCACACCGGGGTTTAGTCGGCCTGGACCCTGCTCTCGTATTTTCGCCGGGATCGCCTCAGCCAGCGGATGGCTGTCTTGCGCAGGCCTCGCGGTTCATCTTCAGCGATCAGCAGCTCCAGCCGGTGCAGCAGGCCCGGCAGGCTCATCCTGGCGTTGCGGACCTGCCCGTCTACCAGCACCCTGTTCGCCTCCAGGAGCGTATACATGGTCTTCATCCCGCCTGCCAGTCTGACGTTGTCTTTGGTCTCCGGGAGGTCGTACGGCGGCTGACCACCTGGAAGGTGGCTGTAGTCGTGGTTCTGATGGATGACGGTCACCGCCCTGGTGATATCGACCACATCCCAGCCCGCCTTCCTGGCGCGATAGATCGTCCAGTTGTCCCAACCGGAACGCCCGATGGTAAATGCTGGCATGTCCGTCAACAGGTGGCGGGGGAACAGGAAATAATCGCTCCCCACCGGAGCGTGGAGGTTCCCCCGGTTTTCGACCTCGGTTTTAAGCCTCTCATCCCACCCCGGGCTGAAATCGATCGGCCCCGTCAGGTCCAGGTCCCACCGCTGGCTGATGACCAGGAAATCCCTCGATTGGCTGGCGACTTTCTTCACCGCCTCCAGAAGATCTGGCAGGAAGAGGATATCGGCGTTGGAGATCATCAAGAACGGCGCAGAGCTGGCCTGCCTCGCGAGCTGGAGCATGGAGCTGATGTAAGGAGTCCCCTGCGGGCTGTAGGCCACCTCTGGGAAATGGCGGATGCCGTATTCTGAAGCCACCTCCGCCGATCCGGGCTCGTCCCCCATCAGGAAGACCTCGACTTCACGCCCCAGGTGAATCCAGGACTGGATGGCGTTGCGCTGGATCTGGGAGATATGGGAGTTAAGGGTAAATGGTTTTGGAGAAGTGAATATCGTCAGTAGAGTCATGGATGATTTGGTCACCACTCCAATATACTACGTCCAGAGGCAGGGGGGTTCCAACCCGCCAGTTGTTTTATAGACCGAGGTAGGGCGGGTTTCCAACCTGTAGGGCGGGTCTCCAACCCGCCAATTAATCCAAAAGCGATTTATGGGGGACGCCGGCGTTGATCGCCGCCAGCTCCGGCCTGTGCTCAACCAAAGCCAGCACGTCCAGCCAGGAGAAATCGTCATTCCCCTGGAAAGAAGCGTAGACCTGCCGAACGAATTCCAGATCTTCAGCAGTATCGACTGTCCACCGCAGGTGACCGTAATCCGGTTCGTGGTGGATCTGCAGCAACCGGAATTCGCCCTCATTCTCATAGAGATATGGCATGACATGCTCGCGCTGATGAGGCCGGCTCGCTTCCTCCCATGCTCTCTCGAGCGCTGCGAAGGTGCACACTTCCGTGTCAAGTCCGATGGGGAATGTCCGGGTCCAGGGCGGCGGCAGGCGGTTGGCCGCGAAGTCCCACACCGGCGTCTTCTGCTGACGTCTGGGAGCCATCCTGGAACCAGACCGGTTCCCTGACATTTCGTCAATCCCAAAGAACGCCCCAAGGACCTGGTCGATCACGCCCGGATCGATGAGCGGGCAGTCTGCAGTCAGCCGCACGACGACATTC
>Ga0073934_10004432_pt1 | contig 23398 bp, 20 predicted proteins | sample LarsenN4metaG_FD_76834 | JGI IMG/M metagenome (GOLD analysis project Ga0073934, IMG submission 76834) | Hot spring sediment bacterial and archeal communities from British Columbia, Canada, to study Microbial Dark Matter (Phase II) - Larsen... ... | reverse complement strand
GGCTGGACCAGCCACAGCGGCCCATTCGGCGGGGGTCAGCGTCTTCATCGACAGGGCGTGGATCTGCTCGCGCATTCTATCGCCCAGGGCCTGGTAGACCCGCTGGTGGCGCTTGACGCGGCTCGCGCCCTCGAACTCGGCCGACACGATGGTGGCGAAGAAGTGCCGCCCGTCGCCCTCGACCTCGAGATGCTCGCAGGCCAGACCCTGCGCAATGAAGCGCTGCACTTCGGCGGGGGACGGGTCTGCCATGCCGCGATTCTAGTGGCGCAGCTTGTAGCCGGTGCGCAGCAGGTGCAAGGCCGTGCCGGCGACGAGCACGAAAGCCACCGCGACGACGCCGAGGCTGAACCACGGCGACACGTCGCTGACCCCGAAGAAGCCGCGGCGGAAACCGTCGATCATGTAGAAGAACGGGTTCAGGTGACTGACCACCTGCCAGAACGCCGGCAGCGAATGCACCGAGTAGAAGACGCCGGAGAGGAAGGTCATCGGCATGATGATGAAGTTCTGGAAGCCGGCCATCTGGTCGAACTTCTCCGCCCACAGCCCGGCGATCAGCCCCAGCGAGCCCAGCATGCCGGCGCCGAGCACGGCGAACACCACGATCCACCAGGGCTCGGCCGCGTGCAGCGGCGCGAACCACACGGTGACGAGCAGCACCCCGGCGCCGACCACCAGCCCGCGCACCATCGAGGCTCCCACGTAGGCCGTGAACCAGGCCCAGTGCGACAGCGGCGTGACCAGCAGGAAGACGAGGTTGCCGGTGATCTTGCTCTGGATCAGCGAGGAACTGCTGTTGGCGAAGGCGTTCTGCAGCACGCTCATCATCACCAGCCCTGGAATCAGGAAGCTGGTGTAGCCGATGCGGTCGTAGACCTTCACGTGGTCTTCGAGCACGTGGCCGAAGATCAGCAGGTACAGCACCGCGGTGAGCACGGGCGCCGCCACGGTCTGGAAGCTGACCTTCCAGAAGCGCAGCACTTCCTTGTAGAGCAGCGTCCTCGTGCCGCTGAACACGCCGGAAGCGGTGGCGCTCATGCCGCCACCTTCTGCGGTTCGCCGTGCATGATCTCGAGGAACACGTCCTCCAGGTCGGCGCGGCCGATCTCCAGGTCTTCGGGCCGGCAGCCGGCAGCGCGCAGCGTGGCGAGGATGGTCTCCACCTCTGCGGCGTCGTGCGCCTTGATCTGCACGATGCGTCCGGTCACGCGCGACTGCGCAGTGAGCGCGGCCGGCAGCGCCTGGTCCATCTTGAAGCGCAGCATGGTGCTGGCCTTGCCCGCCAGCAGCGCCGAGGTGCGGTCGAGCGCGACCACGCGGCCTTGCTTGAGCATCGCGATGCGACCGGCCAGCGCCTCGGCCTCCTCGAGGTAGTGGGTGGTCAGCAGCACGGTGTGGCCCTGCTTGTTCAGCCGCGCCACGAACTGCCACAAGGTCTGGCGCAGTTCCACGTCGACGCCGGCGGTGGGCTCGTCGAGCACGATCACCGGCGGGCGGTGCACCAGCGCCTGCGCCACCAGCACGCGGCGCTTCATGCCGCCAGAGAGCTGGCGCATGTTGGCGTCGGCCTTGTCGGCCAGACCCAGGTTCGCGAGCAGTTCGTCGATCCAGGCGTCGTTGTGCGTCACGCCGAAGTAGCCGCTCTGGATGCGCAGCGTCTCGCGTACGCTGAAGAAGGGGTCGAACACCAGCTCCTGCGGCACGATGCCCAGGCTGCGGCGCGCGGCGGCGTAGTCGCTCACCACGTCGTGGCCCATCACGGTGACGCGGCCGGCGCTGGCGCGCGACAGGCCGGCGAGGATGCTGATCAGCGTGGTCTTGCCCGCACCATTGGGGCCGAGCAGGCCGAAGAACTCGCCCGGCTCGATGTCGAAGCTCACCTCGCTCAGGGCGCGCACCTCGCCGCGCGAACCGCGGTAGGTCTTGGAGACGTTCTGGAAGGAAATGGCGGGCATGGGCGCGCGATTGTAGGCAGCCGCCCGCGCTCGCGCAGGCGCCGCCGATTAGGGGCGACGCTCGTAGGAGGCGCCCGGCAACGGTGCTAGATTGTCCGCACGCCACAAGAGCCGCCCATGGCCACCACGCCCAAGAAACCGCGCCGCACGGCAGAACGCATCCTGGAGGTCACGCTCGAGCTGTTCAACCGCTTCGGCGAGCCGAACGTGTCGACGACGCTGATCTCCGCCGAGCTGAACATCAGCCCCGGCAACCTCTACTACCACTACCCGGCCAAGGACGAGCTGATCAACAGCCTGTTCGACCGCTACGAGCGCTCGCTCACCGAGCTGCTCCAGGCCGCCGACCAGGTGCGCAACGTGGAGGACGCCTGGCTGCTCTTCCACATGCTGTTCGAGCTGATCTGGCAATACCGCTTCCTCTACCGCGACCTCAACGACCTGCTGTCGAAGAATCGCCGCCTCGAGACGCACTTCCAGTTCGTGCTGCGCAACAAGAACCAGGCCATCCAGTCGGTGATGGCCGGGTTGACGCGCGGCGGCGCGATGAAGATCGAGACGCGCGACGTGGCGCCGGTGGCCATCGCGATGGCCGTGGTGCTGACCTACTGGCTGAGCTACGAGTACGTGCGCGACCCGCGCCGCGCGCTCGAGCCCGAGAGCGCGAGCGCGGCGCTGATGCGTGGCGCCTTCCACGTGCTCAGCCTGCTGATTCCCTATCTGGAGCCCGCCCAGCGCGACCACCTGCACGCGCTGGCCGGCCAGTACGACAAGAGCTGAACCGCCCCGAGCAACACCTCAGGAGACAACCCATGGCCAAGTGGACCGCCTTCCCGCACGACAACGCCGACTACACCTTCGACGCCGCCGCACTGAAGAAGAAGTGGACGCGGCTGCACGCCGGCGACGCCGAGCCGCTGCCGAAGGACGACAAGGTGCTCGCCGCCTGGGCGCTGTTCCATGCCGGGGAGTTCCAGAAGGCCTACGACGCCGGCCTGAAGGCGGGCGGCGCCGGCATCACGGTGGCCAACAAGGCACAGTCGATCTACGCCAACTACCTCGAGAAGAGCGAGAAGACCAAGCTGGCGATGTTCATGGAGGTCTCCGAGCGCGCCGAGGCGCAGCAGGCCGAGGACCCGAAGAATCCCAACGCCTGGTACTGGCAGGCCTATGCGCTGGGCCGCTACAGCCAGGGCATCAGCGTGGCCAAGGCGCTGGCCCAGGGCCTGGGCGGCAAGGTGAAGAACGCGCTGGAGACGGCGATCAAGCTGCAGCCCAGGCATGCCGACGCGCACATCGCGCTGGGCGCCTTCCACGCCGAGGTGATCGACAAGGTCGGCGCGCTGCTGGGCCGCACCCAGGGCGCCAGCAAGGACCAGGGCCTGCTGATGTACAAGACCGCGCTCAAGCTCAACCCGAACTCGGCGATCGCCATGGTGGAGTACGCCAACGGCCTGGTGATGCTCGAAGGCGACAAGAAGATGAAGGAAGCCGAGAAGCTCTATGCCGACGCGGCCGCCGTCGAGCCGGCCGACGCAATGGAGCGGCTCGACGTGGAGATGGCCAAGGCCGAGCTGGAAGACTGAGCGTCACCGCCCGCGTTCCAGCACCGCGCGGGCTGCAGCGCCCACCATCACGGCGAACAGCGCCACCGCCCACAGCGCTGCGGTGAGCGAGCTCCAGCGGGCCAGCGCGCCGATCAACGGCGGCCCGACCATGAAGCCGAGGTAGCCCACCGACGACACCGCGGCCACGCCATGGGCCGGCGCGATGCCCGGCACCCGGGCCGCGGCGGCGAACATCACCGGCACCACGTTGGCCAGCCCCAGGCCGACCAGCATGAAGCCCGCCAGGGCGACCGGCGGCGCGGCCGTGGTCAGCGCCAGCGCCATGCCGGCGGTGGCCAGCACGCCCGAGCCGCGCATCAGCGCCACCGGACTGAATCGCTCGCGGATGCGGTCGCCGAACAGGCGACCGAGCGCCATCGCCGCGCTGAAGGCGGCGAAGCCCAGCGCGCCCGTGGCCGCATCGGTGCCGAGCTCCTGGCGAATGAACAAGGCGCTCCAGTCGTACATGGAGCCTTCGGCCACCATGCACAGCGCTGTCAGCACCCCCATCCACAGCAGGATGCCGCGCGGCCAGGCGACGGGCGCGGGCGACTCCTCGCTGTCGGTCCTGTGCGAACTGAGCGCACCCACGCTCGCACCGAGCACGGCGGCCATGGCCAGTGCGGCGCCGGCGAGCTGCACGGACGGCGCCACGCCGGCCCGGTGCAGCGCGGCGCACAGCAGCGCGCCGGCCATGCCGCCGAGGCTGAACATCGCGTGCAGGCCGCTCATCACCTTGCGCGGCGAGGCCATCTCCAGCGCGTTGCCCTCGGCATTGATCGCCACGTCGAACAGGGCGCTGCCGGCGCCGAGCAGCAGCATCAGGGCGAACAGCGCGCCGAGCGACTGCGCCTGCAGCACGGCGGCCAGCGCCAGCAGCATCACGAGCCCGGCCACACGCACGCAGCGCCGCGCGCCGAATCGCGCGACGAGTGCTCCCGCGGTCAGCAGACACAACACGGCGCCGCCGGCGGCCGCCAGCAGGACCAGCGACAGGGTCTGCTCGTCCAGTCCGTAGTGCTGCTTCACCGCCGGCACCTGGGCGCCCCACACGCCCATGGCCATGCCGAGCACGAAGAACAGGATGCGGATCGCGCGGTGCCAACGGGCGGGGGCAGCCGGGCCGGTGGCGCCGGGCGTCATGAGCGTGCTTGCCTGCATGTGCGGCATTGTGCTTTAATTTGCACAAACATGCACATATCGGCACATCCATGACCGACCGTCTGGCGACCGAGGAGCCCCCGCGATTCGCGGCCGAGCGCCAGCAGCGCATCGCCGACACCCTGCGCGAGAAAGGCCGGGTCGAGGTGGCCCAACTGGCGTCCGAGTACGGGGTGTCGGAAGACACCGTGCGGCGCGACCTGCGCCAGCTCGCAGCGCGCGGCCTGGTGCAGAAGACACACGGCGGCGCCGTGGCTCTCAATGCCACGCTCCTGCCGACCGTTCAGCGTGCCGGCGTGCTCACCGGCGCCAAGCGCGCCATCGCCCGCGCGGCCGCCCGGCTGGTGCAGCCGGACCAGACGCTGTTCATCGACGGCGGCACGACGACGTTGGCGCTGGTCGACGAACTGAAGCGCGCCGACGCTCCGCGGCCGCTGACCCTGGTGACCCATTCGCTCGACGTGGCCCTGGCGGTGGCCGAGGAGCCGCGCATCCGTCTCGTCATGGCGGGCGGCAGCTGGCTGCCGGCCCCGCGCATCTTCGTGGGCGATGCGGCGCTGGCGACGCTGCGCGCCCACCGCGCCGACATCGCCTTCCTCGGCGCCTGCGCGCTGCATCCGCGCGCCGGTCTGACGGCACACGACCCGCAAGAGGCCGCCCTCAAGCGCGCGATGGTGGACGGCGCCGCGCAGCGCGTGCTGCTCACCGACGCGACCAAGCTCGACGCGGTGGCTCCCTGCGCGGTGGCGGGCCTCGACGAGCTCGACCGCGTGATCAGCGACGCCGCGCCGGCCTGGCTGCATGGGCGCGTCGAGGTCGAACGGGTCCGAGGCGAGGGCTGAAGTCATCTGGGGTCATGGTCGCGCACATCTGATCGACTATCAGATATGACTACTCATTTCTGACCATTCTTCGCTCCGCGGACCGCACAAATCTCAAGACCCTGCGCGTCAGAAGTGTCGAAACTCCAGCTTGGCTGGCTAGAATTTTTTCACTTCACCGTTGGGACACAGAGCGACATGCCGAGCACCAATCCTTCGCCGCTGCCGCGCACGCTGGCGCTGGTCGATGACGACCCGGAGTACCGCGAATACCTGGCGGCGCACCTGCGCGGTCTGGACATCGAGGTGCAGACCTTCGCCGACAGCAACGAACTGCTCGCCCACACGTCCCCTTTCTCTTTCAACTTCTACATCCTCGACCTGATGCTGCCGGGCGTGGACGGCGTCGAGCTGATCCGCATCCTGCGCCGTCGCACCCAGGCCGGTCTGCTTGTGGTGTCCGGCCGGCTCGCGCCGGACGTGTTCTCCTCGGTGGTCGATGCCGGCGCCGACATGCACCTGGCCAAACCGGCCAGCTTCGACCAGGTGGTGGTGGCCATCCGCGCCGTACACCGCCGCGTCGCCTCGTACAGCGGCAGTTCCGGCGAATGGCTGCTCGACCGCCAGGCCGGCCGGCTGATCGCGCCGGACGGTGTGCGCATCGACCTCAGCGACCTCGACCTGGCCGTGATGGAGCGCTTCGTGCAGGCCGAGGGCCAGGCGGTGACCCGCGAGTCGCTGTGCCAGCACCTCGGCCGCCCGGTCACCGAGGAGCCCGACAACACGCTCAGCGCCATCATCTACCGCCTGCGCCGCCGCATCGAGCGTGCCACCGCCAGCCCGGTGCCGCTGCAGGCGCTGTCGCGCGTGGGTTACGTGTTTCGCGGTCCGCTCAGAAGCGCCTGATCACTGCCCCTGGGGCAGCCAGAGCCGGAACACCGTGCCCTGCGGCGTGTGGGGCCGCAGTTCGACGCTGCCGCCATGCAGTTCCATCACGCGCCGCACCACGTGCAACCCGATGCCGTGGCCGGGCACGCCGTGCGAGCCGCGCGCGCCGCGCTCGAACAGGCGCGGCCGCAGTTCGTCGGGAATCCCGGGGCCGAGGTCGGCCACCTCGAACACCAGCGCCAGCGGTTCGTCGCTGTCGACCACGCGCAGCACCACCTCGCTGTCCGGCGGCGAGTACGCCAGCGCGTTGCCCAGCACGTTGCGCAGCGCCAGCCGCATCAGCCCGATGTCCATGCTCGCGGTGCGTGTCGGCGAGATGCGCTCGACGCGCACCCGAGCGCGCCGTGACTCGTCGAGATCACCGAGGCTGAGGTCGATCAGCGCGCCGACATCGGCGTCACGCGAGTTCAGCGGTTGCGCGCTGGCCAGCAGCGCGGTCGCTGCCAGCGTGTTGTCGAGGCTGGCGACGATCTGCCGGATCACCCCCTGCGCGCGCACGATGCGCTCGGCGGCGCCGCCGGTCGCCGGCAGGCCGGCCAGCGCGCTCTGCAGTGCCGCCGAGGCGTTGTTCAGCGGCTGCCGAACCTCGTGGGCGAGCACGCGCACGAACTCGTCGCGCTGCTCGAGCAGATCGCGCAGCTCGCGCGAGCGCTGCTCGGCGGCGGTCCGCAGCCCCTGCTCGCGCACCAGCGCCGCGGCGCGCTCCGCCGCCGCCTCGCGCTGCGCCGTCACGTCCAGCAGCAGGCCGATCGCCGACGGTCCTTCGGGATCCTGGATCGGGCAGGCGAAGGTTTCCAGCGTCACCCGGCGGCCGTCGCGGCGCACGCCGGTGAACTCCAGCCGCGTCATCGGTTCCTCGCCAGTGATCACGCGGCGCGACACCTCGTTGACGTGGTCGAGCTCCTCCGGCGCGATCAGCGTGTGGGCATGCACGCGGCCGTTCATCATGTCCTGCGGGTGGTCGTAGCCGAAGATCGCCGCGAAGGCCTCGTTGACGAAGCGGTACTCGTTCTTCACTTGCACGTACACGCCCACCAGCGACTGCTCGGCCAGCGCGCGGAAGCGCACCTCCGAGGCTCGCCACTGCTCGGTGCGCTCGGCCACCAGCGTCTCGAGGTGGTCGCGGTAGCGCTCGAGTTCGCGCGCCTGGGCACGGCGTTCGGTGACGTCGCGCGAGGAGCAGTACAGCAGGTCCTGATCCTCGATGCGCACGCCGAGGCAGACCACCTCGACGTCGATGAGACGCCCATCGGCCCGGCGATGGCGGGAGCTGAAGCGCACCAGCTCGCCGACGCGGAAGGACTGCAGGCGCCTCTCGATCTCCTGCGCCGTGAGCTGCGCGTCCCACAGCGTCACCGGCTTGCCGAGCAGCTCCTCGCGCGGGTAGCCCAGCATGGCGGCGAAGGAGTCGCTCATCTCCACCAGCCGCCCCTGACGATCGACCACGTGCATGCCGTCGCCTGCGGCGCGCAGCAGCGCGCCATGCCGCTCGCCCTCGCGGATCAGCGCCTGGGCGCTGCGCGCCTGCCCCGCCCAGGCGCGATGCAGCAGCAGCGACGTGGCCACGAGTACCGCCATGGCCAGCACCGCCATCGCCACCATCTCTCGCGTCTGCACTCGCCAGGCTTCGAGGAAGTCGTCGGTGGCCAGCCCGGCCAGCACCAGCATCGGCGTGGCGCCGACGCGCCGGTAGGCGTTGACGCGCTCGATGCCGTCGAGCGCGGTGCGGGCGACGAAGCGGCCGGCGTCGGGCCGCTCCGCCAGCGCACGCTGGAGCTGGGGCGACACGTTGCTCGAACCCGGTTCCGCCGGACCGGCGCCATCGGCGCTGCGCCGCGCCACCAGGCCGAGCCCGGTGCCGCGCACGGTGATGGCGCCCTGGCGGCCGAGGTCGACGCCTTCGAGCAGCCTCGAGAAGTGCTCCACGGTGACGTTGGCATACACGACGCCCGCGAAGCCGCCACGGGCGTCGCGCAGTGGCCGTGCCACCGCCACCACCCACTTGTTGCTGATGCGCGCCAGCATCGGCCCGGACACCGCCGGCCCGGGCTGGCTGCCGTCGCGTGCCTCGATGAAGTACTCGCGGTCGTCCACCTCCACGCGCGGCGCGCCGGCCACGCCGCGGCCGTAGCGCACTACCCCGGCGGCATCGGCGATGCGGATGCTCTCCAGCTGCGGCAGCAGCGCCAGCTGCTGGGACAGCAGCGCCTCCACGCGCGCGGCGTCGGGCGCACCGGCGGAGAAGTCGGGCTCGAGATCGAGGGCCACGTTGCGCAGGCCGATGTCGACCCGGTCGAGTTCGGCCTGGATGCTCTGCGCCAGCGCGGCCACGATGTTCTCGGTGGCCACCTCGGCGCGCTCGACGAAGTTGCGCCGGCTGGCCGACTGCGACAGCGCCACCAGCGCCGCCAGCAGCGCCAGCATCAGCAGGTTGAAGCCGATCAGCCGCCCGCCGACGCCGGCCGGCGCGGCAGGCGTGCGCGGCGCGCTCAGTTCCAAGGCAGCATCAGCGTCAGCAGCAGCAGCTTCTCGAACTCGGGCTCGAAGCGGTCGATGATCTTCTGCGGATGCGGGCACAGCTGCGCGTCGGTGATCAGGCCGAACTGCACGCCGCCGTCGTAGGTGAGGATGCTCACGCCCATGCCGATGTCGCCCGAGGCGGGCACCCAGAACATGTTCTGGCGGATCGTCGAACCGCACAGCGACAGCGCCTTGCCCGGCCCCGGCACGTTGGTCATCACCGCGGTGGACTTCTTGGCGAACACGCCGAGCAGCGCATCCTGCACCGGCTTGATCAGCAGGCCGGCCACGGCCAGCACGGCGAAGGCCAGCAGCGGCTGGTAGCTCCCCTTGAGCTCGCTCATGCGGCGGCGCACCGCGTAGACGCGCTCGATCGGGTTCTCGATGCCGATGGGCAGCACCAGCGGCGCCAGGCCGAAGCGGTTGCCCAGCTTCCAGGCCTCCTCCAGCGGGCGCAGGTTGACCGGCACCATCGCGCGGATCTCCTTGCCTGCCGGGTCGTCCCCCTGCTCGCGCAGGTAGGCGCCGATGGCGCCGGCCACGCAGGCCAGCAGCACGTCGTTGATCGAGCAGCCCAGGCCCTTGCCGATGGTCTTGACGCGATCGAGCGGCATCGGCTCGCTCCAGGCCACGATCTTCTTGCCGATCGGCTTGCCCTTGAGCGCCGTGGGCGAGTCGTCGGGCATCAGCAGCAGCGCGCCGACGTCGTTGACCACCTGGTAACCCACGCGCGCCGCGTCGAGCGAGCCGAGCAGCGGCTGCTGCGGGTTGGCCAGCATCTCCATCGACTTGGAGACGCCGCTGCCGTACATGCCGATCGCCTTGATGGTGATGTCGGTCAGCGGCTTGAGCACGGCGTCGGACAGCCAGTCCTCCTCGTGCGCCTCGTCGGGCTTCTCGCGCTCGCGGCGCTGCGGCGGATCGCTGCCGCCGTCGGTGATCGACAGCACCACCGAGATCAGCGCGATGCCGTCGCCGATGCAGTGGTGCACGCGGGCGATCATCGCGCTGCCGCCGTCGTAGTGCTCGATGAGGTGGAACTGCCACAGCGGATGGCGGTCGTCCAGCGGCGTGGTGGCGAGCTCGCCGACACGCTCCTGCAGCGCGTCGCGGATCGACTGCCCGCTGCGCGGCTCCAGCGACTCGCGCACCACGTGGCGGCCGATGTCGAAATGCTCGTCCTCGACCCAGTTGGCGCCCACCGCATCCTGAACCACGCGCTGGCGGAAGCGGTCGTACTTGAGCAGCTTGTCCTGCACGCGCTGGCACAGCGCCTCGTGGGTGATGCCGGGCTGCAGCAGCCAGACGCCGACGATCATCATGAGGTTGACGTCGTTGTCCATGCGCAGCCACGCGGTGTCCACGCGCGACATGCGCTCGGCGGTATGCGACATCGGGAGCCTCCTCGGGGCGTTCTTCGGGTGGCGCAAGATGCTGGGTAACATCCGCACCGTCAATGCCGATTTTCACCCACAGGAGACGCTCCCATGGCTGACCTCAAGAAGACGTTCGAGAAGGCGGTGGCCGATTCGAAGAACCTGCCCGAGAAGCCCGACAACGCCACGCTGCTGAAGATCTACTCGCTGTACAAGCAGGCGACCGCGGGCGACGTGGAGGGCAAGCGCCCCGGCTTCACCGACATGGTCGGCCGCGCCAAGTGGGACGCCTGGAACGAGCTGAAGGGCAAGAGCGCCGACGAGGCGATGCAGGAGTACGTCGACCTGATCGAGTCGCTCAAGGCTTAGGCGCGGGCGCGGCGTCAGCTACTTCTTCTTGGCGCCGGCGGCCTTCTTGGCCGCTGGCTTCGTCTTGGCCAGCAGTTCGTCGAGGTTCTTCTCGATCTCCGACTCGATCGTCTTGCTGAAGGCGCCAAGCAGGAAGCCGAGCTTGGCATCGAGGTCGAAGTGGTCGGCCGCCACGATCAGCCGGCCGTTCACGCCGGATCGCGTGAACTCCACCGTGTCGCTGGTCTCGCCCTCGAGCACGGTGCACTCCATGTCGAACTTCTTCTCCACCTCCTCGGCCCACTGCCAGGCGATGTCGCGCGCCTTGGCCAGGCCGAGGGAATGCTTGCGGTGGATGCGGATGTCGGCCATGGATCAGTCTCCTTTCGCGGAAAGTTCGGCGCGGCGCTGCGCCTTCGGCAAGGCGGCGAGCCGCTGGACCTCGGCGTAGAAGCGCGCGAAGTCGCGACCGCCGCGCTCGAACAGGCGCTCGAAATCGGGCACCAGTGCGTTGTAGGCGGCGAGCACGCCGAAGCTGGCATTGTTGGCGCGAGCGAACCAGCCGTCGTAGCCGGAAAACCCGCCCCAGCGCTCGCGCTTCATCGCCTCGTACTCGGCGCGCATCCGTGCCATCGCCTCGGCCTTGCGGGCGCGCTTGTCGTCGTCGCTCGCGCCGGATTGGTAGATCGCATCGAGCCGGTCGCGCCAGGCCATCGTGAAGGCACGGAAATCCTGCCGGCGGGCGTCGAACTCGGCGTACTCGGCGCGCGCCGCGGCCGACGCGTGAAGCGCCAGCCAGCGCCTGCCGCCGATGCGTTCCACCGCGGTGGCGAAGGATTCGTTGAACTCGGTGTCGTCGGCCGCGTAGGCCACCTGGTGCGACAACTCGTGGAAGATCAGCCGCGCCAGTTCGCCTTCGGGCCAGTGGATGAAGGTGTTGAGCAGCGGATCGGCCATCCAGTCGCCGGGCAGGCGGCCCAGCGTCGAGTAGGCCGGCACGCCGTAGACGCTGACCTCGTAGCGCTGCTCGCGCAGCGCGGTGGCGTAGCTGTCGGCCTCGCTGCGCTCGAAGTAGCCGCGGTAGCCGGCACAGCCCATGATCGGATAGCACCAGGACTTGAGCTGCAGGCTCAGCTCGGGAGCGGCCACCACGTTCCACACCGCCGCATTGCGCTTGAGGTCGGCGAAGCGGCGGTAGCTGGCGTTGTCGGGCAGCTTGAGTTCGGTCACGGCAAAGTCACGCATGCGCTGGCTGAGCGCCAGGCGCTCCTTCAGCGCCGCCTCGGCGTTGCCATCGGCCAGCAGTTCGGGCACCGGCCGCGCCGCGCGCAGCAGCGACAGGTGGCCGCCGACCGACTGCGCGTAGTAGCCGATCGAGCTGCAGCCGCTGGTCAGGCACACGGCGGCCGTTGCCAGTGCAGCCGTGCCGATCAGACCCAGGCTGGCCATCAGCAGCGCGCGCCGCTTCACGAGGCGTGGGGCGCCACCTCGACCAGGCAGTCGTAGAACGACGGCGCCCGGCCGATGTCGGTGAGCTTCTGGTGGGTGAGCTCGTTGACGTTGGTGCCGTCCAGCCCGAGCTTGCGCCACCAGATGCCCAGGCCGTTGACCACGCCCGGGCGCGCGCGCGCCGACACCTTCGCCTTGCAGACGTAGCTGCCGCGGTCGTTGAAGACGCGCACCACGGTGCCATCGGCAATGCCGCGCGGGGCGGCGTCGGCCTCGTGGATCTCCAGCAGCGGCTCGCCCTCGATGTCGCGCAGGCTCTTCACGTTGACGAAGGTGGAGTTGAGGAAGTTGCGCGCCGGCGGCGAGATCATCGCCAGTGGGTAGCGCGCCGCCAGCTCGGGCGCCGACAGCGGCGACTCGTGGCTGGGCACGAAGTCGGGCACGCCCAGCCCGGGCGCGTCGATCAGGCACTTTCCCGACGGCGTGGGGAAGCCGCCCTCGGCGAACGGCGCCTCGGGCAGCGGCAGCTTGACCCAGCCGTCGCGGCGCAGCGCGTCGAAGTCGATCTCGCCACTGAAGGCCTGGCGCGCCAGGGTCTCGTCGTCGTCGCGGAAGCAGGCGTCGTCGAAACCCATCGCCGCGGCGAGCTCGCGGAAGATCTGCGTGTTCGGCTTCGCCTGGCCGAGCGGCGCCACCGCCGGCTCGTTGATCAGCGCGTAGGTGTGGCCGTAGCTGGTGTGCACGTCGAGGTGCTCGAGCTGCGTGGTGGCCGGCAGCACGTAGTCGGCGTGGTCGGCGGTGTCGGTGAGGAAGTGGTCGAGCACCACGGTGAAGAGGTCGTCGCGGGCGAAGCCCTTCACCACCTTGCGTGACTCGGGTGCCACGGCCACCGGGTTGCTGTTGTAGACCACCAGCGCCTCGATCCTCGGCCCGAAGGCGGGCGAGGCCTCGCGCAGCAGGTCGTCGCCGATGGTGCTCATGTTGATGGTGCGCGGGCGGCGCGCGCCGAGCAGGTCGGGGCGCTGCAGCGCGGCATCGTTGCGGAAGCGCCTGAACCAGCCCGAGGCCGACAGCAGCATGCCGCCGGCCGGGTCGCGCCACGCACCCACCAGGCACGGCAGGATGGCCGCCAGCCGCACGGCGTTGCCGCCGCCGCGCACGCGCTGCATACCGTAGTTCAGGCGGATCGCTGCGGGCTTCGTGGTGCCATAGTCGCGCGCCAGGCCGCGAACCTCGTCGGCGGTGATGCCGCACACCTCGGCGGTGCGCTCGGCCGTCCAGGCCATCGCGCGCTCGCGCAGCGCCGGCCAGCCCTCGGTGTGGCGCTCGATGTAGGCGTGGTCGAGCCAGTCGTTGACGACCAGCTCGCGCATCAGGCCCAGCGCCAGCGCGCCGTCGGTCCCGGGCAGGAGCGCGATGTGCTGGTGGCACTTATCGGCGGTCTCCGTCTTGCGCGGGTCGATGCAGATCAGCTTGGCACCGTTGCGCTTGGCCTCCTGGGCAAACGTCCAGAAGTGCAGGTTGGAGGCGATCGAGTTGCTGCCCCAGATCAGGATCAGCCGGCTCTTCGCGTAGTGCGCCAGGTGCATGCCGACCTTGCCGCCGTAGGTGGCGGCCAGCGCCTCGCCGCCGGCGCTGGCGCAGATGGTGCGGTCGAGCAGCGAGGCGCCCAGCTGGTGGAAGAAGCGCGCCGCCATGCTCTCGCCCTGCACCAGTCCCATCGTGCCGGCATAGCTGTAGGGCACGATGGCTTGCGGGTCGCGCGCCGCGATGGCTTTCAGCCGCGTCGCGATGTCGGACAGCGCCGATGCCCAGCCGACCGGCTCGAAGCGCCCGCTGCCCTTCGGGCCGATGCGGCGCAGCGGCTGCAGCACGCGCTCGGCGTGGTAGGTGCGCTCGGGGTAGCGCGACACCTTGGTGCACAGCGCGCCGTGGGTGGGCGGATGGTCAGGGTCGCCCTGCACCTTGACTGCGCGGCCGTCGTGAACCGTGACACGGATGGCACAGGTGTCGGGGCAGTCGTGCGGACAGGCGGCGTGGACGGTCGTCGATGGCATGCGCGAACTATTGCACAGGGGGCCTATGAACCGGCGAACTTAGTGAACGATGCCCGCACAGGGGCAGGGACAGGCACGTATTCTCCGCGCCATCGCAAGAAACCGCCGCGGCTCGAGCGTGCCCGCCGCTCACGAAGCGGTCCGGCATGCCGAAACCCGCATGCACCGTTGGAGTACCTCATGAATCGTCGTGACGCGATCCGCCGCGTGGCCGCCGCCAGTGCCGCCATCGCCCTGCCCGCCTGGGCGCAATCCTCCCGCATCGTGCTCGGCCAGTCGGCCGCGTTCAGCGGCCCGGCCGCGCAGCTGGGCATCCAGATGAACAAGGGCGCGAAGATCTTCTTCGACCAGCTCAACGCCAGCGGCGGCGTCAACGGCCAGACCGTCGAGCTGCGCACCCTGGACGACGGCTACGAGCCCGATCGCTGCAAGGCCAACACCGAGAAGCTGATCAGGGACGACGTGTTCGCACTGCTCGGCTACGTCGGCACGCCGACCTGCGTGGCCGCGCTGCCGCTGGTCAACGACGCGAAGATCCCCTTTTTCGGCCCCTTCACCGGCGCGGAGGTGCTGCGCGACCCGTTCAGCAAGTGGGTGTTCCACCTGCGCGCCTCGTACTACGACGAGACGGGCCTGATCGTGAAGCAGCTCACCTCGCTGGGCCTGAAGAAGATCGCCGTCTTCTACCAGGACGACGCCTACGGCAAGGCCGGCCTGGAAGGCGTCAAGCGCGCGCTCAAGCCGCTCGGCGTGGAGCCGGTCGCGCTGGGCACCGTGCAGCGCAACACCGTCGACGTGGCCAAGGCCGTGGCCGAGATCGTGCCGAAGGCGCCCGACGCGGTGGTGCAGATCAGCGCCTACAAGTCGTGCGCGGCCTTCATCCGCGAAGCGCGCAAGGCCGGCTACGGCGGCACCTTCTTCAACGTGTCGTTCGTCGGCACGCAGGCACTGGCCGACGAGCTCGGCCGCGAGGGCCGCGGCATCATGGTCAGCCAGGTGATGCCCTTCCCGTTCTCGACGACGACGCCGATCTCGCGCGAGTACCTCGAGGCCGTGGCCAAGGCCGGCCCCGACGCGCAGCCCAACTACTCCAGCATGGAAGGCTACCTCAGCGCCAAGGTGTTCACCGAGGGCCTGCGCCGCGCCGGCCGCAACCCCTCGCGCGAGGCGCTCGTCAACGCGCTGGAGTCGATCCAGAACGCCAACTTCGGCGGCTTCCGGGTCGACTTCAGCCCGAAGGACCACACCGCCTCGCACTTCGTCGAGGTGTCGATGCTCACCGAGGACGGCAAGGTCCGCCGCTGAGCGCCACGGGCCGCGTGCCGGCCGAGGAGCAGCCATGTTGAACCGTCGCCAGATCCTGCGCCGCGCCGCCGGCCTCGGGGCCGCCTGCATCGCCGCACCGGCGTGGGCCCAGTCGGCCAACCGCATCGTGCTCGGCCAGTCGGCCGCCACCAGCGGCCCGGCGGCAGCGCTGGGCACCCAGTTCCGCCTCGGGGCGATGCTGCACTTCGACCGCGTCAACGCCAAGGGCGGCATCAACGGCCGCACGATCGAGCTGCAGACGCTGGATGATGGCTACGAGCCCGACCGCTGCGCCGAGAACACGAAGAAGCTGATCGACGGCGGCGCCTTCGCGCTGTTCGGCTACATCGGCACGCCGACCAGCCTGGCCGCGCTGCCGCTGGCCACGCAGGCCAAGGTGCCCTTCCTGGCCCCCTTCACCGGTGCCGAGGCGCTGCGTGCACCGTTCAACCGCTACGCCTTCCACGTGCGTGCCTCGTACTTCGACGAGACCGCCGAGATCGTCAAGCAGAGCACCGCCATCGGCATCAAGCGCATCGGCGTCTTCCACCAGAACGACAGCTACGGCAAGGCCGGCCTGGACGGCGTGACCCGCGCGCTCAAGCCGCTGGGTCTGGAGCCGGCCGGCCTGGGCACGGTCGAGCGCAACACGGTCGACGTCGACGCGGCGGTGAAGTCCATCCTCGCCGGCAAGCCGGATGCGATCGTGCAGATCAGCGCCTACAAGTCGTGCGCGGCCTTCATCCGCGCGGCGCGCAAGGCCGGCTTCGGCGGCACCTTCTACAACGTCTCCTTCGTCGGGACCAAGGCACTGGCCGACGAGCTGCACCAGGACGCACGCGGCGTCGTCGTCAGCCAGGTGATGCCCTTCCCGTACGCACCGGTCTCGCAGCTTTCGGGCGAATACCTGGCCGCGGGCAAGGCCGCCCTCGGCGACAAGTTCGAGCCCAACTACAGCAGCATGGAGGGCTTCGTCACCGCCCGTGTCGTGGCCGAAGGGCTGCGCCGCGCCGGCGCCAATGGCAACCCCGATGCGCTGGTCGGCGCGATGGAATCGATGCGCGACTACAACCTCGGCGGCTTCTTCGTCGACTTCTCGCCGACCGTCCACACCGGCTCGAAGTACGTCGACCTGACCATCCTCACCGCCGACGGCCACGTGAGGCGCTGAGCCGCCGGGCTTCGTCGCTGCAGGGGTTGTCACCCCGGCAGTAAGATGCGCGCCGACCCTGCGCCGGAGCGTCCGATGAAGCTGATCGAATCCATCCTCGCCGACGCGGCGAGCATCGCCGCGGTGCGCCGCGACATCCACGCCCACCCCGAGCTGTGCTTCGAGGAGGTGCGCACCTCCGACGTCATCGCGAAGCAGCTCACCGACTGGGGCATCCCCATCCACCGCGGCATGGGCAAGACCGGGGTGGTGGCGATCCTGAAGAACGGCACCAGCGACCGCGCCGTCGGCCTGCGCGCCGACATCGACGCGCTGCCGATGACCGAGCACAACAAGTTCGCCCACGCCAGCAGGCACCCGGGCAAGATGCACGCCTGCGGCCACGACGGCCACACCGCGATGCTGCTCGGCGCCGCCAAGCACCTGGCCAAGCACCGCCACTACGACGGCACCGTCTACCTGATCTTCCAGCCGGCCGAAGAGGGCGGTGGCGGCGCGCGCGAGATGATCCGCGACGGCCTGTTCGAGAAGTTCCCGATGGAGGCGGTGTTCGGCGCGCACAACTGGCCGGGCATGGCGGCCGGGCAGTTCGCCTTGAAGAGCGGCCCCTGCTTCGCCTCGAGCAACGAGTTCCGCATCGTCATCCGCGGCAAGGGCGCGCATGCCGCCATGCCGCACAACGGCGTGGACCCGGTGCCGGTGGCCTGCCAGATGGTGCAGGCCTTCCAGACCATCATCACGCGCAACAAGCGGCCGATCGACGCCGGCGTCATCTCGGTGACGATGATCCACACGGGCGAGGCCACCAACGTGGTGCCCGATTCGTGCGAGATCCAGGGCACGGTGCGCACCTTCACGCTGGAGGTGCTCGACCTGATCGAAGCGCGCATGAAGGCCATCGCCGAGCACACCTGCGCGGCCTTCGGCACCGAATGCGAGTTCGAATTCTCGCGCAACTACCCGCCGACCATCAACCACCCGGACGAGACCGCCTTCGTGCGCCGCGTGCTCGGCGAGATGGTCGGTGCCGACAACGTGCAGGAGTTCGAGCCGACGATGGGCGCCGAGGACTTCAGCTACTTCCTGCTCGAGAAGCCCGGCTGCTACTTCCTGATCGGCAACGGCGACGGCAGCCACCGCGAGGGCGGCCATGGCCTCGGGCCCTGCATGCTGCACAACCCGAGCTACGACTTCAACGACGAGCTGATCCCGCTGGGCGCGACGATGTGGGTGCGGCTGGCGGAGGCCTGGCTGAACCAGCCGCGGCCGTGATGGACGCGGCCGCGCATTTCTCGCAGAGCTACGAGGAGGCGCGTTCGCGCTTCCTCGCCTCGGCCGAGGCCGCCGGGCTCGATGTCGAGAGCCACGCCCACCCGCTGCTCGGCCGTGACGGCGAGATGCTGGCGATGGACGTGGTGTGCGAAGGCGCGCGCGACGCCCGCTCGCTACTGGTTCTGTCCAGCGGCTGCCACGGCGTCGAGGGCTTCTGCGGCTCGGGCGCGCAGCATGCGCTGCTGCGCGACGAGGCCTGGCACGCCTTGCTGCACGACAGCGGCGTGGCGGTGCTCTACGTGCATGCGCTCAACCCCTGGGGCTTCTCGTGGTGGCGGCGCACGACGCAGGAGAACGTCGACCTCAACCGCAACTTCCACGACTTCTCGCAGCCGCTGCCGGCCAACCCGGGCTACGACGAGATCGCCGCACTGCTGGTGCCTCCGACCTGGCCGCCGGCGCCAGAGCCTGCCGCGGCACTGCAGCGCCACATCGCCGCCCACGGCCTGCGCGCCTACCAGCAGGCGGTGACCAGTGGCCAGCACGACCATCCCGAAGGCCTCTTCTACGGCGGCCGCAACCCAACCTGGAGCAACGTGACGCTGCGCCGCGTGCTGCAGGAGCACGCCCGTCGCTGCACGCGGCTGGGCTGGATCGACTTCCACACCGGCCTCGGGCCCAGCGGCGTGGGCGAGCGCATCTTCGCCTGCCGCGACGATGCGGCCGCGCTGGCCCGCGCCCGCGCCTGGTGGGGCGAGGGCGTCACCTCCATCTACGACGGCAGTTCGGCCTCGGCCATGCTCACCGGCCTGATGTGGATGTCGGCCTACGAGGAATGCCCGCAGGCCGAGTACACCGGCATCGCGATGGAGTACGGCACCGTGCCGGTGACCGAGGTGCTCGACGCCTTGCGCGCCGACCAGTGGCTGGAAAACCATCCCGAGGCCGGCGCTGATCAGCGCGAGGCGATCAAGCGCCAGGTGCGCGACGCCTTCTACACCGACACCGACGCCTGGAAAGAGGCCGTGCTGGCACAGGGCTTCGAGGCGGCGCGGCAGGCGGTCACGGGCCTCGCCGCAGGCTGAAGCTCAGAGCAGCTCGAAGCCGCGCAGCTCGCGCGCGCACTGGTCGGCGTCGATGAAGTGGATCGCCTGCCAGCCGGCACGCCGCGCCGCCTCGACGTTGTGGGCCACGTCGTCGATGAACAGCGTTCGAGCCGGCTCCAGGCCGTGCGCCCGGGCGCAATGCGAGAAGATTTCGGGCTCCGGCTTGCACAGCCCGGCCCGCGCCGAGAACACGCCGCCGCGGAACAGCGACAGGAAGCCGTGCGTGGCTTCCAGGTGCCGCGCATAGGGCTCGGGCATGTTGGACAGGAAATACAGCGGCCGGCCGGCACCATGCAGGGCGTGCAGCAGCTCGACGGTGCCCGGGATCGGCGTCAGCTCGGCCGGCACCGCGTCGATCACGCGGCGCGCCTCGTCGACCGCCAGGCCGGTGCGCGCCGCAATGCGCTCGGCCAGAGGGCCCGGCTCGACCGTGCCGCGGTCGAAGTCGCCCCAGTCGCCGCTGTAGCCCTGGAAGAAGTCGGCCACCCAGCGCCGTGCCGTGTCCTCGTCGAACACACGCTGGGGGAGGTGGCGCGCGAGCAGTGTCGGCGGGTGCCAGTTGAACAGCACACCGCCGAAGTCGAAGACGATGTTCACGACCTCAGCCGTGCCAGCAGCCCGGCCGTGGAAGCGTCGAGTCCCGCCGCATCGCCCGAGGCCAGGCGCGGCAGCAGGTCGCTGCACAGCGCCTTGCCCAGTTCCACGCCCCACTGGTCGAAGCTGTTGAGGCCCCAGATCGCACCGCCGGTGAACACGCGGTGCTCGTACATCGCGACCAGCGCACCCAGCGAGCGCGGCGTGAGCTGGTCGAGCATCAGCGTGGTGCTCGGCCGGTTGCCGGGGAAGGTGCGGTGCTTGGCGATCGTGCCCGCGTCGAGCTGCTGCGACGCCGTCGGCGCTCGCTCGCTCTTCGCCTGATCGGTGCTCTTGCCGAGCATCAGCGCCTGGCTCTGCGCCAGGCCGTTGGCCAGCAGCTTGGCATGCAGGTCGGTCAGTGCGTGCGTCGGCCGCTTCACCAGGATGAACTCCACCGGGATCACGTCGGTGCCCTGGTGCAGCATCTGGAAGTAGGCATGCTGCCCGTTGGTGCCCGGCTCGCCCCACACCACCGGGCTGGTGCCGAAGGGCAGCGGCTCGCCGGAGAGATCGACACGCTTGCCGTTGCTCTCCATCTCCAGCTGCTGCAGGTAGGCCGGCAGCCGCCGCAGGCCCTGGTGGTAGGGCGCCACGCTGCGGCTCGTGAAGCCATGGAAGTTGCGGTACCAGACGTCGAGCAGGCCGAGCAGCGCCGGCAGGTTCTTCGCCAGCGGCGCCTCGGCGAAGTGCCGGTCCATCGCGTGCGCGCCGGCCAGCAGGGCGCGGAAGTGGTCGGCACCGATGGCGAGCGCCAGCGGCAGCCCGATGGCGCTCCACAGCGAGTAGCGGCCGCCCACCCAGTCCCAGAAGCCGAAGGTGGTGGTGATGCCGAACTCGGCCGCAGCCTTCACGTTCGTCGTCGTCGCGACGAAGTGCTTCGCGATGTCGGTGCCGCCCTCGCTTCCCGAATTCGCGAGGAACCAGGCGCGCGCCGCATGCGCATTGGCCATGGTCTCCTGCGTGGTGAAGGTCTTGCTCGCGACGACGAACAGCGTCTCGGCGGGCTTGAGGGCGCGCAGCACCGGCGTGATGTCGTGGCCGTCGACGTTGGCGACGAAGTGGAACTGCAGACCCGGGTGCACGAAGGCGTCGAGCGCCGGCACGGCCATCTGCGGGCCGAGGTCGCTGCCGCCGATGCCGATGTTGACCACGTGGCGGATGCCGCTGGCGGCGGTGTCGCGCACCGTCTCGGCGTAGGCCAGCATCGCGTCGAGCACGCCGTGCACCTCGCCGGAGAACGGCCCCTGCCCGCGCGGCGCGCGCAGCGCGGTGTGCAGCACGGCGCGGCCCTCGGTAATGTTGATCGGCTCGCCGCGCAGCATGGCATCGCGGCGTTCCTCGAGCCGGCACTCGCGGGCCAGCGCGACGAGGAACTTCAGCGTCGCCAGGTCGACGAGGTTCTTCGACAGGTCGGCGAAGACCTCCGGCGCCTCGAACGACAACGACGCGAAGCGGCCCGGATCGCGCGCGAAGGCCTCGCGCAGGTCGAGCTCGCGGCCGTGGGCCTCGAAGTGGCCCCTCAGGGCCACCCAGGCCTCGGTGCGGTCGCAACGCGGCGCGTCCATCACGCCCCCGCGATCATCTTGTCGAGCTTGACCGCATCCGCCGCGAAGGCGCGGATGCCCTCGGCCAGCTTCTCGGTGGCCATGGCGTCTTCGTTGAGCGCCCAGCGGAAGCTGCTCTCGTTGTAGGTGATGGCATGCACCGGCGCCTTCGCGGCGGCGGCCGGGTCGAGCGCGCGCTTCACCGGCGCGTCGGAAGCCTGCAATGCGCTCAGCAGCTCCGGGCTGATGGTGAGCAGGTCGCAGCCGGCCAGCGCGAGGATCTGGCCGGTGTTGCGGAAGCTCGCGCCCATCACCTCGGTGTCGATGCCGAACTTCTTGTAGTAGGTGTAGATCTGCGCCACCGACTTCACGCCGGGGTCGTTGGGGCCGGCATTCGCGGCCTCATCCCACGCCGGCCCGGCGGCCTTCTTGTACCAGTCGTAGATGCGGCCGACGAAGGGCGAGATCAGCTGAACGCCGGCCTCGCCGCAGGCCACCGCCTGGCAGAACGAGAACAGCAGCGTCAGGTTGCAGCGGATGCCTTCGTGCTCGAGGATGCGCGCCGCCTGGATGCCCTCCCAGGTGGAGGCGATCTTGATCAGCACGCGCTCCCGGCCGATGCCGGCATCCTCGTACAGCGCCATGATGCGGCGCGCGCGCGCCACCGTGGCGGCGGTGTCGAAGCTCAGCCGCGCGTCGACCTCGGTGGACACGCGCCCCGGCACCACCTGCAGGATCTCGCGCCCGAAGCGCACCAGCACGTGGTCGACGATCTCGTCGAGCGGCTGGCCCTTGTGCGCCGACACCGTGTCGGCCAGCAGCGGGGCGTAGTCGGGCTGCTGCACGGCCTTGAGGATGAGCGAGGGGTTGGTGGTCGCGTCGCGCGGCGCGAACTGCGCGAGTTGCCGGAAGTTGCCGGTGTCGGCGACGACGGTGGTGTGTTGCTTGAGCTGGTCGAGCTGGTTCATGGCGAAGGGTCGTTCCGCGCCCGCGGCGCAGCCCCGATTAGAACCCAGGCCGACCCGGCCGCGGCCGTAACCCGACCATGCCGCGTCGTTGACCGGCACAAGAAACTCATGCATTATCGCGACCGAAACTTGGTTACATCCCCGGCTCCCGCCGGCGCGGCACAGCATGTCCTTCGACCTCGTCTTCTTCGGCGGCACCGGCGACCTCACCTGGCGCAAGCTGATGCCTGCGCTCTTCCAGGCCTGGCGGCACGGCAAGCTGCCCGAGGGTGGCCGCATCCTCTCGGTGGCGCGCGACGAGCGCAGCGACGACGACTACCGCCAGTTCATCAAGGAACGCTTCGTCGAGGTCGAGAGCGCCAAGCGGCCGAGCGACGAGGAGTTCGCGCGCTTCGCCGCGCTGCTGCACTACCGCCGCATGGACCTCTCGCTGCCCGAGCACTACGCCGGGCTGAAGGAGTGGATCGACGGGCGCGGCGCCGACACGGCGGTGCTGTTCCTCGCCACCAGCCCGCACCTGTTCCCGCAGATCTGTGCGCAGCTCGGCAATGTCGGCCTGAACGGGCCGAACGTGCGCGTGGTGCTGGAGAAGCCGCTCGGCCACGACCTGGCCAGCGCGCAGGAGATCAATCGCGTGGTCCGCGGCGCCTTCCGCGAGGACCAGGCGCTGCGCATCGACCACTACCTCGGCAAGCCGGCGGTGCAGAACCTGATGGCGCTGCGCTTCGGCAACGCGCTGTTCGAGCCGCTGTGGCGGCGCGAGAGCATCGCCAACATCCAGATCACGCTGGCCGAGAGCCTCGGCGTGGGCACGCGCGGCGACTTCTACGACCGCACCGGCGCGCTGCGTGACATGATCCAGAACCATGCGCTGCAGCTGCTGACCATGGTGGCGATGGAGCCGCCGAGCAGCAACGACGCCGACGCCATCCGCGACGAGAAGCTCAAGGTGCTGCGTTCGCTCAAGCCCTTCACGCCGGAGAGCGTGGCGCGCGACGTGGTACGCGGCCAGTACCGCGCCGGCAACTGCGACGGCCGCCCGGCGCCCGGCTACCTCGACGAGATCAAGGTGCCGGCCGACAGCCGCACCGAGACCTTCGTCGCGCTGCGCACCGAGATCCAGAACTGGCGCTGGGCCGGCGTGCCCTTCT
>Ga0073934_10004431_pt1 | contig 23399 bp, 19 predicted proteins | sample LarsenN4metaG_FD_76834 | JGI IMG/M metagenome (GOLD analysis project Ga0073934, IMG submission 76834) | Hot spring sediment bacterial and archeal communities from British Columbia, Canada, to study Microbial Dark Matter (Phase II) - Larsen... ... | reverse complement strand
ATCGTCCCCACCATCAGCATGAGCGCCGCGACGAACCGCCTCATGACAGGCCCTCCGATGTCGTGCGTGCGTCGCCGCCGCCGCTCGACCGCGAAATGGTAGCACGCACACCAGAGACGTTTGGTTCGAGCTTCAGGCGACCGTGCGAGAAGAGCGAGTGGCCGACGCTCGGACGGATGAGCGGCTACGCCTTCCACACGGAGGCGTCACAGGTTCCGTCAAGATCTGTTCGAGCGGCTTGCGACAGTCGAGGCAGGCCCAGTGCGATTCACAGCGCCAGAGCGTACCCTCGCGGCTGTTCGTCGAAGAGTTGAAGGAACTGCGACCGACGCTCGGAACAATTTGGCGTCCCACACGTGTTTCGAACATCGCACGCCTCGCACCCTCGACGCACCCTCGCCCTCTCGCATTAGCGCGCCCTCGCACTGCATACGTCCGCGATCGCCTTTTCGTCGAACCCCGCCTCCCGCAGCACCTCCTCTGTATGTTCGCCGAGCCGCGGGGCGCGGCGACGAACGGTGGCCGGGGTGGCGCTGAGCTTGATTGGCGATCCGAGCGCACGCAGCGCGCCGAGCGTCGGGTGCTCCACGTCGACGACCATCTCGCGCGCGACGATCTGCGCGTCTGCAAATACGTCGGCGTAGTTGTTGATCGGCCCGCACGGGATATCGCGGGCTTCGAGCGCCTCCAGCCAGTGCCGCTTCGGCCGGTGGCGGGTCACCGATTCGATCCGTTCGGCGAGCGCCTCGCGGTTGCGCACCCGGCTCGGATTGTCGGCAAACTCCGGGAGCGACGCCCACTCCGGATGCCCGAGCGCCTCGCACAGCCGCTCGAACAGCCGGTTGTTGGAGGCGCCAATCGTCACGTAGCCGTCCGCGCACTCTATCGCCTGGTACGGCGCCACCATCCGGTGCGCCGAACCGAGCGGCTGCGGGATGCCGGCGCCGGAGAAGTACTCGGTCGCCTCCCAGACCGAGAGCGCGACGCCGGCTTCGACGAGCGACGTCTCGACATGCTGCCCCTGGCCCGTGCGGTTGCGGTGGATCAGCGCGGCCAGGATTCCCGTCACCGCAAACAGCGCGGCGCCGAGATCTGTCAGCGGCACGCCCGACTTCATCGGCGGCCCGTCGACGGCGCCGGTCACCGACATGATGCCGGAGACGCCCTGCGCGATGAGGTCGAGCCCACCCTTCGTGCGGTCGGGACCCGTCTGCCCGTAGCCGGAGATCGACGCGTAGATCACCCGCGGATTCCGCGCGGCGACGACCGGATACCCGAGGCCGAGATCGGCCATGACGCCCGGGCGGCTATTTTCGGCGAAGATGTCGGCCGATTCGACGAGCTGCAGCACCGCGGCGCGCCCCGCTGCGGTCTTGACGTCGAGCACGACGCTCCGCTTGCCGCGGTTCACGGCGTTGTAGGCCGGCGTGTCGTTGCCGACGCCGCCGGGCATGCGCCGCGTCATGTCGCCGGCCGGCGGCTCGATCTTGATCACGTCCGCGCCGAGATCGGCGAGCAGCATCGTGCAGAACGGGCCCGCCATCACCTGCGTGACGTCGATCACCCGCACGCCCGCAAGGGCACCTGGTCCCGACTCCACGCGTAAAACTATAGTCTAGAGCGCATGACGACCACCGACGCCATCTTCGAGCTCCATCCGCCGCTCGCGTTCCTGACGTTCAATCGGCCCGCGTCGCGCAACGCGATGACCTGGGCGATGTACGACGCGCTCGTCGAGGCGTGCGATCGCGTCGACCGCGACGAGGCGGTGCGCGTGCTCGTGCTGCGCGGCGCCGGCGGGAAGGCGTTCGCGGCCGGCACCGACATCTCGCAGTTTCAGCAGTTCACGACGCCGGAAGACGGCGTGGCGTACGAGCAGCACATCGCGGAGGTGCTCGACCGGCTCGAGCGTGTGGCCAAGCCGACCATCACCCAGATCGAAGGGGTCGCCGTCGGCGCCGGCTGCGCCATCGCCGCCGCGTGCGACCTCCGGGTCGCCACGCCCGACTCGACCTTCGGCATTCCGATCGCCCGCACGCTCGGCAACTGCGTGACCGGCACCGCGTTCAGCCGCCTCGTCGACCTGATCGGCCCCGGGCGCGCCAAGGACATCTTGTTCACCGGGCGCCTCGTCGGCGCCGCCGAGGCGCACGCGATCGGCCTCGTCGATCGGCTCGCGCCCGCGGACATGATCGGGTCGGTCGTGCGCGATCTCGCCATGCAGATTGCGTCCAATGCGCCGCTGACGGTGCGGGCGACCAAGGAAATGACTCGGCGCCTGCTCGCCAAGAGACGACTGAACTCGTCCGAGGCGCGCGATCTGATCGAGATGTGCTACGGAAGCGCAGACTTCAAGGAAGGGGTCGCGGCGTTTCTGACCAAACGGCCCCCGAAATGGACGGGGAAGTGAACCTATCGCCGCCCGGCGGCCCAAAGGTCTCCGGCTACCACGACCACCAGTGTGGCTCAGGGTAGCCGGAAGCCTTCAGGCTTCCGGTCGATTGTCTAGTTCGCCGCGAAGCAGTACAGCATCCCGGCGCCCCCCGTCTTGACGAGCGCTTCCTGGCTGCAGCCGGCCGAGTGGTGCGCCGCGTTCCACGACGAATTCGCGCCGCCGAGCCGATCGTGATGGCCGACGATCGCGTTCCCCATCCCGTTGCTCGTCCAGTTGGCGCACGTATTGAGGTTGGCGTTCCCGATCAGCGCGCGCCCGGTCGAGTCGGACCCGGTCAGGATATCGTGCTGGTTCGGCATGTCGCCGACGCCGTTGACCATGCCGCCCTTCTCGTTGAGCGCCGTCGGCTTGCGGATGTTGTTCCGGTCGCGCTCGATGTCGCCGTGCAGGTCGTTCACGTTGGCCGCAATCAGCTGGCCCTTGGCGTTGTACCAGGGACCGTCGCCGATCCGACCCCGCGCGTTGACCGCCGGCTGGTCGCCGGCCTGCGACTGGCTCAGATAGGCGCGCCACATGCGGTTGCCGGCGCCGGCGGCGGCCGCCAGTTTCTGACAGTGGGCGTCGGCTCCGGCCAGGCCGCCGTAGTTGGCGCCGTCACCGCCGCCGACGCTGGTGATGAAGAAGCTCATGGGCTGCTGCGGCATCTGCGCCTGCCCCTGGCTCGACGACGTGCCAGGTGACAGCAGTACCGCCGCCAGGACGAGTGCAGCGGACAGTGCTAGCGTCTTTCGCATCGTTCTCCCCTCGCGTCTGAAGTTAGGTCATTGAAAAACACGGGAACGGCCCGGGCCGTTCGCGGTCGTAAATATAGACCGGACGCCCGTTTCGCTCAACACCAACCGGCGCGGTGCGTCTACTTGGGCGCCTCGCCGGTCGGAGAACCCGCGAACAGCCGGCGACCGTCCGGCAGCGTGATGGTGTTGGTGTTGGCCGCCGGCTTCCCGCTGCGCGCCGCCCACCCCTCGACGACGACCGTGGTGCCGATCGGGACATCGGCGGGCCGCCAGCCGCGCCGGACCAGCGCGTTCGCCCCCACCATCTCGAACGCCCAGTTCACCACCTTGCCCGCGTCGTCTTTGACGTCGATGTAGACCCACGCGTGAGGATTCGACCAGCGCATCTCGGTGATGGTGCCGGTCAGCTTGATCGGTTTCTCGATGTCGAACTCCGCGGAAAACGAATGATGGGCCGCGGCCCTCCCCGCGACAAGCAGCACAACAGCTCCAACGGCGACAACCCGGACCGCATTCATCGACCCTTCTCCTTCCGCGCGGCGTCGCGCACGTCCTTCAAATGCTGGAGATCCTGATTGTCTTCCAGGCATGCGACCTCGAGCAGCTCGCCCGGCTCGCGTCTGAGCGGCATCGCAATCGTCCACGGCTGCGTGTACACGACGGGATCGTCGACGGTCGCCTCGTAGCGGACCGTCTTCGCGTCGACCGGCGTGAACCGTTCGACGACCGTCGCGGCGTAACTGATCACGTCGCCCACCTCGTTGAGCCACGTCTTCCCGTTCAGGTTCGTCGTCTCGATGACGAGCGACTGCCCTTCCCACCACCCGACGGAGTCGCCCATCCACAGCCGCATCGTATCCGGCAGGTGCGCACGGCCGTCGAGCGGGACGATGCGCCAGGCCATCCGCTCGTGCAGGATGACGACGAAGCCGGGAGTCTGCACGATGTGGAAGGGCGACGGCACGTAGATCGCGCGCGGCACGCCACCCACGAAGCAATGCGCCGTCGGATCGTCGTAGCCGCGCTCCGGGAGGTTGCGCGTGCGCTTTTCCTCGATCGCCCACGGCCTGTACGGCATCTTCGCCGGCTCGACGAGCACGCCGCGGCCGCCGGGCGTGAACGGCTCCTTGTGCGGCTCGAAGCCCCAGTTCGAGCCGCCATGGTCGGCCTGATAGAACCCGTTCAAATCGACGCCCGCCGGCGCCGTCGTCGGCCCGGCCGGCCGCTGCGCCGCGCCGCGCCCCCGCGCGAGCGGACCTCCGGACGGTCCGGGATACCAGGTCCGCGGCTCGCGCTCGAAGTCGCCGTTGGCTTCTTCCATTTCAGCGCGGCACTGATATTCGAGCAGCCGTGGCATGTCCTTGTGCCGATGCATCGGCATTCGGATCGTCCACGGACGCGTGAACACCTTCGGATCCTCGATCGTGGCCGAGTACTCGATCGTGTCGCGATCGCGCATGGTGTAGCGTTCGGTGACGCGCAGCGCGGTGCTGTGGAAGTTCCCCGCCATGTCGAACCAGGTCTGGTCGTTGTGGTTCGTCACCTCGACGACGAGCGTGTCGCCTTCCCAGCGCCCGCGGGAGTCGCCCATCCAGAACTCGAGCCCGTCGGTCGGCTTGCTGCCGTTGGTGGGAATCAACCGATAGACCTGCTGCCACTCGAACGTCATGGCCACGTGGTCGCGCGTCTGGAAGATCTGGAACGGGAACTCCATGTACATGATGCGCGGCACGCCCGGCAGGTAGCACTGCGCCAGCGGATCCGCCGTCGCGCGGTTCGCGAAGTTCTCCCGCTTTCGCGCGAGCGCCGACGGCTGATACGGAATCGTGCCGCCCTCGACGACGCTGCGGCCCGGCGGCATGCCGTGGCGCGCGACGTGATCCTCCAGGTCGTAGGACGCCCGGTTGCGCACCTGCCAGATCCCCTGCAGGTCGGGCCGGCCGTCAGGCAGTCGCGGAACGGACGCGCTTTCCTGCGCCGCCGCCGGGACGGCACAGAACAATGTCAGAACACAGATGAAGAGCGCTCTCGGCATGATGGACGATTGTAGGCCGGGTCCCGTCGGACCCGGCCTGGATGTGCGTCAGAAGATCAACTTGACCGACACGCGCGCCACACGCGGCGGAATCACCTGCAGCGGCCGCAGCCACGAACCCGACTGCCAGCTGATTCGCTCTTCCGGGTTGGCATTGAAGAGATTGAACAGATCCAGCGCGCCCGACGCCTGAAGCGGACCGCTGAGCGTAAACGTCTTTTCGAGCCGCAGGTCCGTGATCACCACGTTGCGCTGCCGGTGCGTGCCCATCGGCTCCGCCAGCACGCGCACGGTGCCGTAGTTCAACGTCGTGTCGAAGGTCCGCCCGTACGGCAGTCCCGACTGCTCGCGCACGGTGGCCGCGAGCCGCATCTGGTACGGCAATTCCACCGTGCCGAGCATCTTCGCGCTCCAGACGGTGAACGCGAAGCGCCCCTCGCCGTCGGTGTTGATCAGATCGTTCGGCGTCAGCGGGTACTGGTTCGTCCGAATGGTGTTCGGCGACTGCGCCTCGGGATACTGGTTGCCGTTGAACCAGCTCTTCATCACCGAGAAGGATCCCGAGAGCGACCAGCGGCTGCTCATGCGCTTGGTCCCGCTGAACTCGTAGGTCACGAAGTCGCCGTCCGAGTTCGGGACGTTCGTCGTGACGTTGATCGAGGGCGTCCCGACGAACTGCTGCGCCAGGTTGAAGCCGGGAATCGGCGCGCCGTCGTCGGCGGTGCCGACACGGCCGTCCGGGCCGGGATCCGGGATCAGGACCGGCACGTTGTGCGCGTCGTACGGTCGGTTGCGGTTCACCGTCGTGTAGGCCTGGCGGGTGCCGCGCCAGATGACGCCGCCGCGAACGCCGACGTTGGCCACCAGCTCGCGTTCATACCAGGCGGCCACTTCGTGCGCGTACTGGTCTTCGAGATCCGGATCGAGCGCGGTGCTCGCGCGGCCGCCGGTGTTGGCAATGAGGCGTCCCTCTTCCCCGACGTCGTAGCGACCGTTGCGATTGGGATCGGTCCAGGCGAAGCGGCGATCCCACAACGCGGGATTCGGCGTCAGCGTACCCGCGAGGCCGAAGCCGGGGTCGTACCAGTACTTCGCGTAGTTGAATTTCACGACGTTCTTGTTGTCCTCGGTGACCGCCCAGCTCGCACCGACGCGCGGCGCGAAGAGGTTCCAGGTGTTCAGGTTGTCCTCGGCCGGGAAGCGAATCTCGGTCGGATTCCACCGGCTCACCGGATGTACCATCTCGGGCACGTACGAGCGGAATCGATCGAATCGGAGGCCGAGATTGAGCGTCAGGCGCCGCGGCGTCTGCCATGTGTCGGTCACGTACGCCGACGTCACGGCCAGACCGATCGTCTGCTCGCCAGGCTCGGTGAGCCAGACCTCGATCGGGGCGCCGTTGTTGTAGACGTGCACCACCTGCTCGGGGAAGCCGTCCGCGTCGTTCCACTGCCATTCGCGGAAATAGTTCCCGCCGATCTTCAGGTTGTGCGTGCCCCACCAGCCATCCTTGAAGTAGCTGACCGAGCCGAGCACCTGCGGGCGGTCCCGATCCTGGACACGATTCTGGTTGCCGCCGCGGACGATGCGCGTGCCGAGATCCTCATAGCGGAGCGCCTCGGTCTGCCGCTCCGTCGGGAAGTGGAACCAGTACCCGCCGCCGCGCACTTCGGCGAACGTGTTGTTCCCGATGATGCGGTTGTACTCTCCCTTCCAGACGCCGCTGTGGTAGTCCTGATACCAGGTCGAATCGCGTGACTCGTTGATGGCCGCGGTCGCGCTCAGCCGAAAAGCGTCGAGGCGGTTGACCTGCAGCTTTTCCGTGCGCTGGAAATAGCCGACAAACTTGTTGTTGTTCGAGAGCTGATAGGTGAACTTGCCGGTGAAGTTCTGTCCGCGCGAGTGCTGCGGCTCGGCCGGATAGTTTGCGAACCACTGCTTGACGATCAGGTACCGGTACGAGCCGTACCACCAGAGTTTGTCGCGCACCACGTAGCCGCCCAGATCCGCGTTCGTGTCGTGCCACGTGTCGGATCGGTTGACCTCGCGCGGCCCGAGCCGGCCGCCGCCGGTGACGCCCGCCGCGATCTGATCGGCGTCGATGTTGAACGCCTGCATCGTGTCGTTCTGGTAGTCCTGATAGAACGAGCCGTGGTAGACGTTGCCGCCCGACTTGCTCACCAGGTTCGAGAAGAGGCCCGGCGACCCGGTTTCGGCGCTGTGGCCGGCGGTGCTGACCGACACTTCCTCGAACGACCCGTAGTCGCCGTAGAACGAGAAGCCGACGCCGCCGGTGGCCGAATTCGAAATGATGCCCTCGACGAGCGGCCGCTCCTGTCCCGTGATGCCGTAGACGTTGACCGGCAGCACGGTCATCGCGGCGCTGCCGCCCACGTCGAACTTCGAAACCTGCACGCTTGGGCTGATCGCCAGGAGCGACCAGAAGTCGCGCGAGCCGGTCGGAATCGCCGCCAGCAGCTGCGCGTCGAAGCTCGTCGTCAACTCGGTCGACTGGATGTCGACCACCGGCGCTTCACCGGTCACGGTCACCGTTTCGGCGAGCGACGCCACGCCGATCTCGACATCCACGGTCGCCGTGAAGCCGAGGGTGATGCGGATGCCCTCGCGGCGCACGGTCCCGAAGCCCTGGAGCTCGTAGGTGATCGCGTATTCGCCGGGCGGCACGGCCGGAAAGCGATAGACGCCCTCCTCGTTGGTCACCGTGGCACGAGGGCCGCCAATGAGTGACGGCGATGTAATGGTGACGGTCACGCCCGGCAGGACCGCCTTCGACTGGTCGAACACCCGGCCGTTGATGGCCCCCGTGGCGCTGGTGGTGGTCTGCGCCGCCGCAGGCGGCACGATTGCGAGGAGCGCAACGGCCGCGATCGCGGCCATCCCGACGCGTCTCATATCCAACGTCCCTCCTCCTCCGTGTACCCGACAAAACAAAGACAAAGCGGGTCGCATTGTACCCCGTCAGGGGCGCCGCACGCGGGCGGCGCGCTCCGTTTCACCCAAGCGCGCGAGCGCCTCGGCGAGCCCCGCGCGCGCCTGCACGTTGCCGGGATCCACCAGCAGCGCCTCGGCGAAGCGGGCGGCGGCCGCGCGGGGGCTCCCGCCATCGAGCTCGAACATTCCGAGATTCGCGAGCGCGGAGGGGTCGGCGGGATCGGCCTCGAGCGACGCCTCGAACGCCGCACGGGCGCGATCCTTTCGACCGAGATTCGCAAACGCGGCGCCGAGCAGGTTGCGGACGCGGGCGTTGGCGGCATCGGCGGCCGCCGCGCGCTCGCCGAGCACCGCTGCCTCGTCGAACTCGCCGCGCAGGAAGTGCAGCACCGCGCGGTAGTACAGCGTTCCGAGCCGGTCCGGATCGTCGCGCATCATCATCTGTACGACTGGCTCGAGCCGCGCGGCATCGCCGAGATCGGCAACGACCGAGGCGAGCTGCTCACGCGCATCGGGATTCGAGGGGTCGACGTCGAGCGCGTCGACCGCGGCCTTCAGCGCGGCGTCGCTGTCGCCGCGAGCGGCGTGCAGCCGCGACCGCGCGATGCGCACCGCGGCATTGCGGCTGTTCGCGCGCGTCAGCTCCCCGAGGAGCGCCCCGGCGGCCGACTCCCGTCCGGCCGCGACGGCGGCCCGCGCCAGCGCCGCCAGCGCGTGCGTGTCGAAGGGATCGCCCTGCACGGCGCGCACGAGCGCGTCGTACGCGCGGTCCGCCGCCCTGGCGTCGAGGTGCATCAGACCGACGTCGCGCCACATGGCGGGCGTGGCTGACGCGAGCGCGGTGCTCACGACCGGCGGGGCGGTCCGTGACGCCGCCAGGCGGCGCAGCACGTCCACATTGGCGCTCCCGCGCGCGCCGTACAACCCATGCGGCGCCGAGAACTCGAGCGCCAGACGGTCATCGGTCTGCACCAGTCCGGTCCCGAGGGCGGCCAGCCCCGAGCCGCCGGCAACGAACAGCGAGAGCAACCCGAGCCGGCTGACGCGCACCGACGCCAGATCGGCTGCGACTTCTGGCGGCCACGTACGCATCAGCTGCGGCAACCGATCCGCCACAGGCGCCTCGGCGCCGAGGAGCAGGAGGTCGCCGGCGCCGACGAGCCAGATGGCGCCGTCGGGAAAGACGGTTCGGAAGGTGGCGACGATCGATCGCAGATCCGCCTCGGTGATGTCATAGGTGTGCGCCCACTGGCAGAACACGCCGCCTGGCGCCAGCCGGGCGCGCGCCGCGGCGAAGAACTCGCGCGTGAACAGCGCGGCGAGGCCCGCCATCCAGGGATTCGACGGCTCCGAAATGATGACGTCGTAGGTCTGGCGCGACAGCGTCAGGTGCGTGCGGCCGTCGCCGAGAAGTACCCGCGTCCGGGGGTCGGCGAGCGCGTCATGGTTCTCGGCTCTGAAGAAGGACGACGCCTCGACGACTTCGGGCGAAATCTCCAGCACGTCGACCCGCCGGATCGGATGCCGCAGCGCCGCGCCGACCGTAACGCCGCTCCCCAGCCCGATCACCGCAACGTCGCGCGGCGAGGGATGCAGCAGGAGCGGCACGTGTGCCAGCAGCTTCTGCGTCAGCATGTCGGCGCCGTTCGACGCATCCACCTTCCCGTCGATGGCGAGCGACGTCGTGCCGGCGACGCGCCGCACGGTGACGACCCCCGAAGCCCCCTCGTCGTAATAGAGCAGCTCCCCGGCCTCGAGGCTCGCCTGCGGATCGCCGCCGGCGTCGACCGCGTACTTGTAGGCGCCGCTCGACGCCAGCTCGGCGCTCCATGGCGGAAGCTGCACTGCTGCCGTGGCCAGCGCGACTCCTGCTGCCGCCAGCCCGACCCGAATCGCCGTGCGCGATGTGCCAATCATTGCCAGCCCTGCGCCTCCGGCGCACAAGAGCACCGCCCCGATCACGATCGCGCGATGCAGCCCAAGCGCGGGCACGAGCAGGAAGCTGCCGACAAGCGCCCCCGCGACGGCGCCGACGGTGTTCACCGCGTAAACACGCGCGACCTCGGTCGACAACCGATCCGCGCCCCCCGCCGCGGCGGCCACGGCGAACGGGAAGGCCGCGCCGAAGGCGATCGTCATCGGCAGCAGGAGCGCCCCGACGAACGCGGCCTGCCGCCCGACGACCGCCGCCAGCGTCACATCCGGCGCCGATACGATGCCGGCGATCGCGAGCGGAAGCCCTCCCGCCATGCGCCAGGCGCCGAGCGCGCCGAGCGCACCCAGCATCAGCATCGACGCAAGCCACACGAGCGGACGGGCCACGCGATCGGCCACGCGGCTCGCCGCCGCCGCCCCACACGCGATGCCGACGATGAAGGCGACCAGCATCGTGCTGAACGCATACGTCGTGGGCCCGAGGACGAGCGCCAGCGCACGCGTCCAGACGACTTCGTACAGCAGCGCGACGGCACCCGAGACGCCGAGCGCAGCCGCCGCGACCCACGGACGTGCCACCTCAGCCTGACTGCGTTCTGAACGTGCCGATGCCGCTCGCGGGAGCGTGCGGCGCGAACGCTTCGGGTTCGTGTGGCGAGACTCCCACCCCGCCGCGCGGGCGTGCGCGGCGGGGACCCCGGGGAGGGCTCGACCCACACGCGCGCGATCGTCGCTCGAAATCGGCGCCGACACGAGACGCCACGCGACCAGCGCCGCCACCGCGTTCGCGGCCACGCCGATCATCGTCGTCAGGCGGAGGCCGAGCGCGGGCAGGAACACGAATCCGGTGAAGGCCGCCCCGAGCGCCGCGCCAAGCGTGTTGATGGCGTAGAGCATGCCGGTGTCGCCTGCGGCGCGATCGGCGCGGCCAGCCAGCCAGCGGACGGCGAGCGGAAACGTCGCGCCCATCGCGGACGCGGGCAGCGCGATGAGCGCCAGACTTGCGGCCGCGCGCGCGACCGGAAACCACGCGCCCGTGCCGTCGCCGTACGTGGCGCGGAACAGCGGCTGCAGCGCGGCCAGCCCCGCGGGCAGCAGCAGCGCGCAGGCGCCGATGGCCGCCTCGAGCAGCGCGTACGCGGCAAGCGCACGCGGCCGCGGCAGGCGCGGAGCGACGCGGCCTCCGACGGCAGCGCCCATCGCAAGGCCGCCCATGAAGGCGGCGAGCACCGTACCAACCGCCGCGACGGTGTGACCGACGTGCAGTGTCAGGAGCCGCGACCACACCACCTGGTACAGCAGCGCCGCCGCACCCGATACGCCGTAAACGGCCAGAAAGGCACGCCGCGCCATTCCGGCCGCAAGTGTAATCGGATTGCTACGTGCTCCTGAGGAAGACGTCCGCACGCCAGGCGAACGTCGCGCGTTGCCCCGCCAGACGGAATCCGCGGCGCTCGACCAGCGCACGCATGGCTGATGGCGGGTGCACGAACGTGCGAAACGCCGTACCCCGCAGACGCCTGACGACGTTCTCCGCGGCAACGACCGCGCGCACGATCGCGCGATCGCGTGGATAAGAGCAGGCCACCTCGCGCCCCGCTCGGTCGCATGCGGACGTCAGTAGGTCCCTCCAGGACGGATAGCAGCAAACCACGCGGTCGAGCGTCACGACGTCGGCGGCAGGCAGCTCCGGCGCGAGCGCCACGAAATCGCCTTCGCGCCAGTCGACCAGACCTTCCAGGCCCCTGCGGGCGGTCTCCTCGCGCCCCGCGGCGGCGTAGGCGCCCGACGCGTCCACAGCGATGGCGCGGTGAAAACCGGCGCGCAGCAGTTCGAACGTCAGGACGCCGACGCCGGCGCCGATGTCGAGCAGCGTCGCGCCCGCAGGCGTTGCTTCCATCACCAGATCGCGGAGCATTCGCGTCGTGACGTCCGCACCTTTGCGGCCATAGCGCGCAAGATCGCGAGCGGCGCGCGCCGCCGTGAATTGCTGTCGGGCCTCGGACGAAAACGTCGAGCAGCACGTCATCTCATCGATCCCCTGGGTGATATCCGTCGCGCGGTTCCCAAACGTTGTAGCAGATATGGCCAATTCCTTTCTCACGGTCGGAACGCGTCGCGTGGCAGTCGATACCGAAGGGGCCGCCGGACCCACGGTGGTCTTGCTGCACGGCATTCCAGGATGGCGTGGAACGTGGCGGCCGGTGACCGACCGATTGCGGTCGACCCACCGCACCATCGCACCGGATCTGCTTGGCTTCGGCGACTCCGATCCGGTGGCCCCGTACGTCCACGCCAGCGGACAGGCCGACATGGTCGCAGCGCTTTTCGACGTGCTGGACCTGGATCGCGTGCACCTCGTCGGCTTCGACTTCGGCGGGCCGACGGCCGTGCTGACGGCGCGCCGCGCCCGCCACCGGGTCGCCTCGCTCACGCTGCTCGCGACGAATCTGTTCCCCAATACGCCGATTCCGAAGCCGCTGCAGCTCGCACGCGTCCCCCTCGTCGGCGACCTGGCGTTCCGGGTGGCATTCAGCCGTACAGGCTTGATGGCCCTCTGGCTCGCCGCGGTCGTCGATCGGCGCGCGTTCCCGTTCGAGCGGTATCGCCTCATGCTGCGGAGCCCCGCCGGCATTACCTCGACGCGGCGCATCTTCCTCGACAGCCTCCGCAACTTGAAAGGTCTGTACGGGGAGATCGAACGCGCGGCGTCTGCGCTGTCGATGCCGGCGCTCGTCCTGTGGGGCGATCGGGATCCGTTCTTCCCGATCGCGATCGGCGAGCGCACTGCGGGCGCCCTGCGCGCCAGATTCGCGTGCCTGGCCGGATGCGGGCACTTCGTGCCGGAAGAACGATCTGCCGACGTCGCCGCGGCGATTGCGGCGCTCGTGGCGGAGGTCGAGCAGGCGTCGCGCGACGGCGGCCGGTCTATGATAGCTCCGGCCCATGCCGACGTCCTCCGCCGAACGTGCGGCCGTGTATGAACGCCATCGTCGCGAGCTGATCGCGTACGCGAAGCGCCTCGTCGTCCGTCCTGCAGTGGCAGAGGAGCTGGTGCAGGAGGCCGCGCTGCGGCTGCTCGGGGAGGATCGAGTACCGGTCGACGAAAATCAGCTGCGGGCGTGGTTGTTCCGGGTGGTCTCGAACCTGGCGATCGATCATCTGCGCCGGCACAGCACGTGGCGCGAGCAGATGCCGGTCGACCTGCGCGCCCGCGCCGAGGCCGATCCGGCGTTCATGGCCGCGTCGGGCGCGATGCGGGGCGCGCCGGAGATGGCCGCAATCGCCCGCGAGCATCTGGCCGTCTGCTTCGGCTGCACGCTGCGCAATCTCCCGCCGCGCGAAGCCGCGGCGCTACTCCTCAAGGAGGTACACGGCTTCACGACCCGCGAAGCTGCGGACGCGCTCGACGCCTCACCCGTGCAAGTCAAGAACTGGCTGCAGAGCGCGCGGCGGACACTCGACGAGCGCTACGGCGCGACGTGTGCGTTGGTCGCCAAACAAGGCGTCTGCCACCAGTGCGTCGAGCTCGACGTCTATTTCAATGGGGCACGGCGCGATCCCCTGGCCGGCACGGCGCGGGACCTGCGGGCCCGTATCGCCATCGTCCGCGAACAGGCTGACGCGACGCCCGGTCCGTGGCACCGGCGGCTGCTCGCCCTCGTCGACGAGGTGCTCCCGGCCGAATAGCCGGGCAGTCGTCGGCAATGCGTCCCTACTGATTACCCCCGGAGGATGACCGTTACGTCGCGCTTCTCGTCGCCGCGAACGACCGTGAGCCGAACGCGGTCCTCCCCACGTAGTCGTCGAGGCCGCTCAGGAGACGGGGCACGCTCTCGACGGCCCGTCGATCGACAGCCACGACGATGTCACCCGGCAGCACCGCGCCGTTCGGCTGCGATGCACGCCCTGCAGACCCGCCCGCGGGACGGCCGACCCTGGCGTCACGAGCAGGATGGCGACGCCCGGGCAGCTGTTCCGCGGCCACGACGCCTGGCACGCAGGTCGGCGATAGGCGCGCCGAATCGCGGGTGTAGAATGCCCCGAGATTCGCGTTCCGGGGCGTTCCATCATGGAGACCGCCATGCGCCGCAGGATTTGCATCGTCGCCGTTCCCGCCGTGCTGCTGGTCGCCGCGATTGCGTGGGCCCCAGCCCCCGCGGCCAGCCAGACGAGCGCGTCTGCCGTCACGTTCCACAAGGACGTGCTGCCCGTTCTCCAGAAGAACTGCCAGAGCTGCCACCGGCCGGGCCAGATCGGACCATTCTCGATGCTGACGTACAAGGAGACGCGTCCCTGGGCGAAGGCGATCCGCCAGGCGGTCGTCACGCGGGCGATGCCTCCGTGGTTTGCCGATCCGCGCTACGGCCACTTCAACAACGACCGGTCGCTCAAGCAGGCCGAGATCGATCTCATCGCCTCGTGGGTCGACGCCGGCGCACCGGAAGGGAATCCCGCCGATGCGCCGAAGCCGGTCGAATGGCCGGAAGGCGGCTGGCAGATCAAACCGGACGTCGCGTTCGAGCTGCCGCCGTATCCCGTGCCGGCGAAAGGGATCATCGAGTGGGAGCGCATCGCGTTTCCCGCGCCGTTCAAGGAAGATACGTGGGTCACCTCCGTGGAAATCCTCCCGAGCGAGCCCGCCGTCGTCCACCATCTCTGCTTCGGCTTCCAGAAGCACCGTGAGACGACGCCGTACGGCGTCTATCAGTGGATGGAGGTCCCGCGCGACCAGAATGGCAACATGCTGAAGGTCGACGGCACGACGACCGGTCCGCGCAAAGGGATCGTCCTATCGCGCAAGGCCGGCAGCACCGAAGTGATGCGTCGTCCCGGCAGCCCCGACTTCTTCCACGAGGGCACCAACGAATTCTGCTACCTGCCGGGCCTGGCGTACGAGGACTATCGCCCGGTGGATGCCGGCATGTTCGTACCCGCGGGCTCCGACATGATCGTGAGCCTCCACTACACGACGACCGGCCTGGCCGTCGTCGACAAGACGCGAATCGGATTCACGGTCTCGAAAAGCGCGCCGAAGAAGAAGTTCCTCCCGCAGGACGGCGCCGAGGGGGAAAACCCGCCGGTGGCGCGGCAGCAGGCGAACGCGTCGCTCGCGATTCCGCCGTTTGCCGACAACCATCCGGGACCGGTGGCGATGATCGATTTCATGAAGGACGTCGAACTCGTCTGGTTCCGTCCGCACGCCCACGTGCGCGGCAAGAGCGTCCGCTACACGCTCATCCATCCCGACGGCCGCGAGGAGACCGTCCTCTACGTGCCGAACTACAACTTCAACTGGCAGCTCACCTACCGCACCTCGATCCCGATCAAGAAGGGATCGAAAATGCGCGTCCAGTTCACGTACGACAATTCGGCCCGGAACAAGTACAACCCCGACCCGAGCGCCTGGGTCCGGTACGGCGGTCAGAGTTGGGAAGAAATGGGCACGCCGAACATGGGATTCCTCGTCAATCAGGATGAGGACGTGACCAACGCGATCATCGAGCGATGACGATGCAGGTGGTCCTGGCGATTGGATTGGCGCTCGTGGCGTCGGCGGCTCGCGCCGAGCAGCGCGACGTCACGTTTCCGGCGAGCGACGGGTTCATGCTGCAGGGGACGTTCTACCCGTCAGTCAGGGGCGGTCCGGGCATCCTGCTGATCCATCAGTGCAACGCCGATCGCCGCAGCTACGACCAGCTCGCGCTGATGCTGAACACCGCCGGCTACAACGTGCTGTCGTTCGACTTTCGCGGCTTCGGCGGTAGCCGCGGCGGCCAGTACACCGACTTCAGGAGCCAGCGCGAGGCCGTCGTCGAAAAGATGCCGGGCGATGTCGACGCGGCGCTCAAGTTCCTCGCCTCGCGGAACACCGTCATCGCTCGGGCGCTTGGGGTTGTCGGCGGCAGCTGCGGCGTGAATCAGGCGATTCAGGCGAGCCGCCGCCATCCCGATATCCGCACGCTCGTGCTGCTCTCGGGCGGCACGAGCGCGGACGGTGAGGCGCACATCAGGGCGTCGCGCCACCTGCCGATCTTCGGCGTGGCGAGCGAGGAGGACGGGACCGCGCCGGAATCGATCAAGAAGATCGTCGGTCTGTCGGCGCACCCGGACAGCCGCGTGCAGATGCTGAAGAATGCCGGCCACGCCGCCGAGATGCTCGCGAAGCAGGAAGACGTCGGCGCCGACATCGTGATCTGGTTCCGGGCGAACCTGCCCGTCGCAGGCTACGGTCTGCCGCCGGCGATTCGATAGCCCGCCCGCCGGCGGTCGCCCAACGTGAGCACCCAGTAGTACTCGTCGGCCGACCGCTCGGGTCCCGCCGGCAGCCGCGCCTTCAGGACCGCGCCCATCTTGCGGAGCGCCGCGTTGCCGCGCGTGTTGGCGACGGCCGAAAACGCGCTCACCCGTGTCAGTCCCATCTCGTGAAACGCGAAGTCGAGCACCGCGTCGACGCTGGCCCGAAACAGGCCGCTTCCCCAGAATGCCGACCCCAACACGCCACCCAACTGCGGCGGTTTGCCCGGCGCAGCGCAAATCTGTATCAGTCCCACGGCGGCGCTGGAGCCGCGTGGAAGGATGCCGAAGCAGACGTGCTCGCCGGCGGCGCGCTTGGCGCAGCTCCATGCGATGAACTGGGCGAACCCCTTGAGCGTCTGGGCCGGGGGCGCGATGAACCTGGTGACCTCCGGCGCCGTCAGGAGCGCGAACAGCGAGTGGGCATCCGAAGCGCGTACTTCCCGCAGCGTCGCGTCTGGCAGCGCGAGCACGGGCAGACCAAGAGTCCAGGTCGCCGCGGAACGTGGGGCTGGCCGAGGCGGGGTTGTCGACTCGAATGCAGATCGCGGGGCCGGGGGAGGCACGGGGGGGCGGCTTCAGCAAGACAGCCGCCATGCGTGCGAACCGTCACATGCGCCGGCGTGTGAAGGAGTTACGGTCGGCGCGGCCCCAGACAGAATAGTGGGTCTCTGATCCGTTTCGGCACACTACCGATCACATTCCCGGCGCTCGAGACGAAAAACGTCGGAAGAGCGCCGGAGCGCGGATGCGTTACTCGGATGTCGAGGGTGCGGCGCGCGGCGTAAACGTTCTGAGAAACGCGAAAATGTAATCGATCTGCGCCGCCTGCAACGCGTACTGGAAGCCCGGCATCATCGGCGACCCCAGCCTGACCTTCTCGCGGAACGCGGTCTCGCCGAGCTTCGCGACAGTCTGTTTCCCGAGCAGCGGCCCCGGACGCTGGCGCGTGCCGCCATGGCAGTTGGCACAGCGCTGGGCGTAGAGCGCTCGCCCTTTCAGCTCGGTCTCGCCGAGCGACAGCGGCGCCATCGCCGTGTGCATGTCGTAGAGCTCGCGTATGACCTCGGGCGTGGTCGAATAGGCCTCACCGTTGCGCTGCTGCGCTTCGGCGCGCACGGCGCCCGCGAGCCACGCGACCGTCACGATCAGCAGCATGGCGCCTCCGATCACCGTAGCGCCTCGATCTCGGCCGCCGTCCGCAGCCGCAGCCGAATCACGCGGCTCGTGTTCGCGCATGGCACCCACACGTCGCTGCGGATGTCGTCGATGGCAATGTTGCGCGACTCGCACCGGCTCGGCAGCGTGAAATGGGTCCACTCCTCCGTTCGCGGATTCAGTCGCGCGACCTTCGCGTCGGCGAACAGGTTCGTCCAGACGTTCGAATGCCTGTCGACGGTCACGAAGTACGGGTTGCCCCGCAGCGGGTAGTACTTCGTCTCGAGCGTGTGGATGTTGATCCGGGCGAGGTTGTTGCCGGCGTTGTTCGGCACCCACACGTACTCGCCCCGCTTGTCGGCCCCCATCCGGCGCGGCTGCTGCCCGTGCGGCACCGTGTTGATGTTGCCCCACGTCATCACGCCCATCGACCGGTACCACTCGCGATCCGCCTCGGTCGTGAGCGCCTCTTCGCTGACCCAGGGCGGACGCATCAGCACGTCGACGACCTTGCCCGTCCTCGGATCGGCCTTGACCACCCGGTCGGCGGTGTACTGCGTCCACCAGCCGTTCCCGGCCGCGTCGCCCGCGGTACCGTACACGAAGTTCCGCGGCCAGTTGACGCTCGGAAAGTGCATCCAGGTCTTCGTGGCCGGATCGAAGCGGTTGACGCCGCCGGTCGTCGCGCCCCAGATCTTGCCGTGGGCATCCACGTCGACCGTGGTGAGCTGGCCGCCCCCCATGTTGAGCGGCGGGTGAAACATCTCGACGCGCTCCGTCTTCGGATCCAGCCGGCCGAGCGGCCCGTCGCCGCCGTCGAACCAGATGATGCCCTGCTGATCCTTGGCGATCGAGTGCGATCGCCGAATCGCCTTGCCGTTCATTACCTTGAGGCCGGTGACCTGCCCGGTCGCCGTATCGATCTTGAAGAGCGTCATGTCGGCAGGACCGCGGTCGCGGGTGCCCCAGGCGTTCCCGTCGTTGTCGGGAACGACGTCGTGAATCCATCTGGCGCCCATCGAGGCGGTCGGCCAGCCGAGCGACCAGTCGCTGCCGTCGTTCCACGCCCGCTCGGTGCGGGCGCCGGCGAGCGGCACGTCGTACTCGGTGACGACCACGCGAGCCGCCTCGCCGGTGGGCCGGGAATCGAGCGTGAACGTCAGCGGCGGCGCGCTCGGACCGCGGACGCTCGCCAGGTACTTCGCGAGCTCGTCTTTGTAGTGAACGACCGTCGTGTGGCGGTTGATGTTGCCGGTGCCCGTGTTGCGCTCCATGAACCCGATCACGGCGCGCCAGCCGGCCTCGTCGAATCGATTCTGGAAGACGTACGTGGCCGGATGGCAGGCCGTGCAGTTGGTCCGGAAGATCGCCTTCAGCCGGCGCTCCTCCTTTGTGTCCTCAGGCAGGGCTGCCAGCCATTCAGAGGGTGTGAGCTGCAGCGTCACATCGGCGATGGGCTTCAGCGCGAACGCCTGCGACGTCCGATCCACGGAGGTGACCGTGACACGGCTGCGAGCGGTCTCGTAGCCGGTCGCCTGGGCCCAGACGTCGTATGAACCGGCCGCGAGCGGTGGGAAGACGTACTCGCCATGCCCATCGGTGAAGACCGACGTCGTGATGGAGCTGCCAGCCGCGCGCGCCGAGATGACGATGCCCTCGAGCGGCGCGCCGCTGGCATCGTGGATCGTGCCGACGAGGTTCGCTCGCGTATGCGAGCCACGTGCGGCAGCCGACGCGGGGGCCTGCGCGCGCGCCGCCGGCGCCGGATGCGCCAGCACGACTGCCGCGGCCAGGCATGCCGCGCCGGCAACCGCCATCACGCTGCCATGTCTCACGTGGGCTACTGTACGGATCGACGCCGGGGAGTGCAAGCCGGCCCGCAGCGTCGGCCGCGAAAAATCTGGCGACGTCCGCGCAAAAACACGCGTCGCGTCGAAATCTCCTCCGTCGGTCGTGGAAATCGCCGCGCGCGCCGCGCGCATCTCACGTGGCACAACTGGTGCGTGTCTGTCGGCGACGGTTTCTTCGACGGGAGGTGCCCATGTTGAATCCAATCATCCTGTCGATCCCCACCCTGGTTCTGCCGCTCGTGCTGCCGCCTCCGCCCGACTGTCAATTCGAGCGCTTCGGTGATCCCGCGGCCGACGACCGGGCGATCGCGGTGTTCACGGTGGCGATCGCGGATTACGCGGCGCTGCACCGCCGGCTGGAGCGCGCCTGGCCGCCCGTGGGCTTCTTCGCGGATCCGGAACAGGCCGAGGCGGCGGCGGAGGCGCTTCGAATGGCGCTGCGCGAGGCGCGCCCGCAGTCGGCACAAGGCGCGTTCTTCACGCCGGAGGTGGCCGACGTCTTTCGCCTGCGGATCACCAGGGCGTTTCGTGATGACGAGTACGACCCACCGTTCGCCGCGTGGCCGTCCGAGGATGACGGCCGGATCGACCGATGGAAGCCGATCGTCAATCAGCCGATTCCGTGGGGCGTGTCGGGCACGAAGTGGCCGCTGCTGAGCATGCTGCCGCCGCTCCCGCCAGAGCTGGCGTATCGCCTCATCGGCGCCGATCTCGTGCTCGTCGATGTGCACGCAAATCTCGTGGTCGATGTCCTCGAGCGCGCGCTCCCTGTCGCGATGCCCCCTGCGGAATCGGTCGTTGCGCCCGTCGGCGAGGACGTCGAGCAATGCCGGCCGGAGTGGTGAGTCCCGCACCAAGGAGGGAGACATCATGATCGCGAGCGACACGCCCATGGGGAAGGTATGGGAGTGCCGGTGGAGCCGGCGCGGATACCGCGTGGCGGGAGTGCCCGATGATTTTCAGCCCGAAGGCGAGTGGGTGTGCATGCGCGCCGGCGACCGGCGCTCCATCCCGGAGGAGGAATGCGAGCGCTGTCCCCATTTCGAGCTGATTCCCGCCCGCGCCTATTGAGAGCTCCGCTGCCGTGTTGACAGGGCTGCCGTTTGGCGGCACCGTGGAGCTGTACGTATGTCCGCGGTGCGATGGACGAACCTGTGGCAGCTGCTGCGCCGCCACTCCACGCCGGCGACGTTCGTCGCCGGCTTCCTTTTCGACCTCCTCACGATGCAGCGCATCGACGCCTGGGCGGATCTGGCGTTTCAGGTTGGCTATCTCGTCGTCCTCACGGGTCTCCTCGTCTATCAGCATCGAGAGCTGACCGGCCGCTGGACGCCTGGCCGGCTCACGAAGCGAGTCTGGCGATACAACCTGGAGGCGCTCCACTTCGTCTATGGCGGCCTGCTCAGCGCGTACGTCGTCTTGTACTTCCGGAGCAGCACGTCAGCGCGGCCTGCCATCTTCCTGGCGCTGCTCGTCGGCGTCATGGTGATCAACGAGCTGCCGCGCGTCCGCGGCGCGGGCTACCGGCTGCGGCTTGGCTTATTCGGCTTCTGCGTGCTGTCCTTCCTCACGTATTTCATTCCGATCCTGCTCGGCCGGATGGGCGCCTGGGTCTTTGCCGTGTCAGTCCTCGCCTCAGCCGCGATCGTCTGGATCGTCACGGTGTTGCTCGCGGGCAGAGGCGCGGAGAAGCGACGGGAGCGGCTAGGCTTGTTCGCGCCGGCCGCGCTCGTGCTGGTTGTCGTCGCGGTGCTCTACACGCTCCGCCTCATCCCGCCCGTCCCGCTCTCGGTGCAGTTTCACGGCATCTATCACGACGTCCGCCGCGAGGCCGGTGGCTTCACGCTCGTCTACCTCCAGCCGCCCATCTGGGCGCCTTGGCGCCGCGATTCGAGGCCCTTCGAACGGCGTGATGGTGACCGCCTCCACTACTTCGCCCGCGTCTTCGCGCCCGCCGGCTTCGAGCACCGCGTCGTCATTCGATGGGAGAAGTTCGATCCGCACGGCGACGTATGGCGGACGACCGATCGCATTCCGCTCGCCGTCGTGGGCGGCCGCACGGAAGGCTTTCGCGGCACCGCGATCAAGGCGAACTTCACCGCCGGGCGTTGGCGCGTCACCGCCGAAACCGACGACGGCCGCGCGATCGCGACGCTCACGTTCATCGTGGAGGACGACACCGCGAGCGGCGAGCGCCGGTGGGGGACGCTACGCGCCTGAGGACGCCGAAATGAAGCCGCTGCGTGCGCGACGAACGTCGAGAACGCGAGGGCTATTCAGCGTGATGCGAGAAATGTCCGGTAGTTCTGACTGGTGATGCGCCGGGTGACAACCTGCCCTTCACTCCCCAATGGCATCGTCGCCTGATCGTTGATCTGAAGGGACAAAGCGGCAGCATTGCCCGCCTTCAGCGTCACCACATCGCGCGCCCGCACCGTGAATGTCTCCGACGCTTTCAGCAGCCGCTCCGTTGGCGCACCGTCATCGGACGCCACGCTGATCCAGCAGTCGCGCGTGGCGATCAGGGTGATGGTAAGGCCGCGTGCCTCGGTGGTGGCAGGGGCCGCCGCCTGCTGCGTGGCTGATACGGGAGCACGTGCCGGCGAACCGCGGTCCTCAGCCTGCAGGACAGCGCCGTCCATCTCACCCGCCGACGGGATCGCCAGCAACACGGCGATCGACAGCATCAAAGCGCCCCACACGATCAGGATCGTCAGGTGCAGCATGCTCGGCAGGCCGCTCGATCGTTGGTCAGCCCCTTCGGTTCCTTCCTCCGCGTCCGAAGGGGGCGCCAGCGAAGCCTCGCTCGACGGCTGGTGAGTGTCGGACGCCACCGCACCCGCCGTCTGCGCGGACGAGAGTTCACGCGCTCGTTGGAGCGCCGTGACGGCGATGTCAAGCGAGCTTGCGATGTCCTGGCGCAGGGCGCGCGTGCGATCGAGTTCGACCTGCCACGCTTCCCGACGCTCGCGAAGCAGTGCCTCCGCTTTCTGTTCGGCGTCGTGAAGGATCTGCTCTGCCTCCCGTTCAGCTGCAGTCCGGATCTCTGTGGCATGACGACGCGCCATCGACACCACTGTCTTCGCGCGCTCGTGCTGCCACGGAGCGACCGCGCCCTCGAGAACGGGGACCCCCTGCCGCATGCCTTCGCTCGGATCCATTCGCGTCTGAAAGTTCGGCTCCGCCCGGCGCCCTAGCAACCGCAGGGCCGATCGCATGGATGTGAAGCGACGTGAAGTCCGATGCGACAACGCGCAGCGGTGGCTCGCGCGGTCTGCTCCGCGAGTGTGAGTTGTCTGGGCCCAGACAGACGAGTCAGCGCGAGATGACGCGGCGACGTTCTTGATCGGGCGGCAAGCAGGTCCACGTCCGTCGGCGATCTGGCTTGACGCGGAAGTGAACGGCAGGCGAGCCGACATCAGGCGACGGCTCCGGCTCACGCGCCGTATCGTGGGTCACCGACGCGCTTTCTGCTGCGCTGTCCTCGACGGCGGGTGTCTGGTCGTGGTCGGGTGGCCCCTTCATCACCTGACCATTAAAAGGCTAACGAAGCAGATATCTTGCACACGGTCTTCACCTGTTCTCAGATAGCATGCAACATGACTCCCCGCCCTGCTGCGGTGGGTCGGGTGTGTCCGTGCCGTGGATGTCATGACCGGCCGACCGCTGGGCCGGCCCCTCGCCGAAGCCGACCAGTAGCCACCATCGCCAGCAGCAGCAGCGCCGACCAGGCGAGCGTGGCGTTGAGGGAATAGAGCAGCAGCAGGCCCCCGAGAGCAAGGCTTGGGCGGACAAATCGAACCATCTTCGTCATCTCAATTCACGCTGACGACAGTGATGACCGGTCGCATCATGTACCGGCCGTGTTAGAGTCCCAGCACGTGGTGGAAATTCAGTAAGGCCGCCCGAGTAGACAGCGGAGTCGGCCATCGCGCATCTTCCGTGAGTTCTCTCTAGCCGGAGAAGGACGTCACGGAGGTGTT
>Ga0073934_10004429_pt1 | contig 23402 bp, 19 predicted proteins | sample LarsenN4metaG_FD_76834 | JGI IMG/M metagenome (GOLD analysis project Ga0073934, IMG submission 76834) | Hot spring sediment bacterial and archeal communities from British Columbia, Canada, to study Microbial Dark Matter (Phase II) - Larsen... ... | reverse complement strand
GCCGCGCGCGAAAGCGTGGCGACTAATGCGACGCCGCCGATGACGAGAGTGGCGCCGGCGAGCAGGCGATAGCGCTTGTTCTCTCCGGCAATGGCAACCGCCAGCGCCAGCGGCAACACCAAGCCGAGAAACCGCGCCAATTGATTGGCGTGGCCAAACGTTCCACCGACGCGAATCTCGATATCGCCGGTGTTGAGCTTCTGGATCATGACTTTATCAGGCTCACCGACCAGGTCGATGCCCAACTGGCCGCCGGATAATTTTTGGGCATACGCCAAAAAACCCTCGAGCATCGTCATCACGAGCAAAACCATAACCACGCGCTGCAACGCCATTGGCGCGTTCACGCTGTTGGCGACGATCATCGCCAGCATGATCATGCGAAAGAGGCGGATGACTTCGAACAGCGTGAGGCTGGGCTCTTTGGCGAAATTGGCGGAAAGAACGGCCAACAAAAACAAACCGGCGAGCAGCCACTTTAAAACGCCGGGCTGAAGCGAGCGTCCCGTCGCGGGACGCGGAACGGAAAACATGTATCTCAACCATAACGCCAGCAGCGTGAAATCCAGCAGGCTGGCGGCAACGCGATGGTCGCCGCCGAGCTTTTCGTTGTAGTAAAGGCTGAAATCAAAACCGGTCAGCGGGATGGCAACGACCAGTGCGGTCAGCAGAGCCATGTGGCGCTGCCCGATCCACAGCAAGCCGATGACGGCGGCGAAAACAACGGCCAGCGCGCCCAGCCATCGATCCGGCAAACTTACCAACTTGTAGGCGAAAAGCGCATACGCCGATAAAATTCCCGCGAAAATCAGCAGGCGAAAATATTTTGATGAGGGGTTTGCTGCGAGCACGTTCATGATCGGTTGTGGTTAAATACGTTTCGTAGTAGCGCCCTCCAGGCGTAGCCTTCAGGCGCCAAAAGTGTGACCCTGATAGGGTCTACTACGAAAGAGAAATTAATAATAATCGCGTCGACACCGATTCTTTCAAAAACGCGATCATAGAATCAAACCGCTAACCACACCTCATCTCGAACATGGAAAAGGTGTGATGCCGTCGCGGATGAGATCGCGAGCCTTCAACGATTCGCCGAGGCTCACGCACGGCCGGTTTGGCATTTCCCCGACGGGCGTAGCCCGCCGCGCCGCTTTTGCCAGCGCCATTTCCATTCTTCGGCGCCGGCAGGCTACGCCCGTAGGGATTTTGCGAAACCGCCGATTTTTCCGCGGCATGATTGGCAATGGGAGATAGACGATTCAAACATTCAAAATTATTTGCCGCGGCGGTTGCGGCATGGTTGCTTTTGCGTTCGCCCGACATGGTTAATTTAGCCAAGCGTCGCAACCGGGCGGCTGCCGCCTGCGCGGCGAGCGGCACAATTTTAAAAATTATATTCGTGATCAACATGGTTTTGCTGCCTCCTTACATAAATTTGTCGAATCGATGAAGTGTTGGAGTATGGATCAATGGCTTGGCGATGATTCGGCAAAACCATCAATCCATAACTCCAAACACTTCATGACGCCTCGCTTATTAGTACGCTCCTGAACCCAACAGCACATTGAACGGCGTTTTAAACAAGATTTTCAAATCCAACAACAAGCTTTGGTGCATGGCGTAATACTTGTCGAACGCGACCCAATCCCGAAACGAGGCGTCGCTGCGGCCGCTCACTTGCCAAAGCCCGGTGAGACCGGGTTTCACCTGCAATCGCGTTTCCGACCAGGCCGGCTCGAATCTCAGTTCTTTGCGCGCCAACGGCCGAGGGCCCACGAAGCTCATTTCGCCGCGCACGATGTTGAACAATTGCGGAATTTCATCCAAACTGAGCTTGCGGAGAATTTTGCCGATGCGCGTCAAGCGCGGATCGTTTTCGATTTTAAAAATGGGGCCGTCGACCTGATTCAAGTGTTTCAATTGCTCCTGGCGCTGGCTGGCGTCCTGCACCATCGAGCGGAATTTGAACATGAAAAATTCGCGGCCGCCGAGTCCGCAGCGGCGCTGGCGAAAAAACACCGGGCCGGGGCTGTCGAATTTAATCGCCAGGGCGATCACGCCCATGAGCGGCAGAAAGAAGATGAGCAGAATCAGCGAAAAGAACAGGTCGATGCCGCGTTTGCTGAAATCGTAGAGCCGGCGGCGGTGTTGTCCGGGCAACGCCGGCGCCGCCGTCGAAGACGCAATCGTGGTGATGTTGTAGCTCTTTTCCAGCAAATTCACGGCGGCGGGCTGCAATTGATCTTTCACCACAACGGCGCCTTGCAGGTGTTGTCGCGGCCCGACGTTGCTGTCGCGGGTGATGACGGAACGCTCGATCCAGCTTCCTTCCGCCACCCGGCTGCGATTCCACAGCGTGCATTCGCGCAACACAGCGCCTTTGCCCACAAAGCAATCGGCGCCGATCGCGGCCGGCCCGACGATTTGCACGTCGTCATCGATCACGGTGTTGTCGCCGATGACGATGGGCGGAATAAAGTTGACGCGGCTGCCGAGGCGAACGTTTTGGCCGGCCCAAACGTTCGGCGAAATCTGCCGCTGATAGGTGATGTTGCCGAAACGGCCCAACAACACCCCTTCATTTATTTTCATATAATCTTCGAGATTGAACAGATACTGCCATTCGCCGGGCAATTGCTGGGCGTTCACCTTCTGGCCGGCTTCCAAGATGCGCGGCAGCAATTGCTCTTTGATGTCGAGAAAGTTTTCGCCTTTGTGATAAAATTGGAACACCGAGGGCTGAAAGCAATAAATGCCCACCGGAAAAAACCGTGAAGCCTGAATCACGCCATCGTTGCGATGAATGCGCGCGATGCCGCCGTTCTCCGACACCTCAACCACTTCGCTGCGGGCCGAATCATAAATCGCCGGCAATTTGGAAACCAATACGCTGGCCTCGGCATGTGAGCGAATGTGCTGCTTGACCAAATCCCTAAGATTGAAATTGAACAGCACGTTGCAGCCCATGACGAGGAAAGGGCTACGCCCATAGGGCTCGTTCGCCAGAATCGAGGCGATTTGGCCCAACGCGCCGGCGGTGCCGGAGGGGCGATCTTCCACCGCGTAACGAATCACCACTTCCCACGGATCGCCGTTGCCCAACACTTCCATCAACGCCGTGTTTTCACGGCTCAAGCAAAAAATCAAATCGGTAAAACCGGCGCTCTTCAAATGCTGCACCAGATGCAACGCCAGCGGCGTGTTCGCTATCGGCAACAGCGGTTTCGGCGTGACCTGGGTCAACGGCAGGAGCCGCGCGCCGCCCGCTCCGGCGAGAATAACGACTTTCATACAAACCATCTCCTTTTGGCTTCACAAGTTTTCATAAATAAATTTTGGAATATAAAAGCGCCGCTGATTGAGAACCACGCCGAACAACTGAATGCCGAGGTGTTCCAGCCTGTGCTTCAGCGTCCGCACCACTTCGACGCGCGTGCGCTCCGCTTGCACGATCTGGATGAGGCCGTCGATCTGGCGGGCCGCATAGAGTCCTTGTGGAACCTGGTTCAACGGCGGAAAATCAAACAAAATGAGATCGAAATATTTGCTGTTCTTGCCGGCTTTGTTGATGGCGCGCACGGCGGTTTCCAGCTCGAAGTGGGTTGTTTTCGCCGGCTTGCCCAAAGGCAGCAGAAAAATTTTGTGCGACTTGATGACCCGCACCACGTCGGTCAAGCTGCGGCGGCCGTGAACGAGATCGATCAAGCCGGGGCTGTCCGGCAGCGAAAACAGCGCGGGAAGATTGGCGTGGCGCACGTTCAAATCCACCACCAGAATCCGCAAATTCGTTCGCTTGAAATCCATGATGAGGTTGGCCAGGATCGTCGAGGTGCCTTCGCCGCCCTGCGCGCTGGCAAAACCGAGGCTCAAGGTGCCGTGGCGCTGGTGCAAGACTTGAATCTCGCTGCGAATCTTTTCAATCTCCGCTCGCATCAGCGGCAGCGCCCGAAACATCACGGCGGACTCGTCGGCCAATATCAGCGCGGTGGAATGCTCCTGCTCGCGCAGCGCCTGCTCGGCCATATATTGAAACGAGCTAAAATTGGTTCCCTCGCTTACGCCAAAAACCGGCTCCTGAGGTGGATAATCATCGTGAAAAATCCGGCCGTTCTTTGCGGCGGCGTGGCCATTCATCCGGTCACGGGTTCTGTTTTGGACGTCGATCATATTGCTTTATCGTTGTGAATAACTGAACCGGCTTCTCTTTTCAGCGGAAATCACGCCCAGCACCGGCACGTCGAGGGCGAGCGATACTTCGTGCGGGGATTTGAACGTGCCGTTGAAATACTCGCGCACCAGGCCGCCGGCGAGTCCCGCCAGGGTTCCGATCATCACACTTAAAATCATGTTGCGGCCCTTGCGCGGGCTGATCGGATCGCCCGGCACGCCGGCCGGGCTGATGACCCTGATCCGCGAGAGACGCTGGTCTGTCGCTTTTTCGACGCTCATTTCTTCGCGGCGCATGACCAGCAGCGAATAAATTTTCCGGGTGTTGTCGATCGCCAATTCCAGCTCATTGAGCACGCGCTCTTTTTCAGGCAGCGCCTTGAGGTCGTTTTTCACCGCGGCCACCGTTCGAGCCAACACCAGTTCTTCCTGGCGCAGCGAATTCAACCGCTCATTTTCCAGCGCCAGGAGACGATCGACTTCCGCGATCAACTCGGTTTGCACGCCTTCGATTTGTTTGTTGAGATCGGCGACCAGGCGATGATCGCTTTTGTATTTTTCCACGAGGACGTTGCGCTCGAGCCGCAACTCGGTCAAGCGGGTGTACAACATGCGCACCGAGGGATGGGCGTCCATTTCCGCCGTCGGAATGGCGAGCGAATCGCCGGTCAGACGGACCTGCTGCAGCCGTTGGACTTTTTCGGCGAGCACTTCCGTCTTTTCGCGCAATTGCGCCAGTTGTTGATCGGCCGACCGGTATTTTTCGTAGATCATGGCTTCCTGCCGGCCGTGCGCCACCAGGCCGGTGGAAGCGCGATAGGTATTGAGCGCCCGTTCCAAGCTATCGAGCCGGCTGCGCGTTTCCTCGATCCGTTCTCCGAGATAATTCTCGGCTTCGCCGCTGCCGTGCACTTGCGCATTGTACGCGACGTAGGCGTTGGCCAGCGCATTGGCAAACCACGCGGCGCGCTCGGGATCGGTATCTTCAAAACCGATTTCGATGACATTGGAGCCGGTCACGGCTTCAACCGTGATGAAGCGGCGGAATTGGTCGAGCATTTTTTCGCTGATCTTCTCATTTTCATTGAACAACGACGACAAGCTGGGGCGGTCGAATTGGACGAGCTGCCAGCCCTGCGCCCAACTCGCGCGCAGCACATTTTCCAGCACCGGACGACTGGCGGCAATTTCCAGCTCCGAGCGGATGTCTTCTTCCTGATTCAGACGCGAATAATACGGATTCAACGCGCCGGGGCGATCTTCACGCCGGACGAGAACCTTGGCCGTGGTGCGATAAACTTTTTCGGCGGTGAAAGTGGCAACGCCGACCGGAACCACGGTTGACGCGAAAATGAGCAGCACCAGAGCGCGGTGTCTGAAAATCGCTTGCAGGCCGTCCCGCAAGCTCAGCATTTTTGAACGATGCAGCAACATATTCATCTCCCAACACGGCAAACTTATTTGACCAACGTATAGACCCAGGCAAAGCCGGAAAGCGTGCTCACGGGCAGGATGCCTTCGATGAAATCATCGACGAATTTATTGGCGCGGGCGATGCCGGATTTGGGCACGTAAATCACGTCATACGGCATCAGCTCGATGTTGGCTTCCGGCATTTCGCCCCGCAAGGCGCCGCGCAGATCGAAGGCCATCGCAATCGGACGGTTCGCGCCGCCCGTCACAGTGCGCGCGTCCTTGCGCAGCAAGGTGATGCGCGAGGTCTGCGCCGAGGAGGTGAACCCGCCGGCTTGAAAAATCGCGCCCATCAACGTCATGCCGCCGTCAATCGAAACCAGCCCCGGAGAGTTGACTTCACCGCCCACAAATACTTTGAGCGTGGCCGAGTCTTTGACGATCACTGCGACTTCGGGATTGATGAGCTTGCGGCTGTAACGGACTTCAAGTATCGTATCCAACACCGCCGGGGTGAGGCCGGCGACTTTGAGTTCGCCGGCCAATTCCAACGAGATACAACCATCGGGCCGCACCCACACTTCGGTGTTAAGCTCAGGGTGATAATAGAGCTTAATGATGAGGTTATCACCGGGGGCAACACGGTATTCGACTTTTTCCGGCTTCGCCGCCGGAATGGCCATCGGCACGAACATTTGGCGCCCGCCGCCGCACGCACTGAAAAGAACGATCAACGTCGGCGCGAGCAAAAAAATCAGCAATCGTTTCCGAATTTGAATTTGAGCCTGCATCATATTTTGTAATTTCACGAGCATTTTGTCGACGTTGATCAATTCTGCGAGAGTTTATTCAACTGCTGGTTTGCTTATTTTACCGCGCTGCGGGCGTTGTTAGTAGGGCGTAGCCGGCCGGACGCGTTACTTTTCTTTTGTTTTTATTTCTGGATGATGACCAGTTCACGCATACGACGTCCGGGCGGCTACGCCCAACAATTTCGCTGACTGCGTCCGTCGGATGACAACTGCACTTTCTTTAGTCAAACGCCATGCCAGGCGATTGACCGGAAAGATGAAAAAATGGCGTGGAGTTATTTTGAGAGAATACATTCGGTTGCGCGCGCGAGGCGGCAACGGATTCGGCGAGTTAATCGTTCCAGCGAAAACGGTAGGAATGTTTTGTTCCACCGGCGCGTTGCATCTTGCCGGCAAACGGTGTGTTTTGTTACAGGGGCAGGTACGGCAGAAAAATTATATCAAGATGATGACGCTGGGCAGAGCTTTACCCGCAGCGGCAACAATATCGCCGAAGCCAAGATCGAAAGCCAGGATAATACGCTTTTCCGTCTCTGCTTTGGCAAAAATATTGTCATCGGGAAGTCGTTGCAACCCCTCGTCTCGCAGGTGGGTAGCTTCATGGCTGTGAGTTCTGAGCCACCTCACTGTGCTGCCGGCAATACCCATATCTCCTAAGAATTTCATGCTGGCACCATCGCAAACTCATGCACTTCTTCACTCGCTAACCATGCGGCATACTTCAATGCCTGGTTGATGTCATCGGGATCAAGGTCCGGGTACTCTGAAAGAATTTCTTCTTCGGCCATTCCGTTTGCCACCAAGCTTACAATAAGCGAAACGGTTATTCGCATGCCCCGGATGCACGCACGTCCAGCCATGATATTCTTATCAAAAGTAATACGGTCGAACATACGCTCCTCTTACAAAAGAAATAATGCAATGCCGATTCAAATCGATGAGAACGCAACGCCAAATTATACAGAATAGTTGGGACAAAGTCAAGCGATTCGTTTAACTTTCGTTCTTTTAACTTCAAATCAACTCCAGCATCTTCCGAAAATTCACCACCGCATCGCGGGCGTGAATTCGCACCAGGCCGAGCGCGATGGTTTTGTCGGCGACGGCGACCAAATTGAATTCCTCGCTGATCTGGCAAATGAAAACGTTGCGCTGTTCGCCTTCTTTAAAAATCGAATGGAATGAACCGTCCTCACCGAGGCTGTGGCTGATTTCCCGCGTCACCGCCATTTGGCCGGCGGCCAATTTGGCGATCATTTCCAGATCGGTCCGCGGCGGCAGCTCGAGGGCGGGATTTTTGCAATAAGCGTGCGGCACGCCGTTGCGGTCCGCAAACAGCACGAGATCGGCGCGGGTGCGATTCGTGAAATTGCGCAGAATTTCCGGCGCCGGCGTCATTTCAAGCTGGGGCAAAACCGGCGGCGGGCTTGCCGGAGCCGGCGGGGGCGGTTCGGGTTCCGGCGCCGGCGGAAGCGATTCGGCGGGTTTTTCCTCTTCCTCAAAAAAGTCGGGAAACCGGGACTGGTTTTCTTCCGGCTCAGGCGGATACTCCGGCGGCGCGGCTACGCCCGTATGGGTGAACGCCTCATCGCTGTACGGGCGCCGAAATTTTTTGAAAAAGCCGTTAAAAGAAAAACGGCTCAGCCATTTCATCAATGAGAACGACATGGGCGCCCATGCGGGCGTAGCCAGCCGTCCGAGCGAAATGCGCCGAAACACAAAAATTCCCATGGCCCCGACAAAAAGGTTCGCCGACCACATGGCCGCAAATGGCGACAGGATATAACGATCCGCCAAATCTTCACCTCCGATTAAAAAAGCCCAATACAACAGAAAAAAACCCAGACTCAAACCCACGCCGGTTGCCAGTCCGCCGCGGCGCGCCAGGACGCCGAGCGGCGCGCCAATCAGCACAAACACCAGACAAGCCGCCGGGATGGCATATTTTTTATGAATTTCAACCAACAGCGTTTGCGCGGTATCTTCACCACGCTGCTTTTCCAAAATGAACTGGTCGATTTGGGCAAGCAGCTTTTTCTCCGACTTTACCTTTGTATTTCTTAAATAAGGAAAATCGGAGCTTTCCGGCGGCCGCGGCGAGACCAGCAAATGCACCAAGCTGTCCGGAACCAAACTGAAGGCGCGGCCCAAGCGTTGATAGAAATCGATGCCGACGAGCACATTGATTTGCTGCGCCAACCAGGCGAGGCGGGCGCGATGGTCTTGAACTTCCTGCCACATTTCGGTGACGCTTTTCTCGCGGTCGGTGCGCACATCCGCATCACTGCGCTGCCAAAACATGCTGTCGTCGACTTTGATGGACATCGCATGTTTGGCAAATTTGACGCGCCGGAACTCTTCCAATTTTTTGATATTCATTTCCTGAATTTCACCGTCGAACAGCGTCAGCCACAGCAGGCCTTCGGTCGGGCTTGGCTCAATCAGGCCGGCGTGCGCGGAAATCGTGCGCTGCAAATTCGGGTCGGTGTTGTCGTCAACGATGATCTCGCGAACTTTCGAGCCGGCGGCGCTGTCTGCCAGCGCTTTGACCAGCAGGCTGTAATTGGGAATGTCGTGAAACCAGACGCCAGGCTCGATTTTCACGCCGGGCTTTTTGCGGGCGATGTCGGCGCCGAGCAAGCGGGCGCGATAATTAAAATCCGGCAGGATGTGATTGTTGAACCAAATCAACCCCAGCGCCAGCAAACCGGTGACGAGAAAAACCGGCGCCACCAAACGCCGCAGGCTGAGGCCGCCGGCTTGCATCGCGGAGATTTCCTGATCCGCGGCCAGCCGGCCAAACGCCATCAACACGGCGGTCAGCACGGCCATCGGCACCGCGGTGGCAACGATCCAGGCGAGATTCAGCCCGAAAAACTCAAAAACGACGGCCAGCGGCAGCCCCTTGCTCAAAATTCGGCTCAAGTGGCGAAAAACCAGATCGAGCAGGAAGATCAGGGTGATCAGCGCAAAACTCAAACAAAACGGGCCGAGATGCTCACGCAAGATATAGCGCGGCAGAATAAATGATCGCATGGTCGAGGTGATTGTCGTCTTGAAAGCCCCGACTTTCCCTACGGGCGTCTGCCTTACAGGCGTCTGCCTGCAACGCTTTCCTATGGAAGGTCGGGGGTCTTCTTTGAGTTATAAACACTTTATTTGCCGGTTGCAGAAAACTTTGTAAAATCTTTTCCGCATGACGAGTTATTGCCTCTACTTAATGGCGTATAACTGTTATCATTTAGAGCTATACTCGTTAAGGGTTATTTTGTAACAGTCATTGCGAGCGTTTCTCAGCGAAGCAATCTTTTGAAAATCAAGAGATTGCTTCGGCTCCGCTGTACGGAGTCCCGAAGAGCGGGACAAAAAGCGCCTCGCAATGACTCACATTCCCACCCGAAACGAGTATAACATCAAGATGTTATTCGGCGCGGCTACGTCCGCAGGGAATTTATTGACGGCTGTGTGTCAATAACACCCACCTTGATTGATCAAATTTCAGGCTGTGCAGGTTTCTTTTAACTTGGATTATTCACAGATTTTACCACGAAGGCACCAAGACACGAAGAACATCAGACTTATGAAATCCTGATGAGAGCATCTGAGTGTTATTTATCAAGTCCATCAAGACTCTATAAAATTAAAGCTTTTGTCTTCGTGTCTTGGTGGTTTATGAATAATTCAGGTTAAATCACTTTTATACTTGGCAAGGTAAATTCTCATTGGCGCCTGGCGAATTTTTTCAGAAAGACGGCACTATGCATTTGAAATCCAATCTACTTTTGGGATTGTTGGCCATTGGCTTTGCGTTCGGCTGCCAGAAAAATGCCGGCCAAAATCGTCACGAGTCTCCGCAAACCGCCGTCATCGGCTTGACGGGCGATTTCGATACATTTTTGGAATTGGGCACGGCCAACGCCGATGCGCTGCACGTGATCGAAGAGATGCTGTTTTTGACGCTGTGCGAGCTGGACGAGACGTTGAGCTTGCAGCCGCGGCTGGCCAAATCGTGGCAAACCAGCGCCGACGGCAGGGAAATCACGTTTACGCTGCGTGATGAGGTGTTGTGGTCGGATGGACAACCGACCACGGCTGAGGACGTTCTCTTCACCTACCATTTGGCAGTCAATCCGCAAGTCGGCTACACCGGCCGCGGCCGTTTCGCCGAAGTCGATACCGTGACCGTGCTGGATCCGCACACGATCCGTTTCACCTTCAAAAAGAATTATCCCGAGGCGTTGTTGGATTTGCAAATCCCGATTTTGCCGAAACATCTTTTGGCGAACGTGCCGCCGGAGCAAATTCGGCAATGCGCCTTCAATCGCCAGCCGGTCGGCAACGGCCCGTTCGTGCTCAAAGAATGGCGCGCCAATGACCGCGTCGTCTTCGAGGCCAACGCGCGCTATTTTTCCCGCCCCAGCGGGACAAAGCTCGATCGCGTCGTCTTTCGCATCGTGCCGGACGAAACGGTTTTGATTTCCAGCGTACTCACCGGCGACATCGATCTCCTGCCGTACGTCGCGCCGAACCGCATCACCGAGATCGATCACCAATCCGAAGTGCGGCTGCTGAAATATCCCGATCGCGGCTACAGTTTTCTCGCGTTCAATTTGAATCGGCCGGTTTTTCAGGAGCAGCGAGTGCGTCAAGCCATCGCCCGGGCGATTCAGCGGCAAAACCTCGTCGACGTGCTGCTCAACGGCAACGGCCGGTTGATTCCCGGCCCGATTCCGCCTTATTTTTGGGCTTATGACGAGTCGCTGCCGGTCGACATTTTCAATCCGGATGAAGCCGAGGATTTGCTCGACCTGGCCGGCTGGATAGATAAAAATTCCGATGGCGTGCGCGAGCGCCAGGGCAAGCGGCTGGAATTTACGATGAAAACCAACGCCGACAACAAGCTGCGCAGCGACGCGCTGGTGATGATGCAAGCGGATTTGGAGAAGGTCGGCGTCAAGGCCAGGCCGGAGCTGCTGGAGTTCGGCAAGCTCGTCGAGGATGTTTTGCAGCGCCGCGATTTCGACACGGTTTTGCTGTCGTGGAAAACCGGCTATGCGGTCGATCCCTCGCAGGTCTGGCATTCTGACGCGATTCAAAACGGCTACAATCTGATTTCGTATCGCAACCCCCGCGTCGATTCGTTGCTGGTCGTCGCCCGGCAGGAGCCTGATCGCGCCAAAGCCAAACCGCTGTGGCGCGCGTTCCAGCGTCTGGTGGCGGAAGATTGCCCGTACGTTTTTCTGTACAACCAGGAGAACCCGGCGGTTGTCCGGCAGCGCTTGCAAAATGTCAAAATGGACATGCGCGGTTATTTGATCAATGTGGAAGAATGGTTTGTTGAAAATTCTCAACCAGGCGATTCCGATTGAAAGCAACCGATTTAAAATACAAAGTCCTCGTCGTCGGCGAGCGCGGCCTTCACGACACCGTGCGGCGCTACATGCCCGATGAAGACGAAATCGCCCTGCTGTTGTGCAACTCGGAGGACAAAGCCCGGGAAAATCTGGCGAAACACGCGCCGGATTTGATCGTGGCCGACTTCGACCTGGCGGAATTCAAGCCGATAAAATTTTTGACCGGTCTGTTCAGCAACGGCGAACGCCGCGATATTATCATGCTGGCGGCGGCGCCGTTGATTGAAGACGTGGTCAAGTGCATGCAGCTCGGCGCGCGCGAGTTTTTACAACTGCCGAAGGAAAATCTCAAGCTGCACGAGACGCTCAAGAATTTTTATGCGCACTGGCAGAAAAATCAAAAAGGCGCGGCGTTCAGCGCCCGGCAGCACGAACGCTTCGGCGTGAGCGGCATCATCGGCGACAGCCCGCAAATGCAAAACGTCATCCAGCTCATCAAAAAAATCACCAGCCGGCGCTGGGTGACGGTGTTGATTCGCGGCGAGACCGGCACCGGCAAGGAAGTGGTGGCGCGCGCCATTCATTACGGCAGCTCGGCCCCGACTCTCCATAATAATTTTGACAAGGAAGGTCGGGGGCCGAATGCGCCGTTTGTCGAAGTCAATTGCACCGCCATTCCGGAAAATCTGCTCGAGGCCGAGCTGTTCGGTTATGAAAAAGGCGCCTTCACCGACGCCAAATTCAGCAAGAAGGGGCTTTTCGAGCTGGCGGAGGGCGGCACACTGTTTCTCGATGAAATCGGCGACATGAGCCTGGTTTTGCAGGCGAAGCTTTTGAAGGCCATCGAGGAGAAGCGCTTTCGCCGGCTGGGCGGCACGCAGAGCATCGACGTGAAAACGCGGATCATGGCCGGCACGCACACCGACATGGAGAAGGGCATCGAGGAAGGCCGTTTTCGCCGCGATTTGTATTACCGGCTGAACGTCATCAATATTTTTCTGCCGGCGCTGCGGGAGCGCGGCAACGATATTTTGCTGCTGGCGCGCCATTTTCTCCACGAATATGCCGCCGAGTACGACGCCGTGGCGCGCAAATTTTCGGCGGCGGCGGAAGAGACGTTGATGACTTACGACTGGCCCGGCAATGTGCGGGAATTGCAGCACGTGGTCGAGCGCGCCGTCATGCTCGGCGACAGCCCGGTGATCGAGGTGAAAGATATTTACGAAGCTTTGGGCGTGGAGCCGAAACCCCTCCGAGCGCAGCCCCAAACCCCGCATAGCGGGGCAACCGTCGTCGCCTCGCCTGCGGGATGGAGCCGGGTCATCGAGATTCCGCCGGAGGGCATCTCGCTGCAGGAAGGTGAAAGCAAATTGATTGAAGAAATCCTGCGTTTGACCAAATGGAACAAAACCCGCGCCTCGCAAATCCTGGGCATCTCGCGGCCGCGCTTGAGCCGGAAAATTGATGAATATAAAATCGAGCAGCGACAGCATGCGCTCGAGATGTACTAAGCCATGTGATGACCAAAAAGCTCGGCAAAAAGAGCGTGTTTTTATTGTGACTCACGTAGCGCGGCTTTTAGGCCGCAACCAAAATTAGACCACTAAGACACCAAGGCACAAAGTTTAGCCTTTGTGCCTTGGTGTCTTGGTGGTTAAAAGATCTTCGCGGTCATGATAGTTTTTTCAGGGCCTATAAGGCAAGGGTAAAATAATTTGATAGCAGAATAATTTATGAAATAGAAACGCCACTTGTTCATCCCCACGGAACAAGTGGCATTGCAGTTTCTGCTCTTACTCGTACTCTTTCTCCTACTCTTACTTGCTCGCCTTTCAAACGTTTTAAAAGCGAGTAAGAGTAAGAGTACGAGTAAGAGTAAGAGTACGAGCATCCAGCATCAAGCATCCAGCCCCAGCCTCACTTCAAAACCGTCAGCTTCCTCGTCATCACCACCGGCGCCGCGCCGTTTCTTTCAATCGTCAAGCGGTACAGATAAATCCCGCCGGCAACGAGTTCGCCAGCGCGGTTGCGGCCGTTCCAGATGATCTCGTAGCGACCGGCATTTCGATGCTCGTTGACCAACGTTTTCACCTCAGTGCCCAGCAGATCGTAAATCTGCAACTTCACCGCGCCCGCCTCCGGCAGCGCAAAGCTGAGCTTCGTGCTTGGATTTCCCGCGAAGCGCGGGATCTGCGAAAACGGGTTCGGATAATTCTGCTCTAAAACGTAATCCGTAACGACCTCGGACTCCTCGACATCGGACTCTTCAACTTCGGACTCTTTGGGCAGAACCGGCTGGCCGGCGGCTTTGAGCGCCATCTGCGCATGCTCCCAGGCTTTGCGGAATCGCTTGACGGCGTTGTCGAATTCGCCTTTTGCCACGTGCTGCAAGGCGTGGGCAAAATCTTCTTCCGCCTCTTCGATCTCGTCATCGACCTCCTCCTCGCCGGCGAACTTCTTGGCCTCGTCGATGGCGTCCTGCGCGAATTGCTTGGCGGCATTCACCAGGTCATCGATGAGGCCGGCAACGTTGGCGCCGGATTTCATGAGCTGCTCGATGCCTTCTTGCAGGTTCGCGAATGCATTTTTAATATCCTTCTGCTTTTTCGCGCTGGCAAATTTAGCCTTTGCCTTGTTCAGCGCTTTTTGGGCGTCCCGCAATCTATCCTTGGCTTTCTCGGAAACGGCCGGGTCGGCCAGCAGGGTGGCGATGTCGCTCAAGACGTTGGTGATGACTTGATCAATCGTCGCCGTACCGGTTCCTTGAATTGAGAAAGTATAAGGATTTTCATCCGCATCATTATTGGCGATGCTGATTGATCCGCTGCGCAGGCCGGTGGCGCTGGGATCAAACCGAACGGTGAACGTCGTCGTCCCGCCGCCACTGGCAATCGGCGTCGAGGCATCGGTAATCAATGAAAAATCCGTGCCCGTAACCGTCACGCGCGGTGGACCGCCAGTGAGATTCAAATCCGCCGTACCGGTATTTTCGATGGTAAAGGTGTGATCGACCATGCCGGTAACGATATTGGCAGCGCCGAAATCCGTGCCGTCCACCGTTGAGGGGGTCACATCACCGTTGGCAATCGACACCAGCGGACTGCCGCCTTGCACATCAATTTCCGGCGATGTCGCCTGAACTGAAATGTCATCGATGCCATATTCATCCCGGGAACCGCTGCCGCTGACATCATTGCCTGTCCATCTGAGAAAATAAAAGCCGCTGTTCAAAATACTAAGCCCGGTGAGCGTCACCGATCGCATCACGGATTGCCACGCCGGCGAAGCATCGGCGGCTGCGGGTGTGGTAAAATCGAGGGCGGGAACTGAAGTATACGTCGTGTTGTCTGGCGAATGTGAGAAATTCAAAGAATTGGCTCTGGCTTGATCATTGAAGTACCAAATTTTGTAAGAAATAATGAGACCGGTCACCGTCGAACCCGTAGTGTTTTGAATTTTTAATGTAAAACTGCCGGGGGTAAAATCAGTAGATGGCTGAACGCCGAAAATTTTGTTTCCGCCTCCGGTGTTAAATGCATAAATACCACCTGTCGTGACGCCACCTGTGGACGTCCCTCTGGCAAAATCACCAGTCGTATGCGTGCCGCCAAAAGTACCGGCGCCGTCACTAAGCCCCAAGACGACCCATGAATCAGAATCCAATTGTCCTGCGCTCGGTGTCGGGCTGAAACCGGCGCCGGTAAAACTATTGAACCCCTCAGATACAGGCAATGGCTCCTGCGCCGAGGCTGTCATGCAACTCATCGCAAGAATCATCGCCGACCCCAGGGGCATCATCAATGAGAATGCTTTTTTCATTTTTTTCACCGGTTAATCGTGCGTCGTGTCAAAAGCCATCGCCATCCCGGGCGGGACTTGTCAATTCTTGACGGAAGGTATTAGCCAAAAAAGAGTTGTGAGAGGTGGAAAGAACGGGCCAGCCAGCAGTCCCGTTTACATCAATCAGAGTACCGGCAGAGCGGAAAAAGCGCGGAGAAAAATTTATTGCGCGCGGCGTTTGAACAATAAAATTGCACGATAAAATTATCCTTGTTATTTTTTGGGGTTTGTGGTATATTTTGTAAAGCAGAATAGCTGAGATCTTGAACCCAAAGAACCTCTACAAACAGAGCAAGTTTTTGGGGATACAAAATTAAAAGCACCCAAAAACAAGCAATTTTGTGAGATTTCACTTTTTTGTCCAATTTTTTTCTTGTCGACTGCGCCTGTAAGATTTGAGGCGAAGCTTAGTTGGATAATTTCAGGTGGATACAGATGGCCGAAGCTGAATTTGAACAAGAAGAGTTGATTTTACAGGAGATTCACAACCTCTCAAAGTATTTGGATGGCATTCCCGAGGTTTCACGCGCAAATGGCGTATGTGATGCGCAGTATGCCAGACTTAAAGCTTTGCAGGAAGAAGTCATACAGAAAACTTTGGCTGCTCTCAAAATAGATAAGACAGCTTTTTCGGTCACGTCTCTTTTTGACAATTCGGACGACAAGGCCTATTGGCTTTCCCGTTCGCCCGAAGAGCGCTTGCGGCATATGGAAATTCTCCGCCGGATAAACTATGGCAATCAAGCTACCGCTCGACTTCAAAGAGTTCTTGAGCTTGCTCAACGCCAAGCAAGTTGAGTATCTGTTGATCGGCGGTTATGCGGTCGGATATTACGGCTCCCCGCGAACGACAAAAGATATCGACATCTGGATCGCACTCAATCCCATCAATGCGGAACGGATGGTCGCTGCGCTGCGGGACTTCGGTTTCGATGTTCCCGAGTTATCGGTGAATCTATTCTTAAAAGACAAGAGTATCGTCCGTATGGGGATGCCGCCGATGCGTATCGAAATTACAACTTCAATTTCAGGCGTGAATTTTGAAGAATGTTATGCCGACCGCACAGTCGCGATAGTTGACGGCGTCCAAACCAGTATCATCAGCTTGAAACATCTGAAAGCCAATAAAAAAGCAAGTGGCAGACCTATTGATTTGCACGATCTTGGAAATTTACCATAGACGAAGCTTATGACGAAGACCAATAAACTCATTTTCAAATTCGGCTTATTCTCATTACTGGCGTTCGGGCTGGGCTGCAGCGGCACGCCGCCCAAATTAGACGGCGATTCCAAGCCGATCACCGGACGATACAAATCCTACCGCGAGGCGGATCCGCACGCCACCGAGCTGGTGGTTCGCGGCTCGCTGGCCGAGCTGAGCGGCGACTACGGCGCAGCGTTGAACGCCTATCAAGAAGCGTTGCTGTTTGACTCGACTTCGGTGTCGCTGCACAACGCCATCGCCGAGATTTACATGATCTTGAACCGCACCGAAAGCGCGATTCAAATGCTCCGGCGCGCCGTGCGGCTCGATCCCCGCCATATCGAAACTCATGAAAATCTGGCGGCCGCCTATCGCGAAAGCAATCAAATCGACGCGGCGGTGAAGGAATACGAAACGATTCTGTCCATCGAGCCGGAAAATACGCAGGCGATGGCGGTGCTGGCGAATTATTACTTGCAGCGCCGCGAGCAGGACAAGGCCATCGCGATGTATCAAAAACTGGTCGATCGCGGCGAGGCCGGCCCGCGCGAGTGGTTCGGCCTCGGCATGTTGTATCTCTCGCAGAAGCGCTACGACGAGGCGACGCAGGTCTTTAACGATTATCTCAAAGACTCGCCGGGCGACGAGCGCGCTTATCTTGCCGCCGGCGCGGTTTACGAAGCCAAAAAAGACACGACGGCGCTGATCGCTTGGTATCAAAACACCCTGAGCCGCAACGAGGGATTCGACGAAATCCGCAACGCGCTGAAACGCCTGCTGGTGTCGCAGAAAAATTTCGGCGCCGCGATCGCGCTGCTCGAAGATCAAAGCCGGCGCGATTCGACGAATCTCGAAATTCTCGGCGACCTGTACGAATTGTATCTGCAGAAGGGCGATACGACGACGGCCTACAAAAAATTGGAGGCGGTGATCGCCTCACTGACGGCGCGTTTTGCCAAAGACTCCAGCGATGTGGAAACGCTGATGCAAATCAGCGAGCTGTATGGACAAAAAGGCGACAAGGAAAATTCGCAAGCCACCCTCGACCGGGCGATTGGCCTGCTGCAAACACGCGCCGACAAGGATTCGACCGGCGGCGAAAAATGGCTGCAACTGGGCGGTTTGTACTTGCAGCGCGGGGACACGACGCGCGCGGGAAAAGCCTACCAGCGCGCCGCCCAAATCGCGCCGCAAAATTATCTGGTGTTTTACACGCTGGGCAGTTGGCATTACGACCAAAACCATCTGGATTCGGCCGCGGTCTATTTGGAAAAGGCGGGCCAGCTCAACCGGCGCGACCCGCGAATCTGGATGCAGCTCGGCTTGACCAACATGCGCCGCAATAAAAACGAAGAGGCGGAAAAAAATCTGGAGCGGGCGTATGAGCTGGCGCCGAACAATCCGAATGTGAATTTCCTGTTGGGCATGGTGTTGAGCCAGCAGCGCCAGCACGAGCGCGCCGTCGCCTATCTCACCACGGCCTTGAACGCCGATCCTGATAACACCAACATCCTGGGGACGCTGGCGGCGACGCTCGACGAGCTTGGCCGTCACGCCGAGGCGGATTCGATTTACGAGCGCGCCTTGCGCCTGGCGCCGGATGATGCGACGCTGTTGAACAATTTCAGTTACAGCCTCTCCGAGCGCGGCGTCCGTCTCGACGCGGCGCTGCGTATGGTGCAGCGGGCGCTGGAAAAGGAACCCCAAAACGGCGCCTTTCTCGACACCATCGGCTGGGTTTATTATCAAATGGGAAAGTATGATCTGGCGCTCGACTATATTTTGCAGGCGATTCAAACGCGCGATTCCTCGGCGGAGGTGTTCGAGCATCTCGGCGACGTGTATCACAAACTCGGGCAGCCGGCAAACGCGCAGAAGTATTGGCAAAAAGCCTTGCAATTGGACGGCTCGCGCAAAAGCTTGCAGGAAAAGCTGGGATCAACCAAAGATTGAACGCGCCCTTTATTTCAGTACAAGTGAAATCTTTGCAAAAAAAACAAAAACTTTCGTTATTAGTTTGTTTTCTTGTCCTCGCAGGCTGCGCGGGCCGGGCGCCGAAGTTGGATCGCGAGTGGCAGCCGCAGGAGTTGTACGGGCGCGTGGTCGAGAATTACCGGCGCTTGCAGACTTTTCGCGGCGACGGCCCGCTCACCGTCGAATCGCCGCAATATCGCCTCAGCGCACCGGCGCGCATTCTGGTTTTGAAGCCGGATTCGATCTTCATCAAGGTTGAGGCGGCGCTGGGAGTCGACGCCGGTTTTTTCTTTGCGGACCGCCGCCAATTTGCCACCTTTTCACCGCTGGAAAATCTTTACCTTTACGGCGAAACCTCGCGAGTTCGAGAGCTGACGCTCTTTCAAATGGATTTGACTTACGACGAGATGATGAGCGGCATGGTCGGCGCGGCGCTGCCGCCTTTTGACAGCACCTTTACCGTCACCCGCGACGGCGAGATGTATCGCTTCGAGGGCACACGCCGGCAACGTTTTAGCGACAACGCCGCCAACGGCTTGACGCAATACGCCGCCGCTGAAATTGACAGCGCGGTTTGGCGCGTCACGTATTGGGTCAACGCCGAACGCGGCGTCGTGACGAAAGCCGAAGAGCGTCTGGCCAGCGGCGAATTATATGCGCGGCAGGAATTCAAACGTTTTCGGCAGGCGCGCGGCGTCTGGCTGCCGCAATTGATTCAAATGCAGCGCCCCGGCGCCAAAGAACGCTTGACGATTTTTTATAACCGCGTCGAAATCAACGACAAAATTGCCGCGTCCGAATTTGTCATTCGCGTGCCCAAGAATGCCAAGCGCGTCGATCTTTCCGATCCGAACAAACCGCTAGAAATTGAAAAGCCTTTACCAGAGAATTTATGAATCCGGAAACACCCATCGAGAAATCCCCGTCGTCGCCTCGGCCGGCAGAACATAGAAATCGCCGCCATCGCCGGTCAAGACAACGATCCGGCCAAGCGGCGAAAAGCGCCGTTGCACCAGAGCGCAGCGTGACGCGAGCAGCCGTCACCACTGACAATACTGACGGGCATTTAAATGTGAAGGCGAAATCCACCCCGACGGGCGCAGCTCGGCCACAGCCCCATTCACTCCCACAATCATCGGCGGCCAAAACGGAGTCGCTCGCGCTCTCGGTGGTGATTCCGCTCGTCAATGAAGCGGCGTCGCTATCGGAGTTGCATGGCAAATTAACCGAGGTGCTGAATCTCCTGCACGTTCACGCCGAGATTATTTTCGTCGATGACGGCTCGACGGACGATTCGTTCGAGATCTTGCAGCGCTTGCAAAAACGCGACCGGCGCGTGCGCGTCATTCAATTTCGCCGCAACTACGGCAAATCCGCGGCGCTGGCGGCGGGCTTCTCGCGAGCGAAAGGCCGCAACATCATCACGATGGATGCCGACCTGCAAGACGACCCTGAGGAAATTCCGCATCTTTTAAATGAATTGCGCAGAGGCTGCGATTTGGTTTCCGGCTGGAAAAAACGCCGCCACGACAAATTGTCCAAACGTTTTGCCTCCAAAATTTTCAATACCGTCACGAGTTTTCTCACCGGCCTGAAGCTGCACGACATAAATTGCGGCTTGAAAGCGTATCGCCGCGAAGTCACCGATAACATTCACGTGTACGGCCAACTGCATCGCTATTTGCCGGTGCTGGCGTTCAAAGAGGGCTTTCGCGTCGGCGAAACCGAGGTGCGGCATCATCCGCGCAAATACGGCAAAAGCAAATTCGGCCTGTCGCGTTACACCAGCGGTTTTTTCGATTTGATGACGGTGCTGTTTTTGACGCGCTACACCCGGCGGCCGCTGCATCTTTTCGGGCTGGGCGGCGCCGTCGCGCTCGTGCTCGGTTTCGGCATCAACGCTTATCTGACCTACGAACGCCTGTTCGGCAACCGCTATCTCACCAATCGTCCGATTCTGTTTCTCGGCCTGCTGCTGATCATCATCGGCGTGCAAATGGTTTCGTTCGGCCTGCTGGGCGAAATGCTTGCCGCGACGCAGAACCAAACGCCGAATTACGGCATCAAAACCGAGCTGGGATTTCAGAAAGACAAGCAAGGGCGCAACCTTTGACGGCAACGTGGAAACCATCGCTTTGGTAGGACCGGCTCACCCGCTGCGGGGCGGCATCGCGCAGTATACCGATCAACTCTATTTGCATTTGCGCAAAAAATATCACGTCGAAGTTTTCACGTTCTCCCGTCTATTTCCCACTTTTCTCTTTCCGGGACGAACGCAATTTGACACCAGCGCGCCCGGCTTCGCGGTGCCGAGCCGTCAAACGTTGGACTCGATAGGGCCGTGGAGCTGGCGGCGAACGGCGGTGGCGGTGGCCGAAGTCCGGCCGCTGGCGATCGTGCTCGTCTATCAAATGCCGTTTTTTGCGCCATGTTTGGGCGTCTTGATGCGCCTGCTGCGTTCCCGCCTCGCCGCGGCGCGGCAAATTTTGCTTTGCCACAATCTCATTCCGCACGAAAGACATTTTTTCGACATCCCGCTGACGCGCTATGTGGTTGCGGCGCCGGATGCGTTTCTCGTTCTGTCCGCTTCAGTGGAGCGCGAGGTGCGCCGCTTCCGCCCCGACGCCGAGGTCAGGCTCGTGCCGCAGCCGATTTATGATTTTTTCCCGGCAGCGCCGCCGCAAGCCATCGCCCGCCGGCAACTTGGCTTGCCGCCGGAGCAACCGCTCGTTTTGTTCTTCGGTTTGGTGCGGGCTTATAAAGGGCTTGGTGTTTTGCTGCAAGCGATGGCGCACTTGCCGCAGGCGCGCTTGATGATCGCGGGAGAGTTTTACCAACCGCGCGCTGATTACGAGCGCCAAATCGCGGCCATGGCGCTGGACGATCGCGTGCGCGTGGAAGATCGTTACATTCCCAACGAAGAAGTGCCGGCTTATTTTGCCGCCGCCGATGTTGTCGTGCTGCCGTATCTCAGCGCGACGCAAAGCGGGGTGTCCAAGCTGGCTTATCATTTTGATCGTCCCGTCGTGATCACCAACGTTGGCGGATTGGCCGAAGAGGTGGAAGAAGGCAAAACCGGTTTCATTGCGCCGCCGAATGATCCCACGGCGCTGGCGGCGGCCATCGGCAAAGCGTTGGCCGAAAAAGCGCATATCGATTTCGCCGCGCACATTCGCGAATATAAAAAACGTTACTCGTGGGATCGGGTGGTCGAAGCGATTGAAGCGCTGGTCGGATGATCTCAAACTTTTGGAGGCGGGGTATTGGCAAGCCTGTCAACAAAGATCAGAAAGGTTTCAAGATCGGCCTTGAATTTGGTGTGCGCCTCAGGGAATTTAATTTCGATTTTCTTCATTTCTTCAAAGTCAAAATCTGTTAAACCGATATTGCGAAATTTGTGTCGAAACGCAAGAAAGTTCAAGAGCAATTGATAGGTTTTTTCAGAGATCACAGATGGTCGCAATCCAGGCGTGTCAAGCTTCATGTCATTTAAAAGTTCTTGTTGCCATGATTTCCCCTGCGGGGTGCCGCCATTGATTACATCGGCGATTCCTCTGAAGATCCGCTCAACGCCAGAATAAAAGTCAGAAAACATTGATGCTTTGCCGCGCAGGATAAGCGAATTCGGTTTCAAGTCGGGATCGATATCATGCCACTCCGTGTAAAGTCGGTCGAGCTTTCGCATTTCATCCCGGATTTTAGCGGCGGTTTTGATGAATTGTTGTCTATTTATCATTTGCTTATAAGATATAAAAGCAGATTTTGATTTTCAACTGTAATTTTACATTTACTCCTGATGCCAACACATCAAAACAATAATGGCAACGCAACAAAACCTCTGAGTTGGATTCTCCTTGTCAACTGGAACGGCAAGGACGACACCCTCGCCTGCCTCGCCTCGCTGCGGAAAGTCAGCTATCAACCACAGCATATTCTCGTCATCGACAACGCTTCGACCGACGGCAGCGTCGAGGCGATTCGCGCGCAATTTCCGGAAGTGGAAATACTCGCCAATACACGCAACGAGCGCTTTGCGGCCGCCAACAATCAAGGCATGCAAAGGGCGCTGCAAGCCGGCGCCGAGCTGGTGCTACTGCTGAATAATGACACCGAAGTCGCGCCGGATTTTCTCGATCATCTCGTGCAGGCGATCAAGTCACGCGACGACGCCGGCATGGTCGCGCCGAAAATTTATTATCATCATAACCCCAATCTCCTATGGTTCGCCGGCGGAAAAGTCAATTTGTGGACGGGCCGCATTTCGCATCGCGGCTTGCGCCAGCTTGATTCGCCGGAAAAGTTTCATCAAACCGAAGCTGTCGATTATCTCAGCGGCTGCGCCATTTTAGCCAAACGCGCGTGTCTTGAAAAAATCGGCTTGCTGGACGAGAGTTATTTCATGTACGCCGAAGACGCGGATTGGTGCTGGCGCGCGCAGCAGGCCGGCTTTCATTGCTTATATCAACCGGCGGCGAAAATTTGGCACAAAGTCAGCGCTTCGTCCGGCGGCGAGTTCAAAGTGTATCACAAGCTGCGCGGCAATTTTCTCTTCTTCAAACGCTACGCAAAATGGTATCACTGGCCGACGATTGCTCTCGGGGTTGGGCTGGGCGTAATCGTCGAAATCGTTCGCCAATTCTG
>Ga0073934_10004428_pt1 | contig 23410 bp, 14 predicted proteins | sample LarsenN4metaG_FD_76834 | JGI IMG/M metagenome (GOLD analysis project Ga0073934, IMG submission 76834) | Hot spring sediment bacterial and archeal communities from British Columbia, Canada, to study Microbial Dark Matter (Phase II) - Larsen... ... | reverse complement strand
TATTGCTTTTTTGAGCTTGTTGTTATATGTGAGTATCTCTGATTGTTTGTTGGGTACGGATTCCGTGTTACGGAGCGTTGCAATATAATCGCCTTTGGTGAATGATTCACCGGTACTTAGATCTGTTGTATCGCGGAAGGCATATATATAGACTTCGCTGTAATCGGCAGGGTTGTATTTTACTGTTACTTTGTTGTTATAAAAGCATAGCGGGATTACATCAGCCGGTACAAATTGATTCCGTGATATAATGATTTTGGATTTGAATACTTTAACGTCAGTTTTGCAAGCGGCTGTTTTGATTTTCATCGGGTTGGCCTTCCGCGGCTCGTATGTGAGAAGTGAGGTTTCAAAATATTCTTTGATGGAAATCTTTACCTGTTTGTCATTAATACGGCGATTGCGTTTGCGGTCAATAAAGAAGCTAAGGAGGTAGCTTTCAAGGGATTTTTTTGCTTCATCAAAAAAGATTATTGCATCTTCAGGTGAGAGCTTATTTGTGCTGTGCCGGGATTCGCGAAGTTTATCCGGACCTACAAAATTTTTGAAGAATACATCGTGTTCATTTTTTATCATTCCAAATGAGCGTTCACCGGTGGCTTTATTAGTAGGCTTATATGCTTCGGAATATTCGACTTGAGTTCCGGCTTGAGTGAGAAAGTTTTGGAACTCGGCTGAGCGTCCAATTCCATTATCAACCATTACGGCTTTTTGCGGGTAGCCGTATTTCACCAAGACAGGGCTAAGGGATTGGATTAAGTCAGTTGATGTGAAGTCTCCAACCTTTATACACCATCCAAGTGGGTACATTGTGAGGGCTTCAACCCAGAGCCATAGTTTCATTTGCTTTTTTACAAAGTCTTTTTTAGATTCATTCCATACCAGGACAGAAGCAATATCCTGCTTGTGGTCATCGCCGATTATGTAATCAAAAAATTGTATGTCTGATGTGAAGGCACCTCTTACAGTCGGAAGGTCACGGGAGAATAGGTTGTAATGATTAAGGAATTGATGAAGAAGTTGATAACCTGAGTTACGGAAGGATTTTGAAATAAACCTGTATAGCGTTGCTTTTGGAATTGCAGCAACTTCGTAAAATTCCTCGTTATGCCGGGCATATTCCTGAATTAAATCGCATGTGAGAGAGAGATTCGGTTGAGCGTTTTTAAAATATAGATAAGATGCTAATGGAAGAATCTTATCTGTTGCTTTCGCGAGGTTGAGGTTTTTTATGGTAAATTTATCGGATCTCTCTCGGCGCTTAGATGAACGCTTACCTGATTGAATTGCCCAGAGGGTTTTATAAGAGCATCCTTTTAATTTCTGACCGGTTGTCTTTTCGAATGTTTCTACGGCTTTTAAAAGGGCTTTTATATCGCTTCCGGATTCTGCTTTTTGCTTTATTTGAGAAATAAATTCTTTCGATGAAATTGTTTGAGAGGTTTCCGGTTGGAATGAATTATTCTGATTGCCGGTAAGTATGTAGGTCTTGCCGTTTTGCTTCAGGGCGGGGAGTTTGCCTGATTTAATTAAGTTATACGCCCATCTTCTTGTTATTCCGCTCTGCTGGCAGTAGTCATCTATATGAGTCATAAAGAGATAAGTTTATTATGAATACTTCTGTGAAATGGGTTATTTGGATTGAGATGTCTCTGCCCGTTGATGAGCAGTGAGAGATATGATTGTGATATACCGAGTGATTTGGCTATTGATGTAATTGTTATCTTCGGGGTAGTTATTCGGTATATCTTTTGGCTCGGTATTTTTAGGGGAGTTGTGGATTTAGACTTTGTGTTTTTACTTGACATTTTGAAAGTTTAAATTTACTTTGTAATTGATTTATTACAAAAATAAAGGGAATATTCCCTTTTGTTAAGGGAAAAATCCCTTTGCTATAAAATATTAATAGACTAATTTGGAAATATGTGATAGAATACGGTTAATTAGAGGGAATTTAAGTATGAAAGAATTTGCTGAATTAATTTCAGGGGATACTTTGAAGCTTGAAAGTTCAGATATATCTAAATATGAATTGGGAAAGGTGAAACCATCTACTAATTTTTATTATGCACTAATAAAAAAAATGGGGATAAATGTAAATTGGTTGATAACCGGCGAAGGGGAAATGTATATTAATAAATGTAGTGGGGATAAAGAGTTGAAAGCTGAAATCGAAAGATTAAAAGATGAAAATATAAACGCAAAAAAAATTTTGGCAGATGAGATTATTAAATACATACAAACAACGCTTTTGAAGGGTCAAAAACGACGCAAAAAATAAAAGGAGTTATTACTCTTTTAGTTCACACCTGATTGTTCACATTCATTAGTTCACAGAGTTCACAGTTGGCACTTCACACTTGTTCACAGTTGTTACCAAATTATTAAAATACCCCCTGTTTTACACAATTTATTTTCTCATTTATCGCCAAAAAATACTTTTTATCCAAATTTCTCATTTATCGCCAAAAAATATTGCTCAAAACACCCCTTTTTTAACAAAAAAAAACGCCCGATTTCTCATTTATCTCGATGAACAACAATAGTCAAATGAGTAATAATCTTCTGTTCCACTTTGTAAAGTAATTCCTTTTGTAAATGCTTTTGTATTTGTTCCCCATCCCTCGTGATTACCAGGTGCAAGGAAGAAAGGAACTTTTGAAATTATATCTAATTCGCCCTGTCTGAAAAATTCGTTTTTAAAAGTTGTGTAACTTCCGGTGTTTGCAACATCTCCGCCGTTAAGATAAAATCTTGGATTGTATGCCGGAACTATAGCTGTAATCTGGTCATGAACAGAAGTTCCGGTTCTGTAATCACCAATCAATAGAAATCTGAAATCAGTTTGTTCATTACAGGCAGTTATAAAATTATATCCGGCTGATGTAGAAGCAAGCTGTGTAGCTTTATAATAATAAACAGTATTCTCATTGAGTCCGGTCAACTCAATTTTATGTACATACGTACTATTTGTGGTAGTACTGATAATATTTGTTTTTGCATTATTACCATAAGAAGGAGTAAGTCCAAAATTAATAGTAACTGTATCGGCTGAATTACACTCAACTAAAACCCACACACTATTTTTCTGAACACCCATGAGATATGGCTGCATTATAATTGCTGAATTTGCATTTGCAAAAACGAATGCAAAAACAATTAACAATAATAATTTAATTTTTTTCATAATTTTAAATTAATTAACAGATTAAAATTCAAATTATTGAAAACCCGTTAAGAAAGGATTAAATGGATATAAACAATATGTAAATTAAAAATTACTAAGTACCCCCGATTGCACTGTCAAATTTTTCAATAAGCCAATTTTTATTCAAAACATTTTTATCTTTTTGCAGTTTGTCGAAAATATACATCAGGTTATCCTTTCCGGATAATGTTGTTTTATAGATATAAAGTTTTTTGAGATAAAATACAAACTTCAAAAGTGACTGTTTAAAAAAATCTCCGAATGTTTCTTCGTATTTAAAAAGTTTATAATAACTGTCAATAGCATATTTCAGGGATTCGAACTGTCCGGATTCAAAGTGAATTTTAAGAATAAGAACTTTTGCTTCAGCATTAAAAACCCTGTTTTCAGTATTCATATCGTTTAAAAACTTCAGAGCACTCTGGTAATCTTTTTTTGCAAAAAACAGGTTGCCGTACGAAAGATTCAAAGTATCTTTTCTGTACTGAGGTTTTAAGATATCAGAATAATCAGAAATAAAACATTGCACCCATTCGAATTCTCCGTTATTGGCACCATTAGCGGCAACGCTTCTGAAGAGAAAATGATTTATTATTCTCAGTTCGGAATGTAAGTAAAGTTTATTTTCTATTATCCGTTTTAAAAAATAAAAAGCATCCCTTATAGAATCACTATCAGCATCCCTTATAATTTTATATTCATTGTAATATGTTGCAAGCTTACAAAGGTCATAATCTATTCTCGCAGGTATTTTATTTTTCAGTTCTTCAAACTCTGATTTAAATATTTTATAATATCCGGTGTCATCAGGATTGATAAAGGCATTGGTTATATTTAGCAGAAGATTTATATATTTTAAAGAAACATCGTTTTCACTGAATATTTTATACAGATTAATTTTTGAAATGATTTCATATAATTTATGAAGTTCCGAATTCTTTGGCTTATTTGAAAAAATATTTGTCATTACAATGTAATCATTTTCATACATTATGGTTTTATAAAGCATATGCAGGAAAAGATAAAAAACAGTGTCATTTAAAAGTAGCTCCCCAAGCTCAATATTTTTTCTGTTAAATTTTGACTGCGTAACATAAAAATGTCTGAACTCAATATCTTTAATTTCGGAAAAATCCAGGAATTTTTCGAAACTTTGGTTCTCAAAATTTGTGTTATCCGATTTCAGAATTTCAAGTGTTTCGATTATTTCTTTATTTAGTTTTCTTGAGATTGATTCCCGAAGCAGAAAAATTTCCTTCTTATTTGGAGTTGACATATATCCGATAAAAGAAAGATATTTTTTCAGCATAATATGTAAATCGGCAAAGAGATTTCTCATTGTAGAGTCATTATAGGGGGAATTTATTTTCATACATTTAAAAACATATTCTTTTGTAAACAAAGGGTTATCAAATTTATGTTTATTTTTAAGAAGCACACTATAAAGTTTAACTAATTTTTCACTCCTATTGAAAACCGGAGAAGAAAGAAATTTAAGAAACTCTTTCTCTTCTTTGGCAGAAAATGTTTTTATTATTTCTATTGATTGATTTTTAAGCACAGCAAAATATGTATATACACAAAAACTAAAATATATTAAAAATAAATTTTAAACAATTTATTTTCGAAAAATTTCCGCCGAAACGAAAAGAATTAATATCGTAAAAAAGCGACAGATTAATTCGCAGTATGACCGAAAATCCTTATTTATTAACCTTTTACACAATAATATTTTAAAAATAATAAAATATTAAGCGACAAATCCGAGTATATTTCCGACGATTTTATGAGCGACGTATAATCTTGATAAATATAATAAAATCAGTTAGTTGTATAAATAATTAATAATCTCAGAGAGATAAATTAAAAATTTAATATTTTAGTAATTTGTATTATTCTGATATTTTTACACAACTTAGTTTTTAAGAATGTATAAAACTCTTTTATTTATTTATAAGGGTACAAATTTTAAACAAAAATAAAACGGTGAATTTCAGGGTTCCGGCAGTATGATATTAGTAAAATAAAATTATTTTAAAATAATTAAATATATTATGAAAAATTTTTACTTATTTATTTTTATTCTCGGCTTAATTGCCTTGATGGAAACAGGGAATACACAAACGGTTATTCCGGTTGGAGCTTCACAAACATACACAAAAATCAGTGATGCTTATAACAGCATACCGGCAACCATAACCGGTGCATACATTATAGAATTACATAATGATTATAACGGCTCAGCAGAAACATTTCCGATAAGGATTAATAAAAAAGCAGGTGCAAGTTTAAGTAATACTATTACAATCAGGCCTGCCGCCGGAGTTACCGGAAGAATAACTCAGGGTGACCCGGGTACTTCTAATCCATTGATAGTTCTTGATAGTGCGGAATATATAATATTTGACGGAAGACCCGGAGGAGTTGGCAATATGACAAACATACAATGGATAATACGAAACACAAGAACCGTGGCAAAAATCAGCGAGGCAATAAGGTTTATAAACGGGGCGTCGTACAATACATTAAGATATTTACAGGTTGAAAATCAGGCGAATTCAGCGAATTTAATCGGGTTTTCAACATCAAATAATATAACTGGTAATACTAATAACAGCATTAGTTATTGTAAACTGCGTGACAGAAGCGATGTTACTGCTGCAGGTCCGGGGACTATAATATTTTCAGGGGGTACTTCAGGTAAAGACAATAATAATAATGTTATAACAGAAAATGAAATATTTAACTTTTCAGGGTTTGGAATTTATCTTCTTTCAACGGCAGTTGGAAATAACTGGATAAATTCAAACAATCATTTCTACTGTACAAGACCAACAATTACGGCTGGTTCTCCCGCAGCAATCAGGATTGCATCTACTACTTCAACAGGACATTTGATTAAAGGAAATTATTTTGGCGGCATAACAAGAAACGCCAGTGGTGATAAAATGATATACTCCGGCAACTCCACGCTTTATGGAATTTATATCGGAGTAAATTCCGGAAATGCATCTATTATTGACAGCAACGTTATTAAAAATATTTCATTAATAGATACAACTAATTCAGCATTCAGGGGAATTCATATAAATTCTGGAACAGTAACCGTTGGAACAGATTACGGTAATATTGTAGGAAGTCTTACCGATACATTACAAGGCATCAGATGTCTCGGGAAAGGCAGTTTTTACGGAATATATTCCACAAGTACTCCTTTAATATGTAATAAAAATAATATTGGAAATATTTACAGTTTTAATTCAAGTTCTTCAGGTAATTTATACGGAATTTACGCAACAGGGGGTTATTCACACTCGATAAAAAATAACAGAATTGTTAACTTAATTTATTTAACCGGAACAGGTGGTACTTCGTCGTATGGGAATATTTATGGTGTATATTTATCCGGGTCTAATGCGACTACAAATTCAGACGTATTTAATAATATGATTTCTCTCGGAAATGACAACCAGGACCATCCGAAAAGTTTTCATGGTCTGTATATTTATACCGGTTATCCAACGAATAAATTTAATATTTTCTATAACAGTATTTACATAGGCGGAAGTGCAACTTCCGGTTCTGCAACACGTTCCGTTGGAATTCAGAAAGTTCAGAATGCATCATTTGATATGAAGAATAATGCTATATACATAAACAGAACAGTTGCCACATCAAATTATCCTTTGTTTTATGGAGATACAGCAAATATAATCTCCGATTTCAATTGTTTATATAATTCAGATACTTCAAGCGTTGCATCATGGCTTTCAACAAAATATAATTTTTTAAATTACAAAAATATTTCTAAATTAGATTCCAGTTCCTTATCAGGAAATCCGGGCTTTACATCAGGCATAAATCTCAAACCGGATTCAACTAATTCGGACAGTTGGATTTTAAATGGAAATGGAATTCAGATTACAGGTGTCAATTCTGATATAAATGGAATATCAAGGCCGGTTAATATTCAGCAAGGATCTCCTGATATCGGTGCATTCGAATTTAATCCAGTTTCAGTTCCAAATACAATAGCCTTCAGTCCTGTAAGCGGTTCAAACGAAGTACTTTATTATGGCAGGAAATTTCTGAATATTAATTTTATATTACTTGGAGGAATCTCAGGTCTTAATATTAAATTCTATCCGGGTGTTAATCCTCCCGGAGTAAGCGGATATCCCAGTTCTAAATATATGAAAGGTTATTTTATTATAACACAATCCGGAGGAGCAGGTTATAAATACGATATAACTTACAATTATTTATCTTCTCAAAGATTTATGATTATCAATGATTCGAACATAAGGTTTTCAAAAAGTAACAGCGGAGCAGGAAATGACTGGAATACATATTTGACTCCCGGAACCGGAGATAATCAATATGAATTAAACACTTCTCAGAAGTATATAAAGGTATATGGATTAAATTCGTTTTCTGCTTTCACAACCTCTGATAATAATTATCCTTTAACTCCCGCGACAATCATTCTAAATAATGGTGAGACTGTTAATGAATATTCTCTTGAACAGAATTATCCAAATCCATTCAATTCAACTACAATTTTAAAATGGCAGATTCCATTTTCAGGAAGTGCAGAAATAAGTATTTTTGATGTAAACGGAAAATTAATGAAAACACTTATTAGTGGTTATTTCAATGCGGGAACATACAATACTACGTTTAATGCTGATGAATTTGCAAGTGGAGTTTATTTCTACAGACTTTCTTCCGGTCAATTTACTTCAACGAAGAAATTAATATTAATCAAATAATTATGAATAAATTAATAATCGGCATTGCAGCTTTTTTTATTTTCGCATCTTCGGTTTATTCACAGACACTGACATGGAATAAACTTACACTTGCTACGTCGCTTGATTTCAGGGCAGTCAGTTTTGTAAATCAAAATACCGGTTATATTCTTGGCAAGGTAACAGGTACAGATACTATTTATAAAACAACAAATGCAGGTCTTAACTGGGAAAGAATTTCTATACCTTATGAACTCAATAACTTTCAGTTTCATAATTCAGACCTGGGATTCGGGGTCGGAAATTCAGGTAATGTTTATAAAACGGTAAACGGAGGTTCTAACTGGCAGCAAATCAACCTCGGAAATGTATATGCTTATAATACTTTGTATATACTGGACAGCAATAGAATATTCGTTGCAGGTACTTCGATTTTCTATACAACAAACAGCGGCGCAAACTGGAATTTAGGCACTTCCGGAGCGGCTTTTGGTATGGTATTATCATTTGATTTTAAAGATTCACTTAATGGAATTGCCTGTGGAAGACGTGATTCGCTCGGTCTGAAGGCAGCTACTGTTTTCAGAACTTCAAACGGCGGTGTTAACTGGACAAGGGAATATTTTACCTCGCATACTGAGTTTAAAAAAGTAAAATATATCAATAATAATTTATTGTATATATACGGCTCGGTTACCCCGACAACTTTTGATGTATTCGGAAAATCAACTGATAACGGTAATACATGGACTTTCACCAATCAGACTCCTCCTTCTCTTTATGAATCTATTCAGATACTTAATGAAAATTATGCATGGAAATTCAGGAGAACCGGCCAGATTTACAAATCAACAGACGGATGCTTATCCTGGACAAGGGAAGACTCAACAGCAGTAATGCTTTGGTCATCATCGTTTACAAGCATTACAAACGGCTGGGCAGTTGGAAACCCAGGTGCAATTTTCCATTATACAAACACAACTTATGTTACAAAGGAATCTGAAACTGCAGATAATTTTAAACTTGAACAAAATTATCCTAATCCGTTTAACCCTGCTACAACCATAAAATTTCATATAAAAGAAAATGGATATGTTACTTTAATAATATATAATTTGCTTGGAAAGGAAGTTGAAATACTTGTAAACGGAAATAAAAATCGCGGTTCATATACTGTCAAATGGAATGCTGAAAATGTTCCGGGCGGAGTATATTTTTGCAAACTAACTTCAGGTAACAAAAAGGAAATAAAGAAACTCATTTTGTTGAAATAAACTTTACAAAAACTTATTTTTTTTGTGAAGATTTTAAAAATAATTATATTATATTGGTATAAATGAAATTACAAATTAAAACCCTTATAATAGTTACTGTTTTAACGATTTTCGGCATAACAATAATTCCAGAACTCAGGATATTAACGGCGATGGAGTATTTGATTTATCGGAATTGAATAAAAATACTAATAACCAACCCTCCTATATTTTAAACTCAATTCAATTCAATCAATACTGGGAATCACCATCCGGTATGTTTTCTAATGTAAATGATGTTGCAGCAGGATATTTTGACGGAGACACACTGCTTGATGTAGCTTGTTATACATGGACAACGGTTGGTACGTTTTATATTTATGAGCAGGTTCCTTCTAAGCCGGATAGTTTCGCAGTTGTATATCAGTACAACAAAGTTGAAAACGGTGCTTTTGGTCCGGTTAACTTCGGTGATTCAGATGGAGACGGTCAAATTGAAATTATTACTGCTGATTTTTCCACTTTGTGCCGTTTATATATTTTTGAATGTACGGGAAATAATACTTACTTTAGTAGAGAGACCCAAAACACACTAACATTATCAGGTGCTTCCGAACAGGCAAGATTTATACATTTTTCTGATATGAATAAAAACGGAAAGAAAGAAATCGTAATAGGAAGAAGTGCTTCTGTTGTTCCAACTTCCACAACTATAAGATTCTGGGAACAGACAGGGACAATAGGCACAAACACATACACAAATCTTTATACTTACAGCGGCGGTATGTATCTCTTTGGAAAAAGCGGTGTTGGTGACAGTGATAACGACGGCTGGGATGAACTTTTCATTACATACGGAAGTACAGGAACACTTGCTATTAATATATCAAGAATCGAATATGACTCTGCAACAAACGTTTTTATGTTTAGAACTACACCGATAACTAAAATAGGATTTCCTTGTTCATATTATATTGCAGATATTAACAATGATGGAATCAAAGAATTGATTATGGCAGCTTCGTCAAGGGGGGCAGCAACGTTTATACTGAGTGCAACCGGAAGCAATTCATACAATGTTATAGATTCATTAATGGAACCTCAGGATAACAATTCAATGCTTTGTTTAGATGTCAGAAAACTTACAGGTGATAATTATCCTTCAATTGTTTCAGGAAGTTTTAATGGCAGGGTATATGTTTATACTTATAATGGCACAAATTTTATTAAGCAGTTTGAAAAAACTGATTTGCCTTCCGGTGCTATTCGAAAAATTTCCTGGGCGGATATAGACAGAAAAAACGGCTTTGCATTTCAGAACGGTAATACGGTAAGACTCTTTAAAAGAGATACCCCGCTTGGAATTTCTCCGATAACAGAAAATCCGGGAAGATTTTCTCTTGAGCAAAACTATCCGAATCCGTTTAATCCGGTTACAAGAATAAAATTCGATTTGAAAAACAGCTCAAATGTAATATTATCTGTTTATGATATTGGTGGAAAGAAAATTATTACACTTTTGAATGATTTTAAGAATGCGGGTACACATTTTGTTGATTTTGACGGAACCGGATTATCAAGTGGAATATATTATTATAAGATTTGTGTGGATGGTTTTCAGGAATCCAGAAAAATGGTCCTGACGAAATAGTTTCAAACATTATAAACTAAATATTTTTTTAAAAATAAAATGACTAAGTATATAATCTTTTTATTGCTGATTTTACCAGCATTTACTACTTCGAAAGCGCAACTTGCTTTTTTATATTCAAGTGCCGGTTCTGAATACAGAAAGGCAAATACAGTTGATATTGATACTAATTATATCGAGGCGGCTTTATTTGCAAATACTATAAACATCAATCCAAATGGAACAACGAACCTTACTTCGTTTGGTGCAATTGATGTTGTTTTTGCAAAATATAATAAAAACGGAAATCTTATGTGGGGTAAAAGAATTGGCGGAGTTAATACTACTGATGCTCCTCACGGAATAGTAACAGATGCTCAGCGGAATGTTTATATTACAGGTTATTGTGGTAATACGACTCTCGGCAATCAATCCGTAAACTTCAATCCGAACGGTGGAAATTCACAAAACACTTTCGGGCATTTTGATGCATTTCTTGCAAAATACGACTTGAACGGAAATTACCAATGGGCTATGATTCTTGGAAATACAAACGGAGCTACAGAAGAACGTGCATGGGATATTGCAGTTGACGGACAAAATAATGTTTACGTCTGCGGCGCTATGCATGGAAGTGTGAATTTTAATCCTCTTGGCTCACCCAATATTAAAAGTGTAAGTAACAGCAATGCAGGACTTTTTCTTGCAAAGTATAATCCAAATGGAATAAATGAATGGGCTTTTGTAATTTCGGCAAATGATACAAGCGTTTTTTACGAAGCATATACCGCTGTTGATATAGATGCAGGCGGAAATATTTATTTTGGAGGAAATTTCAGAGGAAGTAATGTTAATTTTAATCCTATTGGTTCAACTACATTATCGAGTGCCGGGGCTACAGATATGTTTTTTTCGAAATATACGCCAGCAGGAAATTTAATTTGGGCTAAAAGAATCGGGGGAACATTACAGGATATTCTTTCACCAGGGGCATTGCGTCTTGATAATAATAATATGCCTTTCCTGACAGGCAGGATTTCTGGCACTGTTAATTTTAATACAAGCGGTGGTACGAATAACGTTAGCGGAGCAAGTCTTTTTCTTGCTTCGTATGATACGTCGGGTGTTATGCGAAATGCATTCGGGATGCAGTCTAATCCGGGCGACGGCGGTCATAGGATTGATTTCGACAATCATAACAATGTTTATGTTGCGGGTTGGATGAATGGAACTGTTAATTTTAATCCAAACGGAATATACAATTTAACTGCGATATCACCTACGGCAGATGTTTTTCTTGCGAAATATACAAATGCAGGAAATTTTATCTGGGCTTTGAATTTTGGAGCTGTAAATTCTACTGACCAGAATATATGTGCGGGACTTACAGTTGACCTGATGAATAACATAATTATTACTGGACAACTTTACGGCACGAATGCTAATATAAATCCAAAAGGAACACAGTTTCTACTTTCAAGTGTTGGGCAGAATGATTGCTTTATAATCAAATATGATTCGCTTGGAACTCTATGGTCTCCAACAAGCGTAAAACAAATTTCAAATGAATTGCCGGAAAATTTTAATCTTGAGCAGAACTATCCGAATCCGTTTAATCCTGAGACTAAAATCAAATTCAACATTATAAAAACAGGAAACGTTAATTTAACAGTATATAATCTGTCCGGAAAAGAGATAACAACGCTTGTTAACCGGAATTTGCAGCCCGGTACTTATGAAACAACCTTTAACGCAAACAACCTTCCTTCGGGAATTTACTGCTATAAGTTAGAATCGTCAGGCACTGCTGAAACAAAGCGAATGGTATTAATAAAATAAAATGTTTATAATTTTACTCTGATATCGTTGATTTATCGGGTATTGAAACATTTTTATAACTTTATTTGTTTAAGTAAGTGAAAAAATAAAGTTTAGGAGGTAAGGTTATGAATATAAATCCAAATAAATTAACTATTAAAGCGCAGGAAAGTCTGGCTTCAGCTCAGGAAATTGCTCAGAATTCAGGTAATCAGCAGCTTGATACTGTTCATCTTCTTGCGGCTTTAATTCAGAATAACGATGGTATTGTTATACCGGTTTTTCAAAAACTCGGTGCAAATATTAATTTTCTCCAAAACAGAACAAATGAACTGATTGAAAAGCTTCCAAAAGTATCAGGAGCAAGTATCGGAAATATGTATATTTCTCAGAATCTTGGAAAGTGTTTTGATATTGCCTTAAAGGAAGCAAATAATCTTAAAGATGAATTTATAAGTACAGAGCATATTTTGATTGCACTTGCTTCAGGAAATGATGAATTGGCAGGAATTCTTAAAGACCAGGGAATAACGCGCGAAAACATATTAAGGGTTTTAACTGATATTCGCGGTAAACAGGCAGTTCGTTCACAAAACCCGGAAGATACATATCAGGCATTGAAAAAATACGGAAGGAATCTGAATGAACTTGCTAAGCTAAATAAGTTAGATCCTGTAATAGGCAGGGAAGAAGAAATCAGAAGAGTGCTTCAGGTACTATCAAGAAGGACAAAAAATAATCCTGTTCTTATAGGGGAGCCCGGAGTAGGAAAAACTGCAATAGCTGAAGGACTTGCACATAGAATTGTTTCTGGCGATGTTCCGGAGAACTTAAAAACGAAACAGGTGATAGCACTTGATATGGGCTCTTTAGTTGCAGGCGCTCAGTTCCGCGGACAATTTGAAGAAAGAATTAAAGCTGTTTTAAAAGAAGTACAGGAGTCAAACGGAGAAATTATTTTATTCATTGACGAGCTACATACACTTGTAGGTGCCGGTGCTGCAGAGGGCTCTGTTGATGCTGCAAACATTTTAAAACCGGCACTTGCACGCGGAGATCTGCATTGTATTGGTGCAACTACAATTGATGAATTCAGAAAATACATAGAAAAAGATCCGGCTCTGGAAAGAAGATTTCAGCCGGTAATGATAAACGAACCCTCTGTAGAAGATACTATTTCTATACTAAGAGGTTTGAAGGAGAAATATGAAGTACATCACGGAGTTCAGATTACAGATAATGCAATAATCTCAGCCGCTGTATTATCTAACAGATATATAACTGACAGATATTTACCAGATAAAGCAATAGACCTGATAGATGAAGCGGCGTCAAGACTGAAAATAGAAATTGATTCAATGCCGGAAGAACTCGATAATATAGAACGTAAGATAAAACAAATTGAAATTGAACGCGAAGCATTAAGGCGTGAAAAGTCATCAGGATATGCAGGAAAAGAAGACGGATTGAAAAAGAGATTAGATGAGCTTGAAAAGACGCTTGCAGAATTAAATGAAGAAAAAGTGCATTTGAGATTGCACTGGGAAAAGGAAAAGGAACTGATTAAAACAATCAGAAACGGTAAGGAGCAGATAGAATCTCTTAAACATCAGGCAGAGAAACTCGAAAGGGAAGGCGATTACGCAAAGGTTGCAGAAATCCGATATGGAAAAATTGCTTCATTGCAGAAAGAGCTTGAGCAAAAAACAAATGAACTGATGTCAATCCAGCAGAATATGAAAATGCTCAAAGAGCAGGTTGATTCAGAAGATATTGCTGAAGTAGTATCAAAATGGACAGGAATTCCTGTAAGCAAAATGCTTGAAACCGAAAGAGAAAAGCTGATAAATATGGAATCTGCACTCCATAAAAGGGTAATAGGGCAGGACGATGCAGTTCAGGCAGTTTCATCTGCAATAAAAAGAGCGAGAGCAGGTTTGCAGGATCAAAACAGACCTATCGGTTCTTTTATATTTCTTGGTACAACCGGTGTCGGGAAAACAGAGTTAGCAAGGGCTTTGGCAGAATTTCTGTTTGATGATGAACATTCAATTATCAGAATAGATATGTCGGAATATATGGAGAAATTTTCTGTAAGCAGATTAATCGGTGCTCCCCCTGGATATGTTGGATATGAAGAAGGCGGTCTGCTGACCGAAGCGGTTCGCACAAAGCCATATTCAGTTGTATTACTTGATGAAATTGAGAAAGCTCATCCTGAAGTATTTAATGTTTTACTGCAGGTGCTTGATGAAGGAAGGTTAACAGACAGCAAGGGCAGATTGGTGAGCTTTAAAAATACTATCGTAATAATGACATCAAATCTTGGTTCGAATATAATTCAGGAAAAATTAGAATCGATACAGGAAGAAAACATTGACAGTATAATGGATGAATTGAGAATACAGCTTTCAAATTTATTGCGACAGACAATTCGTCCTGAGTTTTTAAACCGTATTGATGAGATAATATTATTCAAGCCACTGACTTCAAATGAGATCAGAAAGATTGTAGATTTGCAGATTGAAAAAGTTCAAACATCGCTTGATGATAAAAACATAACTCTTAATATCAGTGAAGAAGCAAAAGGATGGATTGCCAAATTGGGTTATGATATTACTTACGGAGCAAGACCATTGAAGAGAGTTATTCAGAAACATCTTGTAAATCCTCTGGCAGAAGAAATACTGAAGGGAAATATCACGACAGGAGATAATGTAAAAGTTAATCTTGGCCAAAGCGGAAAACTGATATTTGAAAAAGATTAAACAGACAATCTTTAAAAAATAACCAGATAACAGAAAATTCACTGAAAAAAAGAAACCCCCGTACATTGAAATATAAGGGGGTTTTTTGTGCCCGGGATCGGAATCGAACCGATACTGACCTTGCGGCCAACAGGATTTTAAGTCCTGCGCGTCTACCAGTTCCGCCACCCGGGCAATACGGTAATTCAAAAACAATAATTTAGCATTTTTTTTAATTCCGTTCAATACAGTAATTTGAATATATGATTTTCATTTTACTTGCATATTAAATCTGCAAATTATAGTTTAAACAAAATAAAATTTTGAGATGAAAAATCTTATTTTCTGTTTTTTATTAATAACATTTATAGCTATTTCCGGTTGTGCAACCATATTCACCGGAACGACTCAGGAAATTAATTTTTCAAGTGAACCGACTGGTGCTAAGGTTTATATTGACGGAATTGAAGAGGGTACAACTCCTTTAACCGCAACATTCAAAAAGGGAAAGGAGTATAATATTGATTTTAAATTAAAAGGATACGAGGATAAATCACTGCGTTTAACTTATTCAATAGGGGTAGGATGGGTTATTCTTGATGTGATTGCAGGATTGGTAGGAGTGGTTGTTGATGCGATAACTCAGGCGTGGTTTTCATTTGATGTAGAAAACTACAAAGCAGTAATGAGACGGATTAATTAAATATTGAAAAAAAAAATAAACATTTTTTTTTAAAAAAAATTATTATATTGCGAAAACGGGGGGATTTGGATTGAGAGAAAAAAGTTGTTATGTTTAATCTTTAATAGTATTTTATATTATCAAAGAATTTTTGTATTAATGTTTATATGTTGATTTTTAAGAAAATAAAATACAAATTACACTTTTAAAATATATTATATAAACTAACTTAAAGGAAAAAATTGATGTCGGGGAACAACACGAACGCACCCAAAGTTGAGAATCAGAACTCAACGATGACAGGACTCTCTCAAGCAGAGCTTGAAGGAAGGGTTCAGACTTTAAGAAAGGATGACTCTGAGTTAATCCAGATTACCGATTACATTGTAAAAAAAGGAATTGCTCAAATCGACAAAGAAGGTTCATTTGCATATTTCAAATCTGCAGTTCCTTCTTTTCTTGTTTTGCTTATTTCTTTTATCATTGACGTTTCTTATGTTCCTTTATTTGGACATGTAGCTGCAAATTTTTCTACGTGGTTATTTCCCGGAATGCCACCTGTAAATCAGGCTTTAGAGCCAATACAACTCTGGTATTATCCTGTGCTTGTGTACGCATTATTCCTTTTCTTTGCAGTCAGAGCTAATACTACACTGAAACATGAAGTGCTTACAAAAGGCGCCTCTGAAGGAATAATAACAAAGGTTATCGAAAAATATGGCGGTTTAATCGATTCTATTGGTACTGCTTTGCCACTTTTAGGTGCTGCATTGCTTCTTGTTTCTATTAAGTTAGGTCCGCAATTATTCCTTGGTTTTTCAGTTCCATTCGAAATTAAATCAATTATCATTCTTGCTATAGCAAAACTTTTCACTTCCGTTTTTGAAGCTCAGGGATTGAGATATCAGAAAATTGTTGAAGAAGTTAAAAATGTAGAAACTGAATATTATTATGAAAACAGGAACAAATTACAGGCTGAGCTTATAACAAAACTCAGTGAATCAAACAGAAAAGTACTTGCTGAACTTGTTATGAATACCGGCGTAGGACTAAAACAGTTTAACAAGGAAGAAATTGAATACATCTACAAACTCATAAAAATGTCGAATGATGTTACGAAAGAATTTGAGAACAGTATGGTTAACTTTAAGAATACATTGACAGAAATTAAAAATATAAAATTGTTCGATCAGAATATATCAACTGAATTAAATGCAGTTTCAACAACTCTTACAAATATCGCAGGAATTGTTCAAAAATCTTCAGAATATTCATCTTTATTGAGACAACAGCTTGAAGCGGTACATAAGCTCGGGCAGGAAGTAAATAATATTACTATAAAACTACCGGATGACAAGGCATTGAAGGAATTACAAATGACAGCACATTTCCTGTCAGAAACAGTTTCAAATATGAAAGATCCGGCAGCTTTAAAGAGTCTCGAAAACCTTGCTTACATTGCCGGTAAAAGATAATTAAGCAATATTTTAAACAACTAAATTTATTCATAAATGAAAGGCAATAGAGACGTTAAATTTATAATATATCAGGTTCTTTACATCTTTGTAGTTTGCGTTATAGCACTCAAAGGAGCGAACCTCGATTTGTCTGAAGTAATTTCAAAGGATAATGTGGTAAAAAAAGAATATGCAGATTCTCTTAAAGCATACATTGATTCTATACTTGCGCTTGGTTTAGTTCCTAAAATTGAAATTGATACTTCGATGATTCCTGCAGAGGAGTATGAAAAACTGAAAATGCAATTATCACAAATGCAACTCCAGGTACAGTCAATTACTCCACAGATTTCTCAGATACAGCAACAGCAACCACAGATAGAACAGAGAATTGAGCAGCAACCGGAAATAAAACGCGAAGAAGGTAAAGAACAAATTATTGAAGTACAGGTACCGAAATTTACACAATATTTAAGTTATACTATTAAGAATCCTTATAGCGCAACTCTTACTGTTTTAGGAGATGGAAGCGTTCTGGCAACTATATCTCCCGGCGCATCTGCAAATATTAAACTTTCTGACCAGAAATCAATTACATATAAAGTTGGAAATTCTACAGGAAGCAGTTCTACAGCTCCGAAGCCGCCACCTAAAGTTTCTATGCAAAGACTCGCTCCTTCAGGCGATGGAGTTTCTTTAAGAACTATTCAAAGTCAGGTTGGTTATCGTATCTCAATAGATGACCCGGCGCCTGACCAGTTGAAAGTAAAGTTCTCAGGACCTGTTGTTGTAAAGCAATCAGGTAATACATTTGACGTTACACTTAATTTCCTTAATTCAAAATCTCAGTTTGATAATTATACTGATAATAAAGATGCACCATATACAATCAGTTTTAATGTAACGATTACTGATGCCGCTGGTCAGTCTGTAACAAGAACAGGGCAATTTTCATTTAGTGATTGGTAAAATTTATAAATATAATTAAATACATAAACAAAACATCTATAGTTATGAAAAAAGTATTTACTCCGAAGCTTGTAATGATGCTGTTAATGACAGTAGCAATTTTTCTGCAAGCTAATTTCTCTTTTGCACAGGAGGAGAATGATAATGATCCGAGAACATGGAAATATTTCAGGATCAATGCAAGAACTTCAGACGATAGTATTTTTCTGAAACTTCAGGAAGAACTTCTTATTGACCCGATTTTGGAAAGTTATGCTTTAACAGTTAATATACTGGACCCTAACCCGATTAGCCAGACTGTTGTAATCGGTGACGAAACGTCCCCTGACGCTCTCAGATATTCCTGGTCTCAGTTATCTAAACGGGTTCAGGATGGATTAATAAACTGGACAGGAAGTAATAAGGAAAATCTAAACAAGAAAAAACTAAACTACGGTTCAGTATTCTTAGACGCTATCAAGAAAATAAGAATTAAAGAGTTGATTGCTCCGCCTCAGAAGAAAAGGGAAATTGTAAACACTACAGCATATATTAATCCTTATCTGCAGGCATTCGGCGGTGAGCCTCTTGGAATTCCGATTAAAAGAGGATTCGGATTCTCATTTTATCTCGGAACACCTTATACCGGTCCGCTTGAAACCGATAAAATTGGTGCAAACTTCCACCTGCTCGGAGCTAAAGTCGGTGTCAGTACAAGAATTAAAGAATTTGTTTTAAAACACCAGGCAGGTGCAACACAAAGTGAATCAGAAGGAACATTCGGTAAATATAACAACGTTTTCACTCCGAAACTCGGACTTGAAGCTTCTTACGTAGTACCTTTTGGTAACTTCTTTGAAGTCGGATATTATACAGTACTCGATTCAGGCGATTATGACCCGCCTCTCCTAATCAGAGTCGAAGGTGATACTACATTTATGCCAAATAACGTTGTCTCATCAGGAAGTTTCTTCAACTGGGAATTCAGATATCCGTTCAGAACTTTCGGTTCGACAAGAGCAAAGTTTTATGTAGCAAGGTATTTGGGTGAAACGCATATCGGATTCATTGGCAGGGAAATGAGACTTGCAGGTTCAGTGTTTGATGTTAGAATCAATGCTACATTAGCCGGAACACGTAATTTCCAATTATTGATTGAAACTATGATTGCTGATATTGCAGAAGGATTCGGGCAGACTGCATTTGCATTCGGACCGTCAATCAGATTGACGAAAAGTCCAAGCGGCTCATTTGGTGTTGTAACTGCAATGCTGAATATGAGATTGAAAATCGGTGACTTCTACGACGAAAAATAAAGTATAAGTTTAATAACATAAATTATGGGAAAAGCGGAGTTTCGACGCTTTTCCCATAAAAGTTTTAAAAGTTTTTAAAAATAAAAAAAAGGGATTATGTTATGGGAATTTATTTCTCTTATCGTGCTCTACTGACGGGATTTATGTTTTTTACCTTCATATTAGTTTCTTTTGCACAGCAACAGGAAAGTTGTTGTGATGAAGCAGAGCTTGAAGCTGCTCAGAAACAATTTTATGAAGACTTTAAAAAAGCAAAAGACCAGAAGGCACAACTTGAAAATGATATAAGCCTGCTGAATAAAGACCTCAGCAATTTAAAAGAAATGTTAATCAGCAAGGATAATGAAATAGCAAATCTTGAAAAAGAATATGCTTCACTTATATCTTCGCTGAAATTATCAGAATATGACGGAAAGTTTCTTGAAACGGAGGGAAAGATAAATCAAAGAATAGGAACTCCAAGAGATGCAAGGAAATCATATTTTGATGAAATATCACTTTCAGCTGCAAAGTGTCTGCCCAAATATGCTGAAAGATATGCAATAATGAAATCAAATCTTGAAAAGTGGGAAATGGATGAGGCGAAGAAAATTATTGCAACAGATGAAAATGTAACACAATATACGGTAGTAAAAGGCGATTGTCTGTGGAAAATAGCAAGTAAGCCCGAGATATACGGAAATTCCAAATTATGGGTGAAAATCTGGGAAGCAAATAAAAACGGCGTAATAAAAGCACCACGCCATACACCAAGGACAATAAAAAATCCCGATTTAATTTACCCCGGACAGGTATTAAGAATACCGTCATTAACAGAGGCAGAGAAAAAGCTTTTTGATACTAAAACGGAAAATATAAAAAAGAAAAGAGTTAAAAAGTAGTATTATTACAGATAGTTTGTTTTGTATTTAATTAAAGGGTTGTTTCAGAGCGAAGCAACCCTTTTTTATAATTTATCTGGTTTTCCTCAGTCTTGCACCAAAAGCTCCGTCAATTCCGTGAATGTGTGGTAAGGTTTCTATACATCCGTTTTCGGATACAACCCTCTTATCCACAAAATCCGAGGCATTTTCAAGTTCAAATTCAGGGTGTGATTCTAAAAAGTTTTTTACAATCTCGTAATTTTCTTCCGGCTCTATTGTACAGGTACTGTAAACCAAAACTCCGCCTGTTTTAAGATATTTCACTGAGCTTTCAAGAATTTCCATTTGAATTTTCTGAAGTTGATATAAATCCTCGGGTTCTCTTTTCCATTTTATATCGGGTTTCTTTGAAAACACTCCGAAACCTGAACATGGTGCATCAACAAGAAGTTTATCTGCTTTTCCGATTAGTTTTGTTTTCATTGCTTCTGTCTTAGGGTCAGAAACATCGTCGTGAATAGCAGTAACATTATTATATCCCAAACGTTTGAAATTACTGTTCATTTTTTCTGCTTTCAGTAAATACTTATCAATTGAAACAACCTCAGCTTTATCTCCTGAGAGCTCGATTATATGAGAAGATTTTCCGCCCGGTGCAGCACAAACATCGAGTATTACTTCTCTTTCTTTTGGGTCTAAAAGATGTGAAATCAATCCTGCACTTTCATCCTGAATGGAAAAAAATCCATTCTTAAACATTTCATCATCATAAAGTTTTGAGAAAGTTCTCACCGTATAAAATTCACTTAGATAAATTGATTTTGCAAAGTTTATATTTTTACTGCTCAGATAATTTTCAAACTCTTCATTTGTTGTTTTTAGTTTGTTGATTCTGATATTTATTCCGGGACGTCTGTTGTTTGCCTCGCAAAGTTTAACAGTATTATCAAATCCATATCTCGAAATCCATCTCCTGACTATCCAGTTCGGATGTGATTGTACTATACCGAGATAATTTACTTCATCAATTTCCCTTGTAGGCCAGACTAATGCATCAAGAGTTCTTAAAATAGTTCTCAGCAATCCGTTAACAACACCGGCATGCTTTTCTCCATGAATAGTTTTTATAAACTCAACTGCTTCATTAACTGCTGCAGAGTATGGTATCTTGTTAAGGAATAAAATCTGATAGAGAGCAACTCTCATGGCATTTTTGATTTCAGGAACGCATTTCTCATAATTGCCCCTGTAAAATCCATTCAGAAACCAGTCAAGTCTTCTCATCCATCTAACGACTCCGTTAGCGAGTTCATTTAAAAGTGATTTATCAAAATCATTAAGATTTTTATTTGTTCTGATTTCATTATCAATCAGTCTCTCAAGTTTTGAATCAGACCTCTCATACCTGCAAATAATTTTAACCGCGCAGGAACGTGCATCTTTATAAATAAATTTATTATAATCCATTAAATTTAATTCTTTCGGGTAATAATCAACAACGGAAAATTTTTTATCTTCAGATGGAACCTCAAATCCGGTTTCTATCTGAAAACCGCCTTCTGTATTTATATCGTTTTCAGAATCTGAATAATTATATGAATTTTTATTGTCTGAATCTTCGTTTGTATTTTTATCTGTTTTATTATTTTCTTCCATAAAGGAAGATAGTCAATCTGCTTTATATATTAAATGTAATAGAAATTACTCATATAATTCATCTGAAATACCATCTGAGTCAATTAATATTACGGGGCATTTTTCAAGAGCATTGATAAAGTGTTTACCGTATGTTTTTGTAATTACTCTTGTATCCAAAATAGCAATAATTCCCTTATCATTTTTATTTCTGATTAATCTTCCGGCACCCTGCCTGAATTTGAAAATTGCTTCCGGTAGCTGATAATCCATAAAGCTATTTCCTCCGTTTGCATCAATATATTCAATTCTTGCCTGTACTAAAGGATGTTCAGGGACAAGAAATGGTAACCTTGTTATTATTAAACTGCTTAGGGCTTCTCCCGGAACATCAACTCCGAGCCAGAAACTATCGAGTCCGAAAAGTACTGAATTAATGTTTTCTTTGAATGTTTCAAGCATATTCATCCGCGATATACCTTCGCCCTGAACAAGCACTTTAATTCCAGTTTCTTCAAGTAATGGTTTTAATCTTCCGGCAACATATTTCATCAGAACTGAATTTGTGAAAAGAACAAGCGCCTTCCCTTTGTTTAAATTAATAAAATATTCAATTTTTCCGGTGATAATGTTTTTATACTCTTCAGAATTTTCTTTTTGAGGAGGAGGAATATCTTTAGGAATATAAATCTTAACCTGTTCCTGAAAATTAAAAAGTGTAGGAAGAGCTAGTGAATCAGCTTTTTCCGCTCCAAGTCTTTTCTGTAAATATTCGAAATTTCCTTTTAATGACATTGTTGCACTTGTCATAATACAGGTATTATTTTCTTTAAAAATATTTTCCCTGAAATAATCTGATAAATCAATTGATGATTTACAAAGAGAAATATTAGCATCGGGCTTTTGAGACGATTTTTCAACCCAGTAAATAATCTTCGGGTCTGATTCACGTTGTTCGAGAAATGAATCTATCAGGTCATCTATTAATGAGAATTTTGTAATAAAATCATTTAGTTCATTTTCCTGAAGTTCACTTTTACAATTATTCCTGAGTTTTTTCAGGTTATCAACTAATTCTGTTATTGCAGTTTTTAAATGGTTT